>Ga0265316_10000960_pt1 | contig 31415 bp, 24 predicted proteins | sample 4522metaG_FD_202092 | JGI IMG/M metagenome (GOLD analysis project Ga0265316, IMG submission 202092) | Rhizosphere microbial communities from Carex aquatilis grown in University of Washington, Seatle, WA, United States - 4-5-22 metaG | ecosystem: Host-associated > Plants > Roots > Rhizosphere >...
GACACAGCCTGGCACATCCGGGAACTCCACGCCGTAGTCGCTCTCCTCGGCCTTGCGCAGATACGCGATGAAGGAAACCATGATCGTCACCTCAACAGTTCTAAACCACTCTGCCGCTCGATCGCCCGGACCGTTCCTGCGGGCAGATCCCGCTTGGGGTGGGGCACCGTGACCAGGCCCGGCTTGGCCGGATGAACGAAGTGCCAGTGGCTGCCGGTGGTCCGCTTGCGCTCCCACCCGTCCGCCTCAAGGGCCTTTATGATCGCTCGGCTGTTCATGTGTGGAACAATACACATTGCCGGACGCGATGTCAATGCGAGTGTGTATAAGTATGTGGAATGGGGCGCTCCAGAGGCCCACCAGCGTATCCAACAAAGCGTCCCAGACGCCCTGCTCGGCCCAGCGCCGGAAACGGACATAGACCGAATTCCACCTCTTGCGGAACATCAGGCAGCTTTCGTCTGTTGAGGGGCTGGATGGAGGGGGCGCAGCTGCCCTGTGCTGACGATCGCCTGGGCATCCCAGACGTAATCTCCGGTGCGGTTCACAACATAATGAAGATACAGGGCTTCCCGGCTGATCCGGAATGGCGCAACTTGCACCGCACCTGTTCATCCGTGTGCCGCGAAGCGGCATTCTGTTCATCCGTGTTCCCCTGCCGGGAGCCGGACAAGACCGCCTTGGACCATTACCCTGACCACGCTGCCGTGGTGACCGGGGACATTGGGGCAGGTTCGCGGAAAACACGGATATATGGCGCCGCATCGAGTTGGTGTATGGTGAGCACGATGGGGCAGCTTCCGCGGCGGGGCGGTGCTGCCGGTAGGAACCTGGGACGGCAACCCAGTACGGCAAGGGCCTTCCATGCAGCTCGATGCGGTGGTGACGACAGTCAAGGGCGAGAAGATCCGCGCCAGCGACGTGATCGTGCACATGAAGCTGAAAGGGTTGTTCCGTACCGCCATTTATGAATTGATCGAGCACAAGGTGCTCCGGCTGCGCCTGAAGGAGTTTGCGCTCGCCCTCGACGAGGAAGAGGTCGAGCGCCGGGCAAAAGCCGCCCGGAGCGCGCTGGGACTCGAGGCTCCGGCCTTTTTCGAGAAATACCTGACCTATTACGGTGTTTCCGCCGAGCAGTGGTACGAGTCGATCCGGACCGAGGCCATCTGCGACTGTCTCAAGCAGCATCTGATCACGCCGCGCAAGATCACCGAGTTCTACCGGCGCGAGCCCTTGCGCTTCGCTTCGGTGTCGGTTGCGCGCATCGTCTGCCGGGCGCGCGAGGAAGCCGATCGCGTGCTGGACGCCGTGCGCGAAAACCGCAAGGACTTCGTCGAGCTGGCCCGCTGCTTCTCGGCCGATGAAAGCACCCGGCTGGCCGGCGGCTACATCGGCAACGTCAAGCGCGGCATGCTGCCGCCCGAAGTCGAGCAGCAGGCGTTCGAAGCCGCCGACAACACCGTGATCGGGCCGTTCCGCGAGAATTCCCTGTGGACCGTTTACAAGATCTACGCGGTTAATGTACCGAAGCTGACCGATGCCCTGAAGAACGTCATCCGGGACCAGATTTTCAGTGAGTGGCTGCGCGAGCAGGTGTGCACCGTGCCGGCCTGAGCGGGATACCCAGAGTGAACTGAGCGGAAGATCGCATCCTTCACGTCCGAGAGATCATCATGGCGAAAAAATCCACCACGCCGGCCCGCGCCGCCACCGCCGAAGTGCGGCATCCGATCAAGGCGGCGACGCTGCTCTACAGTGCCCCGAAGTTCATTCTGCGCGGGCCGATCTACATGATGTTCGTCTCGATGTTCGCGATGCTCATCTATTCGACCATCGCGACCACCGACACCCTGGTCCAGGCGCCGCTGACCCTGCAGCGCCAGACCGTGACCATTCCGGCGATCAGCGGCGGTCTGGTCGAGAGCCTGGATGTCAGCGAGAACAGCCCGGTCACCGTCGGCCAGGCCCTGGCCATCGTCCAGGAGAAGATCCGCGCCGCCTCGACTCCGGAGCAGGAGGCGATCGACCGCCAGAAGCGCGACTATCTCGACCGCCGCGACGCCTTGATTCGCGACAACGACCATCGGCGTCGCCAGATGGAATCGGAGATGACCGAGCTGGAGACCCGCCTGCGCACCGGCAAGGGCTCGCTCGAAGACCGCATCGGCCAGCTGCAGAACCAGCTGAGCACGGGCCAGCGCACGCTCGCCAACGTCCAGGCCGACGTCGGCACCGCCGAGAGCGCCGCCGCCCGCCTGGAGCCGCTGTGCGCCCGGCGCGACATCCCGGTGACCCAGTGCGAAAGCGCGCGCCAGCGGGTCAACGACCTCCGGCGCGCCGCCAGCAACGCCCAGTCCGACATCGACAACATCAAGCTGTCGCTCCAGACCGCCAAGCGCGAGCAGACCCAGCAGGGCGACCAGGGCTCCCTCGAGCGCATGCGCGCCGATCTGACCAAGGCCAAGGTCGACTACGACACCCAGCTCAAGCAGCTCGACGACCGCATCGCCGACCTGGACCGCCGCCGCGCCGAGTCCCAGACCCTGGTGCCCGGCGTGCGCTACGACGAGGACCGCGCCCACTACACCAGCATCGTCGACGGCGTCGTCACCACCGTTCATGTCTCGCGCGGCCAGTTGGTCAATCCGGGCTCGCCGCTGGTCACCATCGTGCGCAACTCGGCGCCGCTGGAGGCCCGGGTGCTGATCCAGAACAAGGACATCGGCCTGCTCAAGATCGGCCAGGACGTCAAGATCAAGTACTTCGCCTATCCGTTCCAGGAATACGGCATCCAGCTCGGCTCGATCTCGGACATCAGCGTCCGGCCGAGCACCACGCCGGGCGAAAGCAATCTCTTTGTGATCAACGTGGCGCTCGCCTCCGAGACCATCCGGCGCCAGCCGGTCCAGCCCGGCGACCCGGTCAAGACCCTGGAAATCGGCCTGACCGGCATCGCCGAGATCAAGACCGGCGACAAGCGCTTCATCGAGCTGCTGTTCACGCCCGCCTCGAAGTTCTTCAAGGCCGAGTCCGACAGCGGTTCCGCCGCGCCCGCCGACACCGGCGGCGCACCCGCCAAGCCCCAGTGACCTCCCATCGACCGACTGAAGCCAGGGACATCCTCAGATGCAGAAGGCCAATCTCGAACTGGTGACCAACAACGCGGCGGTCGAGGCGGTGCGGTACGTGCTCCAGACGCACGTCATGTTCAGCGTGCTGCCGCTCGCCGAAAAGCGCCTGCTGGAGCCGTTGCTGGAGGTTCGGCGCTACGCGCCGGGCAGCCACATCGGCCGCCAGGGCCAGCCGATCGACGGCATGTACATCGTCTACAACGGCCGCATCCGGCTCAAGCAGGAGAGCGACGACAAGATCGTCAGCGTCGGCGTCGTCACCGACGGCGCCACGCTGGGCGAGATGTCGCTGCTCGACGATGCCGACTGGAATCACGATCTGGTCCCCGAGGGACCGGTCGAGATGATCGTGCTGCCGGCGGCCCAGGCCCGCACCCTGCTCGGCCAGGACAAGATCATCGAGGAGCACTTCAAGCGCTTCGTCGGTCTGGTCAAGGTCGGCGAGCGGCTGCGCACCCTGCTCGGCAAGGCGCCCTACAGCCCCGAGCAGTTCACCCAGATGGTCGGCGAACTGGGCCTCAAGCGGATCAAGCCCGACGGTGCCGTGTTCAACCAGGGCGACAACGATCCCCGGCTCTACTACATCGAGAGCGGCACCGTCGAACTGGTGCGCCAGCCGCTCTCGGGCGACCCGATCTCGTTCGGCCGGGTCGGCCGCGGCTCGCTGATCGGCGAGGGCGGCGCGGTGCCGCGCCCCGACAGCCAGCCGGGCGCCCAGCCCCACACCGCCCGGGCGGCCGGCGAGGTCACCGTGCTGGTGATCTACCAGAACACGGTCAAGAAGCTGCTCGACCTCAATCCCGAGCTGGCCGAGCGGCTGCGCGGCCGCATCCGCGAACTGGAGCGCTACGAGCAGGACGAACTCTCGATCCGCAAGCGCACCGAGGGCGTCGATCAGCGCATCCAGCTCGCCGATTCGATCACCGAGGACGAGTTCCGCTCCCGGGCCAAGACCACCGACGAAGAGGCCGCGGTCAAGTTCAAGGTGGTCCGCCAGGACCACGAGGCCGACAACGTCGCGGCCTGCCTGACCATGATCGTCAATCACCACGGCCGGCAGTTTCCGCTGAATGCGATCAAGGCCAAGACCGGCCTGGAGAGCACGACGCTGACCATCGACGACGTGATCCGCGGCGCCGAGAATCTGGGCTTCCGGGCCAAGGGCTTTGCGCTCCGCTACGAGGACCTCAAGACCGCGCTGCTGCCGGCGGTGATCAGCCTGGAGGGCTACCACTTCGCGGTGCTGGTCAAGGTCGGCGAGCGCGAGGTTCAGATCGCCGATCCGCGCGACAGCAAGGTCCGGCGCATCGCCAAGGACGACTTTCTGCGCATGTGGTCGGCGGTCAACGTCGCCGGGGTCACCGACAAGCGCCCGGACTCCGGCGTCTTCATCGCCATGGAGCCGACCCAGCGCTTCGAGACCGAAGGCATCAAGCAGAAGAACCCGCTCTCCTACTTCCTGTCCTACATCCTGCCCTACAAGATCTTCTTTGCCGAGGCGGTGCTGGCGGCCCTGGTGATCAACATCCTGGGCCTCGCCTCGCCACTGTTTACCCAGACCATCGTCGATACCGTCATCGTCCACAAGGACGTGAGCCTGCTCAACATGATGCTGGCCGGCATGGTGCTGGTGGCGGTGCTGACCACCTCGATGACGGTGATCCAGTCGCTGCTGCTCGCCCACACCACCACGCGCATCGACATGCGGCTGATGGCGGAGTTCTACCGCCATGTGCTGAGCCTGCCGATGCCCTTCTTCCTCAGCGTCAACAAGGGCGAAATCCTCTCGCGCTTCGGCGAGAACCAGAAGATCCGCCACATCCTCACCGGCTCGTCGATCACGACGGTGATGAACGTGCTCATGCTGGTGATCTACTTCTTCATGATGTTCGCCTACAGCGCCAAGCTGTCGGTGATCGTGATCATTTTCCTGCCGATCTTCATCGCCATCGTGATGTACTTCACGCCGCGGCTGAAGCGCGTGTCGCAGGAAATCTTCATGTCGAGCACCCAGTCGCAGGCCGCGCTGATCGAGTCGCTGAACGGCATCGAGGCGATCAAGGCGACCAGCAACGAGTACTTCGCCCGCGCCCGCTGGGAGAACTCCTTCGTCGAGAACGTCAACCGCGGCTTCCACCAGCAGAAACTCAGCCTGCTCAACGGCAGCATCTTCCAGCTGGCCATCCTGGGCATGACCACCTCGGTGCTGTGGGTCGGCGCCAGTCAGGTCATCGGCAACCAGATGACCGTTGGCGAGTTGATGGGCTTCCAGATGCTGATGGGTCTGGTCACCAGCCCGGTGCTGCAGATGGTCAATCTGTGGAGCCAGCTGCAGGAGGTGCGCATCTCGGTCGACCGGGTCGGCGAGTATCTCGACAAGGAACCGGAAGACGAGGTCGCCACCACCCCGGCCAGGATGCGCAAGGCGGTCGGCCAGCTCGAAGGCAAGATCGACTTCAAGGGCGTCTTCTTCAGCTATCGTGCCGGCAAGGACACGATGAACATCATGCAGGACTTCAATCTTTCGGTCAGTCATGGTGAGAAGGTCGCCTTCGTCGGCCCGGCCGGCTGCGGCAAGAGCACGATTGCCAAGATGCTGCTCGGCTTCAACATCCCCCAGCGGGGCGAAGTGACCATCGACGGCATGAACATCAACCAGATGGACATCCAGTCGTTGCGCCGCAACATCGGCGTCGTGCTCCAGGACAGCTTCCTGTTCGCGGGCTCGGTGGCCGAGAACATCGCCTTCGGCGACCCCGAGCCGGACATGCGCACGGTCCAGGAAGTCGCCCGGCTGGCCGGCGCCGAGGAGTTCATCCTCAAGCTGCCGCTGGGCTACCAGACCGCGATCGGCGAAAAGGGTCAGGCGCTGTCGGGCGGCCAGCGCCAGCGCGTCTGCATCGCCCGTGCCCTCTACCGCCGGCCGCGCATCATGATCTTCGACGAGGCGACCTCGGCTCTCGACAACCAGACCGAAGAGCTGATCATCAAGCAGCTCAAGGAAAAGGTGCTGCCCGGCCGGACCTCGTTCTCGATCGCCCACCGGCTGACCACGATCATGAACTCGGACCGCATCTGCTTCATCCGGGACGGCATCGTCCAGGAGCAGGGCAAGCACACCGAGCTGATCGATCCCTTGTATATCAAGGAGATGGGCTACAAGGGGCTCTACTACAATCTGGCCCGGACCCAGTTCAGCCTGCCGCCGCTCGACGGCAAGGTGCTGGAGGAACTGGCCCGGGAGCAGAAGCTGACCATCCTCGACCGCTACGGCTTCGTGCCCGAGGCGTTGGAGCACCAGCACGCCCTGCTGGCCAAGCTCGAGGGCGAAGTCGGTACCTGAGGCGGCGCCGGGCTGCGTTTTCCGTCTTGAACGGCGGCCGGATCACTCCGGCCGCCGTTATCACGTTGGGACCACTGGTATTCCCGATGGGTGTACGCTATAGTTGGCTTTGCCTTTCCTCCGAGCTTGGTAAATATCCGGTCGCGGAGACCAGGGAGAGGCATTCCAGGCCCAGAGTGAAAAAATATCCCGTGAGAGGAACCGCGCGATGAACAACCAGCCGATCGTCAAAGACGCGGGTGATCGCCGGGAAATTCGCATTGCCATGCGGGTCGATCCAGCCGACAAGGCGCTCATTGAGCGCGCGGCAAGGGCACGGAGTCTGAGCGTCACCGACTACATGATTTCGATCGCGCGGGCGGATGCCGAAAGGACGCTTGCCGAACGGTGCCTGTTCACTATCGATGAAGCGGCGTTCCGCCGGTTCAGCGAAATCCTGGATCGTCCGGCCCAGGACAACCCGAGGCTCAACGCTCTCCTCGAGCGCAACCGGCGCTCCGGTTGGATCGTGAAGGATGAGTGATATCCACATGAATGAGGACCGACGACACCCCTCGTTCCTCACCATCGACAAGCTTTCTTCGAGCCACAGAGTGGCGGATTTCCGCTGCGGCAAGCCGGAACTGGACGCATTCATATCCCGCTACGCCCTCGGCCATCCGCGCCAAGGGCTGTCCCAGACCTGGGTGGCCGTCCACGACGATCGCGTCGCCGCCTACTTCACCTTGTCGTCGGCCGCTATCGCCAACGCCGAGGCGACCGGCCGGGTCACGAAGGGAATGCCCCGGCACGACCTGCCGGCCATTCTTTTGGCACGGTTGGCGGTTGATGCCGAGTTCCAGGGCCAGGGGCTCGGCGGTGTCGTCCTCGAACGTGCGCTCCGGCGTTGCCTCAGGATCGCAGAGGCCGCGCACGCGGCCGATCCGATGGTCCTGCCGGTCCGGGCCGTCCTGGTCCACGCCAAGGATGAAGACGCCGCCGGATTCTACGAGCATGCGGGCTTCGAGCGGTCCCCGACGGACCCGCTGCACCTGATGATGCTGGTAAAGGACCTGAAGCGCCTGCTGACGTAATGCCATAGCGTCGCGCCGGGTCAAAATCCGGGACGAGGGTCTGGTCCGCCACAAAGGCGATCCATGCCGCGCGCGGCGCGCACGCCGACGGGCCGGGCGCTCATAAACTTTCAGGAAATATCATAACGGCCTCGATTCGTGTCTCGAGTCCCGGTCTTTTCGGTCGTTTCGGCGTGGCGGGGGCGGACCGGCGCGGGATTGCGCTGCCGCGGCCGAAGCCGTCGGCGGCCTGCCGCAGTGCCGTCGCCACCCCGCGCCGGCTCTGTCCGAACGGGGGCCGCAAAAGGGCGGCGGTCCGGGCAACTCTTTGTCCTCTTAAGATTTTCACCCCGCGAGGCCCTACCGTTCGAGGGGTGATTTTTTCAACCCCCCGCAGGCGGGGGGTTCGCGGGGCGCGCAAAAAGATCCCTGCGCGACGATATGTCCAGCGCAATTTTAGATCCCCAGCGGCGAGCGGGCTGGCATAAGACATTTCGAGCAGGCATACTCCCGCAAAATCAAACCAAGGACCGGGCGCCACTCGGCGGAACCTGGGGGGAATGGGCGGAGACGATGACATCAAGCGACAAGCTGTCTCAAGAAAAAGCCGTCATTGATCGTGACGGCTTGGGTAGCCTGATTGCTGCATTGCGGCAAGCCGGCTACCAGGTGATTGGCCCGAAGGCGGTTGACGGCGCCATTACTTATGAACCGGTGGACGATGTCCGCCAATTGCCCGCCGGCTGGCTCGACGAGCAGCAGGGCGGCAGCTACCGTCTGACCAAGTCCGAAGGCGGCGATGGCGCCCTGTTCGGCCACACGGTCGGTCCCCATACCTGGAAGCGCTATCTGTTTCCGCCCAGCCACCGGCTGTGGTCGAGCCAGCGCGGCGAGGCCGGGTTCTCGATCACGCCCGAGCCGGAGCCGGCGGCGCCCTACGCCTTCCTCGGCGTCCGCGCCTGCGAGCTGAAGGCGATCGGCATCCAGGACAAGGTGTTCGGCTTCTCGGGCGCCAAGCCCGGCGCCAACGGCGTCGCCTATACCGACTCCGGCTACGCGGCGCGCCGCGCCGCGGCGTTCATCGTCGCGGTCAATTGCGGCCGGGCGGCGGGCACCTGCTTCTGCGTCTCGATGGACGCCGGCCCCAAGGCGACGGCGGGTTTCGACCTGTCGCTGACCGAGTTGGCCGGCAATGGCCGCCACGACTTCCTGGTCGAGGCGGGCAGCGAGCGCGGCGTCGGCATCCTCAAGGAACTGGCCGGCAAGCGGGCCGCGACCACCGACGACGTAAAGGCCGCCGATGCGGTGGTGGCCAAGACCGCCGCCAGCATGGGCCGCGAGATGGTGGCCGACGTGGGGCCGCTGCTCAAGCGCAACCTGGAGAACAAGCGCTGGGACGAGGTGGCCACCCGCTGCCTGGGCTGCGCCAACTGTACCATGGTCTGCCCGACCTGCTTCTGCTCGACGGTCGAGGACACCACCGACCTGACCGGCCTGCACGCCGAGCGCTGGCGCAAGTGGGACAGCTGCTTCACCCTGGATTTCACCTACATCCACGGCGGCAGCATCCGGCGCGAGGCCCGGGCCCGTTACCGGCAGTGGATCACCCACAAGCTGGCCCACTGGCACGACCAGTTCGACAGCTCCGGCTGCGTCGGCTGCGGCCGCTGCATCACCTGGTGCCCCGTCGGCATCGATATAACCGAAGAAGCCCGGGCGATCCGGGACAGCGAGGGAACCGTCTAAGATGGCCGAGACCGAAGGATTGAAGCTCCTGCTCAAAGAGGCCGCGTTCTTTCAGGATTTTGATGACGCGACTCTGAACCTGATCGTGCCCCACGTCACCACCAAGACCTTTGACGCCGGTCAGTACATTCTCCATGACGGCGACACGGCGGACACGTTCTACCTGCTCCGTCACGGCACCGTGGCCATCGAGCTCGCGGCCCCGCCGCGCGGCCGGCTGGTCCTGCAGACCCTGACCGAGGGCGATCTGCTCGGCTGGTCGTGGCTGGTGCCGCCCCACCGCTGGAGCTTCGACGCCCGGGCGGTGTCGCTGGTCCGTGCGCTGGCCCTCGACGCCAAGAAGCTGCGGGCGCTGGCCGACGCGAACCACGACTTCGGCTATCAGCTGCTGCAGCGCTATGTGCGCGTGATGGCGGCGCGGCTGACCGCGGCCCGGTTGCAGATGCTGGATCTGTATGCTCCGACGCCGGTGTCCAACTTCTAGCCGGGAGGCCGCCCGATGACCCACCTGGGCAAGGTCGCCGTTCCGGCGACCAGGGATCCCATGCTGCCGCGGCCGTTTCAGGTCGAAGCGATGAAGCGGGAGCTGACGGATACCGTCACCATGACTCTGCGGCCGACCGATGGCGGAACCTTCCGCTTTCAGCCCGGCCAGTTCAACATGCTCTACACCTTCGGCGTCGGCGAGGTGCCGATCAGCATCAGCGGCGATCCCGCCGATCCGACGGTGATCAACCACACCATCCGCGCCGTCGGCAAGACCTCGGGCGCGCTGGCCGCGCTCAAGCCGGGCGACACCGTGGGCATCCGCGGACCGTTCGGCAGCCCGTGGCCGATTTCGGACTGCTTCGGCTCCGACGTGGTGGTGCTGGCCGGCGGCGTCGGCATCGCGCCGCTGCGTCCGGCGATCTACTCGCTCCTGGCCCAGCGCGAGAAGTTCGGCAACGTGCTGATCCTCTATGGTGCCCGCACGCCCGAGGATATCCTCTTTACCAAGGAGCTGAAGGCCTGGCGTTCGCGCTTCGACCTCAACTGCCAGGTCACCGTCGACCGCGTTACCGGCAAGTGGTCGGGCCGGGTCGGCGTGGTCACCCAGCTCTTGAAGGGCGGCGGCTTCGACCGGTCCTACACCAGGGCGCTGATCTGCGGTCCCGAGGTGATGATGCGCTTCGGCGTCCAGACGCTCAATGAGCAGGGCGTCACCGACGACCGCATCTTCGTGTCGATGGAACGCAACATGAAGTGCGCGGTCGGCTTCTGCGGCCACTGCCAGTTCGGGCCGACCTTCGTGTGCAAGGACGGGCCGGTCTACCGGTTCGACCGCATCAAGGACATCTTCAAGCTGCGGGAGCTTTAAAGCCATGGCCGCACGACGCAAACCTAAATTGGCGGTCTGGAAGTTCTCGTCCTGCGACGGATGCCAGCTCAGCCTGCTCGACTGCGAAGATGAACTGCTTGCGGTCATCGGCGCGGTGGAGATCGCCTACTTCCTGGAAGCGACCCGGGTCGAGATCAAGGGACCCTACGATATCTCGCTGGTCGAGGGCTCGATCACGACTCCCCACGACCTGGAGCGCATCAAGAAGATCCGCAAGCAGTCCAAGCTCTTGATCACCATCGGCGCCTGCGCCACCGCCGGCGGCATCCAGGCGGTCAAGAACTTCCGCGACGTGAAGGGCATGATCGACGCCGTGTACGCCCGGCCCGATTTCATCGACACCCTCGGCCACTCGACGGCGATCAAGGATCACATTCCGATCGAGGGCGAGTTGCGCGGCTGCCCGATCAACAAGTACCAGCTGCTGGAAGCCCTCAACGCCCTGCTCAACGGCCGGCGCGCCAACGTGTCGACCTCGGCCGAGTGCATCGAGTGCAAGCGGGCCGGCAATGTCTGCGTGATGGTGGCCAAGGGCACGCCGTGCATGGGGCCGGTGGTCCAGACCGGCTGCGGCGCGCTCTGCCCGAGCAACGACCGCGGCTGCTACGGCTGCTTCGGTCCGAAGGAGGTGCCCAACACCGCCAGCCTGGCCAGCCGGATGGCGGAACTGGGCATGAGCCAGAAGGACATCGGCTTGGCCTTCCGCTCGTTCAATGCCAACGCCGAGGCGTTCCGCAAGGAAGGTGATCTCCATGACCGTCGTTGAAGCCCAGTCCTCCGCGCCCCCCCGCATCATCAAGGTCGATGCCCTGGCTCGGGTCGAGGGCGAGGGCGCCCTCTACGTCCGGGTCAAGGACGACGTGGTCAAGGACGTCAAGTTCCGCATCTTCGAGCCGCCGCGCTTCTTCGAAGCGCTGCTGCGCGGGCGGATGTACAGCGACGCTCCGGACATCACCTCGCGCATCTGCGGCATCTGTCCGATCGCCTACACCATGGGTGCCAGCCACGCCATGGAGATGGCGCTCGGGGTCGAGGTCAACGATCCCGGCCTGATGCTGCTGCGCCGGCTGCTCTATTGCGGCGAGTGGCTGCAGAGCCACGTGCTGCATACCTACCTGCTCCATGCCCCGGACTTCCTCGGCTACGAGGACGCCATCGAGATCGCCAAGAACCATCCCGGCGTGGTCGAGAAGGCGCTGCGGATGAAGAAGCTCGGCAACGAGATTCTGGAAATCGTCGGCGGTCGGGCGGTGCATCCGGTCAACACCAAGGTCGGCGGCTTCTACAAGGCCCCGTCCAAGGCCAAGGTCCGGCACCTGATCGAGCCCTTGAAGCAGGCGATCGAGGATTCGATCGACACCATCCGGCTGTTCGCCACCTTCACCTTCCCCGACTACGAGGACGACTACACCTTCGTCGCGATGCATCATCCCGACGAATACGCCATCGAGCGGGGCACCATCCGCAACAACCGCGGCCTCGACATTCCGATTGCGGCATTCGAGGAGCACTACGACGAGGAGCACGTCCAGCACTCCAACGCGCTCCACGGCGTCTACAAGGACGAAAAGTACGGCCCGGCCTACATGGTCGGCCCGCTCGCCCGCTACGCCCTCAACTACGAGCAGCTGACGCCGCTCTGCAAGGAGATGGCCAAGGAAGCGGGCCTCGGCACCGTCGAGCGCAATCCGTTCAAGAGCCTGACGGTGCGCGCGGTCGAGACCCTCTATTCGTGCCAGGAAGCCCTGCGCTTGGCCGAAGCCTATGAGGAACCCGAGCGTTCGTCCCTGGAGATCGTGCCGCGGGCCGGTCGCGGCCACGGCTGCACCGAGGCGCCGCGCGGCATCTGCTACCACCGCTACGACCTCGACGACGAGGGGCGGATTCTCACCGCCCGCATCGTGCCGCCGACGGCCCAGAACCAGAAGATCATGGAAAAGGATCTCTGGGGCGTGGTCGAGAAGAACCTCAAGCTGAGCGACGAAAAGCTGAAGTGGCGCTGCGAACAGGCGATCCGCAACTACGATCCCTGCATCAGCTGCGCCACCCACTTCCTCAAGCTGACCGTCGACCGGGAGTAGGACCGGACGGCTGATTCAGGAGTGGATCAGGATGCCGCAGGGCCGGACGCAAGTCCGGCCCTGCGTCGTTCCAGCAGGGTCGCGTACCAGCCGGCGGCCACCGCCATCAGCAGCGGGTCGAGGGGCAGGCGGTAGCGGGGCAGGGCATGGAAGGCGCTGTGCACCGCGGTCAGGTACAGCACGATCAGCAGAATCGGCAGAAGGCGCCGCCACTGCCGGCCGTCGGCCCGGGCCAGCGCCACGAAGGCACCCAAAAACACCGGCAGGATGGCCGCCGCCGCCAGCAGGTTGACCGCGGCCTTGGCCGAGCCCGGCACCGGCGTCCAGAAGCGGGCGAAGCGCTCCAGGCAGCGCTCCAGGTAATGGGCCGGCTGGGCCGCGATGTAGGCCAACGCCGCAGCCTTGCGGGCGGCGTTGGCGGCGACCGGCCCCAGATGGTCGAACTCGCCGGTCACCGGGCCGAGCGCCGGAAAGTCCAGTCCGACCCGGTCGAACAGCGGATTGTTCTCCAGCCGCATCACGATGCCGTCGCCCAGGTCGAGGCGGACGAAGCTGCCGTAGGCCTGGATGTTGTGCAGCCACCAGGGCGCCATCAGTCCGGCATAGACCGCGGCATAGAGGCCGAGCCGGCGCACCATCGGCCGCCAGCGCCATTCGCCGTGGACCACGCAAAAGGCCAGCACCAGCAGCGGCGCGATCAGGTCCACCGCCGGCCGGGTCAGGATGCCGAGAACCAGCAGCACCGAGCCCGCGCCCCAGCGCCGGCCGTAGAAGGCGGCGAGCGCGCCGGTCAGCAGGAGCGCGAACACGGTCTCGGTCAGCCGCATGTGGGCATAGAAGATCAGCACCGGATTGACGGCGGCGAACAGCCCGCCGATCGCCGCCGCCGCCGCCGAGCCGGACAGCTGGAAGGCCAGCAGCGCCACCAGCACCGCGGTCAGCGCCGACAGCACGGCCTGGAGCCACAGGACGCCGTCGGGGCCGGTGAGGTGGATCAGCACCGGATAGAGCGGCATGTAGCGGTCGGACACCGCGCGGCCGGCGGCGAACAGGCCGTTGCCGTCGGCGATGTAAAGGGCGGTGTCGGGCCAGTCGGTCGGCGTCCCCACCGCCAGCTGCCAGGCCAGCCGGGCCAGCAGCGCCAGCATGAACACGCCCCAGAGGAGCCGGGCCGGCGGGGCCTGTCCGGAAGTCTCGGTCATGGCCGGTCAGAGCACCGACAGGAAGCGGTTGGTGATCGGGTAGCGGCGGTCGCGGCCGAAGCCGCGGCGGGTGATCTTGACGCCGGGCGGCGCCTGCCGGCGCTTGTACTCGGCGCGGTCGAGCATGTGCCAGACCCGGTTGACGGTGTCCTCGTCGTGGCCGCGGGCGACGATCTCGGCGATGCCCTGCTCGTTCTCGACCAGCCCCTCCAGGATGTCGTCGAGCACGTCGTAGGGCGGCAGGGTGTCCTGGTCGGTCTGGTTGGGCTTGAGTTCGGCGGTCGGCGGCTTGGTCAGAACCCGTTCCGGCACGACCCGGCCGGCCGGCCCGAGCGCGTCCTCGGGCAGGTGGGCGTTGCGCCAGCGCGCCAGAGCGAACACCGTGGTCTTGTAGACGTCCTTGAGCACCGAATAGCCGCCGCACATGTCGCCGTAGAGGGTCGAGTAGCCGACCGACATCTCGGACTTGTTGCCGGTGGAGAGCACCATGGCGCCGAACTTGTTGGATAGCGCCATCAGGATCATGCCGCGCAGGCGCGACTGGATGTTTTCCTCGGTGATGTCGGGCTCGCGGCCGGCCAGCACCGGCGCCAGGATGGTGTCGAAGGCGGCCATCGCCGGTTCGATCGAGACGGTGTCGAGCTTGCAGCCGAGCAGGCTGGCGGCCTCGGTGGCGTCCTCTGTGCTGTCGTCCGAGGTGTAGGGCGAGGGCATCAGCACGGCATGGACCCGGCCGGCACCCAGCGCGTCCGCCGCCACCGCGGCGGTCAGCGCGCTGTCGATACCGCCGGACATGCCGAGCAGCACGCCGGGAAAGCGGTTCTTGTTCACATAGTCGGCGAGGCCCAGCATCATCGCCTGATAGATCGCGGCCAGTCCCTCGGCCTGGGGACAGACCTCGCCCTCGGCGCAGCGCCAGCCGCCGTCCCGGCGCTGCCAGCGGGTCAGCAGCAGGTGCTCGCGGAACGACGGCGCCCGGGCGGCCAGCCGGCCGCCGGCTTCCAGCGCGAACGAGGCGCCGTCGAACACCAACTCGTCCTGGCCGCCGACCTGATTGACGTAGAGCAGCGGCAGGCCGGTTTCGCCGGTCCGCGCCGCCGCCAGCTCCAGGCGCTGGCCGGTCTTGTCGGTCTCGAACGGGCTGCCGTTGATCACCACCAGCAGTTCGGCGCCGTGCCCGGCCAGGGTCCGGGCCACCGCCGGCGTCCACATGTCCTCGCAGATCAGCACACCAAGGCGAACGCCCCGGAATTCCACCGGCTCGGGCGGCGGCCCGGCGGCGAACACCCGCTTCTCGTCGAACACGCCGTAGTTGGGCAGATCCACCTTGAGCCGGACCGCCGCGACGGCGCCGCCGTCGAGCAGCAGCGCGGCGTTATAAAGCTTGCCCGCCACCCGCCAGGGTGAGCCGAGCAGCAGCGCCGGCCCGCCGTCGGCGGTCTCGGCGGCCAGCGCGGCCACCGCCCGCTCGACCAGATCCAGGAAGAACGGCTTGAGCACCAGATCTTCCGGCGGATAGCCCGAGGCCACCAGTTCCGGACAGATCACCAGATCGGCGCCGCGCTCCGCCGCCTGCCGGCGCGCGTCGCGGACGCGCCCCAGATTGGCGTGGATGTTGCCGACGGTCGGGTTGATCTGGGCGAGCGCGAGGGTCAGCTGGTCGGTCATGGGCATAATGGAAAGAGCGTCACTGGAGGCGGAATCATCGTCCGAACGTCTCCCGCCCCGGCCGGAAAGTCAATTGTTCCCTCCCCCGCGCCGGGGCTTTGAACTCATGTGACGACGACGGCTGCGGTGCAAGGCGAAACAGAATTCCATGCCCCGGCGAACGCGCTGAACGATGCGGTGCCGGCATGATCACGGGCATGCCGCCGCACTTTTGCCAGGCCCGCGCCGGCCTCCTCACGCAACAGGCCGAGTGTCGTGGAAACAAGGCCGGATACGCTGTCTGTCCGAAAGCCGTTGATCCCGTGCTGAATACGGCTTCCCGGGGCTCCGGCCGCGGCAACCACGGGCACACATCCAGCGGCCATTGCCTCCAGGAGTCCCCAATCCCACGGACTCCCTTCGCTGCCGGCCAGACCGTCCGCGTGCCAGTACAGCGACGCCTGGGTTAGCGCCCGGCGGCGAGATCGTACATCGCTCATGAAGTGCAGGAAGACTGGCACATCCGACACACTCCGGCGCAAGTGCATCGCGGCGTCGGCATTGCGATTGCCGGGGGGAAGAGAGCCAAACAGATGCAATTCGGGAGCCGCTGCCGGATCGGCGGCGTCAAATAATGCCCTGAATGCTTCGAGAATGAGATCATACCGTTCATCCGCGCCGTCGACGGCGAATGTCCCGATCGCGGCGATGATCGGTTTGCGCCGAACCGTGATATCCGCCGACCGCTCCTCGTCCGCGCTCGGAGAGACCGAAGGGGCAATCACTTGGAGCGGCCGATGCGGCAGCGGCATTCGGGCGATCAGTTGCCGCAATCGGGAGGCCGCGAAGTCCGAAGGCACGACAACAGTATCGTAACCGGCCCAAAGCGGCGAGAACTGGGGCAAATCCTCCGGATGCGGGGAGCGCGGAACCGGACAGAACACGATGTTCACACGTCCATTCGCCGGCAAGGGCGGCAGAATGGTATCACTGAGAACAACCGAAACTGCGGGCGGCGGCAGGGTGGCCGCTTGCGCTGCAGAAATTGGCCGCACATGGTCGAGTGCCAGACCGTAATCCCGGGCCAGGGTCCGGAGGCGCAGAAAACTGCAGCCATCTGGCGTTTCCAGGGTGACCGGACCGTTAGATCTGAACGCTTGGGCAATCGACAGCAGGTAACGAGTGTCGTTTTCCATGCTAAGCGGGCGAGCGACCCGCAGGGCGAGTCCCCCTGAGTTCGTTTCAGCCGGCAACGGGGCCGAGGCCGCCGGCAACACCAATGGCGGATCGGTGCGACCGGAGCGCAGGTGCTGCCCCCACCGTTCAACGAATTTGGCTTGATGAAGTTCTCCGACGACATTGAGACGCAAGCCGAGTCGGGGGTCCCTACTGGTGGCATTTTCAAAGTGAATGACGGTTGAGGTTGGACAATAGTACGTCCGAAGGCCAAGGAGGGCAATTTTCATGCATAAGTCCATATCCTCGCAATAAGCCGGCTCAAAGCCAATATCGAACCCGAGTACCTGGAAAAATATATTCCGGCGCATAAGTACCGCAGCTGCCGAAACATAATCGACAACCAGCTGCTCATTGTAGCATGGGTCGTCGGCTGCGGCGAACTTGCCTCGCTGCAACGATCCGCCGGTCTCGTCGATCAGGGCGCCGGCCTCCTGTAGCTTTCCATTTGGAAAGACCAGCTTCGGCCCGACGGCTCCGGCGTCCGTGCAATCGGCAAAGACAGCCAGCAACGGGGATAACCAGTTCGGTGTCACCAGGGTATCGTTGTTGAGAAAAAGCAGGAAACGGCCACGCGCCATCTCCGCACCGATATTGTTCCCTTCGCCGAAAAAACAGTTCCGCCTCAACTGGATCAGTCGGAACTGGCCCCCGTGAGCGGCAAGACATGCGGCATCTCCGGGTTCGCTGCCGTTGTCGACAACAATGATTTCGTAACGGCACCCCTCGGTATAACGCCATAAACTTTCCAGGCAGTGAAGGGTTAGGGTGGCCTTGTTAAAGTTCAGGATGATGATTGAAACATCTGGCGCCTCGTCGGCGGCGGCCTCCACTCCTTTTTCCCTTGCGACGGAACCGGACTCCAGTGCCAAGGCCGGATGGGGGGTCCGTCCCAGTCGGGCGCCGTTGACCAGAAAATCGATCAGCGGATCATCGCCGGCTGCCGCAACCTCAGGGTAGGTCTTGAGGTAGTAAGCCGTATCGAACAGGGCGCACGGATTCCGGCCACCGGCAGCGCCATAATACAGGTAGTGCACCAAAGGATTGAGCCCGCTTGCGGCGACCTCCGGATACATCCCGACATAATACGACGTATTGAACAGGGGGTTCGGATCGCGCCCTTGCTTTGCACCCCAAAGCAGGAAATGCACCAGCGGATTGATGTGAGCGTCCGCCACATCCTTATAAGTTTCGCAGTAATAAGCGGCATTGAATAACGGGTGAGGGCTTCGGCCTTCGAAAGCCCCGATGGTGACGTAGTGGACCAGCGGATTGATGCCGGCCGCCGCGACCTCTGGATTGCATCGGAGATAAAAAGAACCGTCGAACAGTGGGTGCGGATTTCGGCCTTCTGCAGCGCCTTGCGTTAAATAGTGGTTAAGAGGATTGCCGCCAGTCACGGCAACTTCTGGATAGGTCTTGAGATAATAAACCTCATCGAATAAAAGGCAAGGATTCAGGCCATCGGCGGCGCCGTAAAACAGGTAATGCACCAATGGATTGAGGCCGCTTGCGGCAACGTCTGGGTACTTTCCGACATAATGCGATGTATTGAATAGCGGGCTCGGATCATACCCTTGGTCCGCGCCAAAAAGCAAAAAGTGCACGAGAGGATTGATGTGAGCGTCGGCCACGTCATTATGAGTTTCGCAGTAATAAGCCGCATTGAACAACGGGTGGGGGCTGCAGCCTTCGAAAGCACCGATGGTGACGTAGTGGACCAGCGGATTGATGCCGGCCGCCGCGACCTCCGGGTTGCATCGAAGATAAAAAGAACTGTCGAACAACGGATGCGGGTTTCGACCTTCCGCAGCACCTCGTATTAGATAGTGAATAAGAGGATTGCCGCCAGTCGCGGCAACGTCTGGGCAGTTCTTGAGATAATAAGCCGCATCGAATAAAAGACAAGGATTCAGGCCATCGGTGGCGCCATAAAGCAGATAGTGCTCCAATGGATTGAGCCCGTTTGCCGCGACCTCCGGATATGTATCTGTATAATACGACGTATCGAAAAGAGGGCTGGGGTTTTTCCGCTGAGCTGCGCCATAGAGCAGAAAATGCACCAGCGGATTCGCACGAGCATCCTCTACATCTTTGTAGGTCTTATAGTAATAGGCCGCATCAAACAGCATATGAGGACTGCGGCCTTCGAGGGCGCCGATGGTGATGTAGTGGATAAGAGGCTTGGTCTCGGCCGCCGCGACATCAGGATAGGTTTTGCTGTAATATGATGGATCGAAAATCCCATGATTCCGGATGATCCGCCAAATCTTGAAATTATGATTGAATTCATGCCACCCAGCATGCTTGTATAGTATGATTATATCAATGGCGCTAATATATAATGTTCGAATCTTTTTAAAGAATCGCACAGCCACACTCCCCGATGACGAGGCGATCAAGCGAGCCTTTGAATTATAATTTACCATCATATTTGTTAGTTTTTCCTATCCAGCCAACGCGTGGTTTCACCACGGAGCGCCTGAAAAACACCGGTTTTCTGCTATTTTCCAGCCTCAATCCACCTTTCCTGGATAGGGGAATTGTTGGCGGCAAGCAGCCCACGTTAACTCAGGTGCGATATCAACGCCATGGTTCCGTTCGCGTCGGGTTTTGAGTCCTGCGTGTCCGGCCGCCGATGTGCAAGAGGACGCTCGATCCCCCCTTCGGCCCATCCGCGTCCCGTACTTTTCCCGGCTTCCTTGCCGGTTTGGATCAGTTTCTGATGAACCCGTTAGGGTGGTAGACGACGACATTGCTGCCGCTGGTGTCGATGTCGATGTCGACCTCGATCAGGTTATTGAGACGCTCCCGGACCTTTTGCTGCTTGCCGGGTTCGACGAAGAAGACGATGAAGCCGCCGCCGCCTGCGCCGAGAATTTTGCCGCCGCTGGCGCCGGCATCGCGGCCGGCCTGGTAGATCTCGTCGATGGCCTCGGTGGAGACCGCGTCGGCGAGTTCGCGTTTGAGCCGCCAGGCGTCGTGGAGCAGCGGCCCAAGTTCGGAGATGTCGCGGCCGCCGGTGGTCAGGATGGCCTGGGCCTCGTCGACCATGCCGTGCATCTGCTTGAGGTGGCTTTCGCGGCGGCCCAGGTTGGCGATCTTGTGCCGGGCGATCTCGGAGGCGTAGCGCGAGAAGCCGGTGAAGAACAGCATCAGGTGGCCCATCAGCTCCTGTTCGCGGGCGCGCGGCACGATCACCGGCGCCACCGTGAAGCTGCCGTCGTGGTGGAAGTCGATGCGGTTGAAGCCGCCGTAGGCCGCCCAGATCTGGTCCTGGGAGCCGACATTCTCGGCCAGCACATCCTGCTCGATATGGATCGCCTTCTCGGCGAGCTGGCGTTTGGTCATCATCTGACCGCGCAGGGCATAAAGGGCGTGGAGCAGTCCGACCGTGAAGGACGAACTGGAGCCCAGGCCGGAGCGCGCCGGCAGGTCGCCGTCATGGTGAATTTCCAGGCCGGCGGTCACCGCCATTTCCTTCAGCACCGCCCGTACCGCCGGATGCTCGATGTCGTCGATCTCCCGGACGTTTTCGATCCGCGAATAAACCACCCGGTGTTTGTGCTCGAAAAACGGCGGCAGGCAGCGCACGCTGATATAGCAGTACTTGTCGATGGCGAAGCCCAGAACCGATCCCCCGTGCTTTTCATACCATTGGGGATAGTCGGTTCCGCCGCCAAACAGCGACAGGCGGTAAGGGGTGCGGGTGATGATCATCTGGGCTGTCTCCGGTCGTCGGGAATGATCCCGGGCGCGTCCATCAGGCTCTGGGGCGTGCCGATATCGATGAACGGACCACGGGCGACCTCCACGCGGATCGTGCCGGGCGGCAGCTTCTGCAGGACGTCGCGTTCGAGGGATGGTCCGGGCAGGGCGGCCAGACGGTCGAGCATGGCTGCGGAAAACAGGTACAGGCCGGCGTTGATCAGGCCGGGACCACTCTGGCCGGTATCCTTCTCGGCGAAGCGGACGACGTAGCCGTCGGCGTCCGCTTCGACCCGGCCATAGCGTCCGGCGTCCGGCACCTCGACGCACAGCAGGGAAACCGCGGCGGCGGCGGCGGCATGGCGGGCCGCGAAGCCGGCGAGGTCGGCCTCGAGAAAGCTGTCGCCGTTGAGCACCAGCACCGGGTCGGAGGTCAGGGCGTGGCGGGCGAACACCAGGGCGCCCTTGGTCCCGAGCGGCTCCGGCTCGACCACCGGCACCAGCTCGACGCGGCCGGGCGGCCGGGCGGCCAGATGATCGGTGACCTTGCCGGCGAGATGACCGAGGCACAGCACCAGCCGGCGCGTGCCGAAGCCGGCCAGCCAGTCGACCACATGCTCCAGGAACGGCCGCCCGTGGATCGGTGCCAGGACCTTGGGCACATCGCCGAGCACACCCTGGATGCGGGTACCGAGGCCTCCGGCAAGCAGGGCGACATCGATGGCGGCCAGCTTGGCGGTCGGACCGGTCATGGTTTGGCGGCCGCGTCTTCGACCAACCGGCGGCGCAGGCGGGTCCGGCTCATCTCCTCGATGTGGTGGCGGGTGTCCCAGCCGTAGCGCTGGGTGACCATGTCGAGGTAGCGCGGATTGGCGAAGTAGTCGTGGAAGGCCCGGTCGCGGAAGGCCAACACCGTGGCCGCGGAAATCTTGTCGGTGGGCAGCGGCTGGCAGTCGTAGCTGTGCTGGGAGAAGCCGGACCAGGCATCCGGCAGCGGCCAGCCCTTGTCCACCGCCAGGGCGTAGAGCGGCGAGCCGGGATAGGCCATGGCCGAGTAGAAGTTGGCGAACTCGCAGTTGAGTTCCCGGGCCAGGGCCAGCGTCTCGGCCATCGACGTCTCGTCGTCGTCGGGCAGGCCGAAGATGTAGTTGCCGATCACGGCGATGCCGGCGGTCTGGATCTCGCGCACGATGGCCACGATGTCGTCCTGCTTGAGCGACTTGCGGGCGCCGTCGCGCACCAGTTTGCTGCCGGATTCGATGCCGAGCGCCAGCCAGCGGATGCCGGCCCGGCGCAGCTTGTCCAGCATCTCCGGCCTGACCGTGTCGACCCGGGCATAGGCCCAGATGTTGAGGCCGTAGTTGCGCTCGATCAGCAGGTCGCAGATGGCGCCGACGTGACGGTCGTTCAGCACGAACATCTCGTCGATGATCTTGTAGGTCTTGACGCCGTAGGTGGCGTGCAGATAGTCGATCTCCGCCACCACCGCCTCGGGCGGGCGCATCCGGTAGCGGTTCACGTCGAACGGCGCGTTGATGCAGCAGAACACGCACTTGTACGGGCAGCCGAGCGACGTGTAGATCGAGGCATAGGGCTTGCGCGAGGCCAGGTCGCCGAAGCACTGCCAGTTGTGCGCCCGGTAGCGGTCCATCGGCAGCAGGTCCCACACCGCGCCGTGCAACTCGCCGCCCAGGTCGGTGATCAGCGGCGCCGGCCGGTTGATCACGATCTCGCCGTCCTTGCGCCAGACCAGTCCCTCGACCTCGTCCATCTGGTCGAGGCCGGTGCCAGCCTTGAGCGCGTCGAGCAACTGCACCACCGTCACCGGTCCCTCACCCTTGCAGGCGAAGTCGACCGCTTCCTCGCGCAGTGTGCGTTCGGGCAGCGCCGAGACATGGCCGCCGACGATGATCACCGGCAACTCGGGCGTGAGCGCCTTGATTGCGGCGCAAGTCTCTCCGGCCGCGACCATCTGCTGGGTCGACGCCGACGGCTGGTGCCCGAACACCACCATGGCCACCAGCCGCGGCGCCCGGGCGCTGATCTCCTCGGCGACCCGCTGCGGTCCCCAGTTCTCTGCTTCGGAATCCAGGATGGCGATCGAGTGGCCGCGGTCGCGCGCATAGCCGCCGATCAGGCGGCACCACAACGGCGGCTCGACCGCCGTCAGCTCGCCGCCCAGATCCTGGTAGATGCGCTCGCGGCCACCGGGGTTGACCAGCAGCAGGTCGAGCTCGGGCTGCGTCATCGTTTCCATTCCACTCCCATCCCGGGACCGTCGCCCGGCCCCTGGTTATGACTCTCGTGCCGGCCCGCCGGGCCGCCGGCCCTCAGACGTTGCCGTAGATCGAATTGCGGATCATCGAGAAGCCCTTGATCAGTTCCGCGATGCCGGCGTCGAGCGAATGGGCCGGCGCGAAGCCGGTCGCCTCGATCTTGGCGTTGGACACGATATAATCGCGCTTGTCGGGGTCCTCGCCGACCGGGGCGTCCAGATAGACGAAGCCGGGCACCTGCTGCTGGATGCGCTGGCACAGTTCGATCTTGGACAGGTTGGCGTCCGACAGGCCGACGTTGAACGGCTGGCCGCGCATCGCCTCGAAGTTCCGGATGCCGTGCTGGAAGGCCCGGGTCACGTCGCGGATGTGGATGTAGTTCCGCTTGAAGTGGCCCTCGAACAGCACCACGAAACGGTCGGTCACCGCCCGGTAGACGAAGTCGTTGACCAGCAGGTCGATGCGCAGCCGCGGCGCCATGCCGAACACGGTGGCCAGCCGGAAGCTGATCGAATTCTCCCGCTCCAGCACCATCCGCTCGGCCTCGACCTTGTCGATGCCGTAGCGCGAGATCGGCCGCAGCGGCGTCTCCTCGGTGCAGTGCTTGCCCGCCTCGCCGACGCCGTAGCCGCTGTTGGTCACCGGCATCAGCACCCGCTGGGCCGGGCTCAGCGCCTTCAGCATGCTGGCGATGGCGTCCTTGTTGGTGGTGGTGGCGGCGATCGGGTCGCGGTTGCACAGCGGCGCCCCGACCAGGGCGGCCAGCGGAATGATGACGTCCGCCCGGGCCAGCAGCGGCTTCATCGTCCCGTCGTTGCGGACGTCGCCGTTGACCACCTCGAAGTTGGGGTCGGCGCAGCAGCCGCTCAGGCTGGACTGCCGGTACATGAAGTTGTCGATCACCGTCACCTGATGGCCTTCGGCCAGCAGCGCCGGGACCATGATCGAGCCGAGATAGCCGGCGCCGCCGGTCACCAGGATGTTTGCCATGTCGTGTTCCTCAGTTGCAGGCCCGGTCGAGCACGTCGCGCAGCTTTTCAATCTGCGGTGTCAGATCGAAGGGGTGGTTGCCCACGAAGAAGCCGAAATCGTGGGCCGTGTCGGCATTGGTCATGGCGCCGACGCAGCTGTAGTCGTAATGCCGGATCACGTCGTGGCGCAGGAAATTGCCGCCGGTGATGATGCGGTAGCCGATGTCGGCCTCCTTCAGAGCCCCCAGCACCCGCTTGCGTTCCAGCCGCCGCTCGGGGTTGAGGATGATCGGGAAGCAGAAGCTCGAACTCCGGCCGTACTCGCGTTGGATGATGAAGCGCTCGTCGCCGGCGAACAGCTCCTGGAAGCGCGCCAGGTTCCGCCGCCGCTGGGCCGTGAAGCCCGGCAGCTTCTTCAGCTGCTCCAGGCCGATCGCCCCCGACAGTTCCAGCGGCCGCAGGTTGTAGCCGGGCAGGATGAAACGGTAGGCCTCGAAGAAGTCGTCGTCCCGCCGCTCGAACAGCGGACTGTCGGCCGGCAGGTCCCGGGTCCAACCGTGCGCCCGGATCGCCCGCACCAGATGGCTCAGCTCCAGGTCGTCGGTCAGCACCATCCCGCCTTCCATGGTCGAGATGTGGTGCGAGAAGAAGAAGCTGAAGGTGTTGAGGTCGCCCAGCGTCCCGGTCTTGCGGCCGTCCGGCAACACCGCGTCCATCGATTCGCAGTTGTCGTCGAGGAAGTACAGGCCGTGCCGGTCGGCGAAGGCCCGGATGGTGTCGAGCGCCGCCGGGTTGCCCAGGATGCTCACCGCCACGATCATCCGCGTTTGCGGCGTCAGCGCCGCTTCCAGCTGGCTCACGTCGAGATTCAGGCTGTCCAGCTCGACATCGACGAAGCGCAGCTTCAGGCCGTACTGCTGCAGCGGGTGATAGGTGGTGCTCCACGACACCGCCGGTACGATCACCTCGTCGCCGCGCTGCAGCGGCCGCTCCTTCTTGTAGAACAGCGCCGCCACCGCCGCCAGGTTGGCCGATGAGCCGGAATTGACCATCACGCCGTACTTGACCCCGAAATACGCCGCGAACTGCCGCTCCAGCTCGGCGACATGTCCCCCCATGGTGAACCGGTCGCTGTCGATGACGCGGTGGATGGCGTCGATTTCCTCTTTACCCCAGGAGCTGGCGGCTAATTCATAAAACATGCGGCGGTCTCTTGATCTCGGTTGCGAAAAGCCGCGGCGGCCGCGGCAGGGACGTGGGGAACGCCATTCCCCGCGCGGAAAGCCTCAGAACGGTCCGCGGAACTGTGCCTGATAGGCCAGCCGGGCGTGCTCCGGGTTCGGCTGCCAGGGCGCCGCGTCGGGCTGCACCAGCCGGTGCAGCGTCGTCGCGATGGTCGACGGATTGGGATAGAACGCATCCTCCAGCACCGGCGACGGCGGACAGGTGGTCGGCGCAAAGCCCAGGCGCCGCACCGTGATCCCCGAACTCCGCTCCGCCACCTGGGCCACGATCTCGGCGCTGGCTCCGCAGCTGGTCCAGGCGTTGTCCACCACCAGCAGCCGCCCGGTGCGCCGCGCCGAGGACAGGATGGTCTCGATGTCCAGCGGCACCAGGGAAATCGGGTCGATCACCTCGGCGTGAACGCCGACCTCGGTCAGCAGCTCCTGGGCCCGCAGGCACTCCGGAACCATGTTCGAGATCGCCACCACCGTCACGTCGTCGCCCCGGGTGCACACCCGCGCCCGCCCGAACTCCTGGGCGAACGGCGCCTCGGGCACATAGGCCTCGGTCGGGTAGAGCAGCCGGTGCTCGACGAAGATCACCGGGTTGTTGTCCCGGATCGCCGCGATCATGCAGCCCTTGGCGTCGTGGGCGTTGGACGGCGCCACCACCTTCAGGCCGGGCACGTGCATGAACATCGAGTACAGCGCCTGCGAATGCTGCGCACCCTGGCCCCACGACTTGCCGATCATGCTGCGCACCACCAGCGGCACGCGGGCGTGGCCGCCATACATGTAGTGCGCCTTGGCCGCGATGTTGACCAGCTGGTTCATGCACAGCATCAGGAAATCCATCCGGATGTGCACGTGCACCGGCCGCAGGCCGGCCATCGCCGCGCCGATGGCCACCCCGGTCATCGCGTCTTCCGAGAGCGGCGTGTTGAACACCCGCTCCGGCCCGAACTGGTCGAGCAGGCCCCGGGTCGAGCCCTGGATCGCCTTGTGGTCGTCGACGTCGAGCCCGAACACGAAGACGCTGGGATCGCTCTCCATCTCCTGGGCGACACCCTCGCGCAGCGCATCGACGTAGCGCAGCAGACGCGCGCCTTCAGGGAGCATAGACATGGGTGAACAGGTCCTTGACTTCAGGGAATGGGCTGGCTTCGGCGAAGGCCACCGCCTCGGCGATCTCCTGCTCGATCTCCTGATCGATCCGCAGGCGGGCGGCCCCGTCGATCAGGCCACCCAGCCGCTCGACCTGATCGTTGTCGATCCAGGCCTGCAGCTGCGCACGCGGACGGTAGCCGGCCTCGTAGTCTTCGCCCGGGCCGACATGCTCCCGCCACCGGTAGGTGTGGCACTCCAGGAACTGCGGGCCGCCGCCGTCGCGCATCGCCGCCACCGCCCGGCCGGCCAGGGTGCGGATGCGCAGGACGTCGCCGTCCTCCACCAGCTGCGCCGGAATGCCGTAGCTCTCCACCCGCTCGCACAGGCGCCGCGTCGCCCAGCGCTTCTCAAGCGGCGTGTGGATGGCGTAACCGTTGTTCTCGCACACCAACAGCAGCGGCAGCTGGTGCAGCGCCGCAAAGTTCAGCGTCTCGGCAAAAACCCCTTCCTCGGTCGCGCCGTCGCCGAAAAACACCACCGCCACCCGGCCCGCCGCCGACGGCCGCGCCCGCCGCTCCCGCTTCAGCGTCAGCGCATAGCCCGCCGCCATCGGGATGTGGGTGCCGACCACCGCAGACGCCCCCAGCATGTTCACACCGGGACCGATCAGGTGCATCGACCCGCCCTTGCCCCCGGCGCAGCCGGTGCTCTTGCCGTACATCTCCGCCAGCATGCCCTTCAGGCTGCCGCCCTTGGCAAGATAGGCCGCATGGCCCCGGTAGCTGCCCGCCACCACGTCGCTCGTGTCCAGGACGTCGATCACCCCGACCGAAACCGCTTCCTGACCGATCGAAAGGTGCACCGGGCTCTTGATCACGTCGCTCGGATAAACGCGCGCCACCTCCTCCTCGATCCGCCGAATCCGGCGCAGCGAATGGTAAAGTCGCAGCAAATCACTCGAACTCACACTCTCTGGCGCCACGGTCTCATCTCCACCCCGACCAACGCCGGTATTCCATCACCGCCCAACCTCTCCCCGTCAAGCCAAATCTATCCCGGAAACCGCACCGCCGCGCCGGGGCGGAACGCCGGGTTGGTAGAAAGGGTTTGCCTGAACGGCTTGGATGTGGGGCAATCTATGTATGAGCGTCCCCGAGACTGAGAAGACCGCTTTTCCTGATGAGCAGACCGCCTTGATCGCGCGCATGGTTATGCGGATCGAGGAATTGGAAGCGGCCATCGGAAAGCCGAAGAAGACGTCGTCGAATTCGAACGCTCCTAAGTTGTAGGTATGACCGGAACCGCAAGCGCGACGCCGAGGGCAACCGCGTCATTACGTGACGTGCTCGGCAATTCTGCGATCGATCATGGCCACTCCGCCGACAAGTCGGGAAGCGAAAGGGTCATAGCGCCTTCAACTTGCGCCAAGCGAACAGCACCATGCGCAACAGCATCAGGCCATGGCGGAAGCGGGAAATTTGCGTCTCGCCGTAGACGCGCTCGGCATAACGGATCGGCACCTCGACACTCTTCAGGTTCAGTTTGGCCGCACCGAAGATCAGGTCGAAGTCGCCGAAGGGATCGAACTCGCCGAAATAGGACCGTCCGTCGGCGATGCGCAGGTAATCCTCCCGGCGCAATACCTTGGTTCCGCACAGGGTGTCAGTGTAGCGTTGATTGAGCAGGTAGGAGAAGACCACGGCAAAAAAGCGGTTTGCGATCGAGTTCAAAAACCGCATGGCGCGATCGTCCATGGGATAGATCATCCGCGTTCCGTTGACGAATTCACCCTTTCCGGTCGCAATGACTGTGTAGAATTTCTCCAGGCTTTCCGGCGGCACGGTCAGGTCGGCGTCCAGGATCATCAGGATGTCGCCGGTCGCAGCGGCAAACGCCTTGCGCACGGCGTCGCCCTTGCCCCGTCCGTCCTGACGCAGCACCTTGATTTTGGTCTGCGGCCAAGCCTGCTGCACGCGCAGGCATTCCTCATAGGTGCCGTCGCTGCTGTGCCCCTCGACGAAGATCACCTCGATATCGGGTGCAAACGGCGGCAGACGGCGGATTGCCGCCTCGATGTTGCCGCGTTCGTTGCGACAGGGCACGACAATGCTGACCGATGGCGGCTGCGCCGGCACCGGTCGCGGCGGCACCGGTCGTCCGACCACATAATTGCGCAGGCACAACCGGCGCAGCACCGGCAGCGGCGCCAGCAGCCGGTTGACCAAGGGGCCGAGGCCGAACAGCTTTTTCGGCAGCAGCAGCCGCCACTCGCGGCGCACCACCTCGAAATCGGCCAGCATCAGGAGGTTGGTGGTGTCCTCGGTCGACAACCAGTTCTGGGGTACGCCCGGCATCTTCAGGCCGAACCGCTCGCCCAGCCGTAACAGCGGTTCCCAGACGCGCGAGTAATAGGCGATGACCAGCCTTGTATGAGGCGCGCACAGCCGTGCCAGACCGGCCAGCACCGCCTGGCAATCCTCCAGGTAACCGATGGTGTCGGAGATGACGATAAAGTCGAACGGTCCCTCGATGCCGGCCAGCACCTGTGGGTTCTCACAGTCGCCGACGACGAATTCGAATTGCGGGTAGGTCCGCTGCGCCTGCTCGATCATCCGCGGGCTGAAATCGACGCCGACTCCCCGGCGCGGCTCCAGGGCCGCCAACAACTGACCGTTGCCACAGCCGATTTCCAGGACCGACAGGCCCTCCCTGATGATGAAACGCATATAGTCCTGGTCGGACTCATAGAAATAGCGGTTGTGCTCTACCCACATCGCGCGGTCGCCGGCAAGCCGGTCGAACAGTGTCCGGATTTTCTCATGCCGGACGGTCAGCAGGGGCGAACGGGACGCAACAGCATCCGGCGCCACCAGATCTTCCGGGGAGCGTTCCGGCATCGGGTCAGACAATGCAGCCATCGCGGCGTCATCCCTTCTCGGCCCGGTGGGCGTTCCAGTCCAAGAAGAACCAAGCCGCCGCGCCCGGCAATGAGGATATGATAAATGAGAGGCCAAACAGGACTGAAATCGCCAGGGCCTCATCGGGGCTGACCCCGACCAAGCCCATGCCGGAAATCATCACCTGTTCGCGTACCCCCCAGCCATTGAGAGAAATCGGCAACATCGATGCCAGCACAGCGACCGGCACCACCAGAAAACAGTCGAAAAAGCTAACTGGCAGGGCCAGCCCCCGTGCCAGCAACATCATGGTGCCGATCACCATCAGGTGGACGGCCACCGCCATCAGCCCGGGACGGACGGCGGTCCGGACAACCAGCATGTGCCGGATGCTGCGGACCATGAGCAGGACGGATACGAACAGAGCCCGGCGACGAATCGCCGCCGGCCACGGCAGGCGATCGGCGTTCAGGCCGCCGATCATGATCAGAGTCAGCGCCGATGCCGAGGCCGCCGGCGTCCAGGCGATCTCTGGCGGAACCATTCCGGAGAGCAGCAGGCCGCTGATCACCACCAGCGGCATCATCGCCAGCAGAGCGACGATCCGGTCGGTTGCGACGCTGACCAGCACCGGCCGCAGCCGGAGGCCGATACGCCAGCCGAGCCAAGTACGGATAAAGTCGCCGCCGACCGAGGCCGGCAGAACCTGACCGAAAAACTGACTGACGAAGGTCAGATGGATGGCCTGCCCGATTGTCATCTCCGCTCCCGCGACGTCCGCCAGCAGGCGCCAGCGCAACGCAACCAGCAGGACGCAGACGAATGCGGCCAGAATGGCGGCGCCCAGCCACGCGGGTTCGGCATGAGCAAGCCGACTGTGAATGTTCGCCCAGTCGGTTCGATGTGCCAGCCAGCCCAGGAGCGAGAGCGAGACGAGTGCCTTGACGACAAAGGCTCCGCTCAGTCGCGCGCCGCCGCCCTTGCCCGGATGGCTCATGGCGCAACGATCGCCGCCGTCGGACGACAACAGGAGGCTGAAGGATGGATGTGGCACAGCATTGCAATCCTAACGGAATTGACCTTTTCCCGGAAAAGCGGACGCCGGGTTGCGCGGATCGAAGTTCGGCCCGTTCCGGGGTGATGTCGCCGATGGCTGAATCGAGCCGATTGGCAATTGTAGCATGCCTATCCGTGAACTGGCCTGGGAAATCTGGGCCGGGCGCTGAGTGGGTTCTCTGCCTGAGAGCGGCGAGGATAGCTGCGGATCAGGAGAGCGAAATGACGAGACGGACCCGGCGGAACCACACTCCGGCCAGCGTTACTCGACACTTCGAGGCGTGCCGCCGCAATCTCTGGCTCCAGCCTCAGGCAGACGTGATGGTCTAGTCACAAACGAAGCGGCTATGCACCGCCTGGAGGGCTGGCAAAGGCACGTCAAGGGCGCGTTCATGGGCCCACGCCAGTTCGGCTAGGCCAATCGGATCGCGATCACAGGCCAGGTAATCGGCAAACACCCGAAGGCCGAGGTCAAGATGGTCGCTCTCGGCTGTATGCCTCTTCACCACTTCGAACAGAACTATAGCAGTGCTTGCGCGAGCGCTTCGCCTTAGTATCTCGGCCTTCTGTAGATAAAATTCTCTTGTCACGTTGCCTCGAAACTCATTTATCTTAAGTTTACTGAAAATTCCCAGGCGCCCGTCCACTTCGTCTATGAGATTCTTCATGAACTCTATGCGCGCACCCGGCTGGACAATATTGTTATCCCGGAAAAAGGAAAAAATTGCCTCGCGCAGCGGCTCATAATAGTAGAGCATGATCTGCGTCCATACGCCTATCGTTAAAGCACGCGTGATATCTTCCAAAGGGAAATCTCGCGTATACAACACAGCAAACGGCTGTTCCTGGCTGTATACGAAACCCATCGTATCACGCTCGTTATAAAAGCGAGTTCCTGGAAGCAAACAAACTGGATAGGCCAGAAAGATACGATGAATTTCCAGCAAAAGACAGAAGTCGAGCGTTTTTTCGAAGCCAGATAGATTGTCTCCTGGCAAGCCGAGCATGAGATCGATACTGATACGAGGATCGGGTACCCAGGAGCGAAGTGCATGAATCTTTTCAGCCAAGGTCCCAGGTGATTGATATCTCCGGCCAATGTAATCAAGTGCCAATTCGTTGGTCGTTTGAAGCCCGAAGTCGAACGAAAAATTTGGAAGAGTCGCCAGGGCTTGGGCCGTATGGGAGTCAATCAGGCTAATCTGAAGGTGCATGCGAGTGTGTATGCGCTCAAAATTCGGTTGGGATCGGATGTGATCTATAATCGTTACCAGCCGGCTGCGCTTGAGGTTCATATTTGAGTCAACGAATAAGACATGCTTTACTGTATCGCTATTATACACAATCTCAATTTCTTGGAA
>Ga0265316_10000962_pt1 | contig 31396 bp, 21 predicted proteins | sample 4522metaG_FD_202092 | JGI IMG/M metagenome (GOLD analysis project Ga0265316, IMG submission 202092) | Rhizosphere microbial communities from Carex aquatilis grown in University of Washington, Seatle, WA, United States - 4-5-22 metaG | ecosystem: Host-associated > Plants > Roots > Rhizosphere >...
TCCGGCCGGGCAGTGTACCTTCCGCCCATCGGCAGCTAGCTTGAAATGGGGGCGCGGGTCTCGTCTGCCAGTCACGGTCAGTCGATGCCCAGGCGCACTGCCACCATTTGGAAACTTGATAAGACCGTCACAGCCCTCTGATCTCATGTCTCCAGATCTGCGTCAACCTTATTTTGAGCGACCCTGGAAGCGTGCGGGGTGGCAGGGTGGCGGGACGTCCCGAAGTCCCCGTAGGGGGCAAAGCCGGCCGGCTCCCCACGCGAATTCACCTTGCCGGACGCGATCTCGCCGCCTACACTCCCCGGGCAAAAGCAACCGGCAGGCCGCATGATGTTAGATGGAATTGAAGTCGCGGCTCGGAATGGCGCGAAACGCGAGGGTGAATTGCAAGATGGGCGCCTGGCTCTTCTGACCATCGCCGATCTGACAGCCATCCGGAACCTGATCCGCGGTGGCTCGGTCATCGACTGGCACCGTCTGTACTTCTCAGACCGCGACCAGGTTGATCGCTTCCTGCGCGTGCATGAGTTCGACCCGGACAACAGCCAGGACATGGCCCAGCTCGAGGCGCTGCGCGAGCAGGCGGTTGACTACTTGGAGCATCACCTGGGATTCCACATTCCCGAAGAAGTCGCGGAACGGATTCCAGCCCGTGACCTCCTGCTGGTGGCTTCGCAGAATGGCAAGCGGCGCACCCATGCCTGCGTGGTGCTCAAGGTGATGCACGTGCTGCAACACCTGTCGGGCCGCGAGCTCATCACTCGTTTGGCGGTGAGTGCTGACCAAATTTTTCGCGCGGTCGAGGACAAAGTCCTGCGCACCGTCGAGGAAATGAAGGGCGCGGGCTGCGCCATCGTGGAGTTCGAGTGGAGTCGCAAGGAGCCGGACAGCCTCATCACCAAGCTGCTGGCCAAACGCGACAACATCGCGGCGGATGTCTACGACAAACTGCGCTTTCGTATGATCACGCATTCCGAGGATGAGATCGTTTTCGTCCTGCGCGAGCTGGTGCAGCGGCTGGTGCCTTTCAACTACGTGATTCCCGGGGAATCGCTTAACGACATCGTAGACCTGCACGGTTTTGTGGAACGCGATGCAACCCTGCGGCGCCACCTGCCCCAGTTGCTCGATTTGTCGACGGTGGCGGCCGACAAGCGCGCGCCAGTGGTCAATGAATTCTCGGGGCCCAGCTACCGGGTGGTGAATTTCGTCGCTGACCTTCCGGTGCGCGTGGACAAGTTGCTGAACCGGCCGCCCACGGACGCCCTGTTCATGGACAATGGCTCAGTGGTGTTCGTGCTCACCGAGTTCCAGATCGTCGATGCCCGCACCGCCGAAGCCAACGAGATTGGCGAGAACAGCCACGAGCGCTACAAAGAACGTCAGACCATGCGGGTCAAGGCGCGCCTGGCGCACGGGATGCAGGACGATGATGACCGCACGCCGCCGCTCCTCGATCTGACTGGCCGCCAGGACGGCGACCTGGGCCACGACTAGAAGTTAGCTTTCTCACCTCAAATCCTCAATGCAGGCGGTGGCTTCGGGGACGGACCAGTCGCGTTGGTTGATGAAGGCGTAGCGCACGTGTCCGCTCGGATCGACGAGAAAACTCTCGGGGAACTGGCTGGTGCCGTAACTGGCAGGAGCGGCTCGGCTGGGATCGAGCAAGACCGTCAGCGGCGTCCCCTTGGGAAAGAACTTGCGAATGGCCTCCCAGTTCTCATCCACGCTGACCGCCAGGATGGCGGCTCGATCGCCCAGGCGGCGGGCCAGCGCGTCCAGCGAGGGCATTTCTTGCACACAGGGCGGGCACCAGGTGGCCCAGAAACTGACCAGCACGGGCCGCCCTCGGAGAGCGCGCAACGACCATTTCTTGCCCGCGGCATCGGCCAGCTCGAAGTCAGGCGCCCGTCCCCGCAGCTCGGGGGCTAGCGGGTCAGGCATGAGCGCGCCGCAAGCGCTGTTGCGTGCCGCCGCCGCGGTCCACGCGGCTCCCGCAAAGAATCGGACGGCCAAGGTGGCGGTCGCGAGAGCGACGATTGCCACGGCGACCACGCGCCGCCAGCCTACACCAGAGGGGACCGCGCTCTTGCGGTCCCCTGGCTGCGCTCCCTTGTCCCGCCCCTTGTCCGGCACTATCGACTCCGGGCTTCGAACAGGGGCTACTTGATGGCCGCGGCTACCTTCTTCTTGCCTTTGGTGGCCGCGCCCTTGGCCAGTTCCTCATCGGCGATTTTCTTGAAGGCATCGAAAGGCTGGGCGCCGTTGATGAAGTGGCCGTTGACGAAGCTGGCAGGCGTGCCCTGTACGCCGAGCGAACTGCCCTGCTTGGTGTCCGCCTCGATCTGGGCGACGAACTTGTGGCTGTCCACCGCGGCCTTGAACTTGGCCATATCGAGGCCGATCTCCTTGGCGTACTTCTCCAGGCTGGCCGCATCCAGGTTCTGCTGGTTGGCGAAGAGTTTGTCGTGCATCTCCCAGAACTTGCCTTGTTCGTTGGCGGCCATGGCGGCCTCGGCGGCGGGCTTGGCGTTGTTGTGGAAGGAAAGCGGGAAGTTCTTCCAGAATACCCGCACCTTGCCTGGGTAGGCCTTTTCCAGCTCGGTCAGCGAGGGCTCGACTCGTCCGCAGAACGGGCACTGGAAATCCGAGAAGAGCACCACCGTCAGTGGCGCGTTCTTGGGCCCGCGCATCGGGGCCTTGCCGGGATCGACGTCTTTGACCGGGCCCGCCTCAGGCGCAGCAGCCGGAGCCGCAGGGGCAGCGCCGCCACTCACTTCGGCCTTGGCCGTCTTCATGAGCGCGTCGTACACCTTGGCCTTGGGCGTGCCCTTCTTGACCAGCTCCTCGGCCTTCTTCAACTGCTCGTCGATGCGCGACTTGAAATTCTCGAAGGGCTGCGCGCCCGACAGGAAGCTGCCGTTGACGAAGAACGCCGGCGTGCCGCGTGCGCCGAGCTTGTCGCCCATCGCCACATCGGATTCCACGGCCTCTTGCAGCTTCTTGTCCTGCAGGGCGGCCTTGAACTTGGCCATGTCGAGGCCGATCTCTTTCGCGTATTTCTCCAGGCTGGCGGCATCCAGGTTCTGCTGGTTCTTGAACAGGATGTCGTGCATGGGCCAGAACTTGCCCTGCTGGTCGGCTGCCAGGGCCGCGATGGCGGCGGGCTTGGCCTTGTCGTGGAAGGGCAGGGGCTTGTTTCGCCACGCCACCCGGACCTTGCCCTTGTACTCTTCCATGATCTTGTCGATGGTCGGCTCCACGCGCGAGCAGTACGGGCACTGGAAGTCGGAGAACTGGACGATGGTGACCAGCGCGTCCTTGGCGCCCTTGATGGGAGCGCCCTTGACCTCGGCCTTGTAGATCTCGGTGGGCGACGGCTCGTTGGGTCGCGCCTGCTCCTTGGGCATTTCCTTCTTGTCGAGGCCGTCCTTGATGATGGCCGCATAGAGCTCGGCGCGTGGCGTGCCAGCCTGCAGCTTGGCATCCGCTTTCTTGAGTTCCTCGTCGAGAACCATCTGGAAGCTTTCCAGCGGGTAGGCGCCGCTGAAGGCGCGACCATTGACGAAGAAGCTGGGCGTGCCCTGCACCCCGAAATTGTTGGCCTGTTTCATGTCCGCCTCGGCCACTGCCTTGGTCTTGGGGTCAGCGATGGCGGCCTTGAACTTGGCGACATCCAGCCCGATCTCTTGCGCGTACTTCTCAAGGCTGGCGGCATCCAGGTTCTGCTGGTTGGCGAACAGCTTGTCGTACATCTCCCAGAACTTGCCCTGTTGGTCGGCAGCCACAGAGGCGACGGCCGCGGGCATGGCGTTGTTGTGGAAGGGCAGCGGGAATTGCTTGAACGAGATCTGCAGGTCGTCCTTGTAGAGCTTGAGCAGCTGGTCAAGCGTGTTCTTGGCGCGGCTGCAGAAAGGGCACTGGAAATCGGAGAACTCGATGAGCGTGATCTTGGGTGCCTGGCCACCCTTGCGCGGCGCCTTGTCGACCTCGACCTTGTAGACTTCGTTGGAAACGGGCGGCCGTGGCGGCGGCGCTGCCACACCGAGTCCCTTGGCCTTGCCGGTCACGAAAGCGGCATAGAGCTGGCTGACCGAGGTTCCCTTGTCCACGAGTTTCTTGCCGCGGGCGATCTCTTCATCCACCGCGGTCTTGAACTGCTCGTAGGGCACGGCGCCGCGCATGGGGCGGCCGTTGATGAAGAAGTTGGGGGTTCCCTGCACGCCCAACTCTCGGGCGTCGGCCAGGTCCTTGTCCACCGCGGCCTTGAAGGTGTGGTTGTCAAGCGCGGCCTTGAACCTGCCCATGTTGAGGCCGATCTTCGCCGCGTATTTCTCCAGGGCGGGTCGGTCAAGGGCAGACTGATTGGCGAAGAGCTCATCGTGCATCTTCCAGAACTTCCCCTGGGCCCCGGCAGCCAGCGCCGCTTCTGCGGCCAGCTGTGCCTTGTCGTGGAAGGGGAGCGGATTCTGCTTGAAGAAGATGCGCACCTTGTCCGGATATTCCTTGACCAGACGGTCGAGGGTGGGCACAACGCGGCTGCAGTAGGGGCACTGGAAATCAGAGAATTCGACGATGGTCACCATCGCCTTGGCTGAGCCCTTGGGCGTGCCCTCGAACGGCACGCACTTGCGCTCAATATCGTCGTTGGCGCTTGCCCCAACCTTTTCGCAGACGTACTTGCCCGCCGCCACCGTGCGTGCCCCCCAGTTGCCTTTGCCAAGATAGTACCCGCCGACAACGACGCCAGCAGCCAGAGCGAAGATTACGATTTTGCGTACCATGGTGTCTCCTTCGACGCGAGCCAGCTTAACACCGGGAACAGCCAAGTGCCCACGGTGGTGCCCAGGGACAGAGTCGAACTGTCTACACACGGATTTTCAGTCCGTTGCTCTACCAGTTGAGCTACCTGGGCGTAGGTTCGCGGTTCGGTCGTCTAACATGGGGGCGGTCTTCTCGCAAGCCGCGTCGAGGCTTCAAATTGGGAACCCTGAGAGGGTTCGCTCCGCCCTTCGGCCCCCCACCCGCCACCGCCACCTCGCTCGTTTCCCCCTTCGGGGACTTCGGGACCTGCACCTTCCCCACCACACCCGCTCGCTACGCTCGCGCCCTCGCGCTCGGCCTCGCCAAACTGTACGCAGCCCGCAGAGCCGGCTGCGTACCACGCGATGAAGGTGCGCCCGGCTACTCCTTCTGAGTGTCGCCTTCGTCCTCATGTGGCAGAGGCTCGCCGCGTAGTCGGCGAATCTTGCCGTCGCGAATCTCCAAGGCTGTGAAGCGAAATCCACCCAGGTCAACGGTGCCGCCCGGCCGCAACGGGTGGCCCAGGTGGGCCTGCACGTAGGCGCCGAGGGTCTCGATGTCTGGACGCAGCGGCGGCAGAATCACCCCCAGCTCTCGTTCTGCCACGTCGAGCGTCAGGCGGCCGTCAGCTTCGAAGCGACCCTCGGCCCCATGCATGATGGGCGGCAACTCGCCCACGTCCTGCTCGTCCTGGATCTCGCCCACGAATTCTTCCAGGAGGTCTTCCAAGGTCACGATTCCGAGGAAGGCGTTGCCCGCGCCCAGCACCACGGCCATGTGAACGCGGCGACGCTGAAACTCGCGCCGCAGCCATTCGCTGGGCGTCTCCTCTGAGCAGTAGATGGGCTCGCGCGCGATCTCGCGCATGCGCTTGGGCGTGCGACCCGCGGCCAGCGCTGCCACGATGTCCTTCAGGTGCACATAACCAATGACCTTGTCCGAGCCCGGCTCAACCAAGGGATAGCGCGTGTACTGATTGGCGGTGGCCAGTTGTACGTTTTCGGCGAAGGGTCGGCCTTCCTCAAGAACCACGACGTCCCGGCGCAGGGTCATCACGTGGCGGGCCACTCGATGAGTGTAGTCGAACACGCGGTCGATGAGTCGCCGCGCGCCGGGATCCAGATCCACGTGTTGCAGGACCAGGCGCAGCTCGTCGGGCGAGTGCAACATCTCGGCTCCTGAGGCGGGCCGCAGGTGCATCACGCGCAAGAAGAGGTTGGCAGTCGTGGTCAGCGCCCAGATGAACGGGAAGGTCAAGAGATAGAAGACGCGCAAAGGTGCGGCCGCCCACAGCGCGACCGGCTCCGTTTTCTGCAAGGCCACGGCCTTGGGCACCAGCTCGCCCAGCACCGCGTGCACGAAGGTGATCAGCGCGAACCCTAGACCCAGTGCCAGCGACTGGACCGCGAGTCCGGTCCACCGGCCCAGAAATCCGACATGGGGCTCGATAAGGCTGGCCAGAGCCGGCTCGCCCAGCCAGCCCAGAGCCAGAGATGTGAAGGTGATGCCGAGCTGATTGGCCGACAGGAACGAATCGAGATGGCCCGTGATCCCAGACAGGAGCCAGGCGCGGCGGCCTCCTTTGCCGACCAGTTCCTTGACCAGGGTCGGTCGGATCTTGACGATCGCAAATTCAGACGCGACGAAGAAGGCATTCGCCGCAACCATCAAGGCGGCCAGGGCTAGCGCTGTGCTCGGGCTGAACATGGACCAAGCTTACAGGCACAGGGCAGGCAAAGGCCAATCGGCTGTCGGTCGGGCTGGGAATCGGAGCAGGGGGCCGGGGCGGAGACGGTGGCAGGTACGGGGCATGGACACGACCAAGATTCCGCGCGACGATGTCAGATCAGGATGGGAGGAAATCGCAATGTGTCGCTTGAGAAGGGGATTTGGACTTGTGTTGTGCTGCGCGCTTGGCGCGGATTGCGGCCGAGATACCGGTACGAGCAGCACCGGCACAGCAGCGGGCACGAGCTCGGGTGCAAGCGCAGTCAGCGGCAATATCGCAGCTACCGGCGGAATTCGCGTCACGGGCGAAACCACAGCGGCGGGTGGCACGGCCAGCATCGGCGCTAGCACCAGCCCAGGCGGGATGATCGGCACGGGCGGCGTGACAAGCGCCGGCGGCACAGGCGCAACCTTGTCAACGGGCGGATCCACAGCGGCGGGTGGCACGGCCAGCATCGGCGCTAGCACCAGCCCAGGCGGGATGATCGGCACGGGTGGCGTAACAAGCGCCGGTGGTACAGGCGCAACCTCGTCAACGGGCGGTAGCACGACGCCGAGGGTGCTCGCGGTGTCGGCAGGGAGCGAGCACACTTGTGCCCTGAAGGCTGACGGCGGCGTGGTGTGCTGGGGGGCCAACACCTACGGCCAGTCGACGCCACCAGCAGGGACGTTCAGCCAGATTTCCGCTGGCGGTTATCACAGTTGTGGCTTGAAGGCCGACGCCAGCCTGGCCTGCTGGGGGGACGTCGGCGCGGGCGCAGCCACGCCGCCAGCAGGGACGTTCAGCCAGGTCTCCGCTGGCGAGCAGCACAGTTGTGGCCTGAAGGCTGACGGTAGCCTGGCCTGCTGGGGGAGCAACCAGTTCGGCGAGGCGACGCCGCCAGCAGGGACGTTCAGCCAGGTTTCCGCTGGCGGTTATCACAGTTGTGGCTTGAAGGCTGACGGCAGCGTGGCCTGCTGGGGCGCCGATTCCTACGGCAGCCAGACGACGTCGCCGACGGGGACCTTCACCCAGGTCTCCGCGGGCGATTTTCACAGTTGTGGCTTGAAGGCTGACGGCAGCGTGGCCTGCTGGGGGGAAAACACCTACGGCCAGGCGACGCCACCGGCGGGGGCCTTCAGCCAGGTTTCCGCAGGCGGGATGCACAGTTGTGGCTTGAGGACCGATGGGAGCGTGGCCTGCTGGGGCTACAACGTGTACGGCGAAGCGACGCCACCCGCAGGGACGTTCACCCAGGTCTCCGCGGGTGGGGATCACGGTTGTGGTTTGCAGGCCGACGGCAGCGTGGCGTGTTGGGGAGACGACTCCCACGGAGGCCAGTCGACGCCACCAGTGGGGACGTTCACCCAGGTCTCCACTGGCTTTGAGCACAGTTGTGGTTTGCAGGCCGACGGCAGCGTGGCGTGTTGGGGAAACAACGAGGACGGCGAGACGACGCCGCCCGCGGGCACGTTCGTCCAGGTCTCCGCTGGCGCGTATCACAGTTGTGGTGTGAAGGCTGACGGCAGCGTGGCCTGCTGGGGGGACAACACCTACGGCGAGACGACGCCGCCGGCAGGGACGTTCACCCAGGTCTCCGCTGGCTCTGAGCACAGTTGTGGCTTGAGGCTTGACGGCGGCCTGGCCTGCTGGGGGCGAAACGACTACGGCCTGATGGCGCCGCCGGCAGGGACGTTCACCCAGGTCTCCGCTGGCGGGGATTACAGCTGTGGTGTGAAGGCCGACGGCAGCCTGGCTTGCTGGGGGTACAACGACTACGGCGAGGTGACGCCAGCGGCAGGGACGTTCACCCAGATCTCCGCTGGCTACTATTACAGTTGTGGCGTGAAGGCCGACGGCAGCGTGGCCTGCTGGGGGGAAGACGCGGCTCGGCCAGCGGCAGGGACATTCACCCAGGTCTCCGTTGGCTACAACCACGGTTGTGGCGTGAAGGCTGACGGCAGCCTGGCTTGCTGGGGGACCAATGACAACGGCGAAGCGACGCCGCCAGCAGGGACGTTCACCCAGGTCTCCGCAGGTCAAAGCCACACCGTCGCTCTCTCCACCTCTGGCGCGGTTCTGGAATGGGGCTCTATGGCCCGCCAGCCGCTCTGACCTGGGACCGCTCATCGCCACCAGCCGAAGGGCGACGATAGCGGCCCCGCTGCGGCCGCCGGGCTGCACTGGGGACGGTCATCTGTGCTATGCAAATGCCATGGGATCCACCATCGGGCGTGACATCCGCACCGTGCCCAACGTCATCACGCTATCGCGCATCCTCCTAGTCCTGCTTGGCGTGGTGGTGTACTTCTACGTTTCTCCCGGTTGGGGCATCGTGTTGTCGACTGTGGCGGGCGTGACCGACTATCTCGATGGCTACATCGCCCGCCGCACCGGGCAGGTCACGCGTCTGGGCGAGATTCTCGACCAATTCTGCGACCTGTGTTTCGAGTCATTCCTGATCGTCATGGCCACGGTTCAGGGTTTCTTCCCGCCGCTGGTCATTTGCGTATACCTCCTGCGAGAATTCTGGGTGGCCTCGTTGCGGCGGTTCATGGCAGCGGCGCACATGAACATCCCCAGCAGTCTCGCAGGCAAGGCCAAGTCCAACCTGATCATGTGGAGCTTCGTGCCCACCTATTTGTCCATTGCGAACTGCGCGCCCGCCCTGGAGCCGTACGTAGCCTATGCCGCCTATCTCATCATGGGACTGGGCCTGCTGGCCAGCTACCTGAGCGCATGGGGTTACACGCGGGCCTTCGCGACCGGCTATGCGCAGGCAGTGGACAGGATGGACTGAGACATCAATGTCGCGCGTCCTTTGCGTCCTGCTGCCGTTGCTAGCCGGCGCTCTTGCGGCGCCCGCGGCACGCGCAGAGGACTATTCAGCGCTGGCGGCCTGTCCCGCGGGAAACTTGCTGTCGGGACGGCGCCCCGTCAGTTGGCAGGACACGCGCCGCGATCTCGCCCTGCTCACCGACGAGACTGTGGCGCCCGAGGGCGCCGCATGGGACGCCCCGCCGGCGGTGATATTTGACACCGGTGCGTCGACCGTGACTTGGGATCTGGGCGCGGCCACCACCGTCAACGCATTGGCCATCCAGGCTGACGCCAACGACACCTATACCGCATGGGGCTCGCTCGACGGTAACAACTACCGCGTGCTGGGACACATCGATCCGGTGCCCGACCACGGTCTGCGGCTGCGCACCATCGAGACCGGAGGCGTGGCGCTGCGCTACCTGCGCGTGGGCGAGGGCGTGGGCGACGCCTCGTACTCGGTTTCCGAGGTCGCGGCCTACTGCCAGAGGCCCATGCCGTTCCCGGCCCGGATGAAGGTGGTGGATGCGCCGCCCGCCGTGGTGGCCAAGGTCTACTGGGACGACATTTCCAGCGCTCGCTGGGAGCTGGTGCTGGCCCTGTTGGGGCTGCTCTTCCTGTGGTGGGACCAATGGGTGTCACGAGGCGCAGCCATCGAGCCCAAGGAAGCCCCTGGCATGGCGGATTCGCTCGTTCGCTTTGTGCAAAGAGTGGCCACGGCGCTTGGGCTCAGTCGGGTGAGGGGGAAAGTGCGCCGGGCCATCCTGGCGGTGCTGGGACTGGTCGCATTTCTGACCTATTTCAACTTCGGTTCCTTCCACTTCCCCAATTTCATTCACGGCTGGGACACGTTTCACTACTACATCGGGACGAAGTACTCGCGCGAGCTGAGCTACGACCGACTGTACGAGTGCGTAGCGGTGGCCGATTCCGAGTTGCCGGCGCTGCGCCGTCGGGTGGAGCTGCGCAAGCTCACCAACCTGCGCACCAATATCCTGGAAACCACGACCGATATTTTGGCGCATCCCGAGCGCTGCAAGCAGCACTTCACGCCCGAGCGCTGGCAGTCGTTTCACCACGACCTGGCCTACTTTCGCACCTTGGAGAATGCGCGCCGCTGGGACGACGCCCAGACCGACCACGGCTTCAACGGCAGCCCGGTGTGGAACATCGCGGGCTCGCTGCTTTCCAACCTGGCCCCCGCCAGCAAGACCCAGATCTACATCCTGAATTCGCTGGATTCTGTCTTCCTGACCGCCGGGTGTCTGATGATTGCGTGGGCCTTTGGCTGGCGGGTGCTGGCGGTGGCGTTGCTAATCTTTGCCACCAATTTCCCGTCGCGATTCTATTGGACCGGGGGCGCGTTTCTGCGCTGGGACTGGCTCTTCTGGATGATCGCGAGCGTGTGTCTGCTCAAGAAGCAGCACCCCATGACGGCGGGACTGGCGCTGGCGTACTCGACCCTGCTACGCATTTTCCCGATATTCCTGTTCGTCGCGCCCGTGTTGGCTGCCGGCTATCACATTGTCCGACATCGCGAACTTCCCCCGGTCTACACGCGCTTCTTTGTCGGCGCTGCCTTGGGCGCGGCTTTGCTGATTCCGGCGGGCATGGCGGTGGTCGGGCGCGCCGACACCTACCAGGAATTCGTACGCAACACGATGAAGCACTCGGGGACAGCGCTGACCAACAACATGGGCTTGCGCACGGTGGTGGCGTATCGTCCTTCGGAGGTCGGGCGCAAGATGGAGCGTGTGGGGGCGACCGATCCCTGGGCGGCGTGGAAACAGGCGCGGCTGGACAGTTTCCGACGGGCGAAGCCGGTGTACTTTGTCGCGGCGGCCGCCTTCCTGGTGTTACTGGGGTTTGCCGTGCGCCAGGCCGAGCCTTGGGCTGCCTTGGCGTTGTCGGCGACGTTCATTCCTTTTGGGGTGGAGCTGACCTGCTACTACTACTCCTTCATCATTGTCGTGGCCTTGCTGTGCGTGAAAAGTGAGCGGCTGGCCCAGCGGCTGTTGCTGCTCACGGCCGTCACCCAGTTCGTGGCCTGGGCACCGATCAACGGCATGCCCACCTGGCTCGACGAGAAATACACCCTGATGTCAGTGGCCACGCTCATCGCGTTCGTCGCCATCACCTGGGAATTCTTCAGCAAGCGCCGTCTGGCCGCGGCCGGCGCAACCGCGATTGCCTTTGCCTCCGACGGGCCAGAAGCGGAATCGGCCGAGCGGGAAAAATCCGGACAAAGCGCGCGCCGCATTCACGGCCGTCGCCGGCGGAGGTAGTTACTTCAAATAGGCTGCCAAAGGACTGCCGATGCGGGTCAGCTCTTGCGCGGCAAGCTGGGCCATCTCGGTCGCGCCCGCCTTGTCGAAGTGTGCCTTGTCGCCGTTGAAGGTGAGGGCCGCGGCAGCTGTCTGGCCGATCGAGTTGTAGTATTCGACGCCGCGGGCGTTGAGATCGTCGACCAGCAGGTTCTTGGCTTTTCCCACCGCAATGGTCGCGTCACAATACGGCTGCAGCCGATCATTGGTCTCCTTGCCGCCGACCCACACCTGCAGCGGGGAGGATGTCGTGGGGATGAAGGTGGCCTTCTTTGCCGCGACTTCATCCGCCATCGTGTCGAACTCCGCCGTGAAATCCGGCACGGTAACGGGTCCGTGCGTTGTGCCGCTGTCGTTGATTCCGAAGGCCGCCAGCACGTAGTCGCCGGCCTGGACGTTGGCGATGAGCGTCTTCCACTTACCCGAGTAGAAGCTTTGCACGTTGGCGCCGCCCTGCGCCTGATTGTCAATCGTCACCTTGCTGATGAAGAATTGCCCAAACTCCTGCCCCCAACCCTCTTGCGTGGTAGTCGCCGCATAATTGGCCATGGTGGAATCGCCAGCCAAATGCACGGTGATGGCCGGCAGCGAGCCCTGATCGGGCTTGCCGCCAGTGCTGCCGCTGCTGGTGCTGGAGCTGCCGCCACTGGAGCTGGTAGTGCCGCCGCTGCTGAGGCCGCCGGTGCTGGTGGTGCCACCGCTGCTGATGCGACCGCCGGTCGCGGTCGTGCTTCCGCCGCTGGCGCTGGTGGTGCCACCGCTGCTGATGCGACCGCCTGTTGCAGTCGTGCTGCCGCCGCTAGCGCTGGTGGCGCCACCGCTGCTGATGCGACCGCCGGTTGCAGTCGTGCTGCCGCCGCTTCCCACGACAGAGCCCCCCACATCGGCGATTCCGGCCGTGCCAGACTGCCCTGCGGCTCCGGTCTGACCGCCGGAGGCGGGCTGGGCGGTTCCGGCCTGAGCGCCGGAGGTAGGCTGGGTTGTTGTCCCAGCCTGGCTGCTGGAAGTTGTCGGCCCGGTGTGGCCGCCAGAGGCAGGTTGGGCCGTGGTCCCGGCCTGGCCGCCGGTGGTCCCGGTCTGACCGCCAGCGGCGGGTGTGGTTCCGGCTTGGCCGCCCGACGCTTGCTGGCCGCCGGTGCTTCCCATGTGTCCGGCGCTGCCACTGGTCCCACCGGTCTCAATCACGCCACCTGTCCCTTGCGGTGATCCGGTGGATCCGCCGCTGCAGCCAAGGACCAGCACAGCCAGCACGGCCGCGGGCCATCCGTCTCTCCTCCAGGTGGTGCAGGATGTTCGAAATGCAGTTCCCGTTGCTCTGGGATACATGGGGCGAAAGTGTAGCACGCCTCCGGCGCCGCCCGCAGGCGGCTAACCGACCAACTCGGCGCGTCCGCTGCTCACGGATCGTTGAAGCGCGTCCAAGACCGCCATGTTCTTGATCGAATCTTCGAGGGGAACGGGGCCGAGCCCGCCGGTCTTCGCGGCACGTGCAAAGTGCTCGGCCAGCAGGGTGTACTGGTCCACGGGATCGAACGACAGGGGCCGAGGTGTCGGCTCTTCCAGGCTTGAACTGGTGTTGACCACGATCTCCGAGGGGGAGTTGCCGGGCGGGTTCCAGGGATTGACCATTTCGATGTGGCCGCCGGTGCCAATGAGCTGGGCCCGTTGCACCGGGAAGGTCTCCATGCCTACGGTGAAGATCGCGTGACCCTGCGGAAACTCCAGGATCGCGCTGGTCAGGCGGTCCACACCCCGGTCCGGGTCGCGCTCGGCCCGGGCCGTGACGGCGATGGGCTCGTGGTCGAAGCAGAAGCGGCTCATGGTGACGGGATAGAACCCGGTGTCGAGCAGGACCCCGCCGCCCATGGCCGGGTCGTAGCGGACGTTGTCACGCGAGCCCAGCCGGTAGCCGAACGTCCCGACAAAGGCGCGCAGCTCGCCGATGGTCTTCTGCCGCAGGAGATCACGCACAGCCAGCCAGCGCGGCTGAACGCGCACCATGGCGGCTTCGCAGATGAGCACGCGGTAGCGATCGCGAGCGGCCATCAGCTTGCGGGCTTGTGCAGCGTCGAGCGCGATTGGCTTTTCGCACAGGACATGCTTGCCGGCCGCAGCCGCGCGCTCCGACCATGGCACGTGCAGATGGTTGGGCAGCGGGTTGTACACGGCGTCGACATCGGGATCAGCCAGCAGAGCCTCGTAGGAATCGTAGCTCTTGGGCACTCCCAGGGCACGTGCCGCCTGCGCGGCCCGGTTGCCGTCGCGGGATGCGATGGCCGCCACGCTGATGTCGCGTCCCGCCAGCATCGAGGGAATCATGCGCGTGAGCGCGAAGTGGGAGGTGCTGAAAACGCCGAAGCGAAACATGGTGTGCGCCTCTCTAGATGACGCTGCCGTCGGGGACGATGCCATTCTTGGGAACGACCACGATTCCCTCGCGGATGAAATAGCCGTCTCCATCCTTCTCTTTGACCCCGGCCTGGTTGACGATGCGGACGCCGCAGCCGATGCGCGCATTCTTGTCGATGATGGCGCCCTCAATGATCGAGTCCGAGCCGATGCCGACCGGCGGAATGCCCTGGGACTGGCTGGCGCGCATCTCGTCCAAGGTTTCATAGCTATCGGCGCCGATGAGCAGGCTGTTGCGGATGCGGGCGTTCTTGCCGATGCGACTGCGAATGCCGATGACGGCGCGGTCGATGTCCGCTCCTTGCAGAAGACAGCCCTCGGAGATGAGGGCGTTGTGGACCGTGCAGTGCTCTAGCTTCGAGGCCGGCAGAAAGCGCGGGTTGGTGTAGACCGGGCGGGCGCCGTCGTAAAAATCAAACGGCGGAATCGGCTGGCACAGCGCCAAGTTGGCCTGGAAATAGGACGGGATGGTCCCGACATCTTCCCAGTAGCCGCGATAGACGTAGGCGTGCACGCGTTGGCGCGGCACTGCGTGAGGGATGACGTGGCGACCGAAGTCAACCAGCTGCGGATTGGAAACTGCCTCCTCCAAGATTTCCCGTCTGAAAATGTAGATGCCCATCGAGGCGAGGTACCCAGGCCCATGACCGGGGATGTCGGAGGAGAGGGCCGGCAGTCGTTCCCGCGCTGGCTTCTCGTCGAAGTGCACGATGCGGCCACTGGCGTCCATCTTGAGGATGCCGAACCCGCTGGCCTGGTCCTCGGCTACGGGGATCACCGCCACGGTCGCGTCGGCGTTGCTGTCGCGGTGGGTGCGCAGCATCTGGCGGAAGTCCATGCTGTAGAGCTGGTCGCCCGACAGGATCATCAGGTCGCGCGCGGATCGTCGCCGCATGTGGCGCAGTCCCTGGCGAACCGCATCGGCTGTCCCTTGGAACCAGTCGCCGCCTTCTTCGGTTTGCTCGGCCGCCAGCACGGTCACGAAGCCCGACGAGAACACGTCGAACTTGTAGGTCATGGCGATGTGTGTGTTGAGGCTTTCCGAGTTGAACTGAGTGAGCACGAACATGTGCCGCAGTCCCGCATTCAGACAGTTACTGATGGGGATGTCGATGAGGCGATACTTGCCGCCGATGGGAACCGCCGGCTTCGAGCGCTTGAGCGTGAGGGGAAAGAGGCGCGTCCCGCGTCCGCCTCCCAGGATGATTGCCAATACGTCGTCCATCACGGGGAGATCTACCGCACAAACTGACGAGGTCGCACTTTTCGCGCGATCTCGTCCCCGGCTACGATCCGGGACGGCTGGAAGTGCGGGCTCGTTTCTCGAAGACTCCGCGGAGCTGCTCGCGGCGCCCCGGATCCGGGAACATCCGCTGACAACGGTCGACTGTGGCTTCAGCCTCGGCCAGTCGGCTCGCGAGAGATTGCGCGTCGGCGAGCCCTTCACAGGCCGCGCGCAGGCTTGGCATATGTTGCAGGGCTCGCTCGAACTGGCCTGCGGCGGTAAGGTAGTCGCGGCTGCGCATGCTCGACCAGCCCAGAGCCAGGTCTCGCCAGGGCGAGTCGGGCGTAGGCACCAGTGCGTCTACCTGGGGGCGTTCCGCGCGGACCATCAAGGTCGCCACGTGGTCGAAGTAGAGCACGCGCCAGCGCCCGGACTTGCGCAGCTGCTCAACCTGTCTCGGGCTGTGTTGCGGCCACAGCACGTAGTCCGCGCCCGAGGCCCACACCACTTCCTCCCATCGGTTGTACATGCCCAGCACCGCCAGGTACTGCCGGTAGGTTTTTTCGTCAAAAGCCGTTCCGGCGCGGCCGTCGATGAAGACCTGCAGGCGTCCCTGGGTTCGCAAGTCGATGTAGCCGCCCCAGTTGTAGAAGTTGAAGACCTTGCCCTCGATGTGGTTTGCCTCGATGACGTTCATCGCCTCCACGGGGAAGGTGTCCTCGGCGGTCAGGTAGAGGAAAGCGTTGCGCGAAAGGGGATAGGGCGCCAGTTGCCAGCCGCCCCACACCAGGGCCGCGACCGGCAGGGCAACGGACCAGACGCGGGGTCGGTCGAGCCAGGGCAGACGGCGCACCAGGCGTGAGCGCAGCGACGAAAAAACCACCGCCAGCGCCGGAGCCAGCAGCAGACTCTGCGCGATGCCGAAGAGAGGGATGAAGCGGCGGCTTCTAATGGACAGGACAAAGGTGACCAGCCCGATGGCTATGCTGGACAGGGTGAGGCGGGGCTGCCGTCGGTAGGCTCCCGAACCCAGCACGATCAAGACAGACACGACGAAGGCGGCAATCGAAGGGTAGTACAGGCTGCTTCGGATGCCTCCCGGCTCGTACGGGGGCAGCCATTCAGCCACGCGAAGGAAGGGTGACTCGCTGTCTTGCGCAAATCGGATGGGCCAAAGCAGCGCCTCGCTGCCGTTGCCATTGACGAAGCAGGCGAGCAGGCACGCCAGGGCGAGGAAGACCGCGCGGCGGGGAGTCTCGCGGTAGAAGTACGAAAGAGCCAGAACCCCAACCACCGTGACCAATCCGAGCAAGAAGCCGCTGTGCAGGTTCGCCCACAGCAGGAAGACCAGGGGAAGGATCCACAGCTTGCGCGACAGGGGCAGCGCCAAGCACAGAATCACGACAAAGCCCAGGAAGGTATAGAGCTGAGGCCGGATGTCGAAGAAGGGCGCTCCCACGGCGATGGCCGCCAGCACAGCCAGATAGGCGCTTGCCGAACGGCCGCTGATCTGCCGCAGCAAACGAAAGAGCAGGCCGAAGGTGGCGACCAGCATGCCCCACTTCCACCAGACCAGGCCAGCTGGGGTGAACAGCTTGGCCCAGGTGTAGAAGACGATGTCCGACAGCCATTCGGGATGGAACCAGGGACGGCCGTGGCAGGTGAAGGAAAAGGGATCGGTGAAGTGGAGAGTGTGGGTCTGCGCGATCCAGCGACCGCCGGCCATGTGCCACCAAAGATCCGAGCCCTGCATGGTGGTGAAACCAAAGGACCAGCAGGTCAAGATGACGGCGGGCCACCAGCCGAGCGCGATCCAACGCGACTCGGGCACCGGCGTCGGTGGCGCGCGGTCGCCGCCTTTGGCTGCAGCCCGGCCCGATGGCCTGGGCTTCTTCTTGGCGGTCGCGTTCCGCATGGCCGCCCGCTTTTTACCCCGATCGCCCCACCAGGCAAAGGATCAGTTCAGCAGGATCAGTTCAGCAAACCGGCACGGAGCCCAGCCGCGGTCGCGCCCGCAGGGTCGCGGCGGCGCGTGGGCTAGTGTGTCTCAGGCTGGAGTGTCTGCGCGCGCGCGGCCCTCACATTGGCGGGCCGAAAAAGACACGTGTCGCGGTTGATCCCGAGGAGCAAATCGGTGGTGGCCTGGTCAGCTGGGGGAAAGGCGTAGTTCTCCAACTCCTGAGGCGCCACCCAGCGAACGTCCGCCACGCGAAGCGGGCGGGGTTCTTGGCTGGGCGCAATGCTGGCCCGATAGAGGACCAGCTCGACGACATAGCCGTCGTAGCGGTGGGTGCGGCGGGCAGTGGATCCCCCCACATCCACATCGACTCCCACTCGCTCCTGCAGCTCCCGGCGCAGCGCGGCCTCGTCGGTCTCGCCCGTCTCGACTTTTCCACTTGGGAATTCCCACAAGCCGGCAAGGACGGCAGTCGAACGTCGCTGGGTAATCAAGAATCGCCCTTGATGCTCGATCACAGCAGCCACCACGCGAATGTGCGGCACGAGGTCGTTCATGGCGTAGCTCCGAGGCTGCGAGCCTTCAGGCAGACGCAGTTCGTTCGACTCATGGATGTCAACTCGTCCTCCCGTTGTGGTGACATCGGCTGCCGCTGGCAAAACTTAAGCCCTTTCTTTTCACCCTGTTCGAATCGTCTGGTTGGATTCCGCAAGCCGCGTTTCGTTCCAACAAAGCGGTTCTCGCGCTGGCCGCCAAGGTGGGAGCAATTTGGTCGCGCAGAATCTGCGCTAGTACGGCAACTCGACGGTCTGGCCCAGGAGGTCGAACTCGACCGACAAGGGCGATTGCCCGGTCAGCTCTTGGCTGCGCGCATCGGGCTGGCTGCCGCCCACGCTGACGCGGAAGCGGCCCGGCTCCAGCACGCGAAGGCCGCGCTCGTCGATGAGCGAAAGATCACGTGGAGAAAGCTGGAAAGAAACGCGGCGGGCTTCGCCTGGCAGAAGATGAACGCGCGCAAAGCCGCGCAGGCTGTGGCGGGGCACGCGACAGGAAGCCTCCAGATCCGCGAGGTAGAGCTGCACGACCTCGTCGCCCGGCCGGCTGCCCGCGTTCTTGACCGTGACGAATACCGACGCGCTGGCGCCGGCTGGGACTGGCGCCGGCGATACCGCGATGTCTTGGTAGTGAAAGCGGGTGTAGGAAAGGCCGTAGCCAAAGGGATAGAGGGGCGGCTTTTCTAGATAGCGGTAGGTGCGCCCCTTCATGCCGTAGTCCTTGAAATCAGGGACGTCCGCCAGCGCGCGCGGAAATGTGACAGGAAGACGGCCAGCAGGACTGACGTCACCGAAGAGGATGTCGGCCAGAGCGCTGCCCGCTTCTTCGCCGGGATAGAAGGCCTGAACGATGGCGCCCACATGGTCGTGGGCCCACGCAAGATTGAGCGCGCTGCCTGAGATGACCACCACCACGGTGGGCTTGCCCAGAGCCACGATGCTTTCCAGCAGGCGCGGCTGCAGACCCGGGAAATCCAGGTCTACCTTGTCCCCCGCCGCCTCCGAGTTGCCCGCATCCCCTTGCTCGCCCTCGATCTCGGCCGACAGGCCCAGGCAGAGCACGACCGCGTCGGCGCGCTCGGCGATGCTCAGGGCTTCGGCCAGGTGTCCGGCGCAGTCCAGGCCATCGGTCGCGGTCCCCTGTCGCTTGCAACCTGGGGCGTACCAAACCTTGGTCTGCGCCGAGACTGCAGCGCGGATCCCATCGAGCGGCGTTACCACGCGCGACGGAGTTCCGGAGTAGTTGGCGCAAAGCACGTGATGGTCATAGGCGTTGGGACCGATGACCGCGACGTTGCGCAGATCTTTGCGCAGCGGCAGGAGCCCCCGATCATTTTTCAGCAGGACCATGGACGCCGAGGCCGTGGTGCGAGCCAAGGCTCGGTGCTGATCGCAATCGTTGGTCTCGTAGGGAATGGACGCGTAGGGCACACGCTCGGGCGGATCGAACAGACCCAGGCGCATGCGCGCGCGGAACAGCCGGCGCAGACAGGTGTCGATATCCTCCTCGGCCAGAAGCCCCGCGGCCACCGCGGCCGGGATGTGACTATAGGCGCAGCCGCAGTTGAGGTCGCAGCCCGAGTGCACCGCCAGTGCCGCCGATTCCGCGAAGCTGTTGGTCACCCGGTGGCTCTCGTGGAAATCCTGGATGGCCCAGCAGTCGCTGACCACGAAGCCGGCAAAACCCCATTCTTCGCGCAAGATTCGGCGCAGCAGGGTGGGGCTGCCGCAGCAGGGCTCGCCGTTGGTGCGGTTGTAGGCGGCCATGATGCTTTCGGCCTTGGCCTCGGTGATACAGGCGTGGAAAGCGGGCAGGTAGGTTTCGCGCAGGTCCTTCTGGCTGACCACGGCGTTGAAGCTGTGGCGCAGGCCTTCGGGACCGCTGTGGACCGCGAAGTGCTTGGGCGTGGCCACCGCTTTCAAGTACTGCGGATGGTCGCCCTGCAAGCCGCGGCAAAAGGCCACGGCCAGGCGCGAGGTGAGGAACGGGCATTCGCCGTAAGTCTCGTGTCCGCGTCCCCAGCGCGGGTCGCGAAAGATATTGATGTTGGGAGCCCAGAGCGTGAGCCCTTTGTACAGGCCACGGTCGCCTTTGCGCGCGTATTCGTGGTGCTTGGCGCGCGCCTCGTCCGCAACGGCCACCGCCACCGCATGCAGGCGTGGCGCATCCCACATGGCGGCCAGGCCGATGGCCTGGGGAAAAACCGTCGCGATTCCAGCCCGCGCCACCCCGTGCAGGCCTTCGTTCCACCAATTGTATGCGGGCACGCCCAGGCGCGGGATCGCGGGCGCCGCGTGCAGCATCTGATGGGCCTTTTCTGCCAGGGTCAGGCGCGACACCAGATCTTGGACGCGCTCGTCGAGGGGAAGCTCTGGGTCGAGAAAGGAATAGGCGGGTTTGTCGTCAGGCATGCGCGAAGCTTCCGGCCGGCTGCAAAGGTCGCTGGCCCGCACCGCCACTGGGGCGCGGGCCGAGAGATCTCGCTGCAAGGGCCATTGGTTAGGGGATCTTACAAATTGCTGGGCAATCACTCAAGCTTGCCGAGGAGGCGTGTCGAGGAGGCGTGCCGACGAAGCGGCCGCAGAGCTTCCTGTGATCGAGGACACAGCTCACGCACGGCACAACGAGGGCTCTGGTTGACAGAGCGAGAAGAGGAGAGGGATCCTTGAAGCCTAGTCTATTGGAGGGCGGCCCATGAAAACAGCGAAGCCATCGGCGTCAGTTCTGAATCCTGACCGTCAACTCCGGCGGTCTCTCGTGCGCTTGCTCGCGGGCACAGGACGTGCGACGAAGATTCGGTACTTCGGTCTCGCGCTGACCGCGGCCGGCTCTCTCACTCTGGCCGGCGCGGCTCGGGCGGACATTCCTCCCCCTGCCGACTACGTCGAGACTTGCACCCTTGCCAACAAGCAGACTGCGACCTCAGAGTGCCTGGCCTGCGCGGCGGACTATAATAATTTCGGCCGGTGTAGCCCGCTGCTTTCGCCCTACTGCTACAGCAAGGTCTGCAAGACATGGGGCGCCTCGGCCTACACCGAGTTGTGGTGTCGGCTCAAGGGCCAGGGGGCTCCCGTCCCCGCAGAAATTCTGAACGTTCTCAGCCCCACCATCTGGCCGCTGCCTCCTGTCCCCGACGGCGGATCAACCACGGGCGGCTGCCTTCCCTATTCTCCTCCCGCTCCTGCGCCCGACGCCAGTGCGCCGACGGCCCCTGATGCCGACGGAACGGGCGGACAGGGCGGGGCTCTTGCTGCGGGCGGGACAGGCGGGCAGAGTGCAGCGGCCTCGGCTCCCGCTGCGGGCGGGACAGGCGGACAGAGTGCAGTGGCCTCGGCTCCCGCTGCGGGCGGGACAGGCGGGCAGAGTGCAGCGGCCTCGGCTCCCGCTGCGGGCGGGACAGGCGGACGGAGTGTCGTCACCTCACCCCCTCCTGCAGGCGGAAACTTTGCGATGGGCGGATCCGGCATGGCAGCCACGGGCGCCGCAGGTGGCACAAGTGGCAGCGACGTCAAGCCGAGCGACAGCAGCGGCTGCGCAGTGGGCGGCTGGCTTTCGGCCAAAGCCCTCGGTCCCTGGCTTCTGGCGGGTCTGTTCGGTGTAGTCGTCACACTGGCCCGCCGGCGCAGACGCTAGTTCGGCAGCGATTCACGGCAAAGTGATATCGTACCAGCCATGGCACGGCTGGCTCTTGGTCTGGTCACCACCCTACTCGCTGCCTGCAGCGGGTCTGCCGGAACGGCGGCAAGTGGCGGGCATTATGGTGTCGGTGGCAGCGTCACGGGTGGTCAGGGTGGCAGCGCAACGGGTGGTCAAGGTGGCAGCGCAGCGGGCGGCCAAGGTGGGAGCGTTGCCGGTGGCCAGGGTGGCAGCGGTGGTCTGCCCGATCTCTGCGCCGGGATGATCACGGACAAGGATCCGCACCCAATGACCACGCTGGCAAAACCTGCGATCGGCGCGACGGTCATCGATGCCGAGTTCGGGACCACGATCCGGCGCATCACCGCGGTGGCCGGCTCCGGCGCAAACGCCGCGATCGTCCCGATGTACACCACCATCTCCGCCTGGAACGCAGATGAATCTCTGCTGATTCTCTACAGCGTCGCCGGCGGTGTTGGGCATCAGCTCTACGACGGCAAGACCTACAAGCTGCTTCGGTCCCTCGACATCAATCCCGCCGACATCGAGCAAGTCTACTGGGACACTTCCGATCCAGACATACTCTACTACGTCGACGATCAGGAATTCATCCGCTATCACGTCAACGCCGGGACGCAGGACAAGCTGCACAGCTTCAGCGGACTATGCGGCTCAGACTCGGTCAGCAACGGCGACGACCCGATGTTCACTTCCTGGGATTCTCATCGTCTCGGCCTCTATTGCGGAAATCAGATGTTCATCTACGACATCTCCACCGATTCGGTGCTCGGACCAAGACCAGTCAGCGGAACACCGCCGGCGCAGGTCGCGCCCACTGGCACGCTGGCCTACCTTGAGGCCGGCAGCGGACAGGTTCTGGACGCCAACCTCAACCTGGTCCGCTCCTTAGGGTTGCAGGTGCCCGACAATCATGCCTCTTTGGGACAGCTCGCGAACGGCCACGACACCTGGAACGGCGCGGTCTACGACGACGGCAATGACGATACCAAGAGCAATGTCGGGATCCTGGTGACCTGGGACATGACCGACGGCACCGGCGGCGCGGTCATCGGACCCAAGACCGGTTGGCCGTATCCGCCCGACGGCCACATCTCGGCGATGGCGTACAAGCGGCCGGGCTGGATCTTCGTGTCGACCGTGTCAGACGACAGTGCGGGGCTTCAGGGGAAGACCCTGCTTGGGCTGGAGAATCTCATTGCCGATACCAACACGGGAACGGTCTGTCGCGTGGGAAGGCATCGCAGCTGGGGCAAGAACAATTCCGTGCTCGGCTACTGGGCTGAGGCGCACACGGTTCCCAGCCCAAACGGCACGCGGGCGGTGTTCGCGAGTGATTGGGGCAACGGCACGTCGGTCGACAGCTACGTCCTGGAATTGCCCAGCTACTCTCCCTAGATTCTTCGCCTTCGCAAAGTCAGCACTGACTCACACAACAGCAGGCCGATCATGACTGCGGCCAGGCCGTGCCACAATTCGACCCGGTGCTTGGGCGGCTTGACTCCGGGTGACGCCACCGCGATGCGATCGGGCCTCTGGCTGGGGTCGAGGCGCGCGGGGTTGGACTCGCGCGTGTCCAGATTGACCACGAAGTCCAGCTCGGGCCGTGCCACGACCGTGCCGTCTGGACCGACGGCGCGCACGTGGTAGGTGCCCAGGCGATCGGTTTCGCTGTAGAGCACACTGCGGGTTGAGCTGGCTTGATCACGCCGCGCGACCCACACCGAGCCATCAGGCCGGGACACCTCCAAGCGCTGCTCGTCGCCCGTGAAAACCAGGGTTCGCGCCTCCCCAGCCCGCAGTGAAGCGGCCTCTTCGTCGCCGGTGACCCCCACCAGGCGGCGCGCGGCTTCACGCACGAGCGGCAGAAACCCGGTGCGGATGGGAAGATCGGTCCACTCACGGTCCACGGTGGTGGACAGCAACATCACGCGGCCCTTGCCCACTTGCTTTTCCACCAGAGCAGGCGCGCCGCTCTCGTAGCGCAGAATCACGCTGCGATCCGGGCCCTCGACCGCTGGGTCGAGCAGCATGTACTTGAAAAAACGCGCTGACACCAGACCTTCGCCGCGCTCGGGGAAATTGGCCAGCAGGGGATGGCTGCGGTCGATGGGCGCCAGGCGTTCGGCTGGTCGATCGTCGACGATTTCGCCCGCGTGCTGGCCAGGCAAGGCCGAGGCCGTGCGCGGCAGTCCCAGCGGTTGCGGCAGCAGCTTGGCCATGCGCTCGTTCCATGCCGTCGCGTCCACGCGGTCGCCGACCGAGATGAACAGGCCACCGCCCGCTGACACGAATCGCGCCAGGGCGGAAGCCATGGCTGGCGAGGGCTGCGCCAGGTTCAGGAGGGCGACCAGAGTCGTGTTGTCCAGGCTTTCAGGCGACACGTCGTCGGGCAACTTGATGGTCACCACCGCGCCAGGCAGGCCATTGCGAAGCGCAGCCGCGAAGAAGAACGGCTCGTCCTCATTGCGCGCACTGCGCGGGTCGCCGTTGACGATGAGAACGCTCATGCTGCGAGCCAACTCCACATGGGCCAAGCGCTGATCGTCCAGGCGGAAGGCGTCGCCATCAATCTCCACCTCCACGTCGTGCGCGCCGCCAGTCTCGCCGGTTAGTCGGTGCAAAAAGCGCTTGTGGCTACGACCGCCCGGCGCCAGGTCGACAAACCCCTTGGCCACCGAGACACCGTCCACTTTCAAGGCCATTCCCAACGCGCGCGTCCCGGCTGCGGAGAAATCCGCCACCTCGGCGTCGACCGCGATTCCGCCGGTTCCCACCTCGGGTGCAGGCACCACGCTCACCTCCAACACCGCGCGATTTTCCCACCGGGCCGCCCCCGAGACGTCGTCGATGATGACCTCGGGCGCGCCCTCGGCCGGCAAGCCGGTGCCGGCCTCCCAGCCCGCGGCCTGCAGATCAGTGAAGAGATAGATACGACGTTTGGCATGCGTTGATCCCGCCAGGATGAGGGATGCACTTCGCAGGGCGCTGGCAAAGTCGGCCGGCCGCGCGGAACACACGCTGCTCTCCAGGGCTTCGAGCACGCGCGCGCGCTCGGGGGAAAGCTCGCTGATCTTGGGGCTGGAGCCCGCCGAAGCCTGGAGCAAGGCCAGGTCTACATCCGAGGGAAACTGGCGTAGCAAGGCGCGCGCGCGGTCGCGGGCGCGCTCGAACATGGTCGACAAGCCAGCGCTGCGGCTCATGCTGGCGGAATCGTCGAGCACGATGACCGCGCTCTGTGGGTCCAGGCTGGCCACGGGCAGGTCGGTTGTGCGCTCGGCAAACGGGCGGGCGAAGATGAGAGGCAAGGCTGCGGCCACGCCCGTGCGCGCCACCAGCAACAGGATCTCGCGCAAGCGACGACGCGCCGAGATACGCCACTCGGAGCGCAGGAGCAGTTGCATGGCCGCGAAGCGCACCGGCTGGGCGCGCCGCTTGCCGATGAGATGGACCAGCCAAGGCAGAGCGGCCGCCAGCAGGCCCAGGAGCAGCGAAGGCGCGAGAAAATGCATGCGCTACAGCCTCACCACGCGCTGGCGGTCAGCTAGAAAGGCCCGCAGGACCTCGGTCGGTGGCGTGTCGGTGCGCGCGAAGCGATACTCCACGCTTGCTTCCAGACAGGCCGCGCGCCAGCGATCGCGAAAGGCCTGCGACTCGCGCTTGAAGGCCTGGGCCAGGTCAGGCGCCTGGGCGAGCAGGGTGCGCGCGTCACCCGGTTCCATGCCTTCAAAGAAGATCAGGTCGTCGAAAGGCAGCTCCACCTCGTCGGGATCGAGCAGATGGAACAGCGCCACGTCGTGTCCGCGCGCGCGCAACTGGCGCAAGCGTCCGGGCAAGGGGCCCGTTTCGCTGGGCTCATCCGGCTCGCTGTCGAGCAGGTCAGACATGACAATGATGAGGCTGCGTTTGTCGATGAGCTCGCCCAGGTGGCCAAGAGCGAGCGCCGCATCGGTGCGGCCGGCAGGCTGGGCCGCTTCCAACAGGCGGAACACCTCGCGGATCTGTCCGGGCCTGGTCGAGGGCGGGAGAAAGCTGCGCGCGGTCTCGTCGAAAAGCAGCAAGCCCGCAGCATCGCCCTGCTGGCCGACCAGATAGGCCAGCGCGCCTGCCAGGTAGCCGGCGTAGTCCAGCTTGGACACGCCCCGCCGGCGATAGCCCATGGAGGCGGAAGCATCGAGCACGAGGAAGGTGTGCATCTCGGTCTCGTCCTCGAAGCGCTTGACGTAGTAGCGGTCGGCGCGGCCCACGGCTTTCCAGTCGATGCGGCGAATTTCGTCGCCAGGCGCGTACTCTCGGTGTTCGGTGAATTCCACCGACGTGCCCGGGTGCAGATTGCGGTGCATGCCGGAAAACGCGCCCTCGACGATGGTGCGAGCGCGCAGATCCAAGGACGCCAGCCGCGCCAAATCCGTCGGATCAAGCAACCCGGGCCGCTCGCCTGATGCTTTGCCGCCCTCGCTCACGGCCGGCTCTCAGTCAGGCTGGACGGTCTGCAACAGACGCTCGACCAGGGCGCGCGACGACACGCCGTCGGCCTCGGCGTGAAAGTTGCGGACCAGGCGGTGGATGAGCACCGGAGGCGCCATGCGGCGCACGTCCTCGACGGAAACCGCATAGCGGCCGTCGAGCACGGCGCGCGCCTTGGCCGCCAGCACCAGGTGCTGCGAGGCGCGCGGACCAGCGCCCCAGGCGAGGTACTTGCCGACGGGATCGGGCGAGGCCGGCGTTGGCCGGGTGGCGCGACACAGGGCCACCGCGTGTCGCAGAACATGGTCCGCGACGGGCACACGCAGAACCAGGTCTTGCAGATCCAAAATGCGCTGGGGCGACAGCACCTTGCGCAGCGCCGGGTGGTAGCTGCCCGCGCTCTGACTGGCGATGCGCACTTCCTCCTCGGCGCTGGGGTAGCCCACGTCCACCTCGAACATGAAGCGGTCAAGTTGGGCCTCGGGCAAGGGATAGGTGCCCTCTTGCTCGATGGGGTTCTGCGTGGCGAACACCAGAAAGGGCAGCGGCAGATTGTAGGTCGTGCCGCCGGTTGACACGCGGTACTCCTGCATGGATTGCAGAAGCGCGGCTTGTGTCTTGGGTGGGGTGCGGTTGATCTCGTCGGCGAGAATGACGTTGGCGAAGATCGGTCCGCGTACGAAGCGGAACACGCGCCGGCCGGTGGCGCGGTCTTCTTCCAAGACATCCGAGCCGGTGATGTCTGACGGCATCAGGTCAGGCGTGAACTGGATGCGGCCAAAGGACAGGTCGAGCACATCGGCCAGCGTCTGGATGAGCAGGGTCTTGGCCAGACCCGGCACCCCGACGAACAGACAATGGCCGCGGGAAAACAGGGCGATCAGGAGGTGGTCGATGACCTCGTGCTGTCCGATGATGCGCTTGCCGATTTCCGCACACAGGACGCGTCGGGCGTCGCACAGCTCACGTGCCGCGGCGACGTCGCGTTCTACGACTTCGGGCGCGGGCCGGGTGGCTGCTTCCCCACCGATGGCACCAGACGGGAGAACCGCAGCTTCCTGTGAGTCCGACATCGGCCACAGGATGCCACGCTCCCGAGCCAGCGGCAAAGGCAGAGGCAGTCACCGATGGCGAGACATGGCCAGGATTTGACCGGCGGCTGCAGCAGCCCGGGTATAATGGCCCTTCACTCACCGAGATTCGCTGTGAAGCCCTGTCCCCACTGCCAGAAGCAGCACCGGCCCGAGACGCGCACTTGTCCCATAACGGGAAAGTTGCTCGACAGTCCGACGTTGGGAAAGACCATGGTGGGTCTGGCAGCGCCGCCAAGCTTGGCCATGCCTGCGGGGTTTCCCAGACCCGCGGCTGCGATGAAATCGGAGCCTGGGCAGAAGACGTCGTCGGCAGCCGCGCCGCCGGCCAAGCCTGTGGCAGCCGCGCCGCCGGCCAAGCCTGTGTCGGCTGCACCGCCGGCCAAGCCCGTGTCGGCTGCACCGCCGGCCAAGCCTGTGTCGGCTGCACCGCCGGCCAAGGCGGTGGCAGCCGCACCGCCGGCCAAGGCGGTGGCAGCCGCACCGCCGGCCAAGCCTGTGTCGGCTGCACCGCCGGCCAAGGCGGTGGCAGCCGCGCTGCCCGCAAAGCCGATGTCGCCCCCTGCACCGAGTCCGGCCAAGCCAGTCTCTTCCGCTTCGCCACCGGCTATTCCTGCTACCGCGCCGGCCGCGGCGGCGAGCGCGCCTGTCCCGCCAGCCGGCAAGCACGAGCCGGCGTACCCAGGTTTCTTTTCCGAGGATGGAAAGAAGGGCCGCACTCTCATCATGCGCAGCCAAGTGGCTGGTCCGCCTCTCGCCCCAGCGCCCAATGACGTGTCAGTTCCGCCGTCCGCTCCGCAGCCGAGCGTGGCGGAGAGTCGCGAAGATCCAGCGGGCGCGGTCCGTGTGAAACCGGACGCGCCGGTCACGCCATTTTCCGCACCCTTGCCGCCGACCGAGGCCATTGTCAGCGCTTCGCCGCCGGCCCCTGAGCCGCCCCCAGCCGTCCGTGCTCCCGTGGCCGCGCTCGACGAAGGCGTCACGGCGGTGGAACGGGTGCCGGTGGATCTGCCGCCCGTTTCCGCGCCGGTCGCGGCCAACCCGCGCCCGCCGCAGCCAGGCCCTGCCGCCCTGCCGAGTCGGGGCGGAATGGCCTTGCGCCAGTTGCCGTGGTGGGCACGGCTCTCGGCGGACGCGTTGGACGGCCTGCGCTTGCTGGCCGAAGCCGCCATGCTCTACCGGCGGTCCTGGAGGCCGCTGCTCTTGCTTGTGGCCATGCTGCTGCTTCCCGTGACGGCGGCCAAGTCGTGCATGGTGGCCGCAGTGATGGGCTCGGCTGCGCCGAGTCCGCTGGTCGATGGCTCGGCCGCGACGGTCGATTTCTCGCGAGCCAGGCAGGAACTGGTCCGTCGGGCGGAGGCCAGCCGTGCGCAAGGGAAGATCGACAAGGCAGCATTGGCCGAGCTGGCGGCGCTAGAGACCGTGTCGGCCGCAAGTGCGGTCGGCGCCGGAGCCGCTGTGGACGTGCCCAGTCCGGTGGCTGTGGTCGCGCGCTGGCTAGCGGCCGTTCTGGCGACGGGCTTTCTGGTCTTGGGGCTGGCGGTTCCGCTGGCCTACGCGATCCTGACCGTGGCGTTGGTCGAGCAACGCGCGGGCGCGCCGTTGCCGTCATTCATCGACGTGTGGGCCCTGTTGTGGCGGCGGCGTCTGCGCTTCGTCACGGCTCTGCTGCCCGCGGCCGCGCTGGTGGCGCTGGGGAGTGCCTTGTTCTTCCTGCCCGGCTTGGTGGCGGCGGTCTTGCTCTTGTTCGTGCCGACGGTCGTGCTATTCGAGCGAGCGGCGGGCAAGGTGGCGCTTGTGCGCAGCATCGCCCTGGTCAGGACGGAAGTCGTGCGCGTGGTTGTGGTCGCACTGGCCGTCGCTGGGCTGAGCGCAGCGGCCTTCATCTTGGCCGACCTGGTGATGCCCGAAGGCGGCCGTCGCAGCATGGTGTTTCTACGCGTCTTCTTGGGCGACCTGTTGATGATCGTGGGCTTGCCGGTGCCGGCACTGGCTGTAGCTCGTCTCTACCTTGACCTGCGCGGCCGCGAGGGTGTGGACGCGGCTGAGCTGGCCAAGGCCGCTCGGCGATAGAGCCCGCTCCTCTTCGAGGGAGTAGCAATTCGCGATCCCGCAAGTTCGATCTTTGCCCAGCGAAGCACTCTAACCTCGTCATGCGTCACTGAATGGCAGCGGCTATCGGCCTTCGCCGTGCCTCTTCGGCCGCTAACCAGATGAAATCACTGAGAGCGCAGTAAACACTAGCCATCAGAAACACATTCTTCTCTGTGGGGAGAGGTGGGTCAGCTTTTTTGAGAGCCGAAGGCTTGCGGATGCTCTAAACTTATACGGATAGGTATAGGGTGGAAGAATCAGGTTTTTCGGGGAGCTCCGATTCACCGCACGCAGTTCAAGGAGGTCACGATGACCAGGCTACGATTACTCAGCCGAATGAGTTGGCTGTGGCTGGACGGAGCGGCCGTCTTGATAGCCGCCGCCTTCTTGGCCTGCGGGGGTCCTGTGTCGAGCCCCGGCAGCAGCGCCCTGGTCGGCGGGGGAGGGGGGAACGGTACCAAAACCGACCTCGGTTTGAATACCAAATCGAATACCAACGTCGCCACCGGCACTGACACCGGCATCGCGGTCAGCACGGCCGACGGCGGGAACTGCGGAATCACGACCGCCCCGCTGAACAAGCAGCCGCCTGATGTGCTGCTGGTGCTGGACAAGACGGGATCTTTGTTGGATGCCATGGATTCGACCAGCCAGTGTGCGGCCGGCTCCACCACCTGCCAGCAACGTTGGGCGACCTTGGTGGCTGGCCTCAACGCCGTTCTCACCAGCTCATCGACTAACGTGAACTGGGGCCTCGAGACCTTCAACTCGGACGGAAGCTGCGGCGTCGCTCCGCCGGAGGTTCCCATTACGCCAGGGGCGGCTGGCGCCACCGCTGTGCAGACGTACATTGCCGGGATCACTCCCAACGGGTCGACTCCCACCACTCTCGCTATCACCACCGCCGTGACCTACTTGCAGACCCTGACCGACCCGAACCCCAAGTACATCCTGCTGGCCACCGACGGAGAACCCAACTGTCTGGGTGGTAAAGGTGGCGGAGGCGGGGGCGGGGCCACGGACCTGACCGGGGCGGAAAATGAAGCCTTTGCGGCATTCCAGGCCGGGTACAAAGTGTACGTGCTCGGGGTTGGTCCCGAGACCACGAACCTGACCGCCCTCGCCAACAAAGGCGGCACGAACGACTACTACCCCGCCCTTACGCCCGATGCGTTGACCACAGCCCTGGCGAGTATCATGGGCTCGGTGGTCAACTGCAGCTTCGGGCTGGGCAGGGCTCCTCCGGTTCCCACCAACGTGGCCGTCCAGTTCAATAATGACAGCACCCTGTGGGCGCCGCACGACACCTCGCACGCCAACGGCTGGGACTACACGACGCCGGCCGACACCACCATCCAGCTCTACGGAACGTGGTGTGACGACGTGACCAGCGGAAAATACCAGTCCGCGCAGATCTTGATGGGCTGCCCCGGGGGCGCGATCGTCCAGAAATAGTAGGCTTGGTTTCCCGGGCGCGCATGCGCGTACGCCGTTGTCTTCCCCGCGCGCGTGTCCAGCCGGTCTTCGACCGACGAATACCCACGTGTAGCATACGGTATGATACGCAATCGAGCGTACGTTTCACTCCTTGCAGAACAAGCCTGCTGCCGGGTACGATCTAAGCCAGTGACCAGGAGAAGCGAATGAGGCGCGACCAGTCTGTCAGCGGCCTGAGGGCACAGGTGCGCCATCAGGTCAAAGTTTCTGTGCAGGTGTGGGCAGTTTGTGTTTTGGCGTGGACGGCTGCCTGCAGCGTCGACAACAAAGTGAGCGCATCAAGTGACGCTCCGGTGGGAATCGGGTCGCTTGAAGCGGGGGCGTCGGCTCCTGAGACCCCCATACTGATTCTGGCTGAGCCGCGCACCAGCGACGGTGGTATCTGTCCCGCGCTCGCTTGCACTTCGGGAACCACCCAGTACTGCGGAGATGTCGAGGACAATTGCGGGCAGACCCTGCATTGTGGCGACTGTCCCGCCGACCAAGCGTGCAACAACCATGTTTGTAAAGGGACCAATTGTTTGGCGGCGTGTACCTTCACGGGTGGGTCCTATTGCGACGTGATTGGCGATGGCTGCGGCGGGACGCTCGACTGTGGGGCTACCTGCCCACAGACCGGGTGGACCTGTGGCACGGACCACATCTGCCAGGGCGATCCCAGCGTGTGCCAGGCGCAGACCTGTCTGGCGACATCAGGAGACCACTACTGCGGGAAGATCGGGGATGGCTGCGGCCATACCCTCGACTGCGGGGCTGACTGTCCCGCGGGATGGGATTGCATCGACAGTGTCT
>Ga0265316_10000963_pt1 | contig 31396 bp, 26 predicted proteins | sample 4522metaG_FD_202092 | JGI IMG/M metagenome (GOLD analysis project Ga0265316, IMG submission 202092) | Rhizosphere microbial communities from Carex aquatilis grown in University of Washington, Seatle, WA, United States - 4-5-22 metaG | ecosystem: Host-associated > Plants > Roots > Rhizosphere >...
CGCGGGTCTCGTCGCGTACGACGTCGGACCGGCTTCTCGGCGGGAGGTGGTGTGAGCGTCACAGCCCTCTGATCTCATGTCTCCAGATCTGCGTCAACCTTATTTTGAGCGACCCTGGAAGCGCGCGCCCTCGCCGCCGCCGCTAGGCGGACACTAGCGAGCCAGCTCGACGCTGCGACCAGAAAGGCCGGCGGGCACGGGCAAGTCCAGCGCTGAAAGTATCGTGGGAAAAAGATCGGCCGTGCACAAAGGTCGATCGCCCGCCCACCGCGCGTTGACCGCGGCCGGCACCAGCATGTGGTCGCGTTCCAGCGCCCCGTGCGAACCGTTGTGCGGCTGGTACTCGAAGCGCGAGCGCAGGTCGAAGCCCGCCCGGGCGCACACAACAAGATCGCCAGCGCGGGGCGAACGAAAAAATTCCACCAGCTGCCAGGGTGTATCGGGGAACTGCGTGCCGGCGGTCAGGGCAGCCACCTCGTCACGGGTCATGCGATCAGGCAAGGCACCGTAGCCCAGCGGGTTCTCACCCTCGACGGAAAACCCGATACGGGCCGACGCGGGCGCGTCGTCGGCCGAATTCCCCCGCGCATCGACCACCGCCCTGCCCGCGTTTCCCGCCAAAACATAGACCCCAGGTGCGCGTCGGTAGATCACATGGGCGATGGCGGGATGGGCAAGCAACGCGGCCACCAGATCAGCGGGTTTCTTGCCGGCCGCCTCGAAGTCAGGTCGCTCCTGCCAGCCGGTCTCGCCCTGCAAATAGAGGTTGGCCATCGAGTTTCCCGAAACCATGGCCGCCGCCTGCGCCGAGAACAGGTAACGCCACAGTTTGGGATAGACCAACGTGCGCGGATACAGAGGCCGCATGAGGTCGTCGATGTCCACGTGGGTGTGAGTTCCGGTCTGACCGTGGTCCGAGGTGATCACCATCAGCGTGCGCGCCAAGCTACCGCGCCGATGCAACTCCTCGATCAGGCGACCCAGGCTGGCATCAAAGCGGCGGTAGGCTTCGTAGCTTTGTTCAGTTAGTGGTCCGAAGCGATGCCCCAATTCGTCGATGGCAGGAAACACGGCATACACCGACGGGAACCCGCGCTGCCAGGCGCGCCCCACCGCCGCCTCCGCCTGCAAATTCGACGCGTACCAGTCGGTGGTGGCCAGCGCTTTCACAAAGCTCGCGCCCTTGGAAAAGCGGGTCATGCGCGCGCGCGACGGGCAGCCGCGCACGAACCAGGTGTTCACGTCGGCCAGGCCGGGCACGTGGTGGAAAAGCGTGCGCACGGTCGCTGGAATGTCGCGTTCCAGTTTGGCCGAGCGCCAGGGTGCCATGTACGAGCGCGTGCGAAAAAGAAAACGGCCGCGCCTACCCACGGGGCGCTCGGCCCAGCGAATACCGGGAAGGTTGGCGCGCCCCGGATGCAGGCCACACAGCAGAGGCAAATGGGCCGGGCCGCTGACCGTGGGAAACACCGAAATCGCGGGCCGCAAGCCACCGCACTCGACGAAGTGCCGGCGCAAGTTTGGCATTTCGCCTGCCAGCGCCAGACGTTCCAGCACATCCCAGCGCGCCCCGTCGGCCAGAATGGCGAGCACGCGATCGAAGCGAGTCGGCTCTGCCATCGCGCCGGTCTACCACGGATTTTCATTCTTCGTCCGACCTGCGAAGGGCGAAACGCGCGCGCCCACGGTAGACTGGGAAGCCATGGTTTCCCGTCCAGCCCTCGCGGCCCTGACTGGGCTTGGTGTGATCGTCTTGCTGGCCGTGGCCTGGCGAATTCCCGTGGCGCGCTCGCTGCCGGCACACAGCCAGGCGGGCGAGTCCCCCAACTCGGCGTCGGTTGAGACCGCGCCAGGACCAGAAGCGGCCGATGTCAAACAGCGCGGGGTGGCGCTGGGCCTGTTCGCCGAGGACGTCAGCTTTTCCTACGCGCCCTTGCTGCAAGAGATCGCGGCCCTGGGCGCGACCCATGTTTCTTTGGTCGTGCCCTTGTACCAAAGCAACGGAGCCTCGACCGGGTTGAAGCTGCACACGCGACTGTCACCGACGTTGGAAGCCATCGCGGATGCCATCCGGCTTTCGCGCCGGGCCGGCTTGGAGGTCACCCTGTTCCCCATCGTGCGACTCTCCGAACCGCGCAACTCCAAGGAATGGCGGGGCACCCTGGCGCCCGCGGATCGGGACGCGTGGTTCGCCAGCTACGGCGCCCTGCTGGCTGACCTTGCCTCGCTGGGCGCGCTGACCGGCGCCTCGCGCCTGGTGGTGGGCAGTGAACTATCGTCGCTGGACGGCGATCTCGCGCGCTGGCGGCCCCTGGTTGAACGCATCCGCGCCCTCTTCACGGGCACGCTCATGTACTCCGCCAACTGGGACCACTATCAGGACGCACGACTCTATGACCTGGTGGACGAGATCGCCGTGGTCGCCTACTTCAACCTGCGCGAGAAAGACGGTCCCAGCGACGTGCCTGCACTGACTGCGCGCTGGCGTAGCTTGCGGCGCGAAATCGAGTTCAATCTGAGCGCCCACGCCAAGCCGTTCGTGTTGAGTGAATTGGGCTACCGCTCGCGCACCGGCGCGACTGCTGCGCCCTGGGACGAAGTCCAAGGTGGTGTGCCCGACGTGGACGAGCAGACGCGCGCCTTCCAGGCCTTCCGACAGGCTTGGACCGCACGCGGGCAGACCCCTTCGCGCTTGGCCGGCCTGTACGTGTGGAACTGGTACGGCTACGGCGGTCCAGAGACCACCAGCTACACCCCGCGCGGCAAGCCCGCTGCCGAGGTTGTCCGCCAGATTCTAGACGAGATGTAGCGGCGCCCGTTTTCTAGTCGGGCGGAGTGAATTCAGTCTCCGGCGCAAGCTCGGGCGCAGACTCGGCCGCAGGGGCGCGCGGCGCGCCGGGGGACCAGAAGGCCCACTGGAGTGACGCCCCACCCTCCAACACAGTGGCGAAATTCCACACGCCGGCAAGAACGCGCAGCTCGGCAGCGAGCGCGAGGGTGTTGGTGAAGTGGTAGGCCACACCGCCGCCCACTCCGACCGCAAGGGGACCGCCGCTCACGGTATCGCTGTTTATAAAGCCGCGGCTGGCATCGGGCGCCACGTAGAGACGAAAGGCTGTGCCGTAGCCCAGGTTGCCAGTCCCGAATATCTGCAGGTTGCTCGCGGGCCCGAAGAGTCTGTCGGAAAACAGATAGGCACGACCGAGCACCGCCCAGGCAAAAGTCTTCGGCCCTTCGGTTAGACTCCCGGCGCCGGTCTGCGTGTACACGAACTGCAGGCGCCCCTGCAAGGAGAACGCGATGTGATCGGTCCACTGGTAGCCAATCTCGGGCAGCAGGTGCAAGATGCCGCCCGTCGCCCACCCGGTCGCCCTCGCTCCCGTGTAGACGTCCTGCCCTCGGGTCGGGAACCAGCCGTAGCCTGTGCCCATGCCCATCGCCACCCACGCTTTGCCCGCTGGCCGCCGACGGACTTCATTGCTCTCCCCGTTTTCGGCCGCGCGCTCCTTCTGAATGCGGGCCAGCGGATCCTCGTCCGCCACCGGCCGGTCTGGCCCGCCGGTTCCCGTGCCTGAGCCGGCTTTTCGGATAAGCACGATGTTCGGGCTCTCGTCGTTGCCACTGGAGGCCACCATCTTGTTGTTCCCGTTGTACGCCTGGACGTAGAACTGCAACGAGTTGCTCCGTACCTCACCAGCCTTGATGGTAACCACGTACCAACCCTTGGGCGAGCGGGTCGCATCTGTCGTGGAAAAGTGCTCAGTGCCCGAAGGCCGGTAGGAGACTACAACCGATCGGGTGGCCAAAGCCGGCTTGACCGCGCAGCGGATGGTGAGTTCGGTGTCAGCCGGAACCTCGGAAGCAATGGGGCAATGGAGTGGATGCGGGAGACGGGACGGCAGATCCGGCTCGGGCGGCGGCTCCGGCTTTTTCGCCTCCGCCGCCTTGGCGGAATCCGCTGCTTTGGCGGTCTTCTTGCTGTCGCTCGATGATTTCGCGGCGGACTTCGATGCGAACCTCTTCTGCGAGGCGGGCGCAGAAGCAGGCTTCGCGGTCTTCGACGACGTCGCACACGCGGGCGCGAGGAGCAACAAGGCGCAGCTACCGAAGAGACAATGTCGAATAATCAGTTTCAAGCCCACGATGGCCCCTTTGCGGATGATGGTTTGTGATTCCGTCTTGTCGCTCAGTCGCTCCCTCGAGCCGGCTCACGTAGGTTCGAGGCAAGCCATGGTAGTCATCATCAATATGTTAGGCTGCGCGGTTTGGTTTGATTGCCCGCCGCCCGGTCAAAAGCATGTGGGCTTTTCCCGGCGAGAGCCACCGGGAACAATTAGCGGCCGCTAAGCTGATCGATCCTTTTTTCGATGAGCGCGCGGTCAGGCGCGCTGGGCGAAGCCTTGAGATAGAGTTTGAAGTGGCGCACGGCCTGGGTCGCATTGCCGGACTGGGCATAGGCCATACCGAGGCCGCGCTGGCTCTGAGCATCCTTGGGATTCAACTTGAGCGCCTCTGAGAAGGCTGCAATGGCCTCGGGCAAAGCGCCATTGAGGAGTTTGGCATTCCCGCGCTGGTAGTCCTCGGCCGCTTCCTGTGTCCTGTTGACGGCAGGCAGGGCTCCTGGCGTGGCGCTTTCTGCTGGCTTCTTCTCGGGCAGCGACGCAGCCGGCTCGCTCGGCGCTTTCACCTTTTCGGCAACAGGTTTCTCGACGGCTGGCTTGGGGGAAGCCACCGGCCTTGCCGAGACAGGGCGTTCAGCAGGCGCCGGCTTCTCAGCCGCGACCTTCTTTTCCACGGGCCGCGGCCTTTCCGCCGTCGGACTTGGTGCGAGAGCGGCCTTCTCTCGCCGGGCCGGCCTCTCAGCCGGCGCAGCGACTTTCTCGGCCGCTGCCGGCTTGCTCTCGGCCGGGTCCCGAGGCTTCTCGGCCAGCGCCGGGGCCTCAGGCTTCTCCGCAACCGCCGGCCGAGGCTTGACCGGTTCCACGGCTGCAGCGGGAAGGGCCGGCTTCTCGACGGCCGCTGGCTGCGTAGGCGCGGCGGCCTTGTCCGACCCGGCCACCGCCCTCACCGGGGCGGGCTTCTGCTCCGAACCGGCCTGCTTCTTGCCACCAACTCCGAAGAGGACCACGCCCACCGCCGCCAGCACCACGACGCCCACGCCGCCGGCAGCAAAGTAGCGCCTGCGCTGGCCGCCTTTCAGCCGCACTGCCGTTCCCATCGAAGGCGCGGAACCAGCCCATTCTGGGACGGCGTCGGACCCGCCACTACCCTCGGCTCCCCGTTGTCCTCTGTCGTTGGCTCGCTCAGTGGGCGGCTCACTTGCAGGTTTGGGCGCGGCGCCTGCTTCCCAGGTTGGCTCAGCGGCAGGGGGTGCTGCCGCGGCCACGGCGCCACTTGCCGGCGGCACGCTGCTCTCGAGTGACATGTCCACATCCACGGCACCCGGGACGGGCCCACTCGCGTCGGCCACGGGCTTTTCCGGGAAGCGCACAGGCGTGTCCATTGAGCCGGGAGCGGGCGGAACCATGGTCGGGGCGACCGCGAACTGCGCAGTCTCGACTCGACGCTTGTTGGCCGCTGCGGCGCTGGCCGCAGCATAGGCTGCGGGCTTGGCATCCCCGCGAGCAACACCGAAACCTGGCGGCGACGCGGCTGATCCCGGCGAGATGGATTTGTCAGTGGCTGGAGTGCCCGGCCGCGAAGGCACGGCGGCTGACGGGCCGCCGGGCTTGACTGGGACTCCCGGCACAAGGCCGCCCGTCCACATGAGGGTCTTGGCGGGCGAGGCCGACTTGCCCGCACCTGGGCTGCCGATCGCGGGGCCTGCCGTGACAATGGCCCTGCCACAGGATTGGCAGAGGATGACCGATTGTATCACTCCCGGCTTGGCCGCCGGAAGTGGGGCTTGGCAATAGGGGCACTTAGTTGGTGTCATTTGGCAGGTGAAGCTGGTGAGGGTGGAGGAGGCGAACCGACTGTCTGCGCTGGTGAAGACGGAGGCGGCGGTGATGGTGCCGGCGACGGGGCCGGAATCGGTGCCGGCGCAGGTGGCGGGGGCGGCGACGGGGCCGGAATCGGTGCCGGCGCAGGTGGCGGGGGCGGCGACGGGGCCGGAATCGGTGCCGGCGCAGGTGGCGGGGGCGGCGGTGCTGTCGGCCCGCCGTCGGAGAGAGCCCTACCGATCAGTCTGTCGAGCGAGTCGTCGACTACGTCGCTCTTTAGGACTTCCTCGGCACGGCTGATTAGCGTGCCCTTCTCGGCGTCGAAGAGAAGGACGAGGATCTTGACCGGACCCTTCTTCTTGCCCTTGCCCACGCGCTCCATCTCGGCCCACAGCAGACGATCGCCACCCAGCAACTTGGCCACCTTCACGTAGCATTCGTCATTGGCCTGGACACACTCGGCCTGACCCTGCGCCGTTTCCATGCTGATCGCGGCGACCGTTCGTTCGTCCACACCGAGCACCTGGGCCCTGACCAGCTTCTCGTTGAGCGCGGTGGCCGCGTTGGGCAACAGGAACCTTTCGGCCGGAAGCAGAACGAGCTTCACCTTTTTGGGTGGCGGTGCGGGCGGCGGCGGCGGCGGCGGCGGCGGCGCGACCCGGACCGGCGCCTCGGGACCTCGGCGGGGCACACAGGCGACTGGGGCGCTCAGAATCAGTCCGAACACCAGGAAGATCTTGACTGTTGAGTTCACGGTCATCTCCAGGGGCTGAATATACCCCTCATCCACAATTTGGGGGGCTATCTGCATCGCCTTCTATCACCCCCGACGGCGGCGGGCGTGGCCCCCATTATGTCAAGCTCGGGCGATCCATTCCAGTCGTCTGCACGAATCGCAATTCCTGAGCAAGCGCAGGGAGGCCGCTAGCGGAGTTGTCGCGGCTGAGAACCAAGCAGCGCCCGCGCGTTTTCCCAGAAGAGATGGCGCTCGCGTTCCAGACCAAGATCCAGCGCTCGGGCCAGACGAAGCGTCTCAGCCTGGCTGGTCCAAGGCGAGTCGGTTCCGAAAAGGATGCGCTCCGGCGGGTGGGCGGTGAGAAACTCGCGCCCCCGCTGAGGGCCGAGCTGTTCCAATGACATGGAGATCTCCATGTAGACCGGCTTGCCGAGGAGGTGGCGCTCGACTTCATCCCAGTCGTCCCACGCACCGGTGTGAGTCGCCACGAATTTGAGGTTGGGAAACTTGTCGAGCAGACGGACGATGCGCACGGGATCGGCCCTGCGGTCGCGTGGGAATGCGAAGTCAAATCCCGTGTGACAGACGACCAGCAGGCCAATCTGCTCCAGCACGCGAAAGAAGTGGAAAAGCGCGGGGTCGTCGAGCTCGAAGTCCTGGTAGTAGGGGTGCAACTTGATGCCAGGCAGACCTGCCTGCGCCACCAACTGTGCCTTGCCAACCGGATCCGGTCCCTTGGGATGGACCGAGGGAAGCGGGATAATCCTCTGTGAGGCGATCTCGCGCGACCACTTGAGAATGGGCGCAAACTGTTCGGGTTTGGTTGCAATGGAGCAAACCACCGCGCGCTCGATGCCTGCACTGTCCATGGAAGCCAGCAAGGAGGAGACCTTCCCATCGAGGAAGGCCTTGGCATTGCCTTCCTTCTCAAGGTGCGCGATGGCCCGTTCGGCCAGGGCGTCGGGAAAAGCATGCGCGTGAAAATCGATGATTCCATCCAGGGCTGGGTCGTTCATGGCGATTCCTTCGACTCCGGGTCACGCTCGCACGGGCGTCAATTTTGTGCCGGTTTTCTGCGAGAAATCTGTCATAAGATTGACATCATGCACCGCGTCTCTGATCGGTGAGGTGCGCACACTGTAGCGCCTGAGTTCCGCAAACTGGCGCTCCTTGGCCAACTTGACAATGTCGCATTGCATTCTCTCGGCCCCAACCCCTCGACATCCCTTGAGTCAGGATTGTGCATGACATTTGCTTGATATTGGAGATCACGGATTCAATGCCATCAAGCGGTAACAGGGAATTCCTGACCAGGTTCATCGCTTCGACCAGGAGAAGGCTTGAACGAGCGGAGAAGGTCATTGCTTCTCCCGAGCATGCAGACGGCAGGGCCTTGGCAATGGACATCCACTTGATTTGGGGTGAGGCCGCGATGCTCGACCTGCCCCGAATCGCACAATTGGCCCGAGAGGCAGAGACGGCCGCTCGGCGTCTGGGCACGCAAGATATGGCCGAAGCTCGTATTGCCTGCGCCGCAGCTGTTCGCGCCATGCGCGAAGGGCTGGACGACGAGGAGGCACGCTGGACCGCGCAGCACGAATCGGAGCACGCCCTCGAAGGGCGTCCTTGCCGCGTCCTCGTGGTGGACGATAGCCCATTTGCCTCGCGGGCTTTGTCCCACGTCTTCGAACGCAACGGGTTCGAGGTTCGCACCGCCACGACCATCAGCGAAGTGCTTGACCTGTGCGCGACGTTCGGACCCAGCATCCTCGTGACCGACGTGCAGATGCTCGGCGTGGATGTGTCTGAACTGTGCGACCGTTTTCGCGAGGCGACGCAAGGCCAGCGCACAGGGATCGTCCTGGTTTCCGCCCGTTCGGATGTCGAGCTGCAGGACTGCTTGCACGCCACGGGCGCCGACGACTTTGTTCCCAAGTGCGCCGGCACGAATGCCGTGGTGAACCGCGTGCTGGCCCTGTCCAAGGACATTTCGAGCTAACTACGCCCGCAGCGGCCAGCTCAGATCGCGCAAACGACTTCGGCCGATTTCGCCGAGCGCGATGCGCATATCCGACAGCCTGATGCGCTTTTGGGGGTTGCGGCGCAGACCCATGGACAGGAGGTCGGCAAGCGCTGCCGCCTGACGGTGTTTGCGCAGCCAGCGCAACGATTCGGGGCCCTCTTCGTGGGTCAGATGAGCGGTAATGATCGCGGGCAGACTGTCTCCGCCAAAGAGTGTGATTCCAGTCAACATCTCGTAAGCCAGACAGGAAAACGCGTACACGTCCGTGGCGAGGGGGTCCACGTGGTCGCCGAAGCTAGCAGTGTCCCAAACCTCGGGCGCGCCGTAGTACGGGCTGCCGCAGCCGGGGCGCACCTTGCGACCAGCCAAGCCGAAGTCCACCAGCACCGGAGCGGCCGGCCGGCCGCGCGTCTGCAGGCCAATTTCGTTTGGGTAGCGCAAGATCACGTTGGAAGGCTTGACATCCAAGTGGCCGATGCCCGCGCCGTGCATCGCCTCGAGACCAGCCGCAACTCCGTCGAGAACATCCAGCGCCCTGGGCATGGACATGGCTCGCTTGTCGAGCAGACGTTCCAGCGTGGGGCCTAGCACCAGCTCCATCACCAGAATGGGCTTGGGTTTGGCGCCGGCGTCGAAGGTGACAAAGCCGGCCAGGTTCTTGTGGCCGGGCAAGGTGAGAAGCGCGCCCGCCTCTTCGCGGAAAAGACGAAGGAACTCCTCTTCGGACAGTGTGTGAGCCGCAGCGCCGGTGTACGCGGGCACCTTCAGTGCGAAGTTCTCGGCCGTTTCTTCGTGGCGCTCCTCGGCCCGGCGGGCGACAAAAACCGATCCACCGGCGCCGGAACCGATGGGGCGCAGCAGGTAGAATCCACCGAGGGTGCGGCTGGGCGGCAGCCACGACGGCAAGGGAAGCTGGCGCCCCACCTTCACGATGTGGGCCATCTCGTCGGTGGCTGACAGATCGCGCGGCAGGCGCCCGATGCGCAGGAGCACGCGGCCGACCACTTCCGCGAAAAGCGGCGGCAGATCCTGGCTCACGGCCTCGGCAGCGACTGCGGCGGCAGCGCCCATGCCCTCATCTTTCTCCAGCAAGGCGCGTTCAACCCAGGCATCGAGCTTGCGCAAACCCCGCGTCGATGACGACGGAAAGAAACCCTCGCGCAGACCTGTCCGTCGTGTGGCGCCGGCAATGAGACGAGCCGCGTAGGTGATGGCCCCGGCCAGTCGGTCGAGCGCGGTGCCGTCGTCACCGCGCCGCAAGTCGGACACGCACTGGGCATCGGTGAAGGCCTCGAGCGCACCCGTGATGCTGAGCAGGCCACGGCGCAGGCCTTCGACGCGCGCCGAACTGCCCGACGGCAGAGCCTCCGCGACACCGCGCAGGCCTTGTACCAAAGCCGACTCATCCGCGTGGCGGCCGCTGCGCTCGCCGACCAGCAGAGCCACCTCGGCCATGGCCGCGAACAACTCTCTGAACTCTGGCACCATGCACGCCTCGGCCAGACAGCGAAAGTCCACGGCGCTTCGTACGCACCAACACGCGGCAATGAAGGCGTCGGACAGCTCGTACACCTGCTCGCGCACCACCGCGTCCGCCGCGCGGGCCAGGATGGCGCATGTCAGCCGACGCAGCGGCGTGACCGTGTCGCCGCGCACCCGCTCGCACAACATGCGGAAGGTGTGCGTGCAACGGCTGCGCACAGGAATCGACGGCTCGTCCTGGGCGCCGAATTCTGCGTCCACGAGGTGGAGCAAGGTCCGCAGCTGACGAAAACGAAGCGTCACGTGCGGGATGGTTTTCTCGACCAGGGGCTGCTGTTCGCGACCCAGCAGCCAGCTTCCCATGAGCCACAGCATGTCGGCCAACGGGCCGTCGGGGCCTGGATCCTCGCGGCTGCGAACCGTAAGCAGATCGGAAAGTGTGGAGGTCTGCAGAAGCCCGGCGTCCAATTCACGCAGGGCGCGGAACAGGGCTCGCCGATCCGCCGACGTGGAGTCGCCGGTATTCTCCAGGGTGGAAATCGCCTGATTGGCCGCGGCCAGTGCCGCGTCGGCGGCCGGGCCAAGATCGCCTCCTTCAGCGAAGACGTGCAAGGCAGCCGCGAGTGTGGTGCGCAACGTGGGTTTCGGGCTGGCTGCACTCATGTCCAAGTCGTCCATGAGCGCCTGGACGAGGGCCACGGCCCCGTCATCATCGGTCGGCGCGGTCGCGCGAAGGGTCTGCACAGCACTGAACGCCGCCTGCGCCCCGATGGGATTGCCCGAATGCTCTTCGTGCAGATCGACGAGCGCCTCGATGGCCTCGATGCCACCCACCAGGACCAGCTTGGTCAGAAGCTCCTCCGACGCCTCGGGCTCCTCTTCCACCGCGCGCGAAAGGCCGAAGATCATCACCGAAGCCACGCCCGGATCCTTGGCTGTGATCTCGCCGGCCAGGATCTCCAAACAGCGCGCCAGGGCCTTGTCGGGATCGTGCGCAACCGTGGCGGCCAGCGAGGTGGCGGCGCGCCGCCATTCGCTGGAACCCAGGTGGGGCTGAAGGTCACGATCAATCTCTTCTGCGCGCATGGGCACAGCCGCGGCCAGCAGTCCACGCGCGGCGGCCACGTGACGCCACACCAGCGACTCGCGATCGCCGATGAGCCGGCTCCACGCCGCGCGAACCATCGGGCGCTCGAAGACCCGCACGCCGCTGTCATCCCCCTCCTCGGCACGACGGGCGGCCTCGCGCGCGGCCCGCTCCAACAGGCGCCCGGCCAAGCGGCGAGAAGGCAAAGCGCCGAGAGAATGAGCCGTCAGCCATTCGCGTTCCAACTCGGGGCGCGAGATGAGCGCCAGGGCCAAAGTATTCGCGCCGGTACCCGCCGCGATGGGCAGGCGCAGCGAAAGCGCCACACGCGCGCGCACCAGGGCGCCTCCGAGGGCGCGCGGCGACGCCAGAGCAAGCGAGGTCGCGAGGGTCACGAATGTGGCCGCGTCTCCCTCGTGCAGGGCCGTCAACACCCGCCGACCTAGCTCGCGCTTCTCGGGCCCAGGAGGCAAGGCCCCTGCCAGCTCGAAAAGCGCAGCCATGGCCACGGGCCGTGAGAGGAAGCTCATGTCGTCGAGAAGCCCGCTCGACACAGCCACCCGCACGCTGTTCAGCAGGGGCTCGGTGGCCAGGCCTTCGAGCGGCGTGGGTTGCTGATCTGAAGCCGCCACTGCCAAGCTGGCCAAGCCCTGCCGCCACAGTGCTCGCCGCTCCTCCACGCTTTCCCGCGTGTGGATCTGCGCAAGCCCTGCCAGGTAGTCGTGGGTGCCGTGCATGCGCCGCGACCTGCTAGGGTACCAGTGTCAGAAGAAAATGAACAAGCCGACATGGAGTGCCAATGGCGCGCGCTGCGGCGCACGGCCGCACGCAACGACTCTGCGGCCTCCCTTCCCTCCGCGTTCTCAGTAACGGGCGGCTGTCCAGACGAGTTCCTCACCGCGCCTGCGGCTGCTGCGGCCGTGTCTTCAAATCACCTTCTGGGATTGGCCGAGGGGGCGACGTCATTTCGGCTTCCACCCTTGCCACCAAGGATCGGGACGCGAAGAGCGATCTTCTTACGACTGCAGCCAATCGGCGCACCTGCTGCGATGTTTTGTGCAAGTGGCTGGCCACGCGGTCCGGCACCGGCAAGGACTGCAGCAGCTCCTTGCAGAAGCGCGGATGGTGGCCGCCTTCCTGGCCAGCGGCCAGCGCAGCCTGCACGGGTTGCGACAGCAAGAAAGGAACCAAACCCGCAGCCTCGAACCCAGTCCGCCCACGAAGAACGAAAAACTCGGTGCTTGCTGCTACCGCGTTCCCGCGCCGACACAGCTGAAAGAGCGCCTCATCAATCAGCGCCACTTGCCGAAGGTAGGGCCGCAAGCGCGAGATGATGACGTCACCAGCCTGCACCCGACGCTTGGCGCTGCCCATGCTCGCCGGCGGCACGGGATCGTGTCGAAACACCACGAAGCCCTCGTAGGCGTGCGTGGTATCGAGAATGAGAACCGCGCCCGGCGACTTCCACGATCTTGCGGAGACGTTCTCCGCGACGATGTCCACCAGGTCGGACAGGCAGCACCGTGCGACGACCTCGACGTGTCGGCGGGGATCGAAGCGTTCAGGCGCCAGCACGAGCCCGTCGCCCAGGTCGGCCACACGGCGCAGAACGGGAATGCCCATGGTTCAGGCGCCCCCTTGCACAATCTCGAAGCGGCGCCGAACCAGCGGCGTGGCCTGCGCGAGGTCATGGTCAATCGCCGTGCCATTCGCTGCGTACGCGAGTCGCCCGCGATGGTCTTTGCCGTCACGTTCGCTGATGAAAAACAGGATTTCTTCGTCGCGAAAGTGACGGGTCGGCTTGGGACGCTTACTGCCGATGACCACGCAGGCCTTCTGGCTGGTGTGGGGTCGAAAGGTGTTCCTGCCCAGGCCGAGCACCGCCACCACGGCCACACGTTCGAGCAGCCAGGAACGCAAGTACGCCCATTGCTCGGCGCCGACCTTGTTGTGAGGAAGCACGATGGCCAGGCGTCCGTGGGGTTTGAGCAGCTCCACGCAGCGTTCGAGGAACAAGACATCGCGTTCGACGCGATGGCCGCGCGCAAGCTCATAGGCATCGGCGTAGTCGGATCCCACGTCGCCGGCAAAGGGCGGATTGGTCAGCACAACGTCGAAGCCGCGAAACCTTGGCTCTTGTGCGCGCATAAGGTCTTCCAAGACTGCGGCTGCTTTGGGCCGGCGCCGACGCTCCGGGCGCCGCAGACTGTCGACGCGCATGACCCGCGCGGTCTGCCGATCGCTGGCGGCCAACATCACCCGGGCAACCCGCAGGGCCCGAGGATCTTGATCGAAGCCCCACACCGAGCAGCGGGGCTCCTGCAAAAGGGCGTGGCGAAGAAAGCCGCCCGAGCCGCAGGCGGGATCAACCACGCGTTCACCGGGCGTGGGCTTGACCATGGCGACCACTTCGGCGATCACATGCCGGGGAGTGAAGTACTGGCCCTTCTGGCCTTTGGCGGCCCTTGTGACCATGAACTCGAAGATGGCATCGAGCCCGACCAAGTCATCCGCGAGCAAGCGCACCCGATTCAGCACCGAGGCACAGCGCACGAGCGCGGGCCCACTCAGGCGAGTCGTGGCCCCGGGCTCAAGAATCCCGCGCCATCGCTCGCCGGCCGCCCGCAACAGCCGATTGACTTCGCACACGGCTCGGTCATCGCGCTGCCGCGCAAGAAAGGCTGCGCGGGCCGCGTCCCTTTCGTGCGCCAGCTTCGCCACAAGCAGCTTCAACGCCTCTTCGAAGGCGTCTTCACCGCTGTGGGCGCAGATGATCTCGTCGAGTCGAAGCGCCGCAGATTCCCAGTCGCCGTGACGAAACCCATGCCGTCTGGTCATGGGGCAACCGCAACTCCACCGGCGAGACAGATCCAGAAGAACCGTTCCATGCGGGCGGCCTACTCTAGCAGAGACCCTGCCATCGCAATTCGCCATTCTCCGTCGATGATACCCGGCTTGCTGACGCGCGTGTAGGACAGCGTCTGACACTGCGCCGCGGTTCTGACGTACATCGGTTTCAGCATCGCGTCTGACTGCTGCCAGGTCGTGCGGCGGGTACGCTGTCAACTGTGAAAAGCATGTTGTTGGTCGGAGGCAACGGCCGCATTCGCTCGACCGCGCGCAGCCCGCGCGATGTCGGCGGCTGCCGGAGCCTGGAATCGGCCAACAGGTACCTCCGGCCGAGACCAAGTTGGCTGCAGGCAGGCTGCCCGGCGTCCCTATCCCTCCCCCCCACCCCAATAACCCCGACCCCAAGCGACGCCCGGCAGTTTGTGTGCGACATCCGTCCCGACCAGCTCCTATGCCCCGTGCGGAAAGCCTCAACCGCTTCTCCGCACGGCGGCTAGGAGTGTTCCGCTCTCCCTCCCGTCTCCGATCTCAAGGAACCGGCTCTCTCACAACCTCACGTGGTTTAGGGACCGGGGACGGGAGGGAGAGCGAAATGCCATCAGGACGCTGCCGCTGCTTTCCGCCTGTGTCGCCGCCAAAGCGCAAAGGCCAGGCCGGTGACGGCTAGAACCCAGACGCCGAAGAGCACGGCTGAGGTGTAGGGGAATGCCAGTCGGACCGACGAGTCGGGCGTGAGCCGCGTGGGCAGCTCATGGCGATGGTCGAGAGCGAGCAGGTCCATGAGCACAGCCACCGTTGCGTGCACGAGAAACCCTGCCCAGATGCTTCGAGTCTTCATCGACAGCGAGCCCAGCACGACGCCGGCCACTAGGGCCCCGCACGCCTCAAGGTACGGCTTGGGGAAGTGAATCATCACGTAGGGGCAGACCATGAAAAAGATGGCGTTGCTGCCCAGAGCACGTGATCCCCGGACCCAGAAGCCGCGAAAGAACACTTCCAGCGCGAAGAATTGGCCCACGTAGAGCGCCTCCCAAACCGCGAGGTCGAGCCAGGAGCGAGACGCCAAATGGTACATGGGATAGAAAGTCCCGAAGTCGCCCAAGTGAGCGACCAGCGCCAGGACGGGAATCACCAACGCCAGGCAGAGCAGATAGATCCACGCGTGTTCCAGAAACCCGCGCACGCGCAGGCCCAGATCGAGAGGATTCTCCTTGAACAGCAACGGCCAAACCGCCAACGGCAGCAGGTAGGCCGAGTAGCGCGACAGGCCCCAATAGATGCGCCAGTAGAGATCCTCGTACAACCAGACGCGAAGGGTTCCGGGATGGTCCGCGTCGTATCGCTGCAACGCCGGCACGATGTGGGCGTCGAAGAACTCCAGGCTGCCAAAGTAGTTGATGAGGATGAGACAGAACGCGGCCAGCACCAGGGTTGCGGGCGTGCGCGGGTCGAGGCGTCCCCCTCGATTCTGGCGATGGACCGCCGCTGCGGCGTCAAGGGTCGCCCAGGTGTCGCGGAAAAACCAGACGATGACAGGCGCAAGGCCAGCCAGCAGGACGACTGAGATCACGAACTGGCTGAGCGGGCTGTTGAGGATGTTCATCCCTATCGAGGCCGGTTATCCCGGATTTTCAGGGTTCCCACAACAGACGCGTATGCGTTGACCCAGCCGCCAGACCGTGGCAAGAGATCACGTCATGCCGGTAATCAAGTCGATCAAGGACGTCGTCGTGGGTCAAGCCATGCGATTGGCGGGCAGCCCCCGCGTGGCCAAGTTCGCCAGCGATCCCCGCCTGATGAACGTGGCCATGAAGGCCCTCAGCCTGGGCGGCACGCTCAAGTCCGGAATGGACCGAGCTGGAGGCGTGGCAGCCGGAGTCCTCGGCTTGGCCACGCAGCAAGAGGTCGCCAACCTGCGCGCTACCATTCAGCAGTTGGAAGACACGGTGTCCACACTTGAGGCCAAGACGGCCGCAGCCAGGACATCACCTACCCCCTAAGCTGGGGTCTACTGCGGGCAGTTCGGCGCCAGGCCGAGCGGCGGCAGGCCGAAACACATCTGCTTCTGGCCGGAGCTGCTGAGACCGTAGCAGCGTGGGGACGCCCAGCAAGTCTGGCGGTCGGCACCTGGTTCACAGGCTGCCACCCAACGCCCCTGTGACTGGCTGACGTAGTCGATCTGGAAGCTCGTTCCTGCCAGCGTCTCGGCCCCGATCACCCCGTCGACCTGGGCACCCGAGGGGAAATCTTCGTTGAGGTTGCTGATGAGATCGCTGGTATCGCTGACGACGGCGGCCGGCAGGTCAGATCCGATCTCCAGATAGGCGGCAGCCGGCAAGGCCACCCCGCCACTGACATCGCAAGGCTGAAAACAGCCGCCGTTGTTCTGGTTGGCCAGCGTCCATTCGATGCGACGGCCGCGCGCCAACTCGGCGCAAGCCCCGGGCCACGCGTCGCCCGAGTCGCCGTCCACCACAGCCAAGCGCGACACGATCGCCCAGTGCGCAGGAATCGGATCCGCGACCAGAGGCGAGTAGAGTGCCGGCTCCCCTGCTCCCAGTGGCGCCGGCACCTGGCCGCCCAGGCGCTGCCAGGCACTCGCGCTCAACACCAACGGACCATGTCCCGTACTGAGCGCCAGAAGAAGATTGGTTCCGGACGCCTGCACCTCGACCTCGCCGGTCTTGCAGGTTTGCTCCGACCCGTCAGGAGAGAATGGGGGAGGGTTGGCGCATACCCGCAGCACGACGCGGCTTGAGGGCAAACCCGGCAGCCCGTTTCCCGAGGCTGTGGCCGCCACCGAGCTGCCGCGTAAGACGACTCTCATCACGGCGTAGCCATTCGCCGCCAGATCGGGATCGCTGGCAGGAAGGTTACTGTAGATGGTCATGGTGGGGGGCTGATTCGGGTCACTCGGATCCCGCGGAAGCGCGAAGGCCACGGAGAAGTTGAGCAAGATATCGCCCCCCAGAATTCCGGCCACCTGGGTGTTGGCGTCGCCCACCGCACCCGCACAGAGATCGAAAAGGGTGACGCCGCGAAACGAGGCCCGCAGGGGCGCACCGCTGTCCGACGCTGCCAGCAGCTGGATGTCCCCGCTATAAGCCGTCGGTTCAGTCGTGGGAGACGGACAGTCTCCGCGGCGCAGGGTGGATAGCAAAGAACCCGTGTCGATGGCGAGCAAGGGCGTGGCGGCGCCCACTTGCACCCTGGCCATCGTGGCGCCCATGGCTGGCCCGCCAGGCGCGGTCGGCGCCCGCTGTAAGTCAATGGGCAGAGAATCGTATTCGAACACCGGCCCCTCGCTGCAGCCAGCGAACGCGAAGACCAGAGAAAGGGTGGTAAGCAGTCGCGCGAACATTTTCTAGAAGCTCACCGTAGTCATGAGCGCCAGCGTGTGCTGCAACATCTTATAGCTGCCGGCCGCGGTCGGGAGCGCTTGGCCCGCCAGGCGCGTCTGGCATGCGGGCGAGGAGAGATCATAAGCCGCCTGCGCACAGGCTGCGGCGGCAGCAGGGTTGAACACTGAATTGCTGACCGTCACGGGAACCATCCAGGTCAACGCGTAGCCGGCCGCGATCCGCAGGTGGCGCCCGAGAGTGAACTCGGTGGCCAGCGCAGGCTCGAACTTCAGCCCGTCTACTGCGGCTGCGTTTACGTTGGCTTCGGGCACGGCCGAGGTTTCCATGCGCAGCGTCCCGCTCCAGCGAAACCAGCGCAAGGGTGCGTGCACGAGACGCGCTCGCAGGTCCCAGCTATCCTGGAAACCGCGGTACAAGACCAACTGATCCGTCAGGCCGTTGGCCAGAAGTCCGTTGCCGCTCGGGCCGACGAGGCGGATCGTGATCTGATCATATTCGCCATAGCGAACCCAACGCACGATCCCCACCGCATCCAGGTGCGGGGTGGCGTGCCATGTGACCCCCGCTGTGAAGATATCGGGCAGGTGGTAGCGCATCTCGCCCGACACGCAGGGGCTGTGTCCGACCGCGGAACAAAGATCGCTGGTCGCCGCCGTCGCAGGAGGTGTGACCTGGCTGCGTTCCATGGCCAGCTTGACGGTCCCGTTGCTGCCCAAAGGAGCGCTGGAGTAGGCCAGGCCCACTTCCCAGGTGGCCCGGCGAAAGTGGATGCCTCCCACTACGAAATAGGACGGCGCCTGGGTTCCATCCGTCGCTAGGTCGTAGCGGGCCGCCGCGTTGGGATCCTCCACCGAGGGGCTACCCAGCGCCGTGTCCTCGTCGAACACCAGATGGCCGTAGCTGAAGAGCAGCCCCGGCGCGACACCGACTTGCAACGAATCCGTGATTTCGATGGCTAGCCCGGTAACCAGGGCGAGTTGTCGAGAGTCGACGCTCACCAGGTGATAGCGCGTGGGCGTTGCCACATCGAAGCTGAGCTTCTGAGAAAATGGCGTGTAGGTGGCGATGGCCAGGGCGAATCGCCGTGCCACGCCCGCGCCCACCCCGAGAAAGCCCGCGGGGCCCGGTGGCCAGGCCATGGGCTGCTCGAGGCCACGGCCGGAGGCCGATGGAAAACCACTTGTGCCGCCCGGCAGCCCCGTCGATGGATCGATCGGGGCTCGATTAACCGTGACCTGGGTCGCGCGCAGTGAAGCCCCGAACATGAACTGATTGCCTTGGAGCAGGCCCAAGGCAGCCGGATTCCAGTACACCGCCGTCAAATCGCCGGTGGTGGGTCCGGAGAAGCCGAGACTGCCCACATGCGGATCGTCCAGCGGGCCAGCCAGCGCTGGCGTCGCAACAAGCAGCAAGGCCGCGGTCATGAGAATTCTAGTCGCGTGGGGAGCCCGCCGGCCCTTCGGGACGGACAGCCCACCCTGCCCACCCTGCGCGCTTCGCGCGCGCCCTCGCCGGCGGCGTACCATCGCGGGAGGGTTTGGCGAGGCCGAGCGCGAGGGCGCGAGCGTAGCGAGCGGGTGTGGCGGGGAAGGTGCAGGTCCCGAAGTCCCCGAAGGGGGAAGCGAGCGGGGAGGAGGTGGCAGGTGGGGGCCGACGGGCGGAGCGAACCCTCCCAGGGGTCCCATCTTGGAGTCGTGGGGAGCCCGCCGGCTTTGCCGGCGGCGTACCATCGCGGGAGGGCTTGGAACCCCTTTCGGGGTTCCCGTGTTGAAGTTGTCCACAGCGCCTAGGTGTCCACAGTATCGCGAGCGCAGGCCCCAGTCGACCATCCGCATCTCGTCGCGCGTGCAGCGTTGCTCTGAGCACCGCAGCGTTGACCACCCGCCTGCGGTGTTTCCAGTAGGAACAAACACGAAGGAGCAGCAGTCATGATAACCGGTCATCGCCACATCGAACCCGCCGAGAACCCTCCAGAGCGCGAGGCTGCCAACAAGATCCAATTGGCGAGCAGACTCGACCGGCATCTCGCGCAGGCTGCCAAGCTGGCTTCGGAGTACGGCGTCTCGCCCGATGCCTTTGCCGCAGCAGCGTGGCATGCGTACCTGCACGCCTCACCGGCCCTAGCCGAACACATCGAGCGACTCCAGTTCATAGCGAGCATCGAAGAATTGCGTACCGCCGGCCGGCTGGCCAAGGCGTAGGGCTCTGACACCCGGCTAGCGTCTGGGCAGATTACGAACCACGTCACGCGGGTCGACTGATCGGCGGATGCGCCACAACTCAAGTGAAACCACGGCGGCGCCATCCAAGTTCCGGCCGGCCAGGCCGAGAACCTGCCCTAGCTCGACCGGTTCGCCAGGAGCAACCACCACACCGCGTAGGCCAGACAACACACTGACCCATCCTGCTGGGTGTTGCGTCACCACGGCGTACCCGCCCTGGGGCAGGCTCTCCACGCGGCGGATCACACCGGCAGCCACAGCGCGCACGGGTTCGTTCAGTCGGGCCAGCAACTCGATTCCGTCACGACGCAACTCGGTCCCCGTGGGCCCGTCGCGACGGATGCCAGGCACGCCCACCATGGCCCCGCGCACCGGGCGGGCAAATCGGCGAAGGGATTCGCCTGCGTCTGCAAGTGGCTCCACCCGCTGGCTGCGTGCCCGGTCAAGTGCCACCCGTTCGGCACGCACATGCGCAAGCTCTTCAATCAGGGTACGAGTTTCGGAGAGACCCTTGCCGAGTGAGGTCAGCGCCAGATCAGCTGCTTCCGCGTCTTCCCGTCGTGACTCCGGACTACTCATGAAGCCCAGCTCGCGTCGGCGAGCGAGCCGGTAGGTCAGCAGCGCCTGCTCGCGCACCCTGGCTTCCGCCCCACCTTTCTGACCTTCCAGTACCTCCTGCCGCGTAGCAAGGCGTTGGGCGAGTCTTGCGCCCTCGTCGAACGGTTCGGCCTGCGCCGCCGGGGCTGGCATCAGGAACAGCCACCAGACAAGCACCTTGAAATGGAAACTAGGCATCAACCCAGCCCGGCACAGGAGTGGAGAGGTAGCCAAGCACCCAACCAAGCATAGGAGCAGCCAAGAGACCCACGGCGGACTCCCACAAGCCCAGAGAAAACCCCGCCGGCGTCGATGCAATGCCGAGTGCACTTTCGACCGCAGTCAGCAGTGCGGGCCAGGCGAGGCGCAGAACCACCAGCGCGGCGAGCGCGCCCGTCAACCCCGCGGTGGCAAGCGCGATGTTCGCGGGCAGCCGAATACTCCCCGCAGTCTCGCCGAGAATCACCAGGACCTGCGCCTGCCGCCGTCGGCAGTCCCTCCCGCGCAAGACCGTGCTGACGAGAAACGAGAGGGCCGCGATGCCCGCGGCCAGAACCACGGCCCAGCCCAGGCGTTGGCCCAAGCGAACCCAAGCGCCAAGACGTGCCACACCATCTGTCATGGCATCCACATCCGCCACCCCTGCCAGTCCACGCAGGCGTCGAGACAGTTCCGCTGCCCGTTGCGGCAGGTCCACCGAGGCTGTAAGCGCGACTTCGATAGAGCGCGGGAAGTAGCCGGGTTCGAGATCGTTCATCCACGAGCCTGTACCCGACGACGGCCGTGCCGCATCCCGCAGCCGCGCGAGGGCTTCGGCCGGTTCAACCAAGCGCACGCGAGCCACGCCCGGCCGCCGCTGCAGCAGGTCGGTCAGCTGAACAACTTGGTCCGGTTCCATCTCGTCCCGCAGGAAGGCGATCACATGCACACTCTGACCCACGGTGTTCATCCAGCCTCGCGTCGCGCGCAGCCCCAGGACGGTTGCGCCACTGACAAGTCCGAGGACCAAGAACGAAGTGGCCGCGGCCCACAGGGCACGGCGCTGAGATGCGGACTGCCGCCGTGCTCGGCGCAGGATCCAGGCGACAGTCATGACGACTCCTCGCCCGAGGAGCGGCGGGCGGATGACCGAATCACTTGGGACGACTCAGCGTTCTTGGGCTCGCTCTCGCCGGCAAAACTAACCGGCGTGGGCACGAGACCGATGGCTGGCGCGCCGGCAATGCGGCCACCTTCCAGGTGAACTCGCCTGCCACCCGCATCCACCAGCATCTGAGAGAAGCCGGGATCGCAAGTGGCGCACAAGACGGCGCAACCCCGCTCGCGAGCCCAGACAAGTGCGCGAACGATGCCCTCGCGGTCGTCTCCGCCCATACCCGCAGCCGGCTCATCCACCACGACCAGTGGCGGGGGGCCTACCAAAGCGCGTGCAAGCGCGACCAGGCGTTGCTGGCCCGTGGACAAAGACCGGGCCAGTCGGTCTTCCCAGGCCGAATCAGCTACCATGGCCAAAGTCTCGCGCGCGTCTGCCTCAGCCGAATCGATCGGCTCGCCGCGAACGGCCAGGGCCAGCATGATATTCTCCAGCACGGTTTCGTCCGGGATGAGCAGGGGCTCAGGTGGCAGATATCCAACATTGCGGCGAACATAGGGCAGCGACGCCGCCTGCAGGCCGACGATGTTGTGCTCCGCTATCCAGACGGAACCCGAGTCTGGGGCTTGAGCTCCGGCTGCCACGGCCAGCAGGGAGCTCTTGCCCGAACCGGTCAGCCCCTGCACAACGACCAACTCACCGAAGGACACTCCGAGTGTCACGTCTTGGAGAGCCGGGCTACCGGCACGCAGGTAGGAAACGCCTTCGAGCCAAATCACAGGGTGATCTTAAACGAGAAGCATGAGGGTCGATAGTTTACGGCTCGGCGGTCATCGGTCTCGTCATGGAAGACGTGATGTAACGTATGGTCATCTCATTTCTTTCCACAGGCAGACCCACGTCCAGAAGTGGCCGGATGCAAAGGCGAATCTTGATGAAAACCACAGACTATCAACACACAATATATAGTGTAGTATGGTGTGGCATAACACTATATCTTGTGTTTATTGTTGACACGAGAGCCTTATGGAGACACTAATCTTGCCGTCCGTCGTGCAGAGCTAGCGAGTCGTTCGCTGGCTCTGCTGGTTGGTGATTTCGCAACTCATTGGGTCACCAAGGAAAGAGCAAGAGTGCAGACAGCAGGCTCGGCGGCCCTGAAGCCGAGACGAAATCGCGGAGGAGGAGTGCTGATGCTTGACAAGCAAGATAGCCGACGTCAACGGAACCTTCGGCCCAACGGGCTTGAGTTGCCAATCCCGGGCCCAGCGTTCACCAAGGAGGGGCGCGCCAGTCGCGGCAAGAGCCGCAAGCTGGCGCCTGGGATTCGGATCGAACGATCCTTCACCCGGGCCGGTGACAACGGCTACGCGGGTGTCACCTGGGAACAACGCACGGCCAGCATTGTCGGCGAGGGCGGCAAGGTGGTGTTCGAGCAACGCGATGTCGAGGTTCCAAGCAGCTGGAGCCAGACCGCGACCAACGTAGTCGTGCAAAAGTATTTCCGTGGCCAGTTGGGCACACCCGGACGCGAGCGCTCCGTGCGCCAGCTCATCGACCGCGTGGCCGACACCATCACCGGATGGGGGATGCAGGATGGGTACTTTGCCGACCAGGCTTCAGCTGACAACTACCGAGCTGAGCTCAAACACCTGCTGGTCGAGCAGAAGATGTCCTTCAACTCTCCAGTCTGGTTCAACGTGGGCATCGAGCCAGAGCCACAGTGCTCGGCCTGTTTCATCAACAGCGTCGACGACACCATGGAGTCCATCCTGGGCCTGGCCAAAACCGAGGGCATGCTGTTCAAGTACGGCTCCGGTACAGGCACGAATCTGTCACCGATTCGCTCGTCCAAAGAACTGCTCCACGGCGGCGGAACCGCGTCGGGCCCGGTCAGCTTCATGAAGGGCTTCGATGCCTTCGCGGGCGTGATCAAGTCGGGCGGCAAGACGCGACGAGCGGCCAAGATGGTGATCCTCAACATCGATCACCCGGACATCGAGGAGTTCATTCGCTGCAAGGCCAAGGAAGAAAAGAAGGCGTGGACTCTCATCGACGCGGGCTACGACGGCTCGTTCGATGGCGAGGCCTACAAGTCTGTCTTCTTTCAAAACTCCAACAACTCGGTACGCGTGACTGACGACTTCATGGAGGCCGCTCAGAAGGACCGCGAATGGTCCACGCGGGCCGTGGTTGGCGGACGGACGGTGACCACCTACAAGGCACGGGAGCTTTGGCGCACCATCGCGCAAGCGACCTGGGAGTGCGGCGATCCCGGCCTGCAGTTCGACACCACGATCAACGCTTGGCACACCTGTCCGAATACGGCGCGCATCAACGCCTCCAATCCCTGCTCCGAGTACATGTTTCTCGACAACTCGGCGTGCAACCTGGCATCGCTGAACCTGCGCAAGTACTTGCGGCCCGACGGCAGCTTTGCGACCGATGACTTCAAACGTGCGATCGAGATCACCATCCTGGCGCAGGAGATCATCGTAGGCAACGCGCGCTACCCGACACCGGAGATCGAAGCCAATTCGCTGCGCTTCCGGCCGCTGGGTCTGGGCTACGCTAATCTCGGCTCGCTCATCATGTCGCTCGGTTTGCCCTACGACTCGGCGCCCGCGCGCGCCTGGTGTGGCGCTGTCACGGCGCTGATGACCGGCTGGGCCTACCGAACCAGCGCGACCATCGCACGCGACGTGACCGGCCCATTCGCCGGCTACGCAGAAAACGAGCAGCCGTTCCTGGCCGTGATGAAAAAACATCGCTACCACGTGGACAAGATCGATGCGGCGCTCGTGCCCAAAGATCTAGTGACCGCGGCCTGCGAGGCGTGGGACGACACGATTCGTCTGGGGACTGAGCACGGCTTTCGCAACGCCCAGGCCAGCGTGCTGGCGCCCACCGGCACCATCGGTTTCATGATGGATTGCGACACCACCGGCATCGAGCCTGACATCGCACTCATCAAGTACAAGCGGCTGGTGGGCGGCGGAACCATCAAGATCGTCAACAACACGGTCGACGAGGCGCTGCAACACCTCGGCTATGACGAAGGCCAACGCAAGACCATTGCAGACTACGTGGACCGCGAGGAGACCATCGAAGGTGCGCCCGGCTTGGATTGCGACCATCTGCCGGTCTTCGACTGCGCCTTCCGCGCAGCCAATGGCACCCGCTCGATCAGTGCCATGGGTCACATCCGCATGATGGCGGCTGCCCAGCCCTTCATCTCGGGCGCCATTTCCAAAACGGTGAACCAGCCCGCAGACGCAAGCGTGGAGGAACTCGAGACGGCATACACCGAGGCATGGAAGGCGGGGCTGAAGGCCATCGCCCTGTACCGCGAAGGCTGCAAACGCACCCAACCGGTCACCACCAGCAAGACCGATCCCGGCGCGCGGCAAGTGACGGAACAGCTGGCGGGGCCGCCCAACATCATCCGGCGCAAGCTGCCCGATGAGAGACGCTCGGTGACGCACAAGTTCTCGGTGGCGGGACACGAGGGCTATATTCACGTGGGCCTCTACGACAACGGCGTGCCCGGCGAGATCTTCGTGCGCATGGCCAAGGAGGGCTCGACCATCTCGGGCCTTATGGACAGCTTCGCCACCGCCATTTCGTTAGCTCTACAGTACGGAGTGCCCCTCAAGCTCTTTGTTGACAAGTTTTCGCGCACGCGCTTCGAGCCTTCGGGCTTCACGGGGAATCCAGCGCTGCCCCGCGCTTCGTCGATCATGGACTACCTCTTCCGCTGGCTGGGTTCCAAGTTCGTGCGTGACGAATCCGCCAGCGAAGGCCCGGTGGAGAGTCGGCCGGCGAGCGATGTGCCGGCCGCCGCCCAACCGGCCGTGACGCCGACCATGGGGGCCGAGACCGCGCCCGCTCCGGCCGAGGGCAGCAACGGCCACAACGGTAAGAATGGCAATGGCCACGGACAGACCGGAAACGAGATGTACAGCTTCCTGGTGCGCAGCGACGCGCCCACCTGTCCCGAGTGTGGCTCGATCACAGTGCCCAACGGCAGCTGCCACAAGTGTATCAACTGCGGCACCACCACCGGCTGCTCATAGACATTAGGTTTGTGCGTGACAAGCTTGGTTCATGCTTCGCAAGAGCCTTGCCGTGGGACCGGTGGGATGCAACTGCTCGGTGGTGGTTTGTCCGGTTACGCATGAGGCCCTGATCGTCGATCCGGGCGGCGATGCGGGAAGAATCCTGGCGCTGCTTCCCAAGCTGGGGGCGCGGCCGGTCGGGATCGTGCACACGCATGGCCACTTTGATCACATCCTCGGCACGCGCGAGGTGGCGGTGGCGACCGGCGCCCCCGTATCTATCCACGCCGATGATCTGGACCTGTATCGGGGCTTGGTGCGCCAGGCGCGCACCTTCGATCTGGTCGCCGACGAACCTCCCGAACCCTCGCAAATCCTTGCCGGCGGCGAAATACTGCCCTTCGGCCAGCTGCAGGCTCGCGTGCTGCATACGCCGGGACACACCCCCGGCTCGATATGCGTGTTCATCGAAGCGACGGGCGAGGCGCCGCTCTTGCTCGCCGGTGACACCTTGTTTGAGGGAGGCATCGGCCGCACCGATTTTTCCGGAGGCTCCCTCGAACAGATCCTGCACTCGATCCGCGACACGTTGTTCAAGCTGCCCGACGAAACTGTGGTCGTTCCCGGCCATGGCCCGGAGACCACCATTGGTGAAGAACGCGAGGGCAATCCGTACGTCGGGCGCCGCGCTAGTGCCGGATGAGACTGAGCACGATCTCGAAAACAATGAGCAAGACGATGGCCGCCTCTAGCAGAACCAAACGGCGGTCACGCGCCACATCGGTAATGAGCTCCAGCGCGTCCTGCACGCTGCGCAGTTTTAGCTCAAGGGCGTGGTAGCGATCGACAAGGTCGAACTCCGCACGCAGCTCACTGTAGACATGGTCCGCGCCGGGGTCGTCCCAGATGGCTTCTGGCTTGTCGAGCAGGTGGAGGATCGAGAGCACCTCATTGCGGGTGCCCAGGGCTGCTCCGATGAACTTGTGCAGGTGCCGGGTCCGCAGGGGTACCGTGCCCAGCTTCTCCAGCCGGTCCACCAACTTGTCGGTGCCGCTGAACATCTGGTCGACGATGCGATCGTAGTAGTCCATGGCAGCGCTTTGTGCCACGGTGAGCGCCACCACACTGGCGCGCTCGAAGGTCAGATGATCGAGCGTCAACACGCCGTTGACCACGTCGGGCCGTACGCCGGGATCCTCGCGCACCGTGAACTGCTCGTCCATCACCTGAGCGGTGGTCAGGTCAGGCCGAATGCGGTGCAGACGGGCCAGCTCTGTTTCCCGCGCGTCCGGTCCCACGTCGTAAAAGACCAACGCTCCGAACGGATACATGAAGACCGTGCCGCCCGAGGCAGGTGAAAACCACAGCTCGCGGGGCGTGCGCTTGGCTTCCGGATAGTGGGCCGCCATCTCCTTGAGCGGAAAGTTCTCGACGAAGGCGGTAGCGAAAAAGGTGTGGTCCGGACGGCTCATGCGCGCGAAGAGTCCCTCCTGCATGACAAGGGTACTTCAACTCTAAGTGATTGCCGGCAGAGAAACTCAGTGGACCTCGGGCTCACCGACAAACAGAAAAGAGATTTGGAGTCTGCCCATTGCTTCCGCGCTGCTAACGGATTAAGACCGAGGTCGTTGTTCTCCCGAACCCCTGCGACGCGGAGGGCCATCAGATGAACGCGACCCACATCCTGTTTGCGATTGGAACCTGTCTCGGCCTCGGAGCTTGTGCCTCGGCCACTTCAACCCCAAGGGACACGGACAACGGCCCGCGTCCCCGGATCGTGCGGGATGACACTCAGATTGTCATCGACACCGGCGGCGTCCCTCCGGACAAGGAGGCGGACATCAAACTGCTCTTGCAGGAGCGCGATTCTTCGGCGCGCCGGTGCTATCAGGACGTGCTCAACGAGAAACACACCCGCGAGTTCAAAGGGACGGTGAAAGTCATCATCACCATCGACACCGCTGGACACGGCAAGCCGCGCGTGGCTGGCGGTACGCTGGGGAACCAGGAAGTTGCGGACTGCCTGCTCGGGGTGTTGCGGGATTTCGAATATCCCAAGCTCGACAAGGGCGGGGACGTCCAGTACGAATACAAGTTCGAGCCGCAGTACTAGGGCCCTCGAATCATTTTCTTCGCTCTCTCGGCATGTAGGCATCCGGGCTCGTGGTTCTATGATGTAGGCATGGCGGTGCGCTCCGCCGTTGGTCGCACGCCCGGAACGCGAAAAGACGAAATTGTCGAAAAAAAAGTCGACGATTTCCTTTCGATAGGCCCTCAAATAACTGACGACTCGCCAGGCTAGCGCATGTGCGTCCGTGTCTCTGGGGCAAGGCGAGGCGCGCCAGCAAACGGGTTACTACAGCTGCCGCCCGAAAAGCCGATGTATTCCTGGCAAAATATATGTACAATATCTCACCAAGCATGCGAGGTCAGACGTTTACAGCCGCTTGTGTTCTTTGCGCGCTGGTTGTCGGCTGTGCTTCTGAGCCAGAAACTGGAGGGGCGCGGTTGCCGTCGCGCTCCCGGCAAAAGGGCTCAATCCGCGCTGCCGCCGCCGGCGACGACAAGGCGATGGACATGCAGATGTCCATCGGCGTGCTCGACGAGCGCACCGTGGACCGGGCCATGGCACCCCACGTGCCCGCCCTGATTGATTGTTTCGAACGCGCTGGGGATGCACGCAAGTACCTGTCAGGCCAAGTCGTTCTCCGCTTCGTGGTCGAGGCCAGCGGATCGGTTTCGAACATTCACGTTATCAAGAACGAATTGGGCAACTACCCTGTCGAGCGCTGCCTGATTGGTGCTGGCATGCGTATCGCGTTTCCTCGACCCGAGGGCAACCGCAGGACCGATTTCGAGTATTCCCTGCGTTTTCGATCAACCGGCGAGATACGCGTGCTGGATTGGCGGGGTAACAACGTGGCCATGCGAGTGGCCTCGACCAACGATTTTTCCAGTTGCGGAACTTTGGGGCCGCTGCAGGTGGAAGCGATCGCGTACGTCGAGCCGGCGGGCACCATCGGCTCGGTGGGCTTCGTTTCGCAGGGGCCCATCAATCCTATCGCGGCCTCCTGTGCCGAGGAACAGATGCACAAGCTGAGGATCGCTGACAGCCGTCCCAATGTGGTGCTACGCACGGTGTTTCCGCTGATCATTGCCGCCCAGCGCGCCAGCAAGGCCGACCTGTCGCACCGGCCCAGCAAGCATTCCCGGCATCCCTGATCGCCAGAGTTGCGCGGGAGCCGCCTTCAGTGAGGACGGCCGACTAGGCTGCGAGCCAAGTTGGTAGCTACAGCCAAAAGGCGCTGCAACTCCTCTGCCGTCGTACTCGCCCGCAAGAACAGAGTTTGCTCTTCGCGCGACAGCTCGGCGCGATCGAGCAAAGGGGCAAACCCGGCCAGAAGCAGCATCGGGTTGAGCATCAGGCGGCGCCTCCACGACGGAAAACTGCTCTCGCACGCCCGCGCTTCCGCTTCGTTTGCGAAGGCGCCCACCAGCTCCAAGTAGGGTTCTGGATCGATGCCGGCCACCAGAGTTATCGCCTGAGGCGTTGGCCCGTACGGCCCCATTTCGTGCACATCGTCGACGACGCCGCGTGTCCCGGGAACCACAGGCGACGGTCCTGGCAAGACAAAAAGATTGATTGCCGTGATCATGAAGACCGCGTCCTCGGGCAAAGCGCTGTCCTCGGCGTCGATGCGCGCGACAAGCTCGCGCCAGGTGATGCGCGCGCGACTCTTGCCAGCGGGCGTGGAACTGGCATCCCCTGCACTGCCATCGCTGATCCCCGCATCGCCGGCCGCCGCACCGGCGCGGGCAGGCCTACGCGCGGGCCGCCCCAGTAGTTGTTCGGCGTAGGCAGGCGGCGCGATGACAGCGAGCGATGGCTGGGGCAACACGAGGATACGGTCGTCTAGGTTGAGACCCGCAGGCTCGCCAGATGCCGGCGCCCGCGGGCTGCGCACTCCCACCGGCCGGCCATCTTGTACGCGCCATTCGATGTTTTGGCCGTTGGCAGAGGCGCCCCGGTCAAGAGCGGACCGCAGGGTAGCGTCCTTCAGGTGGTGTCGAGCAGCAAGGAAAGTGACCTTGTCATTGTGCGGCTCAGGGGTGGCAATGAGCAGGGCATCGAAGTCGCGATAGAGATCCAGACCGGTTCCGTCGAGCAGCCTGCGTCGGTCGGGCAGCAGCACAAGAAGCTGATCGATGGCTGCCAGGTAGCTCGAACCGACGGATGAAGCGCGCAATCGATCCAGACGCAGCAGCGCCGTGAGGCGCGAACCTTCGGGACCGTAGTTGCGCAAGTCACCGGGCCGTCGGCGGCCGCCGTCGCCTTGGTCGCCTGCATCGTGTGCCACTTTGCCCGCCTGGGCGGAGGCATCAGCAGCACCGCCGTCAGGCGCTGGGGTGATCGCCGCGCCTTCGTGGGATGCGCGCGCGTGAGCGGCTTTGGGTCGGCGAACCGGACGGGACGGGCCTTCACCCTCGCTCTTCACCCCGGTCGAGCGGCCGCCACCCAAAGGCAACTCTTTGACGTCTATGGCGATGGTCGCCAATCGAACCGGTGGCAGCAGCGTGAACCCGCGCCAAGCCACGACAGCCACCGCCGTGACCACGAAGACTGCGTGCACGGCCAGGGACAGCGCGAAGGCAAGTAGTGTCCGGCGCATGCCTTTGAGCGAAGGGACCGGCGGTGACGGCGGATCATTCACGCGGTTCGCCTGGCGCAGCCAGCGGACGCGCCGCTCGAAGGGACGTCACCGTCAGTGGTGGAGCCGATCCGATGGTGAGCAACGCACCTTCGCGCGGGCGAACCTGCGTGATGCCGGTCAGCGCCGCCGCCAAGAACAAAGCCGTCAGTCGCGCCTCGGTTTCCTGGTGCTTGGTGGCGTCCAGAGATACCACGACCCCGTCGGGCCGCAGCGCCGGAAGCAACCCCACCAGGAGATCCTCGGCCGCGGCTTGGTCTTCCACGTCCATCAGGTTCTCGATGAGGATGGTGCCGACCATCCCGCGTCCCAACGGCACGTCCTCCCCTGCCGACACGACCAGCAGCGGATGGGCCGACTTGCTGGCCCGCCTGACCGCACGCAAGGCCGCCGGCCTCTTGTCTTCTTCGACCAGTGCGAGCACCGGAAAGCTGCTGGCCAGTGCCTCGGCAAGCCAGAGTGCGCTGAGCACCACGGTGGGCTGGTGTCCCTGCAAAAGGCGACAGACCCGGTCAAGCGTGGCCGAACTGCCCAGGGCACCGGATAGAAGAGATCCTCGCATTGCCGAAGACTATAGGAGGCCGCGCAAGGTCACGGCAAGCCGTGGGTGTCTCCCCCGCCTGTCTCACCTGGCCCCGGGCGCAGGCGGGGGCGGTGGGGGTGGCGGGGGTGGCGGGGGTGGCGGCGGCGGCGGCGGCGGCGGGGGTGGTGGCAAGGGTGGAGGCGCCGGCGCCGGTCGCGGCTCCGAAACGGATGTCGATAGCGGCTGCTTTGCGACCGCCGGCTGCTGAACTTTCTTCGCGCAGCCGCCCGCCAACGACGCCCCGAGAAGCAAGAGTAGACAGATCCTTCGGCTAGTCGACATGGCACCGAGTGTATGGCGAAACGACGAAGTTCGCAAAGAGAACGGGGCTCTGCCTCCGGGATGGTCGACGAGCCTTTGGACCGACGTGCGCCCACATGTATCACACGATATCCAGCGAAAGCTTGCTTACTCTTTAGTCACTAGCAAATAGTGCCGATAGCGAGTACGCTTAATGCAGAAACTGGCAGGGAACTCAATGTTGGTTGCGCGGATGTGTCGTCAGCCGAACCTTCTTGTTCACGCGTGGGCCGTCTGTGCTCTGGCGTGGACCGCCGGTTGCAGCGTCGACAACATACTGACCGGATCGAACGACGCTCCGGTGGGGATCGGGCCCCCCGAGGCTGGGGCGTCGGCTCCCGAGACCCCGATT
>Ga0265316_10000964_pt1 | contig 31387 bp, 23 predicted proteins | sample 4522metaG_FD_202092 | JGI IMG/M metagenome (GOLD analysis project Ga0265316, IMG submission 202092) | Rhizosphere microbial communities from Carex aquatilis grown in University of Washington, Seatle, WA, United States - 4-5-22 metaG | ecosystem: Host-associated > Plants > Roots > Rhizosphere >...
CGCCGGGACACTATACGATCCCGCCTGCTGTGATCCGGCCTGCTGCGCATGCCGCAGGGGGATCAGGCCGCGACGGTTTGCCGCGGCGAACTCACGCATTATAGGTCCAGTTGCTCCATTTGTAAACAAAAATAAATTTCGATTGAAAAAGGATTTGACGGATTTTTCCCGTTCGCCCTATAATCAGCCAAAGGAGACACACATGCCACGAGTGATCCGCTGCGGCCTGATCCAGGCCTCCAACCCCACACATGAAGGCTCCCTCCAGGAAATCAAAGAGAAGATGATCCAGAAGCACGTGCCCCTCATCGAAGAGGCGGGCAAGAAGGGCGTCCAGGTCCTGTGCCTGCAGGAGATCTTCCACGGCCCGTACTTCCCGGCGGAGCAGGACATCAAGTGGTACAAGACGGCTGAACCAGTGCCGGGACCCATCACGGAGCGGATGGCGCCGCTGGCAAAGAAATACAGGATGGTGATGATCCTGCCGGTCTACGAGATGGAGCAGGAAGGCGTGTATTACAATACCGCGGCAGTGCTCGACGCGGATGGGAAGTACCTGGGCAAGATGCGGAAGGTCCACATTCCCCATACTTACCCGGCCTTCTGGGAGAAGTTCTACTTCAAGCCCGGCACGATCCCGTTCCCTGTTTTCCAGACCGCGTACGCCAGGATCGGGATCTACATCTGCTACGACCGCCACTTCCCCGAGTGCGCGCGCATCCTCGCTCTCAAGGGAGCGGAGATACTCTTCAACCCATCCGCCACGACTGAAGGCAAGTCGAAGTACCTCTGGGAGCTGGAACAGCCGGCGCAGGCTGTTGCCAACGGGGTCTTTATCGGGGCGAACAACAGGGTAGGCCTTGAAAAGCCCTGGGAGTTCGGCAAGTTCTACGGCTCCAGCTACTTCGTGGATCCCCGCGGAAAAATCCTGGTGAAAGGCTCAGAGGACAAGGACGAAGTCGTGGTGGCTGACCTGGACATGGACCAGATCCGGGAAGTGCGCGACGGCTGGCAGTTCTTCCGTGACCGCCGCCCCGAGCTGTACGGGGAAATTGGACAACAGCTTCCATAGCGCGGCCGAAGCCTCTCGCCGCGCCTTCCGCTCCTGGCGGAATTGCGCGGCTGCCGGCCTGGGGGCCGCGCGAAAGGGCCCCAGGGCGGCAGCGCGATCGCTCCTGGCGACATTCCGTTGAAGCGCCGAAGGCGCGAAACGGCGGGAGCCCTGGGGGACCCCGCTACCCCTTTACGACCAGGATCACGAACATCACGAGCATCATGGCCATCCCGACCGGCACTCCGACCCTGGCCCATTCACGGCTCTCGATCTTCAGCTTGCCCGCCGCGATGATGTTGGGAATGTTGCCGGGCACGAGCATGCCCCCCGCAATCAGGAGGCCCATGAGGGCAGCCACGATCTGATGCATCTGCATGGAGGGGACGATCTCCGCAGCAGCCAGTGTGGCATTGTCCAGGACGGCTGACGTGATGTTCACCCAGAAAAGTACCAGGTAGGAAATCGACCCAATGAACCGCTCGATGAGCGGAGTGAATCCTGCGCCAAGGAATATGAGCCCCACGACAAAGACGTAGACCTTGACGGTGCGGATGATCGCTCCCAGGATCGTCTCTCTCTGCTCGCGGGGCACAGGGCTTTCCGCAGCGCCCGACCTGCCCAGGAGAAGGATACTTGCGCCGCTGACGACAGCGATGCCGGGAATCACGTACATCCAGAGATTCCGCAGAAGAAACCAGGTGCCGGCGCGGTAGGGCTCGCCCGCCAGCTTGGCCACCGCCACAGCGGCAAGAGGTTCGCCGAAGGGAGTGAGCGCAGCCCCCAGGCCGATGGAGAAACACGCGAGCACCACCACGCGTATCTCCGCCTTCTGATCGAGCTTGAGCCGGCTGACCATCTCCACCATGATCAGTGAGGCGATGATCGCGGTCAGAAAGCTCGCACAGAGGCCCACCAGGGCGACAATCGCACAGACCAGGAACTTCGGCCCCGCGCGCGCCCGCAGCCGTGTCATCCCTCTTTCCAGGGGTTCCTGGATGAAGTGAAACACGACGCCTGCCGCAAGCACAGCAGCCGTTATCTTGATGGGTCCCGTGAGCGCTTCACGCAGGAGCGGGACGCTCCACTGCGAGGTCACGGTCACCGCCGCTGCTCCCATGACAAACAGAAAAGGCTCGAGATTTTCTCCGATTTTCCTGACAAGCAGGGGAAGGAGAGCCACCGCGGCAGCGATGGCGAGCAGTCCAGGTATCATGGTTGGAGACACCGTATACCGGTGTCACCTGCCTTTGCAATCGCGCCGGCAGTCGAGACACAAAAAAAGGCGCCGGGGATACCCGGCGCCTTTTTTCAATTGCCTTTGTTTCAGGCAGGCTTTGCGCGCGCCGCAGGGGCCGCGACAGTGCCCGCCATCAAGGCCCAGTGGACCAGGAAAGCGGCCGCAAATCCGACGAACCACGCATAGTCGAAGAGGAAGCGCAGCGGGTGCACGACGAGCCCGATCAGGGCGACGACGACACCGACAACCAGCGAGATGATTGCCTTGACGTTGAAGCCGCCCGAGAACCAGTACGTCCCCTTTTCCGTATACAGGTCATCCAGGTTGAGCCGCGTCCTCCTGATGACCCAGTAGTCCGCGATCAGAACGCCCGCGATGGGTCCCAGGAAGCCGGAGTACGTCCCCAGCCATCCGAAGATGTATCCGCTCGGATCCGCAAGCAGTCTCCAGGGCATGATCAGGATTCCGATTATACCCGTGATTACTCCGCCCGTCCTGAAGCTGATGAGCTTGGGAATGGTATTGGAGAAGTCGTTCGCCGGAGACACCGTGTTGGCGGCAATGTTCACCGAGAGAGAGGCGACCACGAGACCGACAAGCGCCAGGACCAGCGTGATGGGGTTGCTGAACTTGCCCAGCAGCACCGCCGGGTCCCAGATGGACTCACCGAACACGATGGCCGATGCGGATGTGATGATGACGCCGAATGCGGAGAACACGAGCATGGTCGGGGGAAGGCCGATGGCCTGTCCGATCATCTGCTCCTTCTGGCCTTTGCCGAACCGGGTGAAGTCGGGGATGTTCAGAGATAGAGTGGCCCAGAACCCGACCATGCCGGTGAGGGCAGGAATGAAGACCTTGAAGTACTCACCGAAGCTGTGGAACTTGCTGGGCTGTGCAAGAAGAGGACCAAAGCCCTTTGCCGCCGTGATCATCCATATGACCAGGGCAAGTCCGAGAAGAATGACAAAAGGTGCTGCCCAGTTCTCGAAGATACGCACTGCGTCCATGCCGCGCAGAATGATGTAGATCTGGAAGATCCAGAAGATCATGAATGCGATGGCCCCATGCACCGTCATCCCGAAGGCGAAGGTCAGCGTACCGCCGATGGAGCTCCACCCGGGGAACAGCTTGCCGAAGAAGATGTCGATGGCAAGCGAGCCGATGTAGGTGTTGATCCCGAACCATCCGCAGGCCACGATGGCGCGCAGAAGAGCGGGAATGTTTGCGCCGAAGACGCCGAACGAGGCGCGGGCAAAGACGGGAAATGGAATCCCGTACTTCGTGCCGGGATGTGCATTCAGGAGCATCGGGACCAGGACGATCAGGTTACCCAGGGTGATGGTGAACAGGGCCTGTTTCCAGTCCATGCCAAGGGCGATCAGCCCCCCTGCCAGCAGGTACGTGGGCACGCAATGCGCCATGCCGATCCAGAGCGCAGCAAAATTGTACGTCCCCCACTTGCGCCGTTTGATCTCAATGGGCGCCAGGTCCTTGTTGTAGAGCCTGTGATTCTGCGAGACGTCACGTTGCAGCTCATACATCTGTTCCGCCATGAATAGTCCTCCTTCCAGGATAAATGAACTCACCACACGCACTCACGGCGTGCAATTGGCTCCCGCTCCAGGCGTACCGAAGATTGGAGTTGCCCCATGATAATTGATATTCTCTGAAAAGCAAGAAAAATCTTGAAATTTTATGCAGGAACTGCTGACCCTATGCGTCCAGGCGCAGGCGGTCAACCCTCCGTGCCCGGATCTTTTCTATGCGGCGTGCCAGGATGTTCAATATACCCAGCAGGACCATGCTCAACTGCCCGAGCCGGAGGATGATCGTGTAGACAAAGCTCCTCGTAGAGCCGATGCCCAGGACATTGAATATGAAAAGATGGGTGGCCTCCATGCTTCCCAGGTTGCCCGGCAGGATGGCAATGACATGCTGGATAAGCACCGTGGCGAAAATGACGAAACTCTGCCCCAGGGTCCCCTGGCCAAGGACACCCAGGATGTACCAGGTCTGCAGGACCTCTATGCCTGCAATCGCGATTCCCGTGAGCAGGGCAAGGTTGAAGATCCTCCTCCTGCGGATGATGGCATGCAGGTTGGTGGAGAACTCCTTGATCACCTGGATGATGCGTTCCCGCAGCCTCGGATTGAGGCGCTCCAGGGGCCGCGAAAGACGCGTGAAAAACCTGAGGATGAACTGCTCGCTGGTGAACAGTTTACCCATGAGGAAGATGAAGAAGCCGAAAAAGACCAGGAGGAGGGCGGAGGCAATCGCGATAAGCAGGATTCCCCGGTGGACCAGGATGATCAGGAAGGCGATTCCCATGGTGATGCAGGGCAGCTTGGTGACCAGCTCCACGTACTTGTCCAGGGCGATGCTGGCATAGAGCATCTCGTAACTCATCGCCCCGTCCTTGTAGAGGGTTGCCCGCACCGGCTCTCCTCCGAACATCATGGACGGCGTCAGGTAGGTAAAGGCAAAGCCGCTGATGCGCGCCCGAAACGTTTTCCAGAACCCCCGCTCAATTCCCGCCTCGCGCAGGATAAGGCGCCACTGGACCGTGTGGAGGAGGAGGATGCTGAGCTGGAATGCGAGCACCCCGGAGAGTACCTGGGGGGTGATCAGGGAAAAGTACTCCTGGAGGCGGCGCAGATCGAGCACGCGCACAAACAGGAGCACCAGCAGGCCGAGGAGTACAATCTCTATGGTGACCCGGAGGGGCCTGGTGAGTGGCAGCTTCATACGCCGGCTCTCTCAGCAGGACTATAGCAGATTCCACGCCCGCTTTGCGAGACAATCCGGCGTTGGGAGTTCGGCGGGAAACAGGGTCCCGCGAGTAGCATTTTCACCTCCACTTCGGTATTGTGAGGCATCCCAGGGGTCAGGGGGGTGTGAGCATGGCGGTCAGTGGAAAAAAGCGCGCGGGTGTCGATCCCGCGGCCCTTGTCGGAGCACGCGCCCCTCGCGGGACAGGCTGGCTTTTTGCCGGGCTTTTTCTCCTCTATATGTTCGACTACATAGACCGCGAAGTCATCTCCTCCCTCCTTCCTTTCCTGAAGAAGGATCTCGGCATCACCGACACCCAGGCGGGATCCCTTGCGTCCGCGATTTATCTGTCCATTGTTTTCTTCACGTTTCCCGTTTCCATCCTCGTTGACAGGTGGAGCAGGAAGCGGAGTGTCGGCGTCATGGTGATGCTCTGGAGCATCGCGACGGGTCTTGCCGCGACCATCAGAACCTTCCCGCAGCTCCTTCTCACGCGGCTTGGTGTCGGTGTCGGGGAGGCTGGATATGCGCCCGGCGGAACCGCGATGATTTCCGCCATGTATCCCATGGAAAATCGCTCGCGGATGACCGGCCTGTGGAACGCCTCCATCCCCGTGGGATCGGCCATCGGCATTGGCCTGGGCGGCGTCATCGCCACGCACTGGGGCTGGAAGCACGCCTTCGGGATCGTGGCCATACCCGGCTTCATCATCGGCGTGCTGTTCTTCTTCTTTGCCCGCGACTATCGCACGGTGAAGCTGGAGCGGCCTGCCACGGAAAGTCGGGCGGCACGGAAAATGCGCGTCTGGGAGATCGTCAAGGATTTCCTCCACACGCCCTCCCTTCTCCTGACCTATCTCGCCTTTGCAGGGAACACGTTTCTTACCAGCGCCTACCTGACCTGGCTTCCCTCCTACATCGTGCGGACCCACGGCGTCGCCGGCGGCCCGGCGGGACTCATCGCATCCGCTATCATGTTCCTGGCCATTGTCGGCGCCCTGGTGGGCGGATTCCTGGTGGATGCGTGGAGAAAGAAACTGCCCTCCGCGCGCCCCCTTTTCGCGGGACTCACCACGCTCCTCAGCGCGGCGTTATGGCTGCTCGCCTTCGGAGTATTCGCCGGTACGGCGCAATATATCGCCATGGCGATCGCGGCGATGTGCACGCTGCTCTACCTTTCGGGCGCGTCCGCGGTCACGCAGGATGTCGTGCACCCGGGGCTCTGGGCCATCTCCTATGCTATCTGCGTGATCGTGCAGAACGCCCTTGGAAGCTCAACCGGGCCTTTTGTCGTGGGGGTGGTCTCGGACAGGTTCGGGCTGAGTGCGGCGATGCTCGCGGTCCCTCTGGCCTCCATACTGGCCGGCGTGCTGTTCCTGCTCGCTGCCGCGTTCTATCGGAAAGACCTGGACAAGGTGGACAAGGTCGTCGTCGAGATGGAGGGATAGCCGGCTTTAGCGGGATGCCTTCGAAGGAGGCGGCATGAAACAGATCGCTTTGACCTTCATGGCCCTTTCATTCCCCGTGCTCCTCTTTGCCCAGGATATCTTCGACATCGCCGCCAACGGCACGCCGGCCGAGATCCAGGCGGCGCTTTCCGCGGCGGCCGACGTGAACGCCCGTGATGCGCGGGGGGAGACAGCCCTTATGCGCGCGGCCTCCTTTACCATGAGTCCCCGGGTGATCACGATGCTCGTGAAGGCGGGCGCGCGCGTGCGGGACAAGGACCGGCACGGCGATACCGCGCTCGCCCTGGCTGCGGGCTCCAATTCCATACCGGGGGTCGTGGCTGCGCTCATCGCCGCCGGATCCGATGTCAATGCGCGGGACGATGAGGGGGAGACGCCCGTGATGGCGGCGGCAGCCAACACCAACCCGGCTGTTCTCTCGATATTGTTGAAGAGTGGCGCCCGTGTGAACGAACGCAACGCTGAAGGCGCTTCACCCCTGATGCTCGCTGCACAGCTCAACGCGCAGCAGCAGGTGACCATGCAGCTCCTGCTGGCAGGCGCGCGGGCAAACGACAAGGACCCTGCAGGCAAGACGGCACTCATGTTCGCGGCGCGCTTCAACCCAAACCCGCGCGTCCTCCAGGCCCTCCTGGCTGCCGGGGCGGACCGGAGGCTGACCTCCAACGAGGGAAAGACCGCCTTTGATTATGCTGCGGCCAATCCTGGTGTGAAGGGGATACGGCAGCGCCTCCACACGCATTGACGGATGTCCCGATTCGTGATACTGTGGTGGTAACCCCCAACAAGGAGACCATATGACTCAGACAGCCCCAAAACTAAAGTATTTCGCGGGCGGTTGGAAGGAATCCAAAACCGCTAAGTATATGGATTGTTTCGATCCGTCCACGGGAGAAGTGATTGCACAGGCACCGCAGTGCACCGCCTCGGAGGTGGAGGAGGCTATCGCCTCCGCTGCTGCCGCATTCCCCGCGTGGTCAGAGACCCCGCCGAGCAAGCGCGTGCAGGTGCTCTTCCGCATGAAGAGCCTGCTGGACAAGCACCTGGACGAGCTGACCCTGCTGGTTGCAAAGGAGCACGGCAAGGTCCTCGACGAAGCCATGGGAGATGCCATCAAGGTCACAGAGCTGGTGGAGTTCGCCTGCGGGATCCCGCACCTCATGAAGGGCCCGGCCATCATGAACGCCACTGTCGGCTATGACACCACCCAGTACATGGAGCCCCTCGGCGTATTCGCCGGGATCGTGCCCTGGAACTTCCCGGCCATGCTTCCCATGGGATGGGTTGCCCCCATCTGCATCGCCACCGGGAACACCCTCGTGCTGAAGCTGGCAAGCTTTGTTCCCCAGTCCGCTATCCGGATCATGGATCTCTGGGAAGAAGCCGGCCTGCCCAAGGGAGTCATCAACCTGGTCACCTGCTCGCGAAACGAGGCGGAGATACTTCTTCGGCACCCCGACATCAAAGGGGTGTGCTTCGTCGGCTCTACATCGGTCGGCAAGCACATCTATGCCACGGCCGCGGCGAACGGCAAGCGCGTGCAGGCACTGACGGAAGCGAAAAATCACGCCCTTGTCCTCAAGGACGCCGCGCTGGAGCGGACAGCCCGGGGCATCGTGAACTCCGCATGCGGATGCGCAGGAGAGCGCTGCATGGCGCTGCCTGTTGTCGTGGTAGAGGAAGCCATTGCGGACAAGCTGGTGGCGGTACTGGCAAAGGTGATGTCCGAATTGAAGGTCGGTCCCGCATATGACAAGACCAGCCAGCTCGGCCCCCTTGTCAACGCCGAGCATCGGCAGTCGGTCATCAACTGGATCCAGAAAGGCGTCGATGAAGGGGCAAAGCTCGTGCTGGACGGCCGCAAGGTGTGCGTCAAAGGCTACGAGAAAGGCTTCTACCTCGGGGCCACCCTGTTCGACCACGTCAAGCCGGGCATGACCATCGGGGACCGCGAGATCTTCGGGCCGGTACTGTGCGTGAAGCGCGTGAAGGACTTCGAGGAAGGCCTTGCGCTCATGAACGCAAACGAGTTCGCCAACGGCTCGGTGATCTTCACGCAGAACGGATACTATGCGCGGGAGTTCTCCAAGAGGAGCCACGGAGGCATGGTGGGCGTGAACGTCGGAATCCCCGTGCCGCTGGGCATTTTCGGATTCACCGGTCACAAGAACTCGTTCTTCGGAGACCTGCACACCATGGGTGCGGACGCAGTCCGGTTCTTTACAGAGCTCAAGACCGTCACAGCGCACTGGTTCTCGGAGGCTGAAGCCCGGGAAGCAAAGGTGCTGAACAGCTGGGACGGCATGGTCTCGATGCCCGACAAGAAATAGCCGGCTGAAACGGATGCCCGGCCCCTCAGGGCCGGGCGCCGCCGGTCCCCCGCCTCCATGAGCTGCCCCCAGTGCATCGGTATTGAAAAGCTCTTCGACAAAAAGCTGGCCGCAAAGGAATTGAAGCGCTTTCAGCAGAAAGGCGCCCGCCCTACCACGCGCCTCATGGTAGAAAAAATCGTGGCTGAAGGTGTGGAGGGCCTCACGCTCCTGGACATCGGAGGCGGCGTCGGGGCCGTCCAGGCGGAGCTCCTGGCGGCGGGCGCCCGCTCGGCGGTCGACGTTGATGCCTCTGCAGCCTACCTGGCCGCGGCAGAGGAGGAAGCGGCGCGTCGCGGCTTCAACGCCCGCGTGACATACCGCCACGGCGACTTCGTGGACCTTGGCGGCGGCCTCGAGGACGCGGACATCGTCACACTGGACAGGGTCGTCTGCTGCTACACCGATGCGCGGGCGCTCGTGGAGCTTTCAGCGCGGCGAGCCCGGAAGATACTGGCCCTGGTCTATCCGCGGAATTCCTGGCTGACGCGGTTCCTGAATCGATGCCTGAATCTTCTGCGCAAGGCCCAGAGATCGGAGTTCCGCACCTTCGTGCATCCGCGTCCGCTGCTGGATGCCAGCGCGCGGGCAGGCGGGCTGGAGAGCCGCGGAAGGTTCCTGAGCGGCTTCTGGGAAGTCGCAGTGTTCGCCCGGGCGCGATAGAGCCGAGACCAGGGCGCGCACGCGCGCCTGCCGCCCTACGGACTCCTAGTGCGGCGGGGTCGGCGCTGCAGGCCCGAACACTCCCATGCCCATCTGGGTTTCCCCGTCGAGATAGACCTGCAGGAATCGTCCCTTTCTCACCGAAGGCACGTGCAGGATCTTTATGACACCGGCAAGATCCTTCAACCCGGGGTCGATGCGGGCAATGGAGTTTTCCGAGTCGAGCAGAAGCTCCTCTCTCAGCATGTTCCCCGGCGTATCCGGATACAGGGGCATCATGGCGATGTCCGCCTCGACGAGGTCCTGGAAGAAATGCGTGCCGTACGAGACCTCGGGAGTATAGCCGTCCCGCGCAAAAGCGATTTCCACCAGGAGACGGGTGTTGTTGATATCCGAATAGGTGACCTTCACCCCGAGGTTGATGTCGTTGCTCCCCCACCTGCCGGGGCCGAGAAGGGCATACCGTTTCCCTGCCAGACGCTGATTGATCTGCCCCACGGCCCACCCCACCTTGTGCTTCTTCTCCACGCTGTCCAGCCGGTCGTATGCGCGGGGATCCACGTACACGACGTACTCGATGTCGGGGATCGAGGCGCTGGAAAGCCCCGAGTGAGTGACAAAAAGCGTGTCCTCCTCCGGCATGCCGGCTGGAATCACCACCCGATCCACTTCCTTGCGCAGGGAAAGAGAACGACACTGAAGGATATACAGTTTCTCCTCGTCCCAGGCGAACTCCATGTCCACGGGCCTTCCGTAGGCGGCCTGGACCCTGGCCAGCAGCTTTTTTGCAACCGGCACAAAGGCCGACTTGGAAAGAAAGTTCTCGAAAGTGAGACAAAGAGACGAGGGCGGCAATTCCTGCGTCTTGAAAAGCGGGGCGCGCATCTCCCCGTTTTCCACCAGGGACACTGCCATGAACAGGTCGGGGTGCCCGGTCTGGGCCGCGAGCGTCCTGAAGTCCACGGTTTCTAAAGTCCCCGAGCGGAGGTTGATGGCATCCACCATCTTCTGGGAATACTTGTAGATCTGCTCGGGAGCGACCTCGGGCCGAAGAAGGGCATGGCTCAGCGGGACCATGCGGGGGTAGTCCCCCCCTACCCTGTCCACCGCGCGCGTGCCAAGCCCGAACACCAGCCGCACCAGTCCGTCCGCTTTCCTGATCTTCTGGTTCCAGGCCCACGTGTTGGATGAGTACATGACGCCGGCGGCCAGCGGGAAGAACCAGTCTCCGAACCTGCGGCCCACTACTTTCTGGACGATCATTGCCATGCGCTCGTTGTAGTCCAGGAGACCGTGATCCCTGCGGTAGATGATGGGATCGGGCCCGTACATGCTGGCAAGGACGGTCTTCACACCCTGGAGGAAGGCGGCCAGCCGCGCATCCTCGTCGCCAAGATTGGCAAGAAAGACCGACTGGTACTTGCCCGAAAAGGCGAGGCCGAAGCTGTCCTCCAGGTAGCTGGAGGAACGCACGATGATCGGATGCTCACCGATCTGCCGGATGAGCATCCGGAATTCGTCCAGGACTTCCGCCGGGAAAGACGCCTTTTCGAACAACCCCCCGACGCGCTTGAACTCTTCATCGATTGCTTCCCTGTCGCGGTACTTGTGCGTATGAAAGCCGTAGAAATGGTTTCGGTCGATGAAATCCGAAAACACCCCGGAGCTGACGTACCAGGTTTCAGGAACCGAGATGTATTTTTCGAACTCGGGGTCCCGCTCCGTCAGGATTGGCAGGAGGATTTTCTGGGCAACGATCATGCCGGCAGCCTTGCCCCCGAGCTTGCCCGGATATGCCACGTGTCCGATGGTGTGGCCCAGCACAGCGTCAACGTCACGGATGGTGACGTGGTTCTTGGCAATGCCGATGAAGGGGAGCTGGCTGGAGATGTAGTGCGAGAGCAGGGAGACACGAATGCCTTCCGCTTCCTCGCGCGATATATACAACTCCCCCTTCGGAATGTCGCAGAACTCGCGCAGGGCGCGCCAGATCGTCTCCGAGGAGGCGCTGTCACTGGACACCACCCGGCCCAGCTCCTGGCACTTGTCCCTTTTGCGGACCAGGTTGACCCAGTTCTCCGCCTCTTCGGGGCTTACCGTGTTGGCAAAGAAAAGGTCGATGAGGGCATCGGTGTACTCGGCCCGGTTCGGGTCGCTGTCCTCCACACCATCCGCGCGCATCTGCTCTGCCGCCATCGCGGCGAGGTCTTCACGGGTTGTGATGCCGCGATCCGCCAGCACGTCCAGGAACGTGCTGCGCATCTGCGGCAGGAGCTCGGGATACCGCGCAATGGTGCGAAAGAGACGATAGCCCTTTACGGGGCTGAGAGCGACCGGCCCCTCGCGCTCGCTCACACCCAGCCGCGGAGCTTGCAGGCTTCCGCCACCCTGCTCACGGATACCAGGTAGGCAGCTTCCCGCAGGTTGCTCTTGTGCCGTTCGTGCATCGCGTACACGTCGTGGAAAGCCTTCGTCATCTTTTCATCCAGCCTGCTGTAGACCAGGTCGAGATTCCAGTAGTAATTGTACGCGTTCTGCACCTGCTCGAAATAGGACACGGTCACCCCTCCGGCGTTGGCCAGGAAGTCCGGAATGACGAACACGTCGTTCTTGAAGAGGATGACATCCGCCTCCGGGGTCGTGGGACCATTGGCCAGCTCGCAGACTATCTTCGCCTTGATCCTGTCCGCGTTCTTGTCCGTGATCATGTTCTCAAGGGCCGCGGGAAAGAGGACCGTGACGTCGAGCTCCAGCAGCTTCTCATTGGTGATGCTCTCTGTGCCGGGGAAGCCCTTGAGGCTGCCGGTGCGCTTCTTGTGATCCGCAAGCGCCTTCGCGTCGATCCCGCGCGCATTGTACACGCCGCCCTGGGAATCCGAGGCCGCTACCAGCTTGAGGCCCAGGAGCTCTTCCCCGAGAGAGCCGGCATATTGACCGGCGTTTCCGAATCCCTGGATGGCCATGGTTGTGCCCGTGAGATCCAGCCCGAGCTTCAAGGCCGCCTCACGGACCACGTAGATGCCGCCCCGCGCCGTGGCGTCACCCCGGCCCGCCGACCCGCCGAGGGCAATGGGCTTGCCGGTAATCACGCCGGGGCTGTGCGTGCCGATGATCATCTCGTACTCGTCCATCATCCACGCCATGATGTCCGGCGTGGTATACACGTCGGGAGCCGGGACATCGCCCGTCTCCGACAGGAATCGTCCCACCGCGCGCACGTAGGCCCGTGCGAGTTTCTCTTTCTCCGCAGTGGAAAGCTCCTTGGGATTGCACGTCACGCCGCCTTTTGCCCCGCCAAGGGGAAGATCCACGACCGCCGTCTTCCAGGTCATCCAGGCGGAAAGCGCCCTGACGGTGTCGATGGTCTCATCCGGGTGCCAGCGGAGGCCGCCTTTCGTGGGACCGCGCGCGCCGTTGTAGTGCACGCGATAGCCATGAAAGATCCTGATCGTGCCGTCGTCCATGCGGACGGGGAAAGATACCTGCAGCTCGCGCTGCGGCCAGCGCAGGAGCTGATGAGTTGGCTCATCCAGTCCCAGGGTTGCCGCCGCCATGTCGAGCTGTTTCTGGGCAATCTTGAAAGGGTTCAGTTCAGCCATGTGTGTATCTCCTTGTCTTCCGCGAGCAGATCACCGGAGTCCCGGCGCGCCCGTTGTGCCTGCTCTCTCACTATACGGCAGAGAAATCTCCGGCGCAAGGCGCGCGAATGGAATTCCGCGGATGCATAAACCGTCGAGCCCCTGAATATTAATCAGAAATGCGAGGCGGCATTCGTTGGCGGCTTACTCCCGCGCGCACTCCGCCGCTATGCCGCAGGCCAGGCGCACGTTGTTGTGGAACAGCTTGATGTTGGTCTCCAGGGATGCGCCGCCGGAGAGGTCGACGATCCGTGAAAGAAGGAATGGAGTGACTTCTTTTCCGTGAACCCCGCGGCTCTCCAGGTCCTTCATCGCCTGCCCGATCCACGCGTCCATGGCGGCCCGCGGGATTTCCCATTCAACCGGCACCGGGTTCGCAACGAGGATGCCCTGCGGGAATCCCAGCGCGCGCTGCGCGCGAAGCATGCGCGCGACCTCTTCGGGGGAGTCGGCCCTGAGAAAAAGAGGCAGGCCGCTGGACCGGGAATAGAAGGCGGGAAACTCCGAAGTGCCATATCCCACGACAGGGACTCCCAGGGTCTCCAGCATTTCCAGCGTCTTCGGCAGGTCGAGGATGGCCTTGGCGCCCGCGGAAACCACGCAGACGGAGGTTGCGGCAAGCTCACCGAGGTCCGCGGAGACGTCGTACGTGTCGGATGCTCCGCGATGCACGCCGCCGATGCCGCCCGTGGCGAACACGTCGATGCCGGCCTGCAGTGCGGCAATCATGGTGGCGCTCACCGTAGTGGCCGAGGTCTTGCGGGCCGCGAGCGCCCAGGCAAGATCGCGTCGTGACGCTTTCAGCACGCCTTTCTCCGTGCCGAGCCTCTCCAGCTCCGCACGGTCCAGGCCGACCGCAATCCTGCCGTCAAGAAGGGCGATTGTCGCAGGGACAGCGCCGCATTCGCGCGCAAGGGCTTCCCCGGCGAGCGCCGTTTCCACATTGCGCGGATAGGGCATGCCGTGGCTGATGATGGTGGATTCAAAGGCGACAACCGGCCTGCGCGCGCGCAGCGCGTCCGCCACTTCGGCGGACAGTCTCACAAGGTCATTCACAAAGCGCCTCGCTGGAGTCTTTCTTCGACAAATGCCATTGCACCGCGCACGGCGGCGGCCATCTCCTCCCCTGCATGCAGCCGGGAAAGGAGCGCGGCAAGGAGAAGGTCCCCGGCTCCGGTGGTGTCCTGCGCCTGCACCACCACGGACGGCGGGAAATCTTCCTGCCCGCCTGTGCGGTACAATTGCGCCCCCTCGCTGCCCCGTGTCACGAGGATATTCTGGATGCGCCGTTCCGCCATGAATGCAGGCACATCCCCCGTGAGAGCGCGCAATTCCTCGCCTGTAGGAGTCAGGAGGTACAGATCGCGCAGCGCCACAGCGTGCCGCAGGGCCTTTTCCACGGACACCGGCTCGAAGACCACGCGCGTGCGTCCCGCGTAGCGGCGCGCCAGATCAGCGAGGAGCCGGGGAGAGAGGTTCGCATCAAGGACAAGAAAGTCCTTTTGCCCGACATCGCCGAGCCTGCTGATCACGAAGTCAGCGGAGAGAGACTCTTCCAGGATCCGGAAGTCCGAAGCGCCGACTTTCAGGCTCCCGCTTTCCATGAGGGCGAGGTACAGCGGGGGTCCCGCGTCACCGCCTTTCACTATCTGGAGCGCCACGTCGCCGTCAGCCTCCAGCGCCTGGCGCGCCCACTCCGAGATCGGATCCGCCCCCAGTGCGGTAATGAACTTCCTCGGCGCGTCGAGATTGCTGAAGATGCGATAGCCCACCCCGCCGAGGCCGAGCTTGATGTCGGACGGGTTCGACGTGCCTTCCAGAAACTTCTCCCGGACCGCGATCATGTCGATTGCCACTGCCCCCACGACGCACACCATGCGTGTCACGATGCGCGATCCTCTTTCGACTGTCAATTCTCCTGTCGGTGTGGTATCAATGAGAGCGCGATGGCACACGGCGCCGCAGGCAAAGACCAGGACATCGTTCTCAAGGGCGGCCTTGTCGTGGACGGCACGGGCGGAGCCCCTTTTCCCGGCAATCTCCTGATACGCGCGGGCAGGATTCAGCGTCTTTCACCCCGCCCCATTCGGACCACGGGCATCGTGATCGACTGCGCGGGCAAGGTCATTGCGCCCGGATTCATCGACGCGCACTCCCACCTGGACTGGCACATTCCCATCAAGGGGCACGATGAGCTGAAATATCCCTTCCTTGCGCAGGGCATCACGACCGTCGTGGCGGGAAACTGCGGCGCATCCGCCGCCGGCTTCAGGGAACACAGCATCTGGAGGGCACAGGCCGAGAGCAATCTCCTGAGGAACGGGCTTCTCAAGATCGAGTGGGATTCGGTCGGCGACTATTTCGCCCGCGTGGCGTCAGCCGGCGCCAGCCACAACCTCGCCCTCCTGGTCGGGCATGGCTCTACCCGCGCCTCCATCCGGGGCAATGTCGCTTCTCCCCTCCATCCCTACGAGACCAAGGAGCTGTTGTGGCTTCTTGAAAACTCCATGGATCAGGGGGCCCGTGGGGTCTCCCTGGGCCTTCAATACGAGCCAGGGCTTTTCGCCAGTCCGGATGAACTCAAGGAAGTTGCCCTTCTGGTGAAGCGCAAAGGAAAGATTCTTTCGGTTCACCTGCGCGCCCTTTCCGCCCTTGCTCCCGGATACCCGCTGCGGCCGTTCGGTGAGCCGCACAATGTCGCGGCCCTGCGCGAGGTGCTGGACCTTGCCCGGCGCACCGGTGTGCGGCTCCAGGTCTCCCATCTCATTTTCGTCGGCTCCCGCACATGGCGGACGGCGGACGCCGTTCTGGGGCACATCGACAAGGCCATCGCGGACGGCGTGGATGTGCGGTTCGACACCTATCCCTTTCACTGCGGGGCAGCGATGATCAGCGTCATGCTTTCCCCCTGGTTCATTGCCAAGGGTCCCGCGGCCTACGAGGATGCCGCGTCCCTCCGCCGGCAGAAAAAGGAGATCCAGCGGGTGGAACGGCTGCTCGGGTTCGGGCCGTCGGACATCCAGGTCACTGATACGCTGGACAGTGACCTGGCGGACTACAACGGCAAGTTCCTGCACGAGATCGCGCGTGTGCGCAGGATGAACCCGGTTGAAGCCCTGATGGATATCTCCCGCAGAAGCCACGGGCGCGCGCGCGTGCTCTGCCACCGGTACAGTAACGACAGGATCGTCGAAACGCTGATGAGGCATCCTGCCGCGCTTTTCATGACGGACGCCTGGGTCGAGCGGACGGGGGTACAGAATCCTTCCGCGTTCGGCGCTTTCCCGCGGCTGCTCCAGGTTGCGCGGGATCGGCAGCTGCTGCCGCTGGAGGAGGCGGTGCGCAAGATGACGGGGGCAACGGCCGAACGTTTCGGGCTTGTCGGCCGCGGCCTGCTGAAGGAAGGATTCCCTGCGGACGTCACGGTCTTCGACTGGGAGAACGTGCGGGACAATACGACGACAGGTGAAACAAGCGCGGCCCCTTCGGGCATCGACTACGTGTTCGTGAACGGACAGAAGGTCATTGGGGCAGGCCGGAAGGAACATCCGCTGAACGCGGGTGTGCCGCTGACGTAAAATCGCCCTGCAACCGCGGATTGCGGCTCGTCTCTACTGCCTTCTCGCTGCCCATCCACCCCACACCGACATCCGACAACCCCGCGTGACGAATCCGGGAAAAGGACCGTGAAGGACTAGAAAACTTCAGAGCCAGTGAGGAGCCACGGAAAGGCTTCAGAGAGTACAGGTTCGTCTGAGGCTGTATCAGGATCTGCCGGCGGGCGCTCTGAGGATCTTCTTCAGCTCCTCTTCCCATCGTCCATATGCTTCGAGATAGGCGGATCTGCGCGACGGATCAGGCTCGGCAATCTGCACGGCCTTCAGACCGACAAAAGCCTCCTTCATGGTGGTGTACACCCCTGCTCCGAGACCTGCCCCTCGCGCGGCGCCCTGCGCGCCGTCCGTGCTGAAGAGCTCCACCCGCGCACCTGTCACGCCGGCAAAGGCGTCGCGAAAGAGGGGACTGAGGAACATGTTTGCATGGCCGGCGCGCACCGTGCGTGCTTCGACCCCCATGTCTCTCATGATCCCGAGGCCGTAATGAAGCGCGAATGCAATACCTTCCTGCGCCGCGCGGAGAAGATGAGGAATGCCGTGCCTGTTGAAATCCAGTCCCAGGATTGAAGCGCCGGGGTTCCTGTTTTCCAGCGTCCTTTCCGCCCCGTTTCCGTATGGGAGGACGAGCAGGCCGTCTGACCCGACAGGCGCCTGCGACGCAACCCGGTTCAGCTCCTCATATGGCACCATTCCCGAGTCCCCCACAAGGAGCTTGCGGATCCAGCTGTAGAGGATGCCCGTCCCGTTCACGCACATGAGGACGCCGTAGCGGGGCTTCTCCCGGGAGTGGGTGACATGGACAAAGGTGTTCACCCGGGACGCCGCGTCGTGGGCCGGCGCAGCAGTCACGCCGTAGATGACGCCGGAGGTGCCCGCGGTGGTGGCCGCTTCTCCGGGATCGACGACGCTGAGAGAGAAGGCGTTGTTCGGCTGGTCTCCTGCCCGGTAGGACACGGGGGTGCCCTTTTTCAGCCCGAGCGCGGAAGCCGCCTCAGCCGTCAGCACGCCCTGCACGGAAAAAGTCGGCGACGTCTCCGGGATCATCTCCCGCGGAATCCCGTACCACCGGGTCACCAGTTCAGCCAGTCCCTGGCTGGTGAAGTCCCAGAGGATGCCCTCTGAAAGGCCGGAAGGGGTTGTGCGAATCTCGCCGGTCAGGCGCAGGGCCACCCAGTCCCCCGGAAGCATCATCTTGACGGTGCGGGAGAAAATATCCGGCTCGTTCTCTTTGACCCACGCCAGCTTGGACGCGGTAAAGTTGCCGGGAGAGTTGAGCAATCGTGACAGGCACACCTGCTCTCCGATGCCGCGAAACGCCTTTTCGCCTATCTGCACTGCCCTGCTGTCACACCAGATGATGGAAGGCCGCAGGACTTTCCCCGCCTTGTCCACGAGCACCAGGCCGTGCATCTGGTAGGTGATCCCGATTCCAAGGACAGCGTCGAACGCCTTCCCGGTGGATGCCTTGAGCTCCGCGGCAGCCGCAAGAATGTTCTCCCACCAGGTCGATGGGTCCTGCTCTGCCCAGCCCGGACGCTTTGCCTCTATGGCAAGCTCCTGCTTCGGGGACGTTGCCGCCCCCGTGACGGCGCCGGTGCCCGCGTCCAGCAGAGAAAGCTTTATCGAGGAGCTCCCCACGTCGATGCCCAACAGGTATCCGTCACGCATGGTGTGGTTATATCCGAGCACGGCCGACTTGGGAAGTGCGCATGACCGGACCCGGCGGGGAGTCGCGTTCCTTGACGCCTGCTGACCGTACGTCTATGCTTCTGGTTCGGGGGGAGGCGCACATGGAACCGGATAAAGGGAATGAGTTCAAAGTCAAAGGTGAAGAGCTGCTGCGAAAGGTAAAGGACGTCGTCCACGAGGGAAATGTCCGCAGGATCATCATCAAGGACGACAAGGGCACACCCTACATGGAGATCCCGCTCACCTTCGGCGTGATGGGTGCCCTGCTTGCTCCGGTGCTGGCCGCCGTGGGAGCGCTGGCTGCGCTTGCCGCCAACTTCACCGTGGAGATCGTGCGCAAAGACGGCGAGGCAAAGTAGACTGAATGTCACGGCATACCGCGGTCGCGGTACACCGTGACATTTATGACCGGGTTACCACCGCGAACCGCCCAGAATCCGGGAAGGCAGGAAAAGAACTGCCTTGAGGAGGGCCAGAACCGCATCCATCGTGATGCCGACAACGCGGAAGGGCAGCAACACCAGCCACACAATGGGATAGAGCACCAGAACAACGAGGGCCAGCGGCCAGCAGATCAGGACAAGCACGAGCCAGAACAGGACTTTCATGGCGCGATGCTAAACAGACGACGCCGCAAATGTCAATGGAACATAAATGTCACGGGGTACCGTGACCGAGGAGGGATCTCATGTCTCTGGAAGGGAAGATCGGCGCAGAGGCGGCAACCGCGGACGCCGGGACCATCAGCGGCAGCATCCGCATCGGCAGGAAGTAGTGGGCGGCCCTCTGCTGCCCGACTTGCACGTGGCACGGCCCGCGTATTAGGATCGCGTCCAGGCAGTACGGCCCATGGCAACCGACAAGAGAAAGCACGCACGAGTTCGTCACAGCGACACGGTGGAGCTCACGTCAGGCGCGTACACGTTTTCCGGAACCTCGGTCAACCTGAGCACGAGCGGGATGCAGGTCGTTGTCAGGCTGCCGGCGTCTCATGATTCCATCCGCAGCATTGCATTCCAGATTCCCGGATCCGGTGAGCGGGTCGAAGTTCCCTGCCGGCTTATTCGCAATACCGAGAACGATCTCGAGGGCGACCAGGTTCTGGGCATAGAGTTTCTCTATGAAGCGGATGCCCAGCTCCTGCTCATAGAGAAGTTCATCCAGGACACCCAGCCCGGCGAAGAAGACGTACGGCAGCTTCCCCGGACATCCTGCCACCTGGACGACGTCACGGTGGACAACCAGGCAGTTCAGGTTCTTTCCATCGACAACCTGTCCACTGAGGGAATACTGCTGAGCTATCACGGGAGACTGGCACAGGGAGACGAGCTCACGATGAGCGTCGGCATTCAGGGGGACGAACGGCGCCTGCGGCTTACCGGGGTCGTCGTGTACGTGATGGAGAATGTGTTTCGAGGATCTTTGACGGCGGGCCTTCGGCTGGCCGCCATGAAAGAGACCGAGGAACGGAGGTTGAGAAATCTGATCGTTGCCAGCTCCTCAGGGAGCGCGATGCGCGGCCTGCACGAGCACCTGCATTCAAAGACGCTGGAACCCGAGTCCCGGATCATCGATCCCGTCCTGATCAGCGATATCCTCCAATCCCTCGAAGTGGAATGCATACGCTTGAGCACCCTTGTGGAGGGTTCCTTCACTATCCTGGAGCAGGAGATTGAAGGGGTGGATACATGCCTGCGGCAGTTCACGATCAAACCGGACAGGGCGCTCGTCTCCCGCGCGCTCACCCCCGGCGTGGCGGTGTACTTCAGCTTCTACCGGAACAAGGCCAGCTACTACTTCAAAGCGGAGGCCGCCTCCGCCAGTGACGAGCTCCTGAGCTTCCCTTTTCCCGGCGTCGTGTTCCGCTCGGACAAGAGGTCGTACCAGAGAAAGCCCCTTCAGAACGTCTCCCGGGTCCGGCTCGGTGTCCTCGGGGAGAAATCGGTGCGGCATACATTCGAGGGGACGTTGCTCGATATCAGCCGCAGAGGGTTTCTCTGCGAGGTCCATCTTCCCGCCGAATCCCAGGCATTCTTTCAAAAGGGAAAAAGCATCCATTATACCGTGGACGACAGGCTGGGGCTGGGGAGTGAAGGCCAGATCCGGCACTTGAAAGCGGAGCCTTCACCAGAGGGCGTTGTGCTCCAGGTCGGCATTGAGGCGGGGATCGGGAGAACCGCGGTGAGATCCCGGCGCATCTCTGCTGAGAAATGGGAAAAGGGAAATACGAGCAGGGACGGTCTCCGCGGCCCTGAAAGGCGCATCGAGTCCCACGTCGTGAGGTTCCCCGACCGGGAGGGCCACGAAATCTGCGCCTTCCTCAATGCGACCGAGCTCCGGGTCAAAGCCCCCGTTGTCATCATCCCTTCGTCGTACGGGAAGAAAAAGGAGGCATTCTCGCCTTTCGTGGCGACCCTGCTGGCCAGCTTCTGGAGCGAGGGGAAGAACATCGCCACACTCCGCTACGATGGCACCAACCGCCCGGGGGAAAGCCACCAGGATGAAAGCAATCCCCGGCGCGGATACGAAATGCTCTCCTACAGGATCAGCCAGGGCCTCGGTGATCTCCAGGCTGCCCTCGATTTTGTCCGCGATAACCCGTACTTCATTGCTGAAAAGGTCATCATCCTGTCCTTCAGCATGTCCGCCATCGATGTGCGCCGCCTGCTGAGCCGGGACGAGGAAAGCGGTGTCGACTATTGGATCAGCGTCATGGGGGTCCCGTCCGCGCAGACCACTCTCCGCAACATCCTGGGCGGCATCGATATCATCAGCAATTACCGCCTGGGAATTCCGAACGGCATCATAGGGCTGCTGGGGCATCTCATCGACATGGACATCATGGCCGCTGATGCGGTGGACAAGAGATACGCATTCCTCACCGACGCGCGCCTGGACATGTCGCGCATCGCAATTCCGGTGCTGTGGATCTACGGGGTGTACGACAAGTGGGTCGAGATGGATGAGGTCAAGGACCTGATGTCGGTCAAGGCGCGCGGGACCCGCGAGATGCTCGAGATCCCCACAGGGCACAATCTGCGCACCAGTGACGATGCCATCCAGACTTTCAAGCTGATCACCAGTTCCATCCATGAAAAACTGTACGGAAAGCGGATCACGGCGCGCGACCCCTGGAAGGAAGAGATGATGCGCCTGCTCACCGAAGAGCGCGAGCGGCTTGAGAACAGGACCCCTCCCCCGCTCACCGACTACTGGCGCGGGTACCTGATCGGCAATGAGAGGAACGCGGTCGGGTACGACTTCTATCGCAACATCCCGGAGTTCACGTCCTTCTTCAGAACCCAGGCCCAGTGCCTGTCGCTGGAGGAGGATGAGATCGTCGCAGACCTGGGCTGCGGGACGGGAATTTTCCTGGAAGAGCTTCTGCATTTCATAGCGAGCGGGGAAGCGCGAACCTCGGTGCGGGAGATCACGGCCATTGACCTGGTTCCGGATGCGCTGGACAGGACGAGGGCAAAGTGCGAAAGAATCGTCGCGAGGAACCCCGGCCTGGCTGAAATCAGCTTCCGGTATATCCAGAAGAACCTGGAGCCCAACAGGCTCATCCCTGTTGCGCGTTTTATTGAATCGGAAACCCCGGCTCTCGAGTCGCTGCGTAACAGGATCGAGGGCCTTTCCAGCAAAGTGCTTGACCGGCTCATTGAACGAACCCCACCGGGGCTGTTGGATGTGATGCGCGGCGCAGTCTCGAGCGAGATCATCTCCCGGCTTGAATCGACCCTGCAGCCAATGGAGCTGCAGACGGTCCTGGAGTTCAACAGGGCAGCGCGCTTCCTGCAGAATCGGCTCGGGCCACAGGACGTCAGGCCGGAGCGAAGGTCCGCGCAGATCGCCCCCGGCAGCCTGCGCACGAGCGACCTGTTGTTCGAGATACTGAGCTTCGGCGACTATGACTCTGTCCTGACCCTGGGGCTGCCTGAGAATCATTTCACAAAGATCGTTGCAAGCCTTTTCATCTCCTACCTCCACAATCCAGACTACGCTCTTGCCGAATGCCATCGAATGCTGAAGCCGGGAGGGACCCTCGTCGTGTCCTCCATGAAGCCCGACAGCGACATCTCTACGATATTCACCAACTACATGCGAAAAGTGTTGACCCCGAATTGCACCGAAGAGGGCGAGAAAGACGATGAAGGCGGTGCAAGTGCTGCCCGGGCCATGCTCAATGAAGCCGCGGGCCTGTTCGAGCTGGAGGAGGATGGCTTTTTCAAGTTCTACACTTCAGAAGAGTTGACAAAGCTGCTTTCCGGCGCTGGATTCGTCGAAATCAAGGTGTTTCCTTCCATGGGAAACCCAGCCCAGGCAAATGTCGCGGTCGCAAGAAAAAGATTGACATAATCTGAAATTAGTCTATAATAGTCGTTAGCCCAATTAACTCTAATAGAAGGGGAATCTATGATTGGCATCGGGCAGGCCGTCACCGCCTCTCTGCGTGACTGGGGTAACTGGCCCGCCTTTCTTCAAATCAACAAGTCTCGAGGGGCCTCTCCCACTTCTGCCATGGAGTTTTCCGAAAAAATTCTCGAGACGGCCCGTCAACTCTCCGCATGGGGGATTCGCGAAAAATACCTGGTTCCCCTGTTCCTCGACAACTCCACGGACTTCATTGTCATCTTTCTGTCCCTGCTCCATATCGGGGCCATTCCCGTCCTGGCGAAACTGGAATACAGAGTCCTGGAGCTCGATGAGATCTTCAGCAATGCCCGGCCCCAGGCTGTCATCGCGGAAAAGGAGCACCTGAAGTTCCTCACGCCGTACCTCAGGAACACGATTGTCATCACGCGCGCCGAAAACGGGCTTTTCCTTTCGCAGACCGGTGAAGGACTGCGGCCACGAGAGGACATCCCGGATGACATTGCGTCCATCAACTATACGTATCGGGGATACGGCTACCCGCTGGGCGTCATGGTGTCCCACGCCCAGTACCTGCACGGCGCACAGGTGCACCAGGAGCTGATCCAGGGGTCAGAGGGAGAAAAGATGCTCATCATTCTCCCGATGGCGCACATTTTCACCATGGTGGGATGCATTCTCGTTCCCCTGCTCTTCCGAATGACCAGCGTCATTGCGGACTCGATGCACCCGCGGCTCCTCTTTCAGTACATTCGTGACTTCCGCATCGAGCTGGTGACGTCGGTGCCGGAGATCTACGAGCTGTTGTGTCGGCTGCGTGATCCCAAGGCGGACCTTTCCACGCTGAAGTTGTTCGTATCAGGCGGCAGCATTCTGACCCCGGACAGCTATGCGAATATCAAGAAGGTTTTTTCAGTCGAACTGCTCCACGGATACGGACTGACGGAGTTCAGTCCCGTGAGCGGCAATTGGCGGCATGAAGCGCGCCCGGGGACCGTCGGTCCGCTCTGCGACAAGGTGCAGTGCTGTATCGACCCTTCCGCCCCTGACGGGGCAGGAGAGATACTGATCAGGACGCCGCATGCAACCGGCACCTACTACCGCAGGCCGCGCGAAACGAAGGAGGCGCACCGGGACGGATGGTTCAGGACCGGTGACATGGGCCGCATGGATGACGGCCACCTCGTGTTCCTGAAAGAGCTGAAGAATACCCGCAAGGTCAACGGCAATCTCGTGGACTTGCAGGAGGTCAACCGCGCCATCCGCCTGGACAAGGATATCGCCGACGTGCAGGTGCAATGGGAGAACAATTCCCTGTTCGCGAACCTGGCAATGAGCCGTCATATCGATTTTCAAGAGAAGACAAAACGACTAAGAGCGTCGCTGAAGGAAATGCTTGCCGAGTACAAGATTCCCAGGCGATTCAATGCACTCGAATCGCGGGCACCGGCCCCGGAAGGAAGGACCAGCAATGGGTGATTTGCAGACACGTGTGAAGATAGAGCCGTTCAAACACGAGATCAAGCAGATTGTTTCCCGGATCTCGCGCATCGACGAGGATGATCTACAGGACCATCTCCTCATTCGTGAAGAGCTGGGCATAGACAGCCTTATGGCCATGGAAATCATCTATTCGGTCGAGAAGTATCTCGGCATCAAGCTGGACGAGACGCTTTTCGCCGATGTCCAGACGATCAACGATTTTTTCATTCTTCTCAGGAGGATTTCGGGGCGCGCAAATGGCTGACAGGAAGCTCAGGATTCTGCTGATTTCTCCGAAAGGCGTGTTTCTCTGCCGGTCACCGGAGTTCAATGAATTCATGAACAACTCTCGCGACATGCAGACCATCCTGCACTTCTGGAGCGGGATCGGCGTGGCCCTGCCCACGCTGGCAGCTTTGACGCCGGCCGAACATGAAGTCGTCATCATCGACGAAAATATGGAGCCGATCCCATTCGACCATGCCTGCGACATCGTGGGAATCACCGCCATGACACAACAGGCTGTCCGGGCCTACGAGATCGCCGACGAGTTCAGAAAGAGGGGCCGTCATGTCGTCCTGGGTGGGATTCACGCCACGGTCATGCCTCATGAAGCCGTGACCCACGCGGATACGGTGGTCGTGGGCGAAGCGGAGAATATCTGGCCGCAGTTCCTGACGGACTTCGCAGAAGGGAATCCGAAGCCCGTGTACAATCAGACCGATTTCCCATCCGTGGACATGTCCCGAATTCCCCTTCCCCGCTACGATCTGATCGCGAAATATCGATACCCGGTCGTCTACGTACAGGCAACACGAGGCTGCCCGCACGATTGCGAGTTTTGTGTTGCGACGAACATCTACGGGAAGAAATACAAGCACAAAACGGTCGATCAGATGGTGAAAGAGGTTCAGGAAGTAAAGAGGCTTTGGAAGTACGCCCAGATCGGTTTTGCCGACGACAACATGTTCGTCGATCATCGGTATTCACGCGCGCTTGTCGCAGAAATGAAAAAGCTCAAAGTCGCCTGGCTTGCCCTTTGCGACGTCACGGTAGGGCAGGACGAAGAGTTCCTGCGCGCCCTGTACGAAAGCGGGTGCAGAATTCTGATCATCGGCTTCGAGAGCATCTCCAAGGCCAATCTTCATTCGCTGAACTCAGATCAATGGAAGGAAAACCGCGTTCACCTCTATTCAGAGTACATCAACAGAATCCAGAGCAACGGAGTCGGGGTCTACGGGTCTTTTATCCTCGGCATGGATGAAGATCAACCCTCTACCGTGGACGAGACCCTCAAGTTCATCGCCGACAACAATATCCTGGGCGCAAACCTTTCCATTTTGACACCATTTCCCGGCAGCAGACTGCGGAAGAGACTCGAGGGGGAAAACCGGATTCTCCACAGTGATTGGGAAAGGTATACTCTCTGGAATGCGGTCATCCGTCATCCGCGCTTCACATCGGAAGAGCTTGAAAAAGGACTTTTGCGCGCCTATAAAGGAGTATATAATGCGGAAAGCAATGAAAGGAGAGCTCATTATTTCCGCCGGGTATTCGAAAATCTCCTCAACACCGGATGATTGATCGGCTGAAACCTGTTGCGGCAGGCGACACGCTGACTCTTCGCACGGACTTCGAACGCGAGGAGAGTGAAAAACTCAGCCGTGGCACCCGTATTGCCGCAATCGTTGCCAGCCTCCTGATTCTTGCTTTCATTGCCCTCGACTATTTTGCATTTCCACATCTTTTTGCAACATTCGTAACCATTCGTCTCTGTACTGTCGCGCTCAACATGCTTATCCTGGCACTGACGAGAAGCAAGTTCGGCAGAGATCACCCTTTCCCTCTGGCTATGGCAGTGTATCTTCTCTGCGGGCTTTCCATTGTCTTGATGGTCCATTTGTCGGGCGGATACACCAGCACCTACTATGCGGGCGTCAACCTGGTGATGGTAGGATTCATATTCATCATGCCCATCAGCGGGGTGAGGACGGCAATCGTCTGTTCCATCATCTATCTTGCGTATATCATACCGATTCTTTTCCTGCACCGAATCGATCACTTCGACACATTCCTGAACAACAATTTCTTCCTTTTCGCCACAATCGTTCTCGTGGTTCTCAGCTCGCATCTTGCCACCCAAATGCGGTTTCGGGAGTTCAGCGGCCGGTTCAGCCTTGCCCGCGCAAATGAAGAGCTGAAGAAGCTCGACATCCTGAAGTCCCAATTCTTTGCAAACGTGAGCCACGAGGTCCGCACTCCCCTCACCTCCATCCTGTCACCCATCCAGAGCCTGTACCAGGGAGACTTGGGGCCCCTGGCTCCCGAGCACCAGAGACTCGTGGGCCAGGTCTATCGCAATTCGCTGAAGCTGCTCGATATGATCAACCAGATGCTCGATTTCTCGAAGTTCGAGGCACGCAAGATGCAGCTCCGTCTCAAGCACCTCGACATAGACGAGCTGACACGGGACATCGTGACGACCTTCCAGGACGTCACCGAGAGGAAGGGACTGAAGCTTCGCTACGTGGTTGAAGGGGAGTTGCCGCCTGCATACCTGGACGCGGAGAAACTCGAGCGGATACTGACTAATCTCATACGCAATGCCATCAAGTTCACGGAGACCGGATCCATTACCGTACGGGCCGGAGCCACCGCTGTGAATCGATGGCTGGAAGTCAGGGATACCGGCATCGGCATCCCCTCTCAACACCTTGCGAACATCTTCAACAGGTTCCAGCAGGTCGACTCGTCCTCCACGAGAAAGTACGAAGGCACGGGGCTGGGGCTCACCATCGTGAAAGAGTCGGTGGAGCTGATGCAGGGAACCATCAATGTCCAAAGCGAGGAAAGACGGGGCACGACGTTTCGGATCGAGCTGCCGGCAAACCTGGATCAGCTTGCTCCGGACGCGTTCATCGACCGCAGGAAGGACCTGCGGCGCCGGCAGCCGGGGGATGAGTTCGACGGCGACGAAAAAAGAAGACAAGCGCGGCGTGAATCGGACGCGGCCAAGATCACCGTGGATGACCTGGCTCTCATTGAGAAAGAGACCATCGAGCGACGCACAGGGGAGGAGCGCATCCCCGCGCACGCGGGCAACGGCAGCTCAGACCACATCCTGCTGGTGGAAGACAACGTCGACCTCAGGGCCTACATCAGCAAGATGCTCTCCCGGTTCGGTCATGAGGTGGTAACCGCCATTGACGGGCTGGACGGCTGGGAGCACGCGCAGACTGACCTCCCTGACCTGGTCGTGTCTGACATCATGATGCCGCGCATGGACGGTTATGAGCTGGTGAGCCGCATCAAGACCACCGACACGACCCGCCACATCCCGGTGATTCTGATCACGGCGAAGCCGGAGCTCGAATCCAAGCTGGAAGGGCTGCAGAAGGGCGCGGATGACTATCTGCCCAAGCCCATCAACATCAGGGAGCTTGACGCCCGCATCAGGAACCTCCTTGTGACGCGGAACCTCCAGCAGGCCCTGGCGCGGGAAGCCGAGCTGGGCGCACGGATGGAAGAGCTCAGCATGAGCTTCTCACAGTCACTCGAGATCCGCGACTTCAATACGGCAGGTCATTCGCGTGACGTCCTGTACCTCGGCACGATAATCGCGGAAGGCATCGGCGTACCCGTGGACCGCATGCTGAAAGACTCTCTGCTCCTGCACGACATAGGAAAGCTGGGAATACCGGACCGTATATTGTTGAAGGAATCGCCGCTGAACGAGGAAGAATGGAAGATCATGAAGACGCACCCCGAACTGGGCGCGAGCCTCCTGGGGCACTTCGAATCCTACCGGGAGATCAGCAGCATCATCCTTGCCCACCAGGAGCACTTGAACGGCTCGGGCTATCCCCGCGGCCTGAAGGGCGAAGAGATTCCCCTCTTCGCCCGGATCATTGCCATCGCGGACGCGTACCACGCCATGACGAGCAACCGCCCCTACCGCAAGGCCCTTCCCGCCAGCAAGGCCGTGCTCGAGCTCACGCGCAATCGCGGCACGCAGTTCGACGTCGGGCTCGTGGACGCCTTCATCAAGGGCCTGCTCAAGCGCCACATCATCTCGACGGAAGATATCATGTGAGGTCCCGGGGTCGGCGCGGCCGCGGCTCCGGCCGGGTCAGGGCATCCGGTTGAACCACAGCAGGGAGAGTGTGCCGGCCACCAGGAGAAGCGCCACCGCGAGTGCCGTGAACAGCGCGGTGATCTCGGTCTGGTCCTTGCTGGCGATCAACCGGGTGCTCAGGGATTTGTAGATTCTCATCAGGTCCCCGGCATCATTCGCCTTGAAATACTGCCCGCCGGTGTTCTGCGCAATCTTCTTCAGGGCCGCCTCGTCAAGGCCCACGCGGAACGAGCGGCCTTCAAACCCTATGACATCTCCCCGTACGCTCCCCAGTCCCACGGTGAATATTCGGATCCCGCGATTGGCTGCTTTTTCCGACGCGTCCAGGGGATCGGGTCCCTGGTTGTTCTGCCCGTCGCTGAGGAGGACGATCACGGCAGAAGTGTTCGAACCGGGCGCAACCGGATCCGGCTCCTGGGGTGCGGGCGGGGCTGGCAGCAGCGGATCGTTTTGAGCCGGAAGAGGAGCCGCCGTGGACATGCCCTGCTGTTCATCCTCGAGAATGGCGTCAAGGGCGACCAGGATTCCGCTTCCGATGGCCGTTCCCCGCTGGAGAAGAAGACGATCAATGGCGGCGCGTATATCCTCCCGGGACGTGGTGGGCGCCTGGACCAGGGCGGCCGTCCCGCTGAACGCCGCGACCCCGATCCGCACCCGGGGGGGCATCTTGTTCACGAATTCGAGCGCCGCTTCCTTTGCCGCATCGAGCCGGGTCGGCTTGACGTCCTGCGCGCGCATGCTTCCCGAGATGTCCAGCGCGAGGATCACCGTGCCCCTGTTCGACGGCAGGGAGATCGTGGCAAGCGGACGCGCCAGGGCGAATATCATGACTGTCAGCGCGACAAGAAACATCAGGGCCGGGATGTGGCGGCGGAATCCGGGCCCTCGGCCCATTGCATCCTTGACCAGCATCAGGCTCGCGTAGCGGATCGCGAACTTCTGCCGGCGTCTCTGCGCCCAGATGTAGAACAGCACAAGCACCGGCACGAGCAGGAGGAACCAGAGCATGGACACCCACTGAAATGTCATGACACGACCCGCAGCTTCAGCGCGGCGCGGGCGGCGGGCGCCGCGCGCCGCTGTGTGCGCTCGATGGCGAACCGGACGATCTCCTGCGCCATGTCCCCTTCGGTGGAAAGCGGAAGCATCTCGACGCCTCTGCGGGCGAGCAGGCTGTCCAGCTCTTCGCGCCTCCGACGGGCAGCCTCTGCGAACCGCTTTCTGAAACCGCGGTCATGCGTGTCGAGGAAGAGCTGCTCGCCGGTTTCCGCATCCTCGAACACCATGGCGCCCACGTCCGGGAGCTCGGACTCCCGCGGGTCGGAAAGCCGCACCGCGAGGATCTCGTGTTTGCGCGTGAGCATGTCCAGGGGCTTGTCCCAGCCTTTCACGCTGAGAAAGTCGGATATGACGAAGAGCAGGGACCGCCTGCCGATGATGCGGAGAGCGGATTCCAGAAGCAGGGAGAGATCGGTCTGCGGCGCGCGCGGGAGCCGCGGCTGGTCCTGAAGCTCGCGGATAAGGCGCAGGACATGGGTCCGCCCTCCCCGGGCGGGAATGGTGCGCGCAAGAGAGCCGCTGAAGATCAGCGCCCCGACCCTGTTTCCATGGCGGGTAAGGAGACGGGCAAGCACACCGACAAAATCAACGAGCAGCTTTCTCTTGTCCGTGCCCACGGTGCCGAAGTCCACGGAGGGGCTCATGTCCAGGAGAAACCAGGCGGTCACCTCCCTGTCCTCCATGAACTGCCGCACGTAGGGTGTCTGCAGCCGCGCCGTCACGTACCAGTCGATGGTCCGCACATCGTCGGTGAGCTGGTACTCCCGCAGGTCCGCCAGCTCCAGCCCGAAGCCGCGGAACAACGTGCGGTAGTTCCCCTGGAGTATCCCGTCGAGCTTGCGGATCACGGTCCAGTCCAGCCGCTGGAGAATCCTCTCCGGGTCAGAGAGCTGCGGCATGACTCTGGAGGGCCTGCGCGGGGGCGGGAACGGCCTGCATCACCTTCTGGATGATCGCGTCTGTGCTCACCCCGTCGGAGAGTGCCTCGTACGAGGGGATGATGCGATGACGCATCACGTCATGCACCACGTCGATGATGTCCTGGGGAATGACGTACGACCTTCCCCGCACGAATGCCAGCGCGCGCCCCGCAATGACGAGGTTGATCGAGGCGCGCGGGCTGGCGCCGTACACGATGTACCTGGCCAGGTCCGCAATGCCGTGCTTCTCCGGGCTGCGCGTGGCCGCGGCAAGCCGCACTGCGTATTGCACGAGCAGCGGGTCGACGAAAACCCCCTCGCAGGCCTGGCGGAGCTGCAGGATTTCCTCCGTCGTGACGACCGGCGCCGGCTGAGCCATTGCGCCTGTCATCCGCTGTACGATGACGAACTCCTCCGGCTCGCTGGGATAGTCCACGAGAACCTTCATCATGAAGCGATCCACCTGCGCCTCGGGAAGCGGGTACGTCCCATCCGTCTCGATCGGGTTCTGCGTGGCCATGACCAGGAAGGGTTCGGCGACCTTGAATGTCTCTCCGCCGATGGTGACCTGGCGCTCCTGCATGACTTCCAGGAGCGCGCTCTGCACCTTGGCTGGGGCGCGGTTGATTTCATCGGCAAGAAGCAGGTTGGCAAACACGGGTCCGAGTGACGTGCTGAACTCTCCGGTCCGCTGGTTGTAGATGCGCGTACCCACCAGGTCCGCGGGCACGAGGTCGGGGGTGAACTGGATCCTCTTGAAGACCCCGCTCATTACACGCGCGAGTGTCTTGACCGTCAGCGTCTTGGCAAGACCCGGCACACCCTCCACGAGAAGGTGTCCCTGGGAAAGGAGCGCGACGAGCACGCGCTCCAGGAGGTGGTCCTGCCCCACGATCACCTTCTTCACCT
>Ga0265316_10000965_pt1 | contig 31347 bp, 22 predicted proteins | sample 4522metaG_FD_202092 | JGI IMG/M metagenome (GOLD analysis project Ga0265316, IMG submission 202092) | Rhizosphere microbial communities from Carex aquatilis grown in University of Washington, Seatle, WA, United States - 4-5-22 metaG | ecosystem: Host-associated > Plants > Roots > Rhizosphere >...
TCCATGTTACGGTAACTGTATTGCTTGCAGCTGTTCCACCTGCTGTAATAGTTCCACCTCCTGAAACTGACCAGACATAATTAGTCTTTGCAGCTTCAGTAGTATAAACAACTCCGGATGTTCCGGCACATAAGCTGTTACTACCAATTAATGTCGGCGTAGGTAAAGCATTTACAGTTACACTTGCATCTTTAAATGCAATACAACCTTTGGAATCTTTAACTGTATCAGTAAGGGCATAACCGCCAATTATATTGTGTGTAAATATAACATTAGGCCTATCAGTAAAATCCAGATGTGAAGCACCAGTTCCATACCAGGAATGGGTATTACTACCGTTTCCGCCTGACGTACTAGCTGTTAAAGGCAATCCAACTCCTGAACATGCATTACCTGGGTTCGGATTTATATTTACAACTAAAGGAGAAGGAGTTCCAACATCTATAGTTGGAGGAGCCGGATAATAAGTTGCACCGCTACCATTGTTATCTTTAACTCCAACTAGATAAGTGCCAGCACCTAAATTTGTAAAAGTATGATTAAGAACCGCAGTAGTATCAGCATGTGATAATAATGGCGGTTCAAACCAAAAATATACATAAGGTGGGACACCACCAGTAATTGATAAAATAATGGTTCCATCTGAATTTCCACTACATTTAACTGGAGTACTGGTAACACTATTAAATATTACTTGTGACAATAATGAATTAGAAATTAACAGAAACGTCACAATACCAATCAGATGTTTTGCTATATATTTCATAACCAGCGTATAATGTTCAATTTAAAGTACAATACCGTAAAGATTCTTATAAAAAAAGCCAGTCCCTAAATACTTCTTTAATGAATAGCTATAAATATCGGGCCGAAAATTAACAATTTTTACGTTTAAAATGCAATTTTGTTGCATCAAATAATTAACAGCCTGTAAGGGTTTTAAGCGGTACATGTATCCGAAAGGCTTAATATTGAAGGCATTCAGAAGTTTTAAGCTAAAAAATTAATTTTCACCAACTTACAAAAGTGAAAGATATTTTTTACTGAATAATTTAAGAATCTTATTTAATAACTGCTAAATGATGTTTTTAATATGAATTAAAATTTTCTATTTTGTAACAAAAAATTATTGAATTTAATTATTCAGAAATTTTGAATGGTAATATATTTTTTATATTGTTAATTACCAAACGGCTTTATTGTTTTTTGCCGGGTTCTTACTCTTTATTAACAATCTTTACTTCTGGGACACCTGTGTTAAAGGTTGTTCTATTATAAGCTGTTTAATAGCAGAATGAAATTTATTTTTCATAATTTTAAACTCTTTTTATGAGATATGGATTTGTTATTAAAGTATAGAACATATAGCCGGGAAATTTATTTTTGGTCATTAACTGTACTTGCAATCTCACTGCTTTTTCTTCGCCAGCTTATGGTAGCAGGTCAGGTATTGCTGCTTCTAAACTGGCTTCTCGAAGGAAACCTGAAACAAAAACTCAACTTAATTTACAGGCGAAAAAGTATTCTTATATTTTCTGTTGTATACCTGGTTCATTTAATTTGGCTGGTAAATACTTCTAATTTCTCCTTCGCATTTGATAATATTTTAATGAAAATACCATTAATTATTCTGCCCGTTGTAATAGGTACATCAGATCCATTATCCCGGGTTCGGCTGAAACAATTAATGAATATATTTATTTTAGCGGTGTTAACTTCAACGGTTATAAGCACGTTGATTCTTTTTGGCATGATACCTTATAAAATAAATGACATTCGGGACATCTCAATTTTTATCTCACATATCAGATTTTCACTTTGTATAGTTATGTGTATGCTTATACTTTTTCATTGGATTATTTCTGAAGGAAACCTCAAGGCAAAGCATCTTATATATCTGGCATTATGTTTATGGTTCTTTTACTTTTTAGTATTACTTAAATCACTTACAGGAATAATAATCCTTTTGGTTACTGTGTTTCTGCTAATAACAAAGCACATACGTGCCGTGAAAAACCAATTTTTAAAAATTGGTTTAATCATGGTATTATATGCAATTCCAATATTTACAGTTTTGTATATAATAACAGCATTAAATTTTTATCTGTCACAGGACAAGGTTGATTTTAACAGACTTGACCAGTTTACAAAAACCGGACATAGATATATTAATGATACGATAAGCAAAAACAGAGAAAATGGACACTATGTATGGTTATATTTTTGTCCTGAAGAGCTTGAGAAAGAATGGAACAATCGCAGCAAAATAAGATATGATGGAGTAGATTTTAAAAGGCAGCCGCTTAAGTTTACACTTATCAGATACCTGACTTCAAAAGGTTTGAGAAAGGATTCTGCCGGAGTTTCAAAACTTAGTGTTAAAGATATATCAAATATAGAAAATGGTATAAGCAACGTAATTTTCAGCAATAAAGGCAGTATTTTTCCACGTGTTTATGAAGTGATTTGGGAACTTGATGAATATATAAGAACAGGCTATTCTAACGGACATTCTGTGACACAACGTTTTGTTTATTCAAAAATAGCTTATCAGTTATTTGCCAGCCATCCGCTGTTTGGTATTGGAACCGGTGATGTTAAAGATACGCTTAATAATTTTTACAAGACACATGATACAGGGTTAACCAAGGAATTCCAAAGAGATATCCATAATGAATATTTGCGCCTCTTGGTACCATTTGGCATAGTGGGATTTTTGCTTATTCTTTCTGCTTTCATCATACCACCCATTCTTGAAAAAAAGTGGTCGTCCTATTATTTTGTCATGATTTTTATTATTCTGTTCCTGTCTTTTATAAGCGAAGATACTCTAGAAACTCAGGTGGGAGTTACATTTGCTGCATTTTTTTATTCCCTTTTCCTTTGGGGTACTGACGAAAAGACTTTATATGAAAAATTTGCCAAACAGTGAACGTCTCGAAAGCGATTTCTTCTCAAAAGATGTTTTGGAAGTCGCTCCGGCGTTATTAGGCAAAACTTTAATCAGATTATTCCCTGACGGAAGAACTGCTAAATTCATTATCACTGAAACTGAAGCATACCGGGGAGAGGAAGATTTGGCCTGTCATGCAAGCAAGGGCCGGACTAACAGAACTGAAATAATGTACCATAATGGAGGTTATATTTACATCTATCTTATATATGGGATGTATTGGATGTTGAATATTGTAACCGGTAAAGAAGGGTATCCACAGGCAGTTCTAATCAGAGGTTTGGAAAATTTATATGGGCCAGGTAAAATCACGAAATTTCTTGGTATAGATAAATCATTTTACGGGGAAAACCTGGTTACTTCAAAGCGAATTTATATTTGCAATAATTCAAACCCCGTAACGTATAATTCTGGTTGCAGGATTGGGATTGATTATGCCGGAGATATCTGGAAAAACAAGCCCTGGAGATTTACTCTTGAAGAGAATAAAAAGAAAATCTGAAATTCTGAAGTTTAGACACCCTCATCTTCTATACTTCATTCTTCATGTCTGTATTAAAAAATATGCATCAAGAACTTACCGCTATAAAGTAAGTGAAATGAAAAATTATAATCAAACAGTTTTTCATGAGTATCATAGTATCCTTCAAAACCTGCATTTATAGTTATACCTTTTCCTAAAGTTTTCGAAAAAGCAATTTTGCCAATAAAGAGATTTCTGTATTTTTCATTTTTTGTTGTGTCTAATTTTAAGAAAGATTGGTCTATTGGTTCTGTTGATACAGATTGGTATATTGCTTCACCGCGCGGACCAATAAAACTATTTGAATGATACCAGGCCAGCTTAAGATACAGATGATTGCTAATTATTAAAATATTGGGATATAACGCCCAACCTTTTTTATAAGGTGCCTCTGGGAATTCTGCACTGGTAGATTTATTGTAAATAAAGAAATGTGGGTTTAGGCGTATTCGTTTAATAAAGCCACTTTCATTATTAAATTCAATATTTAAACCTGTGCCTAAATTCATTAAAGTTTCTATAGCTTTTTTAGGGCGGTTTATCTGCCCGCCTTTATGGGTAATAATTGTCTGAACCGGCAAAGAAACAGACCAGCCTGAATTATTTATCATAACAAATTCACTTGAGGTTCCGGAAGTAAATTGTTCCTGTGTTGTATCTCCCCGCCAGATAAACGAATCACAAGTAAACCAGATATCAGATTTTATCCTTTTGTTATCTATTAAAAATTGTATGCCATTGTCTACTTGTTTAAAATAAAATCTTTCAGGATCAGCTAATGGTTCAGGCATTTGATGGTTGTTATTTGAATTTAGGGTACCCAGGATCAATAAAATATTTGGGCACAGCTGTTGTGAGAAAGTAAATACGGGCAGAATCTTAAAATACCTGTCTCTGCCTGAAAATTTTAATAAATGCATTCCTGCTTCTAAAGTAGATTTAGCGCCCGGATGATATTCAATGGAAGGCGTGATCCAATATCCAGATAGGGTATATCCTTCAACTATTTGATTAAAATATTCATTGTCTTTTACAAAATTTGCATTTAGGATTTTCAAGTAAAGTTTATTGCTGTCGGAATTTAAAGGAAGCGGGTTATTTATGAGCTGAATCTCGGTCATTTGAGCTCTAATGAATAAGCTTGATGAAACCAAAAATAAAGTAAAAGCAAGTTTGATATGCCTACAAACTACCATATTATTTTCATAAAGAAAAGGTTAAAGTAAAGAAAAAGAATAATAATTTTTCCACACTCACTAACTATTTTCTAAATTTTGCCTTATTTTGGAACTTCATTTTAGATAATATTTATAATTCCATGAAACAATTTAAAATTCTGAATAGTATTTTCGGCTGGGTTGTATTTGCAGTTGCAGCTTTGGTTTATTTATCTACAATAGAACCTACAGTAAGTTTTTGGGACTGCGGTGAATTTATATCTACTGCCTTTAAGCTACAGGTAAACCACCCGCCCGGAAATTCGTTTTTCGAACTCATGGGCCATTTCTTTACCATGTTTGCAGGCAATAATCTCGAAAAAGTACCAGTTGCAATGAATGTCATGTCATCGCTGGTAAGTGCTTTTACCATTCTGTTATTATTCTGGAGCATTACACACATGGCTCGAAAAATAATTATTAAAAATGATGAGTATACAATTGGCAATACAATAGCAATAATCGGTTCAGGCCTGGTAGGTGCTTTGGCATTTACTTTTTCCGATTCTTTTTGGTTTTCAGCTGTTGAGGGCATAGTCTGGTCATCTTCATCACTTTTTACAGCAATAGTTTTCTGGGCAATTCTGAAATGGGAAGAACATGCAGATGAAAAACATGCCAACAGATGGCTCATATTTCTCGCCTATATAGTTGGTCTTTCCATTGGCGTTCATTTATTGAACTTATTGGCTATTCCGGCCATTGTATTTATATATTATTTTAAAAAATATCCATATTCTGTAAAAGGAATAGTTACTGCAGCAATTATTACCATTGTAATTATAGGGACTATAATGTTTGGTTTTGTTCGTGGATTGATTTATGGGGCTGCCTATATGGACTTAATATTTGTAAACGGATTTGGATTGCCTTTTTATTCAGGTGTAATATTCTATCTAGTTGCAATTATTGCCTTTTTAATATGGGGGTTGCATTTTACATACAAAAATAGGAAAGTTCTAGCCAATACTATTTTACTTGTATTTGCTGTCCTTCTTTTAGGCTATTCATCTGTAACATTAATTGTAATTCGTTCAATGGCTAATACTCCATTGAATGAAAATGATCCGGAGAATATGTTTAGTTTGCTTTATTATCTTAGCCGGGAACAATATGGTGACAGACCTCTGTTATATGGACCAGTTTATAATGCCCCGCTTGACCGCGAAAAACCCTATAATGAAGATGGCAAACCGACATTTACACCAATAAATGGGAAATATGAAATTACATATCATAAAGTCAATTACAACTATGACAGTAAATTTATGACAGTTTTTCCCAGAATGTACAGTACTGAACCCGAACATATAAAAGCATATCAATGGTGGGCAAAAATAAAAGGCGAACCAATTGAGACCACTGATAACAGGGGAGAACCAACAACAATCTATAAACCAACATTTGCAGAAAATTTAAAGTTTTTCTTTAAATATCAGGTTAATCACATGTACATCCGGTATTTCTTATGGAATTTTGCCGGGCGACAGAATGATATCCAGGGAAATGGCGAGATAACCAAAGGCAATTGGCTGACTGGCATTAAATTTTTTGATGAATGGCGGCTGGGGCCACAAGACAAGTTACCTGAGTCAATGGCGAAAAATAAAGGTTTGCACAAATATTATATGTTCCCGCTATTACTCGGACTGATAGGTTTCTTTTATCAATTAATTAAAGAAAAGAAAGATTTCACAGTATTGGCGCTGTTTTTCTTCTTTACGGGGCTCGCGATTGTTTTATATCTTAACCAGAATCCTTATCAACCAAGGGAAAGGGATTATTCCTACGTCGCTTCGTTTTATGTTTTTGCAATATGGATAGGTCTTGGAGTATTGGGGCTTTACGATATGATTTCGAAAAAAGTTTATGCCCCAGCAAAGGCCGTTTTAATAACATTGCTTTGCTTAGGTCTGGTGCCTTCAATTATGGCAAAGGAAAACTGGGCCGATCATGATCGATCGCACCGTTATACTGCAAGAGATTTTGGTTATGATTACCTTATGTCATGTGATAAAAATGCTATTATTTTTACTAATGGAGATAACGATACATTCCCTTTGTGGTACTGTCAGGAAGTCGAAAATATAAGACCCGATATTCGGATTGTAAACCTTAGCTATTTAAGTGCCGATTGGTATATTGATCAAATGGAGAAAAGATGTAATGAATCAGATCCGGTTCCTTTTTCATTTAAAAGGCTGCAAGTTTTACAAGGCAAACGAGATATTATATTTTTGACTGACAAAATTAAAGATTATGTTGATATCAGGGATGCCATTAGTTTTGTTGCCAGTGATGATCCGGCTACAAAAATTCAATCCTCTTATTCAAATCAGACGGACTATATTCCAACGAAAAATTTTAAAATGGTTGTTGATACGGCTGATTTATTTAATTCGGGTTATTTGTCAAGAGATTTGGCTAAATCGATTGTACCTCAAATGAAATGGACAATAAATAGAAATTATATCACCAAATGTGATTTAATGATACTTGATCTTTTGGCACATAATAATTGGAAACGCCCTGTTTATTTTGCAATTACTGTCGGTCGTGAAAATTATTTAAACCTCGATAATTATTTTCAGATATGCGGTCTTACTTATAAAGTGATTCCAATAAAGACAGAAATGACTAGAGGCGAGATAACGAATATAGATTCAAAGGTTGCATTTGAAAATTACATGCACAAGTTCAAATGGGGTGGTATTAATAATCCCAAAGTTTACCTCGACGAAAATAATATGAGGATGTTGTCCAATTTTCGTAGTGGTTTTTCAAAGTTAGCAGAAGAATTAATAAAAGAAGGCAAACGCGATTCAGCTTTAGCAGTTCTTGATAAATGCCTGGAAGTATTGCCGGACAAATGTGTGCCCTACAATTTCTTCATGATAAATATCATTGATTTGTATTACAGACTAAACAAACCTGATAAAGCAACATCAATAGCAATCCGGTTAGGAGAGTTGACCGAAGGTGAGCTGAATTATTTTTTCAGATTAAAACCTGATGACCGTGAACTTATTGATTATGATATACAAATTGCTTTATATTCCATGCAACAATTGGGTGTTAAAACCAAAATATATGGTCATTTGGATTTAGCACGAAAATATGAAGAATTACTCACGACTTACGGCAATTTATACAAGCCAAATAATTAGAAGATGCAATTAATTATCGATAAAATTTTAACTTTAATTTATCCGCGAATCATAAAAAGCTTTCCCAATGCAAAGGGAAAGCTTTTTTTTACTTTCGACGATGGTCCTAATCCGTCCGTTACGCCTTTTGTTTTAGATATTTTAAAAGAATTTGGAGCCAAAGCTACATTCTTCTGCATTGGTGAAAATGTTGTAAAAAATCAGGAATTGTATCAAAGGATACTTGATGAGGGACATAAAACAGGCAATCATGCATACACTCATATCAACGGATTTAAATATAGCAAAAAGGAATACATTGAAAATGTTGAAAGAGCGCATTTGTATATTCAGTCAGATCTATATAGGCCACCTTATGGCAAGTTAAAACCCTCTCAATATAGATACCTGGCGAAATTTTATAAAATAATTTTATGGGATGTAATTGCATACGATTTCAATGAGAACCTTCAGCCAGCAGATTGTATTAGAAATGTAATCAATAAAACAAAAGATGGTTCCATCATCGTTTTTCATGACAATATAAAATCGAAAGACAGGGTACTCAAAGCTCTGCCCATTGTTTTGGCTCACCTTAAAAATTCAGGTTATATTTTTGAAAGCATAAATCCTGATTAACTTTAATTTGAATATGCAGGAAAATGTGTTAAACAAAGTTTTCAAAGTAAATAATTGATAAGGGTATCTCTTGACCTAATAACCTACAGTCTATCAACCTTATTTTTATAAATTTAAAACTTTAACAAAAGATTAACTTAATCTGATTTTCGCAATGTCTATTTTTGAATATTGCTAAACTTGAAAATTTGTTTTTTTATTGATTAAAAGAATTTATAATGATTGCAAAAACACGTTAAAAACTAACTAAAAAGTTTTCTTCTTCCTTTTTTATGAGCTGTCTGGTATGCAAAAGACAGCTCTTTTTTTTAATGCGAAATCATTAGAAGTTAATTCGTATGCCTTAAAATCGTCCTGGCAATGACGCTCCAAATTGCTGTCATTGCGAGCGGAGTGAAGCAATCTATGAAAATGTATGCTTGACATGACATTGGTAATAAAGCTAGGATTTGCATTCAAAATCTACATACAATAAAATTTAGCACTTCCTCATATCTGAATACTTGCAGCTTATGGTCTAATCGCTGACTGATATTTTCTAAATCATTCTATGAGAAAACATTCAAGGACTTCCAAAGAATAATTTTTGTAAAAACCATATAAAATAGATACATTTAATATGAAAAGCCATTATACATTAAAATGGTTTTAGTATATTGGTAACAATTTATAGATTTGCTTTTTATAAGTAACTGAGCAACGATAGAGATGGTTGAAGATCAGGAAATACAAAATTTTGTGATGACTTTGAAGAGTTCATCAGGATATGATTTTAGTGAATATTCTGAGAAGTCTCTTAAGCGCCGTCTTGCGAAAGTGCTGATGGATAATAAAGTTGATATAAATGGATTAATCAGTGAGATTAAGAAAAGTACAACTTTTGCAGAAAAAGTAGTAAAGGAAATTACAGTTAATACTACCGAACTATTCAGGGATCCTCCTGTTTGGCAAATTATCCGGTACAAAGTTCTTAATAATTTTCGCGATTATAAATCTATTAATATCTGGCATGCCGGTTGTTCCACCGGGCAGGAAGTATATTCAATGATGATACTTCTTAATGAAATGGGATTACTTGAAAAAGCCAAAATATTTGGTTCAGATATTAATGGGGATGTTTTGGAAATTGCTAAAAAAGGAATTTACAAGTATCGTTTTAATATAGGATATTTAGATAATTTCGATAAAGTTATAAGAGAAAATCCTTATAACTATGAAAAATTTGATGAAATACCTTATTCAAAGTATTTTGACATCGATAAAACAAAGGATCAAATTAAAATGCTTCCCTATCTCTTTGAAAAGCCTTCATTTAAAAAGCACGATCTTGTAAGGGAGAACAACATATTTTTCACCAAATTTGATATTATTTTTTGCAGAAACGTCATCATCTATTTTAATTATAACCTGCAGAACAGGGTATTTGAAATGTTTCAAAATTGTCTTTATGAGGGTGGCTATTTAATATTGGGCATGCATGAAACAATTCTTGGCCCTCAAGCTTCAGGTTTTGAGAAAAAGGATCAGGTTTATATTAAAAAATAAAAAACAGAATATGATTGTCTTCATTAATAACAATGGATATTTTTAAATTCATAGCAGTCATTCAGAGCCTAGTCGAAGTATTTTTTTAATGAATTTCCCTCGACCCTGCCGGGATGCGCTTTTGAAAGCTTTGAAGTTATTTTGACAGACATTCATAAAACTAAAATATCGGGATGGGTTTTACATCGAAAGCAACTAAATATTGAATAAAAATAAATCGGAATGAAGCTCAAACATTTTTCGTTGCATAAAAGGTTCGCGGTTATTGTTTGTTCTCTGATAATTTTGGCCTGTGTGTTTTTTATAACCGCATTGAACCAAATTATAAAAGTTAAAGAATACAATAAATTGGTTGAGGAACTAACTGTTATTACTCAAGCGGATCGCACTATTGACAGCATCCAGAATGTAATGTTTTCAATTCTTCCTAAGGATTTTAATTTTTATAAAACAGGAAATAGCAAAGTAGTCAATGATTTGAAAAATTACAACATTGGTCTTTTAAATGGCATTAATCAGATTACCAATAATTTCTTTCTTTCTCAAAATTCAAAAATAAAACTGGAATCATTCAAAATCAATCAGCAATTAAAAAAGTATGATGATGTCCTGGATAAATATACAAATTTGCTATATCAGAGAGGATTTGATGGTTATGGTATTAATGGCCAGATCAATATATTGGTTGAAAACCTGATAGAAAACTGCAAAAAAGAAAATCTGAACAACCTGATTCTGAAAATCAATGTTCTTGCAAAACTTAAAGATGAATATCTGGCGGAACGTGAGCCTTCGTTAATCAATAAATTCAAGATTGAGAATGAAGAAGCAAAAGCTATGGCAATACTTTCAGCTAAAAATGAAAAACTCGATTTGCTTTCTAAACTTCAAAGGTTTGAAGAACTTGTTCTCGACTTAAATGAGTTCGATAAAACTATTGGTATAACAGCAAATGATGGGCTCCTGGGACAAATGAACAGTTCAATAGAACAGCTCACCTTAAATTCCGGTGAACTTAAAATGATTGTTAACAAGGAGATGTCCAAAGACGCGTTCCTTGGTTATGCATGGCTCTCCTTAGTGTTTGTGTTGCTTATTTTGGCTATCATTGGATTGAATCGTTATCTCTATCAGTTTTTTCACATTCCGTTAGGTATCATGAAAAATTTTATTTCCGAACTGGTTGCCGGAAAATTGCCGGAACCTCTTAAATTCAAACATACGGACGAAATTTCTGAGATGGCGGATTATCTAAACAATGTTGTTGATGGTTTGAAAACCAAAGCCGGATTTGCTACTGAAATTGGTAAGGGAAAGTTGGATTCTCGGTATCAACCTTTAAGTGAAGATGATATTTTGGGCAATGCCTTGATAGAGATGGAAAAGAGTTTGAAAAAAGCCGATTTCGAAGATCAGAAATACAAGAGTGAGGAAAAGAAACGAATTTGGACCAATGAGGGAATAGCTAAATTTAGCGAGATACTAAGACTTCATAACAATAACATTCAAACGCTGGCTGATGAAACTATTCAAAATCTGGTTAAATATCTTAATGCAGCACAGGGTGGCTTGTTCCTGTTTAACGATGAACAAAAGGACAACGTGCATCTCGAGCTGATGGCTTCATTTGCATATGACAGGAAAAAGTATATTAAACAAACAGTAAAACTTGGTGAAGGTCTAGTAGGTACTGTTGCCCTAGAAAAAGAGCGGATTTATTTAACCGAAATTCCGAAGGATTATATGACAGTTTCCTCCGGATTAGGCGAAGCTCCTCCCCGCAGCATACTTATCGTTCCCTTAAAACTGGAAGATGAAATATTGGGTATAGTTGAACTTGCCTCATTTAGCTTGTTTGGGCAACATGAGATTGAATTCATAGAAAAAGTAGGCCAAACTATTGCTTCTACCATTACAAATGTAAAGATGAATGCCCGAACTGCCAAGTTACTGGAACAGTCCCAGCATCAGGCAGAAGAAATGGCCGAGCAGGAAGAGGAAATGAGACAAAATATGGAAGAATTAAGGACCACGCAGGAAGATTTCAGTCGCCGGGAAACTGAAATATCAAGCTTTTTAACAGCAATTCAAAATTCAGCCATGGTTCTTATATTCGATAATGAAAGCAAAATCATAGATGTAAATGATCTGTTTCTGGAATTATTAAATTCCAAACGAGAAGATATTATTGGTCGCCAACATCGCGAATTTTCCACATTGGGACGGTCTCCTGAAGAATACAATCATTTTTGGGAAGCCATTAGAAATGGGAGTACCCAGTCCTTAATTGATAGCATAAGGCTACCCGATGGTAAGGAAATCATTCTTAAACAAACTTTCTCGCCAGTGATAAATGATAAAGGGATGCTTGTCAGGGTGTTGTGCATCTCAAATGATATTACCGAAATAAAAATGAATGAGAAATTGTTGGAAGAAAAAACCAACGAACTGGCAAAGCTCAGAATGGATGTAGAACAAATGGACCTGTCCATTGATAGTTCTTTTGTACGTTGTGAATATTCAGTAGAAGGGAGAATTATTAATGTCAATGATAACTATTGTCGTATAACCGGACACTCTAGAAATGAACTCATTGGTAAAATCAATACTATTTATTTGAAAGAAGAAGATAAAGTTCAATTTGAAAAAATCTGGAACGAAGTAATAAAAAATAAACCCTATACAGGAAGCATTAAACGCACAAAACCAACTGGTGAAGAAATTTGGTTGATGTCTTCATTCACCCCGGTAAATGATAATGATGGCAATATAATCAAGATATTTTTTCTTGGACAGGATATAACAGAACGTCGTTTAAAATATCAGTTGCTTGAAGAAGCCAATAAAGAAATCGAACGGTTGAAAAAGGAAAAAAATAAATAAGTTATTCAGGAACTTAATTATGGATTATTCTTTGGATTTTGAAATAGGTATAGTTGATTTTCGGAATATAATCAAGGTAATCAAAGAAACTTACGATTATGATTTTTCCGACTATGCCCTTATTTCATTAAAACGAAGATTCGAACTGGTTATTCAGCTTCACAATATAAAAGATACTGATTCATTAATTACAAAATTGCATGAGGATAAATCATTCTTTCAATCATTTTTGCAGGAAATTGCTATTGAATCTACAGAAATGTTTAGAGATCCTTCGCTATGGCGCTACCTGCGTGACGAGCTTTTGCCTATAATGATTAAGGAAGTCAGCAAACCTAAAATCTGGATACCTTTATGTGTTTCCGGCGATGAATTATTTACTTTGGTAATTCTTCTGAAAGAGCAAGGATGGTTAAATCTGGTTGAAATTGTTACAAGCTGTATGAATGATCTTATAATTGACCATATAAAAAGCGGATTATTCAGGAATTACAAAATTGAAGTTAGCGAAGACAATTATGGCAGGTACCAAGGCAAGGCTAAACTTTCAAATTATTATAGAATAAGCAATGACCAGGCTATCAGGGATAGTTCATTAATCAAAAATGTTAATTTTGTTAAACAAAATATTAATTTTGATAATTCGCCCCGGGATATTAAGCTGATCCTATGCAGGAACCAGCTCATTTATTTTACTCAAAATCTTCATGATAAAACATTGAAGATTTTTTCGGATAGCTTAATAGCAGGCGGATATCTAATACTGGGAGTTAAAGAACAAACAGGACATATGGGTGCATCATATTTCAGGCTCGTTAATGAAGCCGAAAGTGTGTATAGGAAAATATAAATCAGGAAAATGTACAAAGCAATCATGATAGGCGGATCAGCAGGCAGTTTCCAGGTAGTTGCAAATATTTTAAGTGCAATTCCCCGCGATTTGGATATTCCCATATTTCTTTGTTTACACAGGTTAAAACATGTCCGCTCCGGGTTTGTAGAAGCGCTTTCATTAAAGTCAAACATCCCGGTGATTGAACCTTTCGATAAAGAACCAATAAAACCAGGAAGGGCTTATCTGGCGCCAGCCAATTACCATATGTTCATTGAACTGGGAAACCGGTTTGCCCTCTCCACTGAAGAACCCATAAATCACTCTCGACCTTCAATAGACCTTACCTTTATTACTGCTGCACAGGCTTATCGAAATAAACTAATTGGTGTAATTTTATCCGGAGCCAATAAAGATGGAGCATTTGGGTTGAATAAAGTATCTTTATTTGGAGGTCTGACAATCGTTCAGGATCCACTGGATTGCGATGTTAAAACTATGTCAGAAGCAGCTTTGCAATTAACGAAAGCAAATTATATTTTTTCAGCTGAAAAAATTTTGAATTATTTCAAAAAAATTAAAACTACAAATTCATGATTTCTGTGAAAAAGTATAAAATATTGTCCTATGTTCTGTTGGCATTAGTTGCCATTATCACCATTGCAATAACAAATTTACTGCTTAATCTGATTATTTCAGGCAAACTTAATGAATATGTTATCGTTTACGTCATTCTTAATTTGCTCTTAAATTTTACGATGTTCTTTCTTGTATTCAGATTCATACAACAATTAATTGAAAAAGAAACCATATTAAAAGAACTTCTTGAACGCATTCAAACGTCCAAAGAAATTATGGATGAAAATGTTGCTTCTGAGGAAACAAAAAAAATTGACATCGAAGATTTGATTCAAAAAATTATTCCACCCTCGCCGCAAAGTCTGGGTATTGAAAAATTTTCTGAAACAGTGCTTGCAAACATAGCAAAGGTCTCCGAACTTGTACAAGGTGTTTTTTATGTAAAGAATAAGGAAAGTGGTGAATTTATACCTGCAGGCAAATATGCTTATTTTTCAAATCAGCCTCCAAAATCATTTATCGAAGGAGAAACTCTTCCTGGCCAGGTAGCCAAGGATAAAAAAATCCTTAATATTAATAATATACCCACGGACTATTTTACAGTGGTATCAGGCTTAGGCAGCGGCATGCCAAAGAATCTTCTTATTTTACCGGTTACAGACAAAGAAGTAACAATTGCAATTCTTGAATTAGCTACATTTAAGCCTTATGATAAAGAGTTTGAAAACTTATTCGAGAAACTTGCAGTATTATTAGGTAAAATTGTAAACAAAATTAAATAGTAATTATAATCAATGTATAATTCTCTAAAGCGCATAACACTTCATTTATCCGGCATAAAGTATTATGCGCTAATAGGATTTATATTTTCATTGGTTATTCCAATTTCACTTTGGATAATTGAAATTGTCCAGTGGAAAACAGAATTTAACTTCGCCAGTCTCAAATTCATTCACCTAAAAAATTCTGCACTCTGGATTGCTGATTTAATCCCTTTTGCAATTGGATTAACAGTTTATTATATAATGAAGTTCAGATCAAGGGAACGAACTGAATACAACCAGGAAATTAAACAAATGCAGGAACGCATGGATATTACTGCGCGTTTTGCAAAAGATATAGGTGAAGGGAATTATTACAGCGAATTTTCAATTTCAGATGAAGAAGATATTCTTGGCAAATCGTTGTTGTTGATGCGCAACAACCTTTTGTTAAATAATAAAAAGGAATCTGAGCAAAGCTGGATTGCAGAAGGAAAAGAGGAGATCTCTAATATTCTGCGACTTCATAATAAAATTGCTGAACTTGCCGGTGAAGTTATTGTCAAGCTTATTAAATATATCAATGCAATTCAAGGGGCATTTTATGTTTATGATGATGAAAAAGGCAAAATAATTAATGTTTCTACTTTTGCATATAACCGCAAGAAATTTGTAAGTCAGGAATTTTCACTTGGTGAAGGATTGGTCGGAGAGTGTGCCTACGAATTGGATATAATTTACCGGACAGAGATACCTGACGATTATGTAACCGTTTCTTCTGGTATTCTTGGAGATAAAAAACCTAAAAGTCTTTTACTTGTCCCGTTAATTTCTGATGAAAAACTCCAGGGAGTTCTTGAATTTGCTTCATTGCAGGAAGAAATACCTGAGCTCACCATAACTTTTATGAAGGAGCTGGGGGAAATTATTGCCCGTACTGTCTTTAACCTCAGGATAAGTCAAAAAACAGAACGCTTGTTGCTTGAGTCGCAGCAAATGACAGAGGAACTTCAGCAGAATGAAGAACAACTGCGCCAGAATGCTGAAGAAATGAGAGCCACTCAGGAGGAACTCCAGAAATCTTACGAAAAACTGGAAGGCCAGATTACTGAAGTTGAAAATGCTCAAAAACGACTTAATTCTCTTCTTGAAAATTCTTCCGAGATCATTATAATTTATGACGAAAACCTTAACCTGATGTATCAAAGTCCTTCTGTAAAAAAGATACTGGGTTATACTCCTGATGAAATGAGCCACGGCAAATATTTTGATCGCCTCACACGCAAAGGAGAGCAGGAGATTCGGAATATGTTCAAGCAATTAATGGAAAATCCGCTTGAAGTAATTACCATTCAGTATACCTACATGAAAAAAGACGGCCAGAAAATTTTTCTTGAAACTACCGGCCGTAATTTATTGCACGATCCTGCTATCAAAGGTATATTGCTTAATTCACAAGATATAACTGAACGTAAAAGAGCTGAAAAAGAGGAAAGAATGAAAAGCAAAATGCAATCTCTTTCCGAAAATTCGCTTGACCTCATTTTGCGTCTAAGCCTTCAGGGACATTTCTTCTACTCAAATCCTGTTGTTGAAGATTATTTTGGAGTTGAAACCCGGTTAGTTATCAATAAAACCATTGATGAACTCAACATGGAAGATGAACTTAGAGAGTTCTTTAAATCCTCATTAAAACAACTGAGAGCGAAACCTGAAAAATTAAATCGTGAAATAAAAATAGCCGTCAAACTGGGTGAAAAAATTTCTTATCGAATCATGAGTTTTGATGCTATTCCTGAATTTAATGAAAATGAACTTGAAACTGTACTTTTTGTTGGACACGATATCACCGAAGCCAAACGCATAGAACTTGAAATTCAGGATAAGAACAAAAAAATTGAAGACAGCATACATTATGCCCAGCGTATCCAATCATCCATATTGCCTGATAACAAAATGATCAGGGAATTCTTTCCAAAATCTTTTGTATTCTATAAACCCCGTGATGTGGTAAGCGGTGATTTCCCCTGGTTTTTTCATCATGAAGATATAATATATCTTGCAGCCGTAGACTGCACCGGACATGGTGTTCCAGGTGCAATGCTTTCATTTATTGGGTATTTCCTTCTCAACAGCATTGTTGATAAGGATAAAGAAATGAATGCCGCGCAGGTGTGTGACATGTTGCACGAAGGAGTGCGAACTACATTGAAACAGGACAGGGAGGATGCCAGCGGTCGTGATGGTATGGATATTGCTTTTTGTAAAATCAACCTCAGGAAAAAGGAACTGGACTATGCAGGTGCCCACAGGCCTTTATACTTGCTTCGGAAAGGCGAATTAACTGAATACAAAGGCGACAGAAAGGCAATAGGTGGAATACCAATGGGAAGCAAAACGGAAGAACCTTTTACAAATTACTCTATTAATATTCTTTCAGGGGATAAAATATTTTTCTATTCCGATGGATTATCCGACCAATTGGGCGGTCCGGAACACAAAAAATATTCACCCGGCAGGGTAAGAAATATTATTTTAGAAAATATTAATTTTTCAATGACTCAATATTACGAATTTTTTATTGAAGATTTTGAATCATGGAAAGGCCAGAATAAACAAATAGACGATGTATTATTAATTGGAATTGAATTTTAGCCTTTGAATGTATATGCTGTATCCCAATTTTCTTTAAATTTGAAAAAGAAACCATTTTAAGTAAAAAATTAAAAAGTCCTTTATATATTTAATTACTTATTAAAATGTTTACTATGAAGAAGGATCCTAAAGGTTTTCTGGAATTTGTCTACGAATTCTACAAAACCATGAAGACTCATGAAATTACACTTGTTTATGAAGGTGAAATTACACACCAGATAACCAAAGCGTTCACTTCACTCACTGAATCGAATATGACCAGAGAAGAAGAATCCGGGATGGTGCAGCGAAAAGTATTTCATGTAATGGTAGAATGCCTGCAAAATATAAGCAAACATGCCGACGACTTTGGAACAAATGATTTTCTCTATTCAGGAAGGGGTATATTTATGGTTAGCAAAGCTGAAACTGAATACACCGTTACCACAGGGAATGCAGTAGATAACTCCAAAATTGAAGATATGAAACAAATGCTTGAAACGATAAACAGCATGGAGAAAGAAGAACTAAACGAGTTATATAAAAAGCAGATTAAGGAAGGAAGATTATCAGATAAAGGAGGAGCGGGTCTCGGTTTTATTGATATAAAGAGAAAAACCGGCAAACGCCTGGAATATCATTTTCTTCCCATAGATGACGATATTTCATTCTTTTTACTTACTTCAACAATTCCGAGAGTATAAAAATAAAAATTAGAAATTATGGATGCAATCAAAATTAAGGGAACTGAAGATACACCTAACGTTATTCTCGATGCAACTGAAAATAATATGGAAATATCGGGTCGTTCCTTGCCCGAAGATGTAAGCAGCTTCTATGGCCCGATACTTAACTGGCTGTCTGAATATTCAAAAAATCCAAACCAAAAGACAATTTTTAATTTCAGGTTGGTTTATTTTAATACAGCATCATCAAAACTGATCCTCGATATACTCATGAAACTTGAAGAATTAAATAAAAAAGGAAATAACGTGATAGTTCGATGGTATTATCCTGAGGATGACGAAGATATGCAGGAAGCTGGCAATGAATATGCTGATATTGTTGAGGTTCCCTTCGAACAAATATCTTATACAGGTTAACAGGGAAAACATATTAATTGAGCAATTGATTTTATGATATTTCATTAAACTTTGCTCTGGCTGCTTATCAATATTTATATGATCAATGGAATAAAACAGCAAATCTTTTTTACTCAAAGTAATACCTTTGGTTCAAAGAGTTTTGCGAGGTTTCTTAATATTCACTATAATTGTACTCATATTCATCATAAATAATTGATTTGATCTTCCAATTCTGTAAATTATGAGTGAAGAGATTCTGAAAGCCCTTATGCAACTGTTTGCTATTATTGCCAAGCAGGATTCGGGCGTTGCAAGCATTGAGAGAGAATATGTTAAGAATTTTCTGACCCAGCAGCTCTCCGAAGAACAATCAAAGGAATATTTTTCCCTTTTTGATAAGCATGCTGAATGGGGAGACGAAGAAGAAGGTGAATCTGAAACAAAAAAAGTACGGCTTACTAAAGTTACAGACTCTGTGCGGACTCTCGGAATCTGCAGGAAAATAAATAAAACTCTTACCCAAAATCAAAAAATAGTTGCATTGGTCCGTTTATTTGAATTGATCAATGCCGATCGCAATTTTTCCGAACAAAGAATAGCCATTATAAACACTGTCGCCGAAGTTTTTAATGTTTCTCATGAAGAATTTAAAAGCATAGAAACATTTGTTATTAAAAATGAACCTTCTGAAATTAACGACCCTCATGTAATTATTATTAATGACAAAGATAAGTCCGGCAATCACTGCAAGCATATTAAAACTGAAAAACTCGATACCAATATTTTCATTCTTCGAATACCCAGCGTTGAACTTTATTTCCTTAAATATACCGGCGAAGAAGATCTCTATTTGAACGGACTTGCACTTAACAACAAACGTATTTACTTGTTCGCAAACGGAAGTACGGTTAAGTTGCCAAAAGGTAAGCCAATCTATTATTCAGATGTAGCAGCACACTTCCTGGCCGATATACATGCCAATAAAATTTCTTTTGTTGTACAAAACCTGGATTATAAATTTCCGAATGGCAACATGGGATTGTACAATATTAATTTTGCCGAGTCCCATGGAAGCCTGGTTGGAATTATGGGAGCCAGTGGCGCAGGAAAAACTACTTTGCTGAATGTTTTATGCGGTATCGAAAAGCCTTCAGGTGGAGAAGTATTGATAAATGGTCTCAATTTGCATACGCGAAAGAAAGAACTGGAAGGCGTTATCGGTCTTATTCCCCAGGATGATTTACTAATAGAAGATTTAACTGTTTTTGAGAACCTGTATTATAGTGCAAAGCTCTGTTTTAGGGACAAATCTGAAGAAGAACTTACCCAGTTGGTCAACAATACACTTATCAATCTTGGTTTATTAGACAGAAGGGATTTAAAGGTAGGCGGTATCATGAATAAAACCATCTCCGGTGGACAACGCAAGAGGCTTAATATTGCTCTTGAGCTTATTCGTGAACCTTCCATACTTTTTGTAGATGAACCAACTTCGGGATTATCTTCCCGCGATTCCGACAATGTTATGGATCTCTTACGCGAACTTGCTTTAAAGGGCAAGCTGATTTTTGTCGTTATCCATCAACCTTCTTCGGATATTTATAAAATGTTCGACAAGATGATAATTCTGGATACCGGGGGATACCAGGTTTATAGCGGCAATCCAGTTGAAGCTGTCATGTACTTTAAACGTATTGATGCGCAAATAAACAGTGACGTAGGGGAATGTCCCACTTGCGGAAATGTAAATCCCGAACTACTTTTCAATATAATTGAGGCACAGGTAGTAGATGAATTCGGAAATTATACAGGAGTAAGAAAAGTTACACCTCCTAAATGGGAAGAGTATTTTAAAACAAACTTTGAAAAAGAAAAGGTTATAATTGTAAGCGAAGCACCGCCTAAATCATTAAATATTCCAAACTGGTTTAAACAATTAAAAATATATTCAGTTCGCGATTATCTTTCAAAAATCAGTAACAAGCAATATATTTTGCTAAACCTGCTTGAATCACCATTGCTGGCTTTTATTGTGGCTTACATCATCCGTTATATCGCCGACCCCACTTCAAACATTTATATCTTCCGTGAAAATGAAAATATTCCCATCTATATTTTCATGAGCCTGATTGTTGCCTTATTTCTCGGCCTTATGGTCAGCGGGGAAGAAATATTCCGTGATCGAAAGATTTTGAAAAGGGAAGCATTTCTTAACCTGAGCAAATCGAGTTACCTGGTTTCAAAAATATGTATACTGTTTGCGCTTTCTGCTATTCAGACCCTGGCATTTGTCCTTATTGGCAATACAATTCTGGGAATTAAAGATATGTATTTGTCTTACTGGTTCGCGTTATTCACAACAGCAGCTTTTGCAAACATGCTGGGACTAAATATTTCTGCATCATTTAATTCTGTAGTTACCATTTATATCATTATTCCTTTGCTGGTTATACCCATGATGCTTTTGAGCGGTGCAATGTTCAGTTTCGATAAATTAAACCGGAACGTTAGTAGTATTGACAGAACACCCATGATTGCTGATATGATGCCTACCAAATGGAGCTATGAAGCGCTTATGGTACATCAGTTTAAAGACAACAGCTATGAGAAATATTTTTACGATTTGGAAAAGGAAATCAGCAATTCCAATTTCAAGATTGTATATTATATTCCGGAATTGATAAAACGTTTGGATGCAATTACAGTTGAATTAAGCTCAAAGGGAAAGATTGACAAAACAAAAGATAACCTGCTATTGCTGAAGAATGAAATAACCATTGAGAAAAAATTGGTGCCCGACATTGAATTCAAAGACATGTCCATACTTGAGTTGTCTAAGTTTAATTTGGAATCGTCAATCAATGTAAGGGATTATTTAACATCATTGTTGGATTATTATCAGAAAATATATGATAAGGCCGATAAAAGGAAAAATAATAAGCTGAATTATCTTACCCTGAATAAGCCTCTGGTTTACAAAAAGTTTTATGACAATTATTACAATGAACATCTCTCAGATATGGTTCAAAAAGTATTTGAAAAGGAGAAAAACAAAATGCTGGAATACAATCACAGGCTCATACAACAAATAGATCCTGTATATCTGGATCCCGCAGATCGCGGTTACTTCGATTTCAGGGCCCATTTTTATGCACCGGTAAAACATTTTAAAGGTTCCTACTATGATACATATTGGTTTAATATGATAATTATCTGGTGTTTTACATTGTTTTTTTACCTGACTTTATATTTCGATGCTCTAAAGAAGCTTCTGGATCTCCCTGAGAATATCAGGATGAAACGGAAATAAAATGGACTTAATTTTTGAAGTTCAATTTTTGATTGAATAAATTTGATAAACAATACCATGTTGAAAAAAATACTGATAACATTAGGAGTGGTAGTAATTGCTGCCGGTATATATTTGGTCCAGAGGCATTATAGTTTCAGTAAGAATAACAATCTGGATGTACCTGTTGAGGAAGAACTCAAAGGAGTTGATATTCCTGAAGAGGCAGTTATTAATATAACCGACAATATTTCATCTCCTGTTGAAATTGCAGCAATGATAAAGTCAATGGGTGTACCTTTTTCAAAAAGTTTCCTGGCACCCACCGAATACACATCCAATTACATAACAAGCTATTCCCAGGCTTTTGCATTGGGCGTATTTAGCGCTGATTTAGGTTATCTTAATATGTACAACAAAACAGGTTCAGTTATAGATTACCTGAGCACCATTAAAAACCTGGCTAATTCAATTAACGTGGGTCAGTTTTTCGATTTTACAACTTTAAAGCGACTGGCAACGAACAATTCAAATATTGATTCACTCAAGTTTATTTCGGTGCATAGTTTTAATCAGATGGATTATTCACTCAGGATGCGGAAAAGAGGCAATTTAAGCGCTCTAATTGTAGCCGGTGCATGGATAGAAGGAATTTATATAACCGTTCAGGTTGCAAAAGATCAGCCGGATCCAAAACTGATGGAAAAAATTGGGGAACAAAAAATTATACTTACAGATTTAATGTTATTGCTCTCATCTTATGCAAAAGATCCAATTTTTAAGAACTATGTAAATGAATTTAAGTCAATAAAAAGTAAATTTGACGATGTAAATATTACCTATGTTTCAGGAGAGCCCCAGTATATTGAAGAAAATGGCATGCTCACGATTAAACAAACAGAGAAAAGCATCGTAAATATAACAGATACTCAATTGAAAAACATTACAGAAACAATTGAAGGAGTACGTAACAGGTTAATCAGAATGTAATATGAAAAAAAGATTTCTCTTTCTATTTATTTTTATTTTGATAGCCTGGTTGGGAGAAAAATCAGCAAATGCCCAGTCCAGTTCTAAGTTAGTTGAGTTTTGCGCAGCAAGTGCAGGAGATGATGCTACCTACCTGAAGGATTTTGTAGTTGAGCTTCCTGAAGCCGGACCGGATGGTAAAGCTCCCGAGCAGCGTTATACTATGGTTTTAAGTAAAAACACCGAATATCGTTTTACTGTTTGTAACGCAGATGGCTCCGAAGGAAAAGCAATGGTACAGCTGTTTGATTTGAATAAGTTATATGGAAGCACTTACAATCCCGCAACCGGGCAGAGTGTCAAATCCGTAAATTTTCAATGCCAGAAAACCGGTGCATATCACCTCATCATTTCATTTATTGACGGGAAGAAAGGTTCAGCTGTGGCAATTGTTTCGTTTATTAGAACCCTATAGGTTCAAAATTTAAAATTTAAAATAGCTTTAAGTACCCGGATTAGTGCCGGGTTTTTTGTTTTTTTGTTCTTACCTCCTGGCGATTGAGAATTAAACGTAAGTTGTTAACAATTACTCGTAACGGACTGGAGGTTAAAAAAAATTGCCACCAAAACACAAACACACTAAAAAAACACCAAATGAATACCTTCTAACAATTAGCTTTAGTAGAATTTAGTGTTTTGGTGGCGATAATAATTTCTAAAATACTACTCTCGCAAATAAAATTATTCTAATACTCTGCATTCTTGGATTATACTTTGGGTACTTTGCGTGAAATAAAAAAAAGGCGTTCCAAATTATTGAAATACCTTTCAAAAAATAATTACCTTAAATTATTTCGATCGTTTTGACGTTAATGTGCAATTGATAACGCCATTTGTTATACTTACTGTACCTGTGCCGGAAAGATATTGAATTGCTGTTGCAGTAAATGTTCCCTGAACTGAAGTTGATGATAATGTGGTGAGATTTATTGTAAAACTTGAACCAGCTTGTGAACTTGAAGCCTGGTAGATATTCCCACTATGATCAGCAAATGTAATTGACGAATAACCAGCAACAGTATAAGTTCCTACACCTACTGAGTTTGTGGAAATAATAGAAACTATAAGGTTGGCATAATTATTAATATCTGCATTTATAGCGTTAATAGTCAAGCTATAAGATTGTATACCAACTATAGTAACCGGAATTGAATAATCTACTCCGGCGGCTTTAAAAGTAAGTGAACCGGTAGCATTATAGGTACCAGCGATAGTGGTAGTAGTAGTTTTCGTAGTATCTGTATTGTTATTATTAGTCGTTGTGTCATCCTTTTTGCTGCAATTGATAAATATTAAAGCCAAGGAAATCAGAGCGGTGATAAATAAAAGTTTTTTCATAGTTATAATATTTAGGTTTTTAATTTCAGTAAAAATATAAAAAAGTTGGATTGTACCTAATTGTGTAACAATATAATTACTGGGATGTAATAATTCAATTTGAAACCGATAACGTCTGAATGGTCGAAGAGTCAGCTAAAATTCATAAAAAAACTTACATTTATTACCAATGGCAATCCAATAAATCTGAAAGTTTACGAGCTTAATAAATAAATTACAAATAAGACTAAACCAGATTATACTTGTGAACAATTAATTAGCTTAATAACAAGAAATAGATTTCATATCTATAAAAACAATATCATTTATATTTCGTATAGTATGGCAATTGAATACAAGTTTAATAAAATATATAAGGGACAATAGAAAAAGTTAAACTTTAAAGAAGCGAATTAAATCTAAAAATGAATTAACATGAAACACCCATGATTCTGCTTATCGCAAATACGAATGAAGATAATATGGGTGTTCCATACGACAAATAAAATAAAATAATCTACGTATGAAAAAGAAAAACAGAATTTGGTTTTACTCATCATTAATATTGGGATTTGTACTGATTTTTACTAACAGTTGTAAAAAAGATGAGAATAGTTCCAATCCGGGGAATAATAATACAACTTTCCCAAAATCTTACGTTGTGGGATACGAATCCAATGGTACGATGAATGTGGCAAAATATTGGAAAGATGGCGTTGCTACTTCTCTTTCGGACGGGAATAAAAATGCAGAAGCTTTTTCAATCTTTGTTTCCGGTACAGACATATATGCCGCTGGTTTGGAGGATGACTCACCAGGTGAATTATACGACGACCCAACAAAGTTGCCAAAGTGCTGGAAAAATGGAGTCGAAATTCCTCTTAATGTTATTTATTTTGGAGGAGCCAGTGGGCCTAATGGAATTGCAAATTCTGTATATGCCCGGGGTAGTAGTGTTTATGTTGTTGGATATGAAGAAGATGGAAGTTGCAACGATTATGCAGCAGTAATTTGGGAAAATGGCGGAGATCCAACTATTTTGTCAAATCCTGATAACGAAGATGCCTGGGCAAATTCTGTATTTGTTACAGAAGGTGGTGATGTTTATGTGGTAGGAGCAAGACAGCAAATAGGTGTAGCGGAAAATCAAGCTACTTTATGGATGAATGGAATAGAGTCTCCTCTTACCGATGGCAATAATACTGCTGTAGCTAATTCCGTTTTTGTATCAGGTTCTGATGTATATATTTGTGGAGGTGAGTTTAACTCTACTACCTTAAATTGGGCAGCTGTTTATTGGAAAAATGGTGCGATTACTTATCTTACCGATGGCAAAGAATATGCAGAGGCTAATTCAATCTATGTAAGTGGCAATAATGTGTATGTAGCAGGAGGCAAGTCAGTCTCCGATGATGGTTCCATGGCTGAAGCAACTTACTGGAAAAATGGAGTGGCTACATCACTTACTCCCAAAGGTGCGGGTATGGCAAACTCTATCTATGTAAAGGGTAGCGATGTATATGTAGGTGGAACAAACGAATCTAAAAAATATGTTGCAACATGTTGGAAAAATGGTACCACATTTCCGCTTACCGATGGTTCTAAGACTGCTTTTGCAACTGGTATTTTTGTACCATAAAAGTGATCTGCATTTCAAAGATTGTTATTTAGAATTTCATTTCACTGCTTCAAAAAATAGGACAATTTGATTTTATACTCTGATTCGGCGCTGGCACTTACCTGCGCCGAATTAAGTTAAGAATAAGGCTTGCGCTGGCTTATTATATGCGTTATATCCTAACCTTTTACCTAATTATAAAATAAATATTATTTTACAAGCATACAAGAAAGTTCTAATAACCCAAAACGGGCTAAAAAAATAGAATTAGAATAATACCATATTGACAACAAGTTTTCAATAACCTCTGATATTTGAATAAAGATTCAAACATTTTGTAAATTAGAAACATGTTTGTAATTTGCATGAAAAAAATATTAGATATGAAAAATATTCTACTTATTTCCATGCTGGTTCTTGCTATGTGTATAAATAGTATTGCACAAACCGTATATATCCCTGACACCAGTTTTAAGAAAAAACTTATTGCTTTGGGTGTTGATGTAAATCTTGATGGTTTAATAAGTGTTACTGAAGCTAAAGCGATAACAAATTTAGATGTTAGTAAATCATATATTAAAGACCTTACCGGCATTGAAGCTTTTACTGCGCTTACTCATTTGAATTGTTCTTATAACGACCTTGTAACCCTGGATCTGTCGAGCGATACTTTATTAACAGATATAAGCTGCCTGTATAATTCAATAACTACTTTGAATGTTTCAAAAAATGTTTTATTAAAAAACTTAATTTGCGATACCAACCAAATACAGATATTGGATGTTTCGAAAAATACAGCCTTAACAACATTACATTGCGGATTTAATAGCATAAATACATTAGATGTCTCGAAAAATACAGCATTAACTTCGTTGCATTGCGATTATAACTCAATTGGAACATTAGATGTATCTAAAAATATTTTATTAACTGATTTGAATTGCACTTACAACTCGTTATCCACATTGGATGTTTCAAAAAATACTGTATTGGAAAGTTTATCATGTGGCATAGACTATTTATCAGCACTGGACCTGTCGAAAAATACTTCTTTAAAAAGTTTGATTTGCTCAGATAACAATCTGGGCAATTTAGACCTGTCAGTAAATACAGCCTTGGAATATTTGGATTGCCAATATACCCAATTAACCACAATAGATTTGTCAAAAAATACTGCTTTAACAAATTTATTCGCAACAGTAAATCAATTAACAACTTTGGATTTGTCAAAAAATACTGCTTTGAAAAATCTGGATTGCTCTGACAATGATCTAACATCACTGGATGTTTCAAAAAATGTAGCATTAAACTCTTTGATTTGCTATAACATGGTTTTAGGATCCTTGGATATATCAAAAAATACAGCATTAACAACTTTGCAGTGTGGTCATGATCAGTTAACCAATTTAGACATTACAAAGAATATAGCTTTAACAAGTTTGCAATGCAATAATAACGATTTAACCTCATTGGATTTATCTAAAAATATTGCTTTGAAAGAAATTAATATAAGCGGCATGAATAACCTTATAAATGTTTGTGTTTGGACAATGCCATTTCCACCGGCAGATGTTGCAGTTGATTCAACAGATTCTCCTTTTAAGGTGTTTTCAGCTTGTGGTAATTCCGGTCCATCTGCAGCAGGTACAATTACTGGTAATTCAACAGTTTGTAAAGGTGCAATCAACGTAATTTATAGAGTTCCTGCAATTACAGGAGCAACATCTTACATTTGGACATTACCTGCAGAAGTTACAGGCGTCAGTGATGCAGATACAATTTCAGTAAATTTTGGAAGTAGTGCCGTTTCAGGCGATATCAAAGTAAAAGGACACAACAGTTTTGGCGATGGTACTGAAAGTATTATAGCTATTACTGTTAATGACGCTTGTGGTGCAAATGCAATTGACGATATTTCATCTTCCAATGCTATTAAGGTTTATCCAAATCCTACAGCCGGATTGATAGAAATATCATTAAATGAGTTGTTGGAAAATGATTTTAAAATTGAAATTTATAATTGCATTGGAAGTATTATAAAACCCTTAATATTACAAAAAGGAGAGAAAGAATTTGAAATTAATTTACATCGGTATCCTTCAGGTGTATATTTGATAAAGATTAATTCAAAAAACATTTCATATCAATCCAGGTTAATTAAAAATTAGAGTAGCAAGATAGAATTATAATTATAAATTAGGTGTGTCCGTATTGGTAACTACTAAATTGATGAATGCCGCCCATATCATGCTGAGCGGAGTCGAAGCATGATTTATCCCTCGACTCTGCTCGGGATGACTGGTTCAATATAATTTTAGTAATCATTGAGGATAGCCATATAATAAATAAGTAATTCTTAATCAAACCCTATCCAGACTGCAATTTCATTAAGTTATGGAATTTAGTATTTCAGGTCATACCAAGCTTGTCGAAGTTTGGCTTGCTTATTAATTAACTCTCACCCTGATGATATGGATGTCAAAAGGAGATTTGTTTCTAATTTAATGACTTTAGAATGATGCCTGCCTGATTGCAAATAGATTTTGCAACTTCTCTTTTTTATATTAATTAATCCTAAACTTTATAATCTTTTGCCACACTTATTTATTTTTGCATTTATAAATAAATAAATGAAGAAATTATTCTCGAATGATGCTTTTGCAGTTTTGAAAGTTGAAAATTTCAGATTTTTTCTGGCCTTTCGTTCTTTCATAACAATGGCAACACTAATGCAGTCTGTTGTGGTTGGTTGGCAGATTTACAGCCTTACCAAAAACGTTTTATCCTTAGGTATAATCGGACTTACCGAAGTAATTCCTCAAGTTAGTATAGCTTTATTTGCAGGTCATTTTGTGGATTTATGGGACCGGAAGAAAATTATCAGCTACACAAGTTTTATTCTGATGTTTGGTTCTCTGTTGTTATTAATGTATAGTATTCCCTCATTTAACTGTTACAAACATTTTGGGACGTTCCCCATTTATATTGCAATTTTTCTCACCGGCCTGACCAGGGGCATAATGATGCCTGCAAACACAGCTTTTCTGGGTCAGCTGGTTCCCCGAGAATTATATGGCAACGCAGCTACTTGGAATAGCGCCAACTGGCAGATAGCTGCAGTTTTGGGTCCGGCATTTGGAGGTTTGATATATGGATTCTTTGGAATAATTCCTGCCTACATCACCGTGTTTTTATTTTATCTGCTTGCTTACGTTTTACTCATGAAAGTTAATAGTACATCAGCATTTATTGTGGCAGAAAACGTCGAAAATATTTTTATTCGCATCCGAGAAGGAATCAGGTATGTATTTAATAACAAATTGCTTTTAGGTGCTTTTTCCCTGGATATGTTTGCTGTATTTTTTGGAGGCGCAGTAGCCATGCTGCCGGCATTTGCATCAGATATATTGAAAGTAGGACCTGAAGGTCTGGGTCTTTTAAGAGCGAGTCCTGCTGTAGGTGCAATAATCATGTCGGTTGTGCTCATGTTTTATCCACCGGTAAAAGATACAGGTAAGAAGCTATTTATCTGCGTGACAGGATTTGGAATTTGTATGATTTCATTTGCACTTTCACATTCATTTTATCTATCTGTTATTATACTTGTATTTAGCGGGGTATTTGACAGTGTAAGTGTAGTCATAAGGGCCACGATCCTTCAGCTTTTTACTCCTCATGAAATACGTGGCAGGGTGGCAGCAGTGAACAGCATATTTATCGGATCGTCAAACGAACTTGGTGCTTTCGAATCCGGACTTGCAGCAAAAATTATGGGACTTGTACCGTCAGTAATTTTCGGAGGTGCCATTACTTTACTTGTGGTAGCAGTGACTTCAATAGTTTCACCGGCTTTAAGAAAATTATCATTGAAAGAAGGTGGACTTCTGTATAATCAAGAGAAATCTTAATATAAGACAATTAACCCCAACCCCTTAAAAAGAGTAATTGCCCAGATAATGGCACATACAATTGACATTCTTAATATATTTTAGGATTACTTTTTTTTCTGCCACAAAAAAAAGTAACAAAAAAAGTCACCACGGATGCCAACCTTCAGGAATCTGGCCACACATGCTAACCACAACCAAAGCCAGTTTCCTGAGGGTTCGCACCATCCGTGGACGGCCTCCCACCAGCTAGCTTTGATTATGGTAACTGCCAAAATCTGGAGGTGCGGTGGCATGAAAATTTTGCGAGGGTGCGATTGCTTGTGGGTTGAAGCGTCAAATTTTCTTGAATTTTGGCAACTTTTTTCTTAAGAAAAAGGTTGAAGGAAAATAATTAATAAACTGAAACTTTCGTATGGTTTTGTGCCCTTATCTAGGCAATTACTCTTATAAAGGGGCTATAACAATGCAGTATAGCAGTTACCCCTCCTTTTTAAGGAGGGGCTGGGGAGGTAGAGATAAGGCTATGAATTTCAATAAATTGCAAATATTAGCTTGACAGCTATGGGCGAGACACTACTCTTAGCGCGGGGAGAAAAAATCACAAATTGGTTTGTAAACTAATTAATTGTTCTTACTTTTGTAGAAACATTGTAGAAACATAAAAATGAAAGCAATAGTTAAAAAGTGGGGAAACAGTCTTGCTATCCGGATTCCTAAAAACATAAGCAAAGATACTATGGTTACTGAAGGAAGCAATGTTGATATAATGGTAGAGAAAGGAAAAATAATTCTTAGTCCTTTCAAAAAAGAATATTCCTTAAAAGAACTCTTAAAAAATATTTCAATTGAAAATATTCATTCTGAAATTTCTACTGGCAGTAATGTCGGAGGTGAAATATGGTAATTTATGTTCCTGACAGGGGAGATATAGTATGGCTTCAATTTAATCCTCAATCCGGACACGAACAAGCTGGAAAGAGACCTGCATTAACTCTTTCACCTAAAGCTTATAATCTTAAAACTGGACTTGCAATATTTTGCCCCATAACGAGCCAGGTAAAAGGTTATCCTTTTGAAGTGAAAATTAAAGAACGGCAAATTCAAGGCGTAATATTAGCCGATCAGATTAAGAGCCTTGATTGGAAAGTTAGAAAGGCCGAATTTGTTGTTAAAGTAAAGCAGGAAATTTTAAATAATGTTCTGGCTCTGTTAAATGTACTAATTGGTTGATTAAACTTTGCAGTAATTCAATTTTTGAAAACATAAAGTTGAATTAAAGTGATTTAATAGCCAAAAATGGTTGGTAAAAACCTTTGTAAGCTATATAATATATGAATTTGACAGAAGCTATTTGAAACTAATTTCAAATAGCTTCTTTTGTTTTATGAAAAATGTAAAAAAAAGCGT
>Ga0265316_10000966_pt1 | contig 31327 bp, 26 predicted proteins | sample 4522metaG_FD_202092 | JGI IMG/M metagenome (GOLD analysis project Ga0265316, IMG submission 202092) | Rhizosphere microbial communities from Carex aquatilis grown in University of Washington, Seatle, WA, United States - 4-5-22 metaG | ecosystem: Host-associated > Plants > Roots > Rhizosphere >...
CTCGGAGCATTGTGCCGCGTCGATGCGCACGTCCCCGGTTCTCGCGTGAAGGACGCATGCGCCCGCACCGTCCGCGTCGCGTGATACGGCCAGGCGCGTCGACGCGGGCGAGCGCGGATCGCAGCAGCGGTCGCGCACGGGAACGACCCACGCGACGAACGCGAGCGCGGCGAGCGCGAGGGCCCACCGTAGCGCGCGCACAATGCGATGGCGAAGCCCGTTCGCCGCACCGATCGGCATGCGCGCCTTATAGCGTGCCGGCCCGAAGCGCTAGACGAAAACCCGGTAGCGACGGTACACCATGGCGATGGTCCGCCCCGTCTCGAGCCGCGCTCGCACGCGCCAATTCGCGATGCTCGAGGTGGCGATCGTATTCGCCATCGGCGGTTCACTCGTCGCGGTCGCGGTTCCGGCGTTCCTGCGCGAGGTACACGCCTCTCGGTTGGTCGAGCCGGTCGAGGGGCTCGAGCGGCTGGGCGCGTCGGCGGTGGCCTACGCGCGAGACCAAGCGCCTGCCGCTGCCTCGTCCGGAGCTCCCGCAGGGCCTGTCTTCCCTGCGAGTGCGCCGATGACACCGAGCTTGCCGCCCCGCGGACATTGCGAAGTCGATGCACCGAACGCCTGGGACGCGCCGACGTGGGTCGCACTCGGCTTTCGTCCGGCGCCGGCCGGTACGCCCCATTGCTTTGCCTTTGCCTTCGACAGCGCATCCTCTCCGACCCGATCGACCTTTCGCGCCCATGCACACGGAGACCTCGACGGGGACGGAATTCCGAGCACATTCGAGGTGACGGGCCGATCCATCGAGGGCGATCCGCGTGGGCCGATGCTCGATCCCGGGATGTTCGTGGATTCCGAGGTGGAATGAATCGTTCGACGTCGGGCGCCGTGCTCTTGATGGCGGTCGCCGCCTTCGGCGTGGCTCGCGTCCAGCCGCGCCTCGCCCGCACCGCGCATGCGATCAAAGAAGCCGAGGAGGTGTACGCGTTCCCGCCGCCCGAGGAGCTCCACGCTTCGACGCTCGGATGGGACGCCGCGGCGGTCGACCTTCTCTGGGCCAAGCTTCTCGTGGAATACGGCATTCACTGGTCCGAGCACCGCGAGTTTCGCGATGTGTCGAAATACATCGACGCCATTTTGGAGCTCGAACCGACGTACTCGCCCGTCTATCGATACGTCGACACGATGCTCGCCTATCGCCCGCTCCAGGGCACCGAAGACGACGTACGCAAGGCGCGTGCGTACCTCGAGCGCGGTACGCGAGAGAGACCGCAAGACGCCAATCTCTGGATGCGGTACGGCCAGTTCGTGGCCTTCATCGCGCCGAGCTTTCTGCGCAGCGACGCCGACCGCGAGGTCTGGCGAAAAGAGGGGGCGGCCGCGATCGGACACGCGGTCGAACTCGGCGGGGAGGCAGACCGTGCGCTCACGGCGGCGACCGTTCTCACGCGCGCCGGCGAGACGGCCGCGGCGATTCGCTATCTCGAGCGCGCCTACGCGCTGACGCCGTCGACCAGCGATGTGCACGAGTCGATTGGGCGTCGACTCGCCGCGCTCGACGCGATTGCGATGCGCGACGAGACGGACGCGGTCGCGCGCGCCGTTCAGGCCCGGTGGCAAGAGGACCTTCCGTTCGTTTCGCGCGACCAGTACTTGCTGCTCGGGCCGAAGGTCGATGCCGTGCGCTGCGCGGGGCTTCAGTCGGTGGAGGACGTTGCTTGCGCACGCGACTGGGCTGGTGCCCTTCCGTCGCCTACGATGCCGGGAGGCTCCCCATGAAAGGCGCAGATAGCGACGGCGAGTGGAGATCCGTGCGCGTATCCCGATCCCATCGGACCTCGATGCCGCGACTCCCGGCATGGGCTGCCTTGTTCATCGGCGTCGCCGCCGCCGGTCCGCTCGCGTGTTCGGACAGTTCGAGCCCCGCGAACGGCGGCGGTGCGGAGGCTAGCGTTCCCGACGGCCGCGGCGGCGATGCGGGCGGCGGCCCGGAGGGCAGCGGCGCGAGCGAGGGAATGGGGGACGGCGGCGGGCCCGACCGCGGTTCCGACGACGGAGGAGGCATCGACGAAGGCGTCGCGGACGCAGACCTTGCAGATGGCGGTGGCTCGGACGTAGCGACGTGCACGAATGCCTGTCCGAACGGTCTCACCCAGTGCGGATCGGCGGGCGTGCAGACCTGCAAGCTCCAACCGAACGGCTGCACGCAATGGGTCACGACGCAGCCGTGTACGACCCCCGAGACTTGCTCTCTGAGCGCCGGGACAGCGTCCTGCCAGTGCCCCGCGACAGTCTGCACGCAGGTCGGGACGGTTTGCCAGGATCCCATGACCGTGGCGACGTGCGCTTCGAACGGGGACGCCGGCGGCTGCCTCTACGTTGCTTCGATCATACCGTGTGCGGCTCCCCAGTCGTGCGCGGGACTGGCGCCAGTGGCTGCGTGCGCGGCCGCCTGCACGAGCACGTGCACGATGGGGGAGACGGCGTGCGCTCCAGGAGGAATCGAGACGTGTACGCTCGGGGCCGACGGCTGTTGGGGCTATGGTGCGCCGGTCGCGTGCCCGATCCGCCAGAGCTGCACCGGGATGGCCGGGGCCGCGGCTTGCGCGTGCACTCCCGATCCGGTGTGCGGTCTTTCGGTGAGCGCCTCGGCGTGTGGGACGACCAGCAGCACGCAGATTGTCTCGTGCGCAATGGGGCCGAACGGTTGCGCGATCGGGAGCGCCTCGGCGTGTCCGACCAATCTCGTGTGTGAACGCGCCGGCACTCCGGCCTGCGTCGACCCGAACTGGGCGGAGTGGCCGATGGTCGACACCCCGAACTACACCGACAACGGCGACGGAACTGTGACCGACAACGGGACAGCGCTCGTCTGGCAGCAGAACGCTTCGACCGCGTTGGTCGTCCAGGCCGATGCAGCCGCGTACTGTGCGGAGCTGAACCTCGCCGGCTATACCGATTGGCGGCTTCCGACGATCGTCGAACTGGTTTCGATCGTCGATCCCACGGAGTTCAATTCGGCCATCAGCAGTACGTATTTCCCGAACACACTTTCGAGCTTCTTCTGGACGACGACGCCCGACGCCAGCGAGGCCGGCGACGTGTGGACCGTCACTTTCGATATCGGAAGCGTGACGTCCGCGGGTGTCATCGAGTCGGGCTACGGCCGCTGCGTTCGTTGAGGACCAACCGTCGAGAGAGGATCTCATGAGCCGTCCCCTTCCCCCGTTCCTCGGCGCCGCGGTCATCGCGGTCGCTCTCGTCGTCGGGATCGCCGGCCGCGCCTCGTCGCCGGCCGGTCGCTACACGATCGACACCGACACGGTGTACGACGCGAAGACGAAGCTCACCTGGCAGCGAGTCCCATCGCCTGTGAAGTATCAGCAGGGCGACGCGGTCGCGTATTGTTCCACGCTCGCTCTCGGGGGAGCCTCGTGGCGGCTCGCCAAGATGAAAGAGCTCGCCACGATATTGGACTTCTCCGTGGCGGCGCCCGGACCGACCATCGATTCCACCGCCTTTCCCGGTACGCCTGCCGACGATTTTTGGGCCTCGACGCTCTACGCCGGACTGTCGGGCAACGCGTGGTTCGCCAACTTTGGTGCCAGTTACACGGACTACGGCGTCGTGACCGATATGAAATACGCCCGCTGTGTACACTGAGTTCTTTTTGCGTCGAGAGGCCCGGAGAGAGAGCGCCCCATGGCCGCCGTCGACTGCGGAACGCTGATCATCGGCGGCTTCGACGGCACGTCACTGCCGGAGCGGTTCGCGCGCGCGCTCTCGGACGGGCGGCGTGGGGGCGTCATCGTGTTCAAGCGCAACCTCGCGGGCGAGCCGCCGCAGGTGGCCGGCCTCGTGCGAGCCATCCACGCGGCGGCTGGCGAAGCGCCCCTCGTCGGCATCGACCAAGAGGGAGGTCGCGTGGCGCGTCTCGGCGCCCCGCTCCTCGAAGTCCCGCCGATGCGCACCATCGCATCGTGGGGCGACGTCGACTTCGCCGAGCGCATCGCTCGCACGGTCGGCACCGAGCTCGCCGCCCTCGGCTTTACGATCAATTTCGCGCCGGTGCTCGACGTGAACACGAGGCCCGACAACCCGGTCATCGGCGATCGCGCTTTTTCGGAAGATCCCGTCATTTGCGCACGATTCGGAGCAGCCTGGACTCGGGGACTCCAAGACGCGGGGCTCCTCGCGTGCGGAAAACACTTTCCCGGACACGGCGGCTCCTCGAAGGACTCTCACTTCGAACTTCCCGTCGTGGACCGGGCGCGCGACGATCTCGAGCGCGTCGATCTCGCTCCGTTTCGAGCGGCCATAGAGGCCGGCGTCGCGTCGTGGATGACCGCGCACGTCGTGTATCCTGCGTTGGACGCGGCCCTCCCAGCGACGCTTTCGCGATCCGTTTGCACGGTCTTGCGCGATCGTCTCGGCTTTGCCGGCATGCTGATCAGCGACGACCTGGAGATGCGGGCGATCGCGGCGCGCTGGCCAATCGAGGAAGCGGCCGTCCAGGCGATCGATGCCGGGTGCGACGCGCTGCTGATCTGCTCGAGCGACGAAAGCCAGGAGCGAGCGGTCGAAGCGCTGACGCGCCGGGCGGAGGCCTCCAGCGGCTTTCGCGCGCGGTGCGAACAGGCCCGGGCGCGCGTCCTCCACGCACGACGGCGTGCCACCGCTCGACCGCTCGACAGCGACGCCATCGCCCGCGTCGTCGGGGGCGAGCAGGCGCGCGACGTGGCCCGCGAAATCGCGCGCCGGCTGAGTCGATGACGCTCCGCGGCCTCGCGACCGCTCGACTGGTGACGTGCGATGAGGGTCGCGCGGGCTCGCTCGGCGTCGTGGAAGACGGAGCCGTCGTGTTCGACGGGGAGCAGATCGTCTACGTCGGACCCCGCGCGCGATCGCCCCAGGGAGTCGACCTCCTCGATCTCGGCGAGCGCGTCGTGACCCCGGGGCTGATCGACGCTCACACGCATGCGTGCTGGGTCGGATCGCGTCACGACGAATACGTCGGCCGGATGGCTGGAGCGGACTATCGGGCCATCGCGGGCGCCGGCGGCGGAATCTTCGCGACGCAGCGTTCGGTGGCGGCAGCGGCGGTCGACGAACTCGAGGAGGCGCTGGCGTCCCGTCTTCGCCGGATGATGTCGCTCGGCGTGACGACGGTCGAGGTCAAGAGCGGCTACGGCCTCGAGGTCGCGCACGAGCGAAGGCAGCTCGAAGCCATCGCGCGGGTCGCGACGCGCGCCGACGTGCCGGCGATCGTCCCGACGCTGTTGGCGCTGCACGCCGTCCCTCCGTCCGCACGCGCGGACCGAGGCGCATACGTCCGGCAGGTCGCGCACATTCTCGTGCCCGAAGTGGCTCGCCTGCGTCTCGCACGGTTCGTCGACGCGTATGTCGACGCCGAGGCGTTCACCGTCGACGAGGCACGGCTGGTGGGTGAGGCCGCGCGTGCGTCCGGCCTCGGCGTGCGCCTTCACGCCGGTCAATTCGCAGACGTGGGGGCCGGCGAGCTCGCGGCGTCGCTGGGCGCCGCCTCCGCGGACCACCTCGAGCACGTGTCACCCGCGGCCATCGAAGCCCTTGCTGCCGCGGGGGTCGCGGCGGTGCTCCTCCCCATGGCGAGCTTCACGCTTGGGCAGGAGCCTCCTCCGGTCGCCGCGCTGCGTGCCGCGGGAATCCCCATCGTCGTGGCGAGCGACGCAAATCCGGGCACGGCCCCGACCGAGAGCCTTCCGCTCGCGATGGCGCTCGCGGTTCGCTTCTACGGACTGTCCCCGGACGAAGCCTGGCTCGCCGCGACCCGCAGCGCGGCGCGCTCACTCGGTCTCCCGGATCGCGGAGTTCTTCGCGAGGGAGCGCGCGCCGACCTAGTCGTCTGGGACCTGCCGCACGAACACGCAATCCTGCAGCCCTGGGGGGTATCGAGGACCCGTCTCGTGATCGTCGGCGGCAGAGAGATGTAACCGCGGCTAAAGTCGCAGCAGGGGCAAGACGCGAACACGCTCGTCGCGAAGGTAGAGGCCGGCCCCACGGCCCAACCGTTTCCCGGGACGCGCTCGGGGGGGCGCGGGCGGGATTGAGTCGCCAACGGATTCCCGGGCACCTGCGGCCGTTTGGGCTCATACTTGCGTCGGACGACACGAAGGGAGCCTGGCCCATGGCCATACGTCGCGTCTTGATCAACGTCGCCTTCGCGGCCGGGTGGGCACTTGGCGGTTTTTCATCGGCCCGCGCCGACATGCCCTCTCCGGACGCTCCGCCCGGAAGCGGCTACGAGCCATTGACGAGCGATCCGTCGGGTGAAGCGCTGCCGGGGCAAGACACCATGGTCGGCGTTAACCCGGACGCCTATGCAGACACCGACCCGAGCGCGCTGACGGACTTCCGACCGGCCCTCGATCCGCACGGGACTTGGGTGCAGGACCCGACGTACGGCACCGTCTGGGTGCCGAACTCGGACGAGATCGGAGCGGACTTCACTCCGTACGTCAGCGCGGGGCACTGGGCGTACGACAGCGATTACGTGTGGATGAGCGACTACCCGTGGGGTTGGGTCGCGTTCCACTACGGGCGCTGGGGGCGGAGTCGCGAGATCGGCTGGGTGTGGATCCCGGGGCGCGCCTACGCGGGGGCCTGGGTTTCTTGGCGACTCGGTGTAGACGATTTTGCTTACGTCGGATGGGCACCGCTTTCTCCCTCGTGGGCCTGGCACGACGGAGCCGCGATGGGGATGGGGTTCGTCTCTGGGCAGCCGTTCGCGTTCTGCTCGCAGGTCGACCTGTTCGCGCCCGCCGTCGCCACGCGCGTCGTCTCCGGCGAACCGGCGGCCGCCATCGCGCCTCACACGCGACCGTACGTACCTGCCTCTCCTGCCGTCGAAGCCTCCGGATCGGCGTCCGCTCCGGCGAAGCCGGCGGGAGCGCATCGGCTCGCGAGACTTGCCCCGCACGGACCGCCCCCGGCCTTGCTCGGGATCGACGCATCGAGGGTGCGCCACGTCGGCGCAGCAGACCGTGGCCTTGCGAGTGCCCTGGCGTACGCCCGCCCCTCGACCGCGCAAGCCCTTGGGGCCCACGCTCCCGTAGCGCACGTGGTTCGGCCGATGCCCGCTGCTCCTGCAGCACCGCGCTACCTACCGACGGCCGCAGCGCGCGCGCCGAAGCCCGGTGCTTTTCGCCGATAGTTTCGCGATCCCGGCGACTTTGCCGTCCCGCAGCGTCCTTTCTTGTTGGAAAAGCGTCGCGTCCAATGGTCGCGCGTCCTTTCTCGTTCGAAAAGCGTCGCGTCCAATGGTCGGCGCGTCATTTCTCGTTGGAAAAGCGTCGCGTCCAATGGTCGGCGCGCCTTTCTCGTCGGAAACGCGTCGCGTCCAATGGTCCACGCGCCTTTTCTCGTCGGAAACGCGTCCGGTCCAAACGGTCGGGATCCCGCTTCAATCGAAGAGGTGTCGCGGCCGATGGTCCGCGCGCCTTTTCTCATTGGCGAGGTGTCGTTTCCTATTGTCCGCGCGTCTTTTCTCATTGGAAGAGCGTCCAGCCCAACTGTTTTCGTGACATTTCTGGTCGAAGAAGCCTCTCTTCCAATGGTTCGAGCGGAACTTCCCATCGAGGAGGTGGCTTTGTCGTTTTGACCCTCCCGCCGACCTCCCGAACACTCGGGCGGGACGTCCCGGAACGGTGAATTCGGAGCACGTTCGTCTCTTCACGACCTTAATCGGACAGGCTGCGATTCGATCGCGCGACGAAGTGCCGAATTCTCGACGCGCCTCAGACCCCTTTGCCCAACCCGGCGGGCGCCCGTCCGCCCATCGGCCCCGAGCCCCTGCCTTTGGCGAGGACCCAGAGCGCGAGGAGGGTCGCCGCGTAGGGCAGAGCCTGTACCCAGTCGGCGGCTGACCGCTGCTGCTGCTGGACGACGATTTGGGCGGCGTCGAGCGCGGCGAACGCCACGCATGCCGCCGCCGTGCCCGCAGGTCGCCAACCGGAAAGAATGACCGCGGCGAGGGCGATGAACCCTCGACCGCCGCTCATCCCCGACTGAAACTGGTGCTGGTCGTAGGCCAGGGCGACCCCGCCCAGCCCCGCGATGGCGCTGCCCAACGAGACGGCCGCGACGCGCACACGTGCGACGTCGACGCCCGCAGCCGCCGCAGCGGCGGGGTCCTCGCCGCATGCTCGCACGCGCAGCCCGAACCGGGTACGCGCGATCGCCCACGAGGTCCACACGGTGAGCGCCAGCGTTGCGAGGAGCAGTGGATCGGCGAGCGTGCGAGAGAGCAGTGTCAGGCCGCCGGTCCCGCCAGAAGGGCTTGTCCGGAATCCGCCGACGGGAGGCGAGTTGGAGCTCGACTCGTAGAGTACGCGCAGGACGAAGCGCGCCCCGCCGGCAGCGACGAGGTTGATGGCCACACCGACGAGGATCGCGTCGACCCTCCCGCGAACGACGATGAGCGCGTGAATGGCCCCGATCACCGCGCCGAGGAGCGCCCCAGCGGTCGCGCCTACCCAAGGATTGCCCGTGGCCAGGTTCGTGACGACGCCTCCGAGCGCGCCCGCCAGCAGAATCCCTTCGAGCGCGATGTTTGGCACGCCGCTCCGCTCGCTCCAGACGCCGCCGAGCCCGGCGCAAACGTAAGGCACGGACATTCGCAGCGTCTGCGCGACGGTCGTGACCCCGAAGAGCGCGCCCAGGAGGCTCACGCGGCATCTCTCGGCAAGGCGCGTCGCGCGCGCACGTCGGCGAGCGCGACCGCCACAATGAGCACACCCTGGAGAATCGACATGATATCCATCGGAACGCGCCCGTTTACGACGAGGCCTCCCTGAGCGAGCGTGCCAAGTACGAGCGCCGCGAGCGGGATTCCGACGGGGCTACCGCGGCCGAGGAGCGCCACGGCGATTCCACCGAAGCCCGCGCCTGCTCCCAAGCCACTCTCGTAGTAGCCCTTGTACCCGATCACCGGAGCTATCGAGGCGAGTCCGGCGACCGCTCCGGACAAGACGAGCGCCGCGCCGACCCTGCGTCCCACCGGAATGTGCTCCGCCGCGCACGCCGCGGGAGACAAGCCGACGAGCACCGTCTCCCGCCCGAGTCGGGTCTTTGCGAGCCAGGTCGCGACGAGTGCCGTCACCGCGAGCGCGAGCGGCAACGCGAGGCTGACGGCGCTCCCGTGCAGAGATGAGATCCCGAGCTCGTCCAGCCGAGGGAGACGGGCCGCGGCGAGCACGTCGGGTGTGCGCGTGGTTCCGGGCAGAGCGAGCCCGCGGGCGAGCGCAACGCCGATCAGGGCGTCGGCGATTCGGTTCATCATGATGGTCGAGATGACTTCGTGCGCGCCGAAGCGCGCGCGCAAAAAGGCGGGGAAAAGCGCCCAAATCCCGCCCGCGACCGGAGCGACCGAAAGGACTACGGACAGCGCGAGCCACGAGGGCGTCGCATCGGGCAAGTGGGCGCCGACGGTCGCCACGGCGAGCCCGGCGACCGCGAGTTGGCCTTCGGCGCCGATATTGAAAAGCCCAGCTCGGAGAGCGAGATCCACGGCGACGCCCGTCAGAAGGAGCGGCGTGGCTTTGTAGAGCACCTGCCCCACGCCGTACGGCACGCCCCAAGTGCCCCCGAAGAGCTCTCGGGCGACGAAGTAGGGCGAATCGCCGAAGAGCCAGACAAGAAGCGTGAAGGCGATCCAGCCGGCGGAAAGCCCGGCCACGGCGGCGGTCACGGAAGCTCGCGTGCTCACGGCCGCAACTCGTCGACGGGAGCCGGGGAACTTCCTGCCCCGAGCATCGCCTCGCCGAAGCGCGCATCGGACGCGGTGGGGGGAAGCTCGGCGACGACCCGTCCGCGCGCCATCACCAGGATCCGGTCGCAGGCGGCGCGCAGCTCGGTCAGGTCCACGCTCACGAGGAGCACGGCGGCGCCTCGATCGGCCGCGTCGAGGATCGCCTGGTGGATGGCACGCGTGGCGCCGAAATCGACTCCGCGCGTCGGCTGGGCCAAGACGAGGACCGGAAAGCCTCGACCGAGGGCGCGCGCGACGACCACCTTCTGCTGGTTGCCCCCGGACAGCGCACGCACGGGGACATCGAGGTCTTTCGGAACGACGCCGGCATCGTCCATCCGACGCACCGCCACCCGGTCGAGGGCCGAGGCGTCGACGAAGCCCCACCGGGTGAAGCTCCTCAGCTCGCCGAGAACGAGGTTGTCGCGGACGCTCGCGTCGAGGACGACGCCTTCGTTCTGGCGGTCTTCGTGCACGACGGCCACAGGCTCGGTTCGCACTTCACCGTGGTCGGCCGCATCGAGACCGGCGAGGACCCGCACGAGCTCGCGCTGTCCGTTGCCCTCGATGCCCGCGAGTCCGACGATCTCTCCGGCGTGCACCCGGAGCGTGACGCCGCAGAGCGCTGCGCCGAGGTGCACGTCTCGGACCTCGAGCCGCACCGGCCCGCGGGGGCCGGGGAGACGCCGCGCGGGTGGCAACGGGTCGTGGCCCATGGCGTCCCGCGCGATCCGCCGCAGCCCCGGCGCGTCGTCGCGACGCACGTCGTGGGTCGACACGAGCTCGCCGCGTCGCAAGACGCTGGCGACGTCGGCATGGTCGCTGACCTCGTCGAGCCGGTGGGTGACCACGATGACGGCCGTGCCCGCGTCGGCCAAGTGCCTCAGAATCGCGTAGAGTCCGTCCGCCTCCTGCGCGGTCAGCACGGCGGTCGGCTCGTCGAGGATCAATACGGACGCTTTGCGTACCAAGGCCCGGACGATCGCGACGCGTTGGCGGTCGCCGACGCCGAGGCGCTCGACCGGCACGTCCCAAGGAAAGGACCCTCCGACCAGATGCGCGTACGCTTCGGTGTGCGACCGTGCGGCTCCGAGGTCGAGCACGCCGAAGGCCCGGACCGGTTCACTCCCGAGCATGACGTTCTCAAGCGCGGTCAGCGCGCCGACGAGTGCAAAATGCTGCTGCACCATGGCAACGCCGCGGCGGATGGCCTCCCGAGGCGTGTGCGGGCGCAAGCGCGCGCCGTCGACCCAGACCTGCCCCCGGTCCGGAGACACGATGCCGGCGGCCATCTTGAGGAGGGTGGTCTTGCCCGCTCCGTTCTCGCCAACGACCGCGTGGAGGCGACCTCGCTCGAACGACAGGGTCACGTCCGTCACGGCGCTCACGGCGCCGAAGCGTTTCGACAGGTGGTCGAGCGTCAGGAGCGCGGCCATCGCCCGGCGCGGACTGTAGCGCGAGCCTGGAGTGGTCGTCTCGACGTCTTCAGGCTAATCCCGCGGAGCCCATGGATCCGCAAGCGCATCGCCGCTTTCTCGACTACCGCGAGCGATTTGGATATTTCGAGAAGGAGCTCAGCGCCCCGATGCTGTCCTACGGCGAATTCGTGACGGCGGAGACGGAGCAGCGCGCGCTGGAGGCGAAGGGAGAGGCGCGCGACGACGAGGAAGAGGCGAGATTCGTAGAGCTGACCAAGCGACTGCTTCTCGACTGATTCATCCAGCCGCCCGGCGAACGATGGGCTCCGGCTCCGTGTCGAACTCCGATACGGAGCCCGATCGGTGGGGCAATCGGCGAGCGGCCTCCGACGACTCCCGGCGATTCGCGACGGGGGTATGTACGCGCGCGCCGTCGACGATGGCCTCGCACAGCGAGGCGTAGTCCATCCCCGCCGCCGCGGCGATTTTCGGCAGCAGCGAGGTCGCGGTCATTCCCGGAAGCGTGTTCACTTCGAGGACGTACTCGTTTTCCCCGCTCGTCACGAGCAGGTCCACCCGGCACGCGCCGGTGCACGACAGCGCGCGCGCCGCGGCCGCGCCGAGGTTCATCACGCCGCGCAGCCGGGTCGGCTCGAGGCGCGGCGGGCAGACGGTTTCGGTGAGGCCTGCGCCGTACTTCGCGCGATGGTCGTAGAGGCCGCCTTTCGGGATGACTTCGATCGCGCCGAGAACGCGGCCGTCGAGGATGCCGACGTGCACCTCGGTCGCCCTGACGAAGCGCTCGACCAGCGCGTCTTCGTCGTACGCGAGCGCGCCCCGTATTCCTTCCGCCAGCGATTCGATGTCCGTCACCTTCGCGAGGCCGATCGACGACCCCTCGCGCCTCGGCTTGACGATGGCCGGGAAGCCGAAGCTGCCATGCACCGAAGCGATGTCGGCGAGATCGCCCTCTCGGGCCACGTAGTACGGGGGCGTCGGGATGTTGTGGAGACGAAGCATCTCCTTGGTCTTGAGCTTGTCCATCGCGAGCGCGCTCGCGAGGACTCCGCTCCCGGTATACGGGATCCCCATCGACTCGAGCATCCCTTGCACGCACCCGTCTTCGCCGCCCCTGCCGTGGAGCGCGATGAAGACCACGTCCGCACGTGCGGCGCGAAGAAGCTCGTCCAGTCCAGGTCCGTCGGCCCTCCAAACGACGCGCACGACGTCATGCCCGCGGTGTTCCAGCGCCGTCGCAACGCCATCGCCGGTCCGCAGCGAGACCTCGCGCTCCGCGCTCCATCCGCCCATCAGCACAGCGATTTTTCGCGAGCCCCACCGCCGAAGACCGTTGGTCGCTTGTTCCACGCTGGTTGCTTACCAGCCGGCGGACCCGGAGGCCAAGTTTCGGAGCCCGTAGAACCCCGTCAATCGCGGGCGACACGCGGAAACGCCGTCGGCTCGTCTCGGATGCGGGCCGGCGCGAACTTCAATCGAACTCGACGAGCACGGCGGTAATGTTGTCTTTGCCGCCTCGCTCGTTCGCGAGCGCGATGAAATGCTCGACCGCGGTCGTTCCGCCCATTCCGACGACCGAGGGAATGTCGTCGTCTTTCAGGTAACCGTGCAGCCCGTCGCTGCACAGGAGAAAGCGCTGCCCCGGCGTGAGCGGGATGCATCGCGTGTCGACCTGCACGTATTCGCGGTTGCCGACCGCCCGGGTGATGACGTTGCGGTGGGGGGAACGCGCGGCTTCCTGGGGAGTTATCAGCCCCTGTTTGAGCTGCCAGGCGATGAGGGTGTGGTCTTCCGTCAACTGTTCGACCGCCTCGCCTTCGATTCGATAGATGCGGCTGTCGCCGACCTGAGCGGTGATCGCGTAGTCGCCGAGAGCGAGGAGGGCGCTTATCGTCGTTCCCATTCCGCTCTTGTCGCGGTCAATCTCGGCAATCGAATAAACGAAGTACGTCGCCGCCTGAACGGCGGCCTCCAAGAGGCGGCACGCGGCGCGCGAGTCGCTCTCCGACAGCGGATCCACGAGCTCGCTGAGCCCCCGGACGCCTCGCTTGACCATCCCGTAGAGCGTGTCGACCGCCTCGCGGCTGGCGACCTCGCCGGCGGCGTGGCCGCCCATCCCGTCGGCGACGACGTAGAGTCCGAGATGGTCGTCCATGAAGAACGCGTCTTCGTTCGTCGAACGCTTTCGACCGAGATCCGTGCGGCCATGGCCGGTCCGGCGGAGCGGCGCGGGAGCGACGTCATCCTCGGGAGCCGGTGCCGTCTTCGCCGTCGGTTCGAAGTTATCGCTCGACGCCATGAGGATGCGATCTCCCTTGGAGTATAGCCCGAGGCGAAGCCCAAACGTCGAGGGAGAGTTCGCGCCCGAAACGCTATAGCCTTCCTTCCGTGGCGCAGCGCACTTTCCCCGTCTCGCTCCCACGGCGCGGCACCTTTGCCTTCGCCGACATCGCCCTCGCGGCGCTCGTCATCCTCGTCGTCGGCCTGATGATCGTCCCGCTTCCGACGTGGACGCTCGACATCCTCATTTCGGCGAACCTGTCGGCGGCGGTCGCCATCTTGCTCGTCGTCCTCTACGTACCCGACGCGCTTGGCATCGCCACCTTCCCGACGCTCTTGCTTCTCACGACTCTCTTTCGCCTCGCGCTCAACGTCGCGTCGACCCGCCTCATTCTCCTCCAGGCCAATGCCGGCGAGGTGATCCGAGCCTTCGGCACGTTCGTCGTGCGGGGCAACTACGTCGTCGGTGCGGTCGTGTTCCTCGTTCTCACCATCATTCAGTTCGTGGTGATAGCGAAAGGGTCCGAACGCGTCGCGGAGGTGGGCGCGCGGTTCGTGCTCGACGCGATGCCGGGAAAGCAGATGGCGGTCGACGCCGAGCTGCGATCCGGGGCGATCGACGGCAACGAGGCGCGGCGGAGAAGGCGACTCTTGCAGCGCGAGAGCCAGTTCTACGGCGCGATGGACGGCGCGATGAAGTTCGTCAAAGGCGACGTCATCGCGTCGATCGTCATCGTGATCGTCAACCTGCTCGGGGGATTGGCGATCGGAACGGCCATGAAGGGGATGCCCGTCGTAGCCGCTCTGAAGCGCTACGGACTGCTCACGATCGGCGATGGCCTCGTGACGCAGATCCCGGCGCTCGTCCTCTCCACGGCGGCGGGAGTCCTCGTGACGCGCGTCGCGAGCGAGGAGGCCGACACGCCGCTCGGCGATGAGCTCGCGCGGCAACTCCTCGGCGTACCCAGGGCTCTCCAGGTCGCCGGGGTGTTCGTGTGGATTCTCGCCATCGTGCCCGGGCTGCCGACCGCTCCGTTCGTCGTAATCGGTACGGCGCTCCTGCTCCTTGGCCGCGCGCGCGCTCGAGCGAAAACCGTCGAGGAGCACCGGGCGGCCACCGAACCGAGCCCGAAGGAGAGGAGCCGGACCGGCGCTCGGGATCCGAAGTTCATTCCGCTCGTGGTTGCTTGGAGCCTCGACGTCAGCGCCGACCTCGATGGGGTACTCGACGCGGAGCCCCACGGCATTGTCGCGATGGCGGTCCGGCTGCGCGAGCAAATCTTCGGAGAGCTCGGGGTCCCCCTGCCCGCTCCCCGGGTGCGCGTTCGCCCCGAGCTGGGAGCCGGTCAGGTCGTCCTCTCGCTCCACGAGGTGCCCGCCAAGGTCCTCGCGGTGCCGTCGGACCTGGAAGGAGAAGCGTTGGTCGCTTGGATTCGCGACCACACGCTCGCGTTGCTGCGGGCGCGGGCGGCGGATTTCCTCGGACTCGCCGAGGTGCAGCGGCTCCTCGACGAGCTCGAGCAGTTTGCGCCCGCCACCGTCCGGAGCGTCGTGCCCAAGCCGGTCACGCTCGTGCTGCTGACCGACGTGCTCCGGAGGCTCGTCGAGGAACGCGTCAGCGTGCGCGACTTGCGCGGCATCCTCGAGGCGTTGTCCTCGGTCGCGGTCGGCGAGAAGGACCCGCTCAACTTGGCCGAGTACGTGCGCAGCCAGCTGGGTCGCGCGATCACGTTCCGGCTGACCGGCGGCCTTGGGCAGCTCGACGTCGTCCTTCTGGACTCCCTCCTCGAGGATACGATTCGCCGCGCGATCACGAGGACCGCGGCCGGCGCGTTCTTGACCCTGCCTCCCCAGGCGGCCCGCGACGTCCTGGCCTCCGTGCGGCGAGCGTTCGCCGACGCGGCGAAAGTAGGGACGGGCGTCATCCTGACGCAGCCGGACATTCGCCGATTCGTCCGAAAGCTCATCGAGCCCGAAATGCCCGAAGTATGGGTCGTGAGCTTCGCGGAGCTCTTGCCCGAAGTTTCGCTGAAGCCGATCGCGAAAGCCGCGCCCACGTAGAACCCTGGCGCTTTTCGCCGAATACCATCGCGATCCCGGCGTCGAGCGTGCTCGCCTGCAGAAGTAGGCTCCGCGCGCTCGCCGCCGGCCTCGCTCGGTCTCGACGAAAATCTCCAGGGTTCTACATCACAGCTTTTGTCTGACCATTTTGCGCGGCACCGCACCGCTGCGCATCAGGATTTGCCGCGCCTCCTGCTGCAACATGGGGTGGACTTTCTTGGCACCCACGAACATCCCAAGCAGCTGAGGGGTCATCTCCGCGAGCTTTCGAAGCGCTCGCCCAGCCCCCTTCATGTCGCCGACCCCCGCGTAGGCGAAGGCCCGCGCTCGCCACATTTGCACGCGCATCTCGGCGAGCTCCGGGTCCTCGGGGTTGAACACGTCCAAGAGCTCCGTCGCCTTCTTGCCCTGGCCGGTCCGACCCCAGGTTTCGGCGGCGACGGCCGCGAACATGGCACGCGTCTTCACGTCTTGCTGCTTGCCGAGCTCCATCTTGTCGACCAGCGCTCGGGCTTCGGGCAGCTCGCCGAGCTGAAGGTGAATGGTGGCGCGCGTACAGCGCACTTGGTCGGCCACCGGCGCCATCTGCCTCGTCAAGTCAACCGACTCCAGAGTCCCGAGCGCCTTGCGCGGATCGTCCTGCATCTCGAGCTGCGCGCGGGCGATCGTCGCCTGTACGTCGCCCTTTTTGAAGTCCGTCTCGAGCCTCTTCAGCGCGTCTTTCCGGCCCTCTTCGGTCTCGCCGGCGGAACGAAGCAGCGCGCCTAGCTCACGCGACTTGTTGACGTAGCGCACGACCCAGACCGCAGCCGCCGCGGCCAACACCGTGACTGCGGCGGCCACGATGACCGGGATGATGCTCCAGTGCGCCGTCGCGATCGCGAGCACCCAGATTACCGCCACCACTGCGCCGACGCGGACGAAGGCCCTTTTCAGGTCAATCGGCGGCTTTTCGGGGGCGTCAGCTGAGGGCTTGGACAGATCGCGAAGCTCCCGCTGCATCGTGGCGATGCTCTTCTTTTTCTTCTTTTGCGCGCTCGGTGCGGCTTCGGGCTTGGAATCGGGCACAGCGCGCACCGCTTAGCCCGGCCCGACCGAAGCCGCAAACGGCAGAGCTCAGGCGACGGCTGCTTGCGTCGGGGTCACGGGCTGCGTGGAGGCGACGCGCTGGCCCGCGGCGTCGTTCATCTTCACGCTCACGATCTTCGACACACCCGGCTCGCCCATCGTGACGCCGTAGAGGACGTCGGCGAGCTGCATCGTGCGCTTGTGGTGCGTAATCAAGATGAACTGCGACCGGTCGGTCATCGACCGAACCGTTTCGTTGTAACGAGCGACGTTCGCCTCGTCGAGCGGTGCGTCGACCTCGTCGAGAATGCAGAACGGCGAAGGTCGAATCTGGAAAATGGCGAAGATGAGGCTTACGGCCGTCAGGGCCTTCTCGCCGCCGCTCATGAGCTCGATGCTGGACAGCTTCTTTCCCGGCGGCTGGGCGACGATGTCGATTCCCGTCTCCAGCAGATCCTCGGGGTTGGTCATCCGCAGTTCGGCGCGACCGCCACGGAACATCCGCGGAAAAATCTCGCGGAACCGGATGTTGACCGCCTCGAACGTTTCTTCGAAGAGGCGGCGCGATTCGCGATTCATCTGTTGAATCGCGCGCGTGAGATCCGAGAGCGCCTTCTCGAGGTCTGCCTTCTGGGTCGTGTAGAACTCGAATCGGCGCTGGCTCTCCTCGTGTTCGCGCATCGCGTCCAAGTTCACGCTGCCCATGCGCTCGATGAGGCGCACAAGCTCGTCGATGCGCGCGTGAGACACCTCGTCGGGGGGCGTTCGCATGTGGTAGTCGCCGATGACCCGCGGCAAGTGAAGCCCTCGGAACTTGTCGGCGACTCCTCCGAGCACGTGTTCGAGCGCGACTTGCTTCTCGCGCAGGACGATTTCGTGCCGCTGAAGCTCTTCGCGCAAGGCGTCGAACCGGGCCCGCAACTCTTTGAGCGCCATCTCACGCTCGAGGAGGCCGCCGCGAAGCCGCTCGAAGTCGGCGCGCGCGGTCCCAAGCGTGTCCTGCGTCTCGCGCGCTCGGTCGAGCGCCATTTGCAGTTGTGCGGCGTGCGCGTCGAGCTCGAGCGCAGTCTGGGAACGCGCGCGGGCGTTCGTGACGAGCTCCTCGTCCAGCCTGCGGACCCTCTCGTCGAGCTCGCCTGCGCTCCGGGTCAAGCGCAGCGCCGTGCCTCGCGCGGCTGCGAGCTTCTCCCGGGTCGCGGCCATCGCGATCTTCACCGCCGTCACGACCTGCCGCTGCCCGTCGAGCCTGTCGCGTGCCTCACCGAGCGCAGCCTCCGCGTCGTACAGCTCTCCCTCGGCAATCTCGACGCGAGCCCGGGCCTCGGACAGCACGGAGGCCGCTTCGTCCCGCTCGGCGCCCGCTTCGGCGAGCGCCCGCTCGAGCTCCGATTCCTCGACCGCCAGCGCGTCGAGGCGTGCGACGATCCCGTGGAGGCGCTCGTCGGCCTTTTGAAGGTCCTTCTCGGCCGTCACGAGCGCGAGGTCGCGGGCGTGCACCTCCTGGCGCGCTCGATCGAGCGCGGCGCCGGCTTCGGCGATCTCGCCGCGCGTGAGCTGGTGGGCCTCGAGGCAATGGGTGACGACCCGATCGAGGCGCTCGATCTCTTTGGCCAACTCGCGCGCCTCGCGCTTGCTCTCGAGCATCCCGGCGGCGACCGCGTCGCCCTGCCCGCCGGCGATGCGCCCATCGGCATGGAAGACGGCGCCTTCGAGCGTGACCAGCGCCGCCCGAACGCCCGAGCCACGAAGCGCCCGAGCGGAGGCGAGATCCCGCACCACGATCGCGTCGCCGACGATCCCGCGCACGAGCCCTTCGTCTTCAGGGGCAAACCGCAGTCCGTCCGCCAGACGCCCCACGATCCCTTCGGCCAGCGCCGTCGGGAGCTCCCGATTGGCTCCTGAAACGAAGGGGGCATTCAGCGGTACGATCGAAGCGCGCCCCTTCTTTCCACGCGCCATTTCCTCGAGCAATGCGACGCCGCGCTCCTCGTCGCGCACGACCACGTCCTCGAGCCGCGCCCCGAGCAGCCCCGCCAGCGCCTGCGTCAGCTCGGGCGGCGCTTCCACGCGATCGGCCACGAGGCCGGCGAGGCACGCGTCGCGGGTGCCGACGAGCGCCTTGGTTCCCGCGCCCCGCCCTTCCAGCCGCGCATGCATTTCTTCGAGGGCGCCGTAGCGCGAGCGCCGCTTCGACAGCTCGTTCTTGCTCTCTTCGAGCGCGCGCTCTTGCGTTTGAATCCGCTCCTTCAGCTCGACCAAACGGGCTTCGAGTCGCGTCTTTTCAGCCGCGGTCGTCACCCGACCCGCACGCGTTTCGTCGGCCGAGCGCTTGAGCTCTTGTGCGCGGGCGGCCGTTTCGATGCGCGCCGTATCGAGCGACGCGCGTTCTGCGCCGAGTTTGTCGCGCCGTGCCGACATCTCCCCCCGGCGGCGATCGAACCCGACGAGCTTCGCCTCCGCGCTCGCGATTTGTGCTTGCCCCTTCGAGATCGCTTGCCGCCGCTCGTGGACGCGGGCGTCGGCGATCGAGTGCGCCCCCGCGAAGTCGGCGAGCTTGGCGTCCTCCTCGGCGCCACGGGCCGACTGCTCGCTCTCCTCTTTTTGGATCGCCTCGACTTCGCGTGCGACCGCGGCCCCTTCGGCGGCGAGCCTCGCGGCGTGGTCGCCCATTTCGTGCTTCTCGCCCGCGGCTTGGTGCTCGCGGAGCTCGAGCGATGCGACGCGGTCTTTGGCCCGGGCGATTGCCGCCTCTTCGGCTCGCACCGCGTTCTCGGCCCCGAAGCTCGCATTTTGTGCCGCGTCGAGCACCTCTTCGGCGGCGTGTACGTCGAGCCGGGTCGCTTCGATCTCCGCGTCGCGGGCATCGACCTCGGCGCGAGCTTGCTCGCTCGCCTCAGATATTCGACCGACTTCGCCGCTCTCGAGCCGAATCCATCCCACGAGCTCGAGGTACTTGTGGGCGGCTACGTGGAGCTGAAGGTCCTCGAGCTCGTTTCGATACGCGACGAACCGCTCGGCCTTCGCGGCTTGACGCTTGAGCGAGGCGACGTTGCGCTCGATTTCTGCAACGATGTCACCGACGCGCAGCAGATTCTGCTGCGTGAGCTCCATCTTTCGCTCCGCCTGCTTCTTGCGGCTCTTGAACTTGGTGATTCCCGCAGCCTCTTCGATGAGCAAGCGCCGGTCCTCCGGCTTCGCGCTGACGATGAGGCCGACCTTGCCCTGCTCGACGATCGAGTACGCCTTCGTTCCCGCTCCCGTGCCGAGAAAGAGGTCGGTCACGTCGCGGAGGCGCACCGGCGTTTTGTTGATGAGGTATTCGCTGTCGCCGGTTCGATGGAGACGCCGCGTGACCGCGATTTCCGCGAACTCTTTGTACTCGAGCGGCAGCTCCGTCGGCGTGTCGTTGTCGAACGTCAGCGTGACCTCCGCGAGGTCGTGCGCCGTCCGCGACTCGCTGCCGTTGAAGATGACGTCTTCCATCGACCGGCCGCGCAGGTGCCTGGCGCTTTGTTCGCCCATGCACCAGCGGATGGCGTCGACGATGTTCGACTTGCCGCAGCCGTTCGGCCCGACGATCGCGAACACGTCCTGGTCGAAGCGAAGGACCGTGCGATCGACGAACGATTTGAAGCCGCACAGCTCGAGCTTCTTGATCTTCATCCGTTTACCCCGCTTCGTCGCGACATCTTGTCACTCCCCATATGATCAGCACTACGCTTCACCTGTATCTCCCGTTCGCCCGTTCAGGGCAAGCGTGAAAGAGAGGCGCCCGGCGCTCGGCGCTTTCATGTCGGGCCTTTGGACCTCTCTGGCACTCAACTTGACAGAGTGCCAAGAGGGCCATACCGGTAAACCCATGCCGACCTACGAGTACGCTTGCTCGGCGTGCGGGAACCAGTGGGAGCAAACCCAGCGAATTACGGAGCCGCCGGTCGAGCTCTGTCCGAAGTGCGCGAAAGCCACGGCACATCGCCTGATTAGCGCCGGCACGAACTTCATTCTCAAGGGGGGCGGGTGGTACTCGGACCTCTACGCCTCGCCCAAGGCAGAGAAGGCGCCCGCCGCGTCGGACAAGGCCGAGAAACCAACGGCGGACGCGGCCGCTCCAGCCGACAAGTCTGCGCCCAAAGCCGCGTCGACGGATGGCTCGAGCCCTGCGCCGGCGGCATCTTCGCCCCCGCCTAGCTCCGCTTCCTCCAGCTAAGGGCGCGTTGCGCGCCGCAGCCCCCCGAATACAAGCAGCATCGCTTCGCGCTCCGTCGTGCCGAAGTGGCGTCCGATCCGGGCCATGACGGCCGCGCTCACCTTGCCGCGCGGCGGTGTGGCGATGCAGGCGAGGTCGCCGGCCCAGGCGCGTGCTTCGTCGGGATAGTCGAGCCCGTCTATCCACGCACCGTACGCGCGCTCGAGTTCAGCGTCCACGCGCTTACGGCCCGCCAACCAGCGCTTCGCGCGGAGCGCGCCCCTCGTCAGCGCGTGGAACAAGCTCACCGCCGCCATCCACCGCTGGACCCCGGCCGGGTCGCGAATCGCCGCTTCGAGCGCGCCGGTGCGCTGGCGAATCTCGTCGAGCTCCATGTCGTCGAGCTCGCGCAGCGATCCGGGAAAACGCGACGCCAGATGCGCCATGCGAACCTGCATGGCCGCGGCACCCTCGTGGAGAACTTCATCGGCCATTCGGATGGCGAGTATTTCCCGATACTTGCCAAGCAAGCCCTCGAGCTCTTGAGTAGATGGGATCGGGGCCATCTCGGCGAGGGTACCGGAATCCCTCCCTTCGGCCATGTCGCTGCCCGGGCTGCACGAAGCCGGACCCGGGGTTACGTTTGCAGGGTGGCCGACGGCAAGCGCGAAGTGGACGAACTGCGAACCCGGATCGCCGAGATCGATCGGGAGATTCTGGCCGCGCTCGACCGGCGAGCGGGGGCCGCGAGGCGTCTTGGCGAAATGCGCCGAGATCTCGCGCCGCAGCTGCCGGTAGGCGACGTCGCGTCGGTTCGAGACCTCGTGGCGCGGTCGACCGGCGAAATGCCCGAGGCGGCGCTTCGCGACATTTTCCGTGAAATCTTCGGCGCGTGTCTGGCGCTCGAACTGCCGGTGAAAGTCGCCTACGTCGGCTTGGAGGGCGGCCCGGGGTACTCGGCGGCGAGCGGGCGCTTCGGCGCCGCGTCGAATCTACTCGGTGTCGAGAGCGCCGGCGCCGCGCTCGACGAAGTGCTCCGGCGACGTGCGGAATTCGCCGTCGTGCCGTTTCAGACGTCGATTGAAGGAGCCGTTCAATCGACTATTTCGGCGCTCCTTGCGAGCGACCTTCGCATCGCCGAAATGCTCGACGCGACGTGCGATCTGCACTTGGTCGGCGGAACGGAGGCCGCGGCGGACGTCGAGAAGGTCTACGCGACGCCCGGCGATCATGCGCTCTGCGATCGTTTCCTCGCGAGCCGCGAGCCGCCCCTCGCCGTCGTCGACGTGCGGTCGCCGCGAATGGCGTGCGAGCTCGCGGCGAAGGAGCCGGGCGCCGCGGCGGTGGCGAACGAGACGTTCGCCGCGCAGTTCGGGCTCGTCGTCTGCCAGAGGAGCATTCTCGACCGCGTGGGGGACCGCGTTCGCTACGCGCTCGTCTGTCCGCGGCCTTCGGGGCGAACGGGGCAAGACTTGACGTCCCTCGTGTTCACCGTCGGCGACGCGGCCGGGTCGCTGCTCGACGTGCTGCGCGTGCTCGCCGAGCGCGGGATCAATCTGACGAACATCGAGAGCCACCCGGTGCGGAGCGAGGCCTGGAGTTACCTCTTCTACGTGGAGTTGGCCGGTCACTTCACCGACCGCCCGCTCGTGACGGCGTTCGAAGAAATCAAGCGCCGTACGCGCTCGTTCAAAGTCCTCGGCTCGTACCCCGTGCCCTGAATCAGTATCCCGGCCCGCCCGGCGCCGGCGGGCGGGAAGACGGCTGAGGCGTTGCCGAGGGCTGCTGCGCCGGCGGAGGCCAGGCGGGGAGCATACTCGGGAAGGGAGACGGAAAGTTCGTCGGGAACGGCAGCGCGCTCGGAAACGTCGGCAGTTCGCTCGGGAGCGCGGTCGGCAGGAAGAACGGCTGCGGCGCCACCGCCCCGGCGTCGAGCGCGGCGGAGGCGACCGGCCGGGCGGAGGGCGACGGACGCGGTCCGACAGGAGTCGTCGGTTTGCTGGTCGGGACGAGCTTGGGGACGTCGCTGACCGGCGGAGGATGGCTGGCCGTGGTCCCGGTTACCTCGGACGTTTTCGCTTCTTCGAGCGCGGCCGGGGCCGCACCGCGCGAGGTCGCAGCGGGCGGGCTGGCGGACGACCATGTGCCCGTCGCCACGAGCACGCCCACCACGCCCGCGCCGAGAAGCACGGGCAGCGCCAGCAGCGCGACGAGCCACCCGCGCCCGCGGCGACGGCCGTCGCCCGCTGGAGGAGCGGGAACTACGGGGGTCCCCGCGTAACCGGGAGGAGTCAACGCCGTTGCCAGCGGAGGGGCGCGGAGCGTCCGCACCGGCGCCTCGGGCTCGCTCGGGTTCACCGCCTCGGCGGGTCCGGTGTGCATGCCCGCAGTCGAGCCCTTCGCCCCCGCGGCGGACCGCGCGGCCGTCGAGCCCTCCCGATCGGGTCCCCCCGCGGCGGCCGTCGCCGAGGCGATTGGCCGTCCGGCCTTTTCGAGCGCGAGCCGCATTTCGGTGGCCGACGCGAACCGAAGCTCCGGCCGCGCCGCCATGGCGCGATGGACGAGACCCGCGATGTCGCGCGGCACGTTCGGCGCCGATTGAACGAGCGGTACCACCTCACCGCGCTCGACCTTCAGCGCAATGACGTGCGCGTCCTCGCCATAGACGGGACGGGAGCCGGCGATCATTTCGTAGAGGATCACTCCTGCCGCGTAGACATCGGCCCGAGCGTCGACCTTGTCCGCGCTGCGCGCTTGCTCCGGGGACATGTACTCCGCCGTCCCCATCACCACACCCGCCACGGTGAGGTTCTTCTGATCCGGACTCTGGCGGCGCGCCTTGGCGATGCCGAAGTCGATGAGCTTGAGCACGGGTCTGCCGCCGGCGAAGGTGACGAAGACGTTCTCGGGCTTGAGATCGCGGTGAATGACGCCGAGCGCGTGCGCGGCCTCGAGCGCCGAGAGCACCTGCAAGGCGTACTCGCAAGCGGTCGGAATCGGGAGCTTGGGTTGTCGCTCGAGGACGCTCGAGAGCGGCTCTCCTTCGAGAAGCTCCATCACGATGTAGGCCTGTCCGTCCGCGGTGCGATCGACGTCGGTCACTTGAACGACGTGCGGGTTGCGAATTTGCGCTGCGACGCGAGCTTCTTGGAGGAAGCGCTCTACCAATCCCGTTCGCCGAGCGAGATCCGGATGGAGCACCTTGATGGCCACGCGAGTCCCGAGGCCGGCGTGCTGAGCCTCGTAGACCGAGCCCATTCCCCCGTCGCCAAGCAGGCGCGCGAGCCGATACTTTCCGTTGACGACGCTTCCGATACCGAGCACGACTCGCTCTAGGCTACCGCGCATTGCACCGTCATGCAGGGTTGCCGGCGAGGCTCACGCGGCCTTGCCGAGCTCGCGCCGGCTGAGAATCTCGCCGACGGTGTCGGCGTCGGCGATCGCCGCGAAGACCGGCTTCAACGCGTCGTCGTTGTCTTCCCCGCCGAACGCACCGCTCGGGGCGAGGGCGCGCGCCTGGGGCCCGTCCAAGACGAGAAAGACGTCGTGCAGCTTCTTCCACGGGGCGTCGATGACGTAGGCGATGCGCGAGCGGTCGAGCGAAAGCTCCTCGCTGCCTCGCCGGATGAGCACGCGGCTATTGGTGACGAAATACCGCGTCGCACGCGCCAAGCGGGCGGGACGCAGCCACGCGGCGTAGGCCACGCCCACCGAGACCGCCAGAAGAAGGAGCATTCCGAGCGCGGCGCCCCCGACCAGCGCTGCGGCGAGGGCCGGGGGCAGCGCGTGCAGCTGCAGCACGCGCGCGAGCGTCGGGATCGACTTGGCGAGCGAGCGCACGAAGGTGATCGCGAGCACGCCGCCCGCGACGGCCATGACGGCCCGCCTCGTCGTCCATGCCGACGCCAACGGCGCTCCCGACCAGAGCACGCGCTCACCCGGATCGAGGCGCTGCGCGAGGGGCCGGTCGGAGCTTCCGAGAGGGGCGCTCTGCTCGACCCCTCGAATCGTGGCCCAGAGCCGGTCGGGCGTTTCGATATCGGAGAGCGTGAGCGTGAGGGTTCGACGCAGCGCGCCCGTCGGCACCGCGCGCACGATGACGAGGTCGCCGAACGACGATTCGTTCGCGTACCAGCGCACGAGCGCGTAGCTGATCTGTGCGATCTCGATCGAACGCCGGAGCGGACCCCGCCGCCAAATCACGTGCCGGTCCGTGACGAGGTACTCCACTTGAGACCGCCACCAGAGCGGGATGCGCCAGGCTCCGAGCGCCAGGGTTGCGCACCACGCCGCCAGAAGGATCATTCCGCCAACCGGAGCGGCCAGCGACTTCGCCACGACGACCGCGTAGCAAAGCGTGACGGCAGAGGCGACGGCCCCGACGACGGCCATGACCTTGTTGACGAACGGCACAGTCACCGCCCGGCACTTCCCCCGCCAGAGGATGCGCTCGCCGAAGAGCGACTCACGGGCCATCGTACAGGGACCTCTCATCAAAGAGTGTGCCCCGCCAAGCCTTATGTCCAGGCTCTTCGCTCAACCTCGTGCGCGAATGTCCGCGCAGCGGAATTCGCAAAAGGGCTCAATTTCAATCAGCGCGGAAGGGGAACCGGCGCTAGGCGAGCCGTCGGGCCACGGGCATGTGCGCGACCCACCAGGGCGTCGCACAACCTCGGCATCGAGAAGCCGGCGACGGCGGCGGCCTCGGGGTAATTGCTCGTCGCGGTCATTCCGGGCAGCGTGTTCACTTCGAGGAGCGTCACGAGATCGGGGTCGCCAGCGTCCCCCACGACGAAGTCGACTCGCGACAGATCGCGGCAGGTCAGTGCGGTGTGCGCCGCCGCGGCGACGCTCTGCACCGTTCGGAAGACTTCGGGGTCCAAATTCGCCGGGCAGACGTGGACGCTGCGACCGGGGGCGTAGCGCGCTTCGTACGTATAAAATGAATCGTGCGGGGAGAGAATCTCCGTCGGAGGTAGAGCCGTCACCCGTTCGAGCTCGAGTACGCCGCACGTGACTTCGCGGCCGCGCGCGAAGTGCTCGACGATCGCGAACTCGTCGATCGCCCACACCGCTTCGATCGCCCGCGCGACCTCATCCGCCGACGCAGGGTCGTCGAGGCGGGTGACGCCGATCGCGGACCCCTGAGCCGAAGGTTTGACGACCAACCGGCGGCCGACTTCGCGGAGCGCGCGCGCCGCCGCCTCGCGCGCGTCACCGCGGCCGACCGCGATTCCTTTCGCAACGCGGAGCCCTGCGCGCTCGAAGAGAACACGCGACACGCGCTTGTGCATGGCGATTGCGCTCGCCAGGACGCCCGAGCCCACGTAGGGCAGCCCCAACACCTCGAGCAGCCCTTGAAGGGAGCCGTCTTCGCCCACGGCTCCGTGCGCGACCGGAAATACGACGTCATAGCCCCCCGTGCGAAGCGACTCGGAGAGATACGCGTCCAGTTCGAGCCGCACGGCTTGGTGTCCCGCCGACTCGAGCGCCTTCGAGACTCCGAGCGCGGAGGATCGGCTGACCTCTGCTTCGCTGGAAGGACCGCCTTGCACGACGGCGACCGAGAGGCGTGGGGCGCTGCGTCGTGGCTCGGCCGCGGCCGTCATGCCCGCTCCGCCTTCGCTCCCGACAGATCGACCAGATCGATCCCGAGACGGGTCGCGACGTCGAAGATGCGCGGATCCCGGTAGAACTCGCCGAAGCACACCCGTCCGATGCCGGCATTGGCCACCAGCCGGAAGCATCCCCAGCACGGGCTCGCGGTGACGTAGATGGCCGCGCCGTCTATCCGAACGCCGTTCCTCGCCGCTTGCACGATGGCGTTGGCTTCGGCGTGGACCGTTCGCACGCAGTGGCCGTCTTCCATGAGGTGGCCCTCTTCGTCGCAGTGCCCCAGGCCCCGGATGCTGCCATTGTAGCCGGTCGCGAGGATGCTCTTGTCGCGCACGATCACCGCGCCGACGAACTTGCGGTCACAGGTTGACCGCGTCGACACCTCTCGCGCGATGTTCATGAAATACTCGTCCCAGGACGCTCGAATCCGGGCCATGGCTCGCTTCCATTAGCAGACGTAGGACAAGAAGAAACCGCCAGGACGCAGACGTTCACCCCCACCCGCTATAGCCGCTGGCCCCTTTTCGCGCCGCCCAGGCGTCCTTATCTTGATCGGCATGAACCAAGTGGCTCCTGTCCCCACCGCGACGGGTACGGAACGAAGCGGAGCGCTCCGCTCGGTCGCGGGCATCTTTCCACGCACGCCTTTTCACTGGGTCGGCGACGGGTTTCGTGTCGCCACGTACTTTCCCAGGCCCTCGCTTCCCGCCGATCGCGTCAGTCCGTTTCTACTCATGGACTACGGCCCGCCGAACGACTTTGCCCCGCTCCAGGAAGGCAAGCGCGGCGTCGGTTGGCATCCCCACCGCGGGTTCGAGACGGTCACGGTCGCCTGGGAAGGATCCGTCGCGCACCGAGACAGCGCCGGCAACGCGGGCATCATCGGCCCGGGCGACGTTCAATGGATGACGGCCGCGGGCGGGATTCTCCACGAGGAGTACCACGAGCGCGAGTTCACCCGGCGCGGCGGGCGCATGCACATGATGCAGCTTTGGGTGAATCTCCCGAAGAAACACAAAATGGCGGCTCCGGGGTATCAATCGCTCACGGCGAACGACATCCCGGTGGCACCGCTCCCGGAAGGCGCGGGTACGCTCCGGGTGATCGCCGGCGCGTTCGATGGGGCACGTGGCCCAGCGCGAACGTTTACGCCGGTGACGCTTCTCGACGTTCGTCTTGCCGCCGGAGGCCTCCTCGCCTTGCCGCTCCCCAAAGCGCACAACGCGATGGCGATCGTCACGTCCGGCCGTCTGGCTGCAGGCGGGAAGAAAGCAGAGGCGGGTGAACTCATGCTCTTCGAAAACGACGGCGAGTCCTTCGAACTGGTCGCCGAGGAAGAGTCGACCCTTCTGGTTCTCGCCGGCGAACCGCTCGGGGAACCCGTCGTTCAATACGGCCCTTTCGTGATGAACACGCGCGACGAGATCGTCCAGGCGATCGCCGACTTCGAGGCGGGGAAATTCGGTCGCATCCCGGATTGACCGCCCCGCGCGGTGGCCCTGCGTCAGGACAACGCAGGGGTGTGCCCTGCAGTTCCACGGATGGAAGGGGGACGCCGTCTTCCCGATGAGCGCTCGAATGCAAAGGGCGTTGCGCTGCGCCGATGGCGTCACCGAACGGTGGATCGGTCGTCCGCGAGGGGGCATTGCGCGGATCTTTATCGTCGTGGACGACGAAACGCTCCTCGTGAACGGCGAGGCGGGCGTTCTCACCGTCGAGCCGGGGTCGACCGACGAGGGCGACGACGAGTCCGGCGCGGCTTCGCGGCGATAGCGCCGGAGGCCGAACGGTACGCGCTCGCTCGCCGGTCGACTCGCCGCCTACGACGCGCTCGTGGAGGTCTCGCCTTCGCGCGTCGTGACGCTGAACGGAAGCGGTCGCCGTCTCGATGCTCGCAGGCCCCTCCGCAGGCCTCGCGGCTCTGAAGGTGCTCGAGCGACCCCTCGCGGACTATCACCTCTTCTACGCCGCGCGCGCGGACATGCTCGAGCGTACGAGAGGTGACCCATGACCCGACTTGGAGAGAGCGATCTCTCGCGTGACGAACGAAGGCGAGAAGCGGCTGCTCGAGCGGCGGCTGCGAGATCGTCTCTCGCGCCGGCAGCCGAGGGACTGATTGGAGTTGGCGCGCCCCCACGATGGGAAGACCGGCATCCACGCGCGAGTGACAGGAGATGTTGTGACAGCGATCCAGGCGGCCAACGTCGCGGCCGGAGTTATGCGTCCTCCAGTACCCTTGCGAACGGGGACAATCTACCCGTAAGTTGACTCCGATCGTAGAATGGATGGAGCCGGAGCTGCCGCCGCACAGCGGGTGGGGACCACCCTCAAAGGGAAATATCGCCTCGAGCAGTTGATTGGTGTGGGAGGCATGGCTGCGGTCTATCGGGGAACGCACCGAAATGGGAATCGCGTCGCCGTAAAGGTTCTTCACACGAGCATCTCGGGCCACGCGGAGCTGCGGGAGCGATTCCTTCGCGAAGGCTACGTCGCGAACAGGGTTGAGCACCGCGGGGCGGTGCGCGTTCTCGATGACGACACCTCGGAGGATGGGTCTGTATTTCTAGTCATGGAGCTGCTTGAGGGCGATTCTCTGGACGCCCGGTGGGAGCGCGCGGGGCGGCAGCTGCCGCACCGCGAAGTGGCGGAATTGACACACCAGCTGCTGGATGTCCTGGCTACCGCGCACGAGAAAGGCATCATCCACCGGGATATCAAACCGGAGAACTTGTTTATCACCCACGAGGGAATGCTTAAGGTCCTAGATTTCGGGATCGCGCGGCTTCGCGAGACGGGAGCGGCCGCGATGATGTCGATGACGCGCACGGGAAATATGCTGGGAACGCCTGCATACATGCCTCCCGAGCAAGTGCTCGGCCGAAGCCGCGAAGTCGACGGACAAACCGACGTGTGGGCGGTCGGTGCGACCATGTTCACTTTGATCTCCGGGCGGTACGTTCATGAGGCAGAGACCATCCAAGAGATGCTCGTTTACGCGGGGAGCCGGCACGCGCGGTCGCTTGGTTCCGTGGCTCCCAACACGCCTCCGGCGCTTGCCGCTGTGATTGACCGAGCACTGATATTCGACAAGGCGATGCGCTGGCCCACGGCACGCGCGATGAGAAGTGCGCTGGGGAATGCCTACTTCTCCTCTTTCGGCGAGACGCTTTCGGGGACCAGGCCGGCACTCACGCCCATCGCACGGACCGTGCCTGACTCGCCCTGGCTGCCCCCTTCGAATCCACCACCAACGCCCCCGACGACATTGCCGATGGGAGGCCCGCGGGCGACTGCACTCGCAGCGGCTCGGCGGGCCCAAAGGATACGCACGACCACCGGGGGCATCGAGAGACGCGGTTCCCGCGCTTCGGATCTCGGCCACTTTCGCGGCGCCAGAGTGGCCATTGGGGCCGTAGCAGCGACATTGGTCGTCGGCGCTGTCGGGGCCGTGTTGACGCTGCGACACGGAAGCGATGCGCCGATACCCTCACCGAATCCGGGGGCGGCTCCCCTGAGCCAATCTGGTGCGGAGCGGCCCGATGTGTCCAAACTCATTGAGTCGGCTGAGCGGCTGAAATCCGCCGAACCGATTCCAATGGCGACCGCGGAGACGCGCGTTGGAGTCGACGCGGCGGTACTGAGGGTCAATCGTTCGCCTCGCGGAGGATCGATGCCGTCACGAACCGTGGACGCCTCGACCGACGATGGTACCGACGATCCGCAGGCCATCGATCGGGTTCTTTCCGGCTTGAGGGCTTCACGAGTGTCGACGAGCACCAGCGCGAGCCCAGCACCTGGGAAGCCAAACTGCCAGCCGCCGTACACGATCGACGTCGCCGGTCGACGGATTCCTAAGCCGGAGTGCCTGTAATGCGCGTAAGGGCCCTCGCAATCCTGCTCGCGGTTGGAGCGTCCGCCTCGGTCGCGCGCGCTGACAACAAGACAATCTGTGCAGACGCGTACGTCGCTGCGCAAACTCGACGGAGCGAGCAAAAACTCGTCGAAGCGCGCGACCAGCTGCGCGTGTGCGCCCGCCCCGAATGTTCTACGCTTATGCAGGGAGAAATGGTCCGAGATTGCACCGACTGGCTGGCCCAAGTCGAATTGAGCATTCCGTCGGTGGTCATTACCGCGAGGAACGGGTCGGATGCCGTACTTACTCACGTAACGGTTGCCATCGATGGAATCGTGGTTGCGACGGAGCTTGACGGGCGGGCAATCGACGTCGACCCCGGGTTGCACGTATTTTCATTTCAAGCGCCAAACCTGACAAGAGCGCAGCAGGTCGCCGCCATTCTCGAAGGGAAGAAGAACCAGCTGATTGCTGCAAGACTGGACGCGATGGGGCCACCCCCCGCCCTCGCGGGAGAGCCGACTTCCACCAGCTTGCCGCCGCGTGCGAGTGCGTCTCCAAAACTCGCGCCTGCGCAGCCACTCGAGCGGGCTCCGAGCGCTCCAGAGAGCGACACGCCGAAACGCGCTTCCACGTCGCCATGGACGTATGTTGCGTTCGGAGGTGGCGCGGCAGGCATTGTGGTCGGGTCTATATTCGGTGTGCTCGCGCTGCAGACCAAATCGTCTCTCGACGCGCATTGCCTACAGTACGCGTGCGGCAAGGCTTTCACGGGAGACATCGACTCCCTTCACGCGCAGTCCTGGATTTCGAACGTTGGTTTCGGCTTCGGCATACTGGGCGCCGGTCTTGGAGCGGCCCTCTTGGCGACAACGGCCGCCCCGGTGTCGGCCAGCAGGAGCGCGCTTAGGGTGATACCGTGGTTTGGGGGAACGTCGGGTGGGGTCGAGGGCTGGTTCCGATGAGGCGGCCGGCAACCTTCATCGTCCTCGCAGGACTGGCCGCTTGGCTGATGGCGAGCTGCAACGTGATCGTAGACA
>Ga0265316_10000967_pt1 | contig 31301 bp, 31 predicted proteins | sample 4522metaG_FD_202092 | JGI IMG/M metagenome (GOLD analysis project Ga0265316, IMG submission 202092) | Rhizosphere microbial communities from Carex aquatilis grown in University of Washington, Seatle, WA, United States - 4-5-22 metaG | ecosystem: Host-associated > Plants > Roots > Rhizosphere >...
CTTCGTGCCGTTTGCCGCTCGCATTGTTGGCACTGGGCGGCCTTCCGGCTGATCTGCAATTGGTTACCGCTGCCCTGGGAGTTGCCGAACTTGCGTCTGATGCCCTTTGGGCACTGGGATTCTCGGGGCAGATCCAGGCCGCACAAGCCGCACTCGCGCTGGTTGGGGACGAAGAGCACGGCGCCGTGGCGGCGGAGTCCTTGGGGACGATCGCCGGGCTTCGGATCGAAGGTCCTTTCGCCAAGCCGCCCAGAACCGACAACGCTCCACCGAGAGCGACGGAAGACGAGGCAGCGCCGCCCGAGCCGAAGCCCGAGGACGACCTTCCGCTCCCGAACGCCGAGCGGGTGCAGACCTGGTGGGCGAAGGCGCGCGCGCAGTTCCAACCGGGTGTCCGCTACCTGTTCGGGCGTCCGGTCACCGCCGAGACATACGCGCCTGCTCTCGCGGCCGCGCCAACTTGGCGACGGCGGCTTCTTTGTCTTGAAAGCGCGGCGCGAAGTCCAGTGGATGTGGACACCAGCGCCTGGACGGCCCAGCAGTCGGCACAGCAGATTCCCCCGCTGCGCCTCGATCACACATTGGTGATGCTCGCGCGACCCAGCGGGAGGTAGTCTGACATGTTCGAGATCATCAATCGGACGCCGTTCGTTGTCTCGCTGATCCCAGGCCTCGGCAAGGACGATGTCGCGCACATAACCGTGCTTGCCAAGGGGACGTTCAGCATCCCGATCCCGCCTGGGCCGCCCCGCATTGCCGAACAGCAGATCCCATTTTGGCCGGGCGACGAATGGAATGGTCCAGAACCTGCAACCAGCAGCGTTCGTTTCGAGTCCGACGCGTGTCCGGCCAAGCCAGGAACGGATGTCGTGCTGGTGGGCCACGCCTATGTGAGCGCCCGCCGCCAGGCGACCGTCGACGTCGGGCTAAGGGTGGGGAAGCTGCAAAAGGTAGTTCGCGTGACCGGGGATCGTATCTGGGCGAGAGCCGCCCTTACTTGGGTGATGTCTTCGCCGCCGGTCGCTTTCGAGCGGCTGCCGCTGGTGTACGAGCGCGCCTTTGGTGGCGTGGACCGCAGCGATCCGGCCCAACCTTCCGGCGATGACCGCAACCCGGTCGGGACCGGCTTCGCCGCCGCAGCTCGCAAAGAACGACTCGAAGGCTTGCGACTCCCGAACCTGGAGGACCCGCGCCACCCCATCAAGACGTGGAGCGATCGCCCTCCGGTGGCTGGATTTGGGGTCGTCGGCCGCGGCTGGCTCCCGCGCCGACGCTTCGGCGGCACCTACGACCAACGCTGGACCGAGCAGCGAAACCCGCTGCTTCCCGACGACTTCGACCCACGCTTCTTCAATGGCGCCCCTGCCGACCAAGTGGCGGTTCCCCACCTGCGTGGCGGCGAGCCGGTGTCTCTGTCCAACTGCAGTCCCGACGGCGTGCTGTCCTTCGAGCTGCCGCGGATCGCACTCTCGATCACCATCGATTGGGCCGCAGGCCCACAGGCCCAGGAAGTGCCGCCCGTTCTGGACACTGTGATCCTCGATCCCGACGAACGTCGCATCGTGATGAGCTGGCGAAGTACATTCCCTTGCGGCCGTCGCCTGCGCCAGGTACAGCGGGTGGTGGTGCGTATGGCGAGGAGCGCGTGATGGCGACGAATGCAACACCGATGCTGGCTATCACAGGCGTGGGGGCCATCAGCCCGGTGGGCCGCAGCGCCATCGAGACCTGCGCCTCGGTGCGTGCCGATATCTGCCGCTTCTGTGAATGGCCCTGGTACACGCCTCTCACCGCAGACCCTGACTGGGAAAAGGCCGAGCCCCTCGTCGCGAGTTTCGTGCCCGACGTGACAGCGCGGGCACCCGGGCCTGACCGGCTGGTCGAGCTCGCCACCTTGGCCTTGCGTGATCTGGTCAGCCGCGCGCCCTTGCGACGGGCGGCTCTCGCACAAGCCGCGCTCTTCCTGGCCCTGCCCGAGCCGGACGCCGCCACTGGAAAGTGGGCCCTCGGTCCCGAGTGGGGCCGCCGGATTTGCGCGCACGCCGGTCTGCCGGCGATTCCGGTCGTTACTGCGCGCTGCGAGGGCAGCCCTGGATCGCTCGCGATTCTGAGCGATGTCCAGCTCCACCTCGGCCGGCAGCCCACGACCCTGGCCATTGTCGTCTTCGTGGACAGCTACATTGATGAGGGCCGTCTAGCTGCGCTGGACCACGACGCGCGCCTGAAAAGCGCGCGCACCACCGATGGCATCGTCCCGGGCGAGGCCGGCGTGGCGATCCTGGTGGAGTCGCCCGGCAGTGCGGATCAGCGTCGGGCGGTCCCGCTCGGCCTGATCGGCCCGGTTGGTCTTGGTCAGGAGCCCCAGATCCGCTCGTCGGACAAAGAGAGCAGCGGCCGCGGCCTGAGCGAGGCGTTGCGGGCCACTTTGGTCAATGCGCCGCCCAAAGCGTCGCGCTGGTGCCTGTGCGATCTCAATGGCCAGAGCTACCGGGCCGCCGAGTGGGGCGTGGTTCTGGCACGGCTGGCAGCCCAGCTTTCCACTGTGAACCGTCTGTCACATCCTGCAGATTGCCTGGGCGACATTGGCGCGGCAACCGGTGGTTTCCTAGTTGCCCAGGCCTTGGCCGGCTTCGCCCGCGGGTACGCCCGAGCCGACGAGGCAATCCTGTGGGCTTCATCGTCCGAACATGGCCTGCGCGCCGCTGTCCGCATCACCCCGGGGAAGAATGGAGACAAGCAATGGCGAGCAAAGTGAACGTCAACAATCTCACTGTGGTCCACGCCGCCAGCAGCGGCGTGGCGCCCTCGTTCCCCGATGTGTGCCTCACACCCTCGCCAAGCGGGCCGATTCCCATCCCCTATCCCAACATCGCGCAGTCGTCGGACACCGCCATGGGCAGCAAGACCGTCACCATCGAAGGCAACCCGGTCATGCTAGAAGGGTCGAACTTCACCACCAGCACCGGGGACGAGGCGGGCAGCGCAGGCGGCGTGGCCTCGGCCACCACCAAAGGCAAGGCCGAGTTCGTCAACTTCTCATTCGACGTGAAGATCGAAGGCAAGTGCGTGCCACGGCTGGGCGACCTGATGATTCACAACAAACTATCTGCTCCCAACACCCCGCCCTTCCCCGAGGTGCAACCGCCTTGTCCGATGGTGCCGTCGCTGCTCCCCGAGGAGCAGGAACAAGCCAACCAAATTGTGAAGCTGGATTTGTTGCACCGCTGACGTCGGAGAGCCCGCCATGGCCAAGCTCAAGCAATATGTGAACCTGCCCCAGATATCGCTTTTCGTCGAGCGCGGGATCGCATCGTTGGACCGGCTCGGCCCGGTTCACTTCAAAGCCAATTTCAAAATGGATGACCCCATGCTGGCGCAGTTCCGAACCGTGCTGGTCTCCGAGGTGTCGCCGTATACCGAGTCCGAGAAGAAGCGCAACCGCTGGTACAAGCTGCAAGAGCCCGTCGGTATGCAAGTCAGCGAGGGCAAGGAGATGGTGTCTGGGACCACCGCCCAGCTGCCACCCTCAGGCGGCGCGGTCTACAAAATCGAAGCCCGCGCCGGCGAAAAGACCGTGGAATCCACCGACGAGATCGAGACCTGGCGGCGCCTATTCTTTCAAGTGCTTCGCATGAAAGACGCCAGTGATCCCAAGAAGGACGTGAAAGTCCCGAACTTGAGGGACGCGCTCGACTACTACAAGACCCTGTTCGTCGAGCTGCTCGACGTGCCAGAAGGCGTCCAGACGGAGATCCCGTATCTCGAAAACGCGACGTCAGATGATCTGATCCGGTTGGTGAAACCCAAGTACACGGTCAAGGACCGCGAGCCATGGGTCTTGGCGCTGGTTTTCTCCAATGCGCTGCCCAGGTTGACCGAGATCGAGGTAGGCAAGGCGCCCTTCCCCGGAAAGGTCGAATTGCCGGGCCGATTGTGGGGAAACGCTGAACTCGTGTTCCCGCTTCCCAAAGGAAAGTACGCCTGGTGGGGTGTGAACCCGGAGCACGATGCGAAGAACGGAGGCAAGGGAATCTGGCTGCGTGACGACGGAGAGATCACCGTGGACGGCAAGACTTTTGTGATCCCCAAGAGCTCGATAGAGATCGACACCTCGAACAGTGTCAAGCCCGGCGCCGGATTCAACCGCCTCAAGATCACCCTACCCGAGGCAGCTCGCAACCAGAACCGGGTCCTCAGCAAAGATGCCAAGCTCAAGCTCACGCTGTGGGTGGTGAGCGGTTTCTCGGGAGGCTTCGCCCTGGTGGGTCAGAATCTGCTCACCGTATCGCGCACCGCCTGGTGGCGCGACGAGGACACGGACGACGAAAAGCTGCAGGTGTTGAATCACGAACTCGGTCACAAACTGGGCATGGTACCCAAGGGTGGTCACCTCTTTGGTGGCCAGTGTGAGCTCGACGCGCCGGACAAGCTGTACGGCGACCTGGATCTTGTCTACGCCGGGCCGAAGCCAGACCAGACACTGAAAAACTGGCTCAAGTACAACAACAACGCCAAGGGCCACTGTGGCGCGCACTGCGAACGCGGCGCAAGGGGGGTGAGAACAGCCGATGGGTGGGTATGGAGCGGAAAACCCGAGTGCACCATGTTTGGCGCCACCTCGACCGTGGATAAGCCGTCGCCGCAGAACTTCTGCGAAGTATGTGCAAAGCTGCTGATCAGGCAGAACCTGAATCCGGCTGACTCGGATGCAGTACTTTCATTCAAGAGCTTGCTCGATCACTGATGACTGACCTTACTTCCATATCCCGCAGCTTGCCCCGGTGCTCCCGCTCGGCGTGGACACTGGCGTTGCTGCTTCTCGCATGCGGCACCACAGCCAGATCCCAACCGCGCAAGGAGCACCACAACATGGACGAGTTCAAGTTCGAGATCGACCGCGACGGAAGCTTCGAAGCTGACGAGGAATGGCTTCTATTCAACAATGCGCGACTCTCAACCCGTGGCAAGCCCAAGATCATCTCGGGCGTGGGCATCGCCATCAACGCGCCTCGGGAGGTGCAATTCTCCGAAGGGCCGAGACTGTCGCCCAAGGACGCGCAGTTCATCGTATGCGTGGCCACGCGGTTCGTGTACGACATGCTGGGCTACGGGTCGGACTTCATGGATCACTTGACGCTCGTGGCCGTCGACGCGCGATCCCACCAGGCGTACTCCGCATCCGCGCTTCTCGCCGAGAACAGCAACATCGGGGAGACCCTCGTACCATTCCCCAGCGACATGCCGGGGCCCGAGACTGATGACACCAACACCACCATCGGCGAATTCCTGCGCGCCAATCTGGCCAAGATGATCGATCTGCCTGCGGTCGAGACCGAGTACATCATCTACGCCAGCCTCGGACCGTACCGCTCGAACACACTGACCGTGAAGCTTGTGCGCCGAAAGCCCAGCCCCTGAGCATGAGCAACAACGACCTTTCACCTACGCGCGACACACCCACCACTGCGGCGGATTTCGTGGGCGTGAAGGTGGCGCTGTCACCGGCGTCCGCTGTGCGCGGACCCCTGGCGCTGGTCGGGGTCTTTCAGCTTTCGGCGGCGCAGGCCGATGCCATCGACCAATACCCGCACCGCGCCCTGGTGGTCGCGCTCGCCTCGACGAACGGGACCATGGTGACCACGCCTTTCCGCCAGCGTGTATTCTTTCCCGACGACGTTCAGCGCGTGGCATCCCTGGTGCGCGGCTATTTCCGCATCGAGCTGGTGGACCCCGGCGAAATTGTGCCCGCGGGTCCCTTCTGGGTGACCGTCTCCCTGGGCGAGCATCTGTCGAACGTCGTCGGCTTTGCCGGCCCACCCGTGCCGGCCGGGGCCCATGCTGGTCTGGGCGCATGATCCAGCTCGCGCGCCTCGCAGATGCGATTCGGTGAAGGAAAAATGGCGCTCAAAACGTCTATCCTCTGCGCAGGGATTGCTGCCTTGTCGCTTTTCGGATGTCTTCCTTTTGCGCGCTGGAATGCTGCCTCTCTGCCCCCCGCACGCGCGCTCTTTGTCTTTACCGACCAAGCCAGGGGGCGACAGGGCTACATGGACGAGCTGGGCCGTGAGCGCATTCCCGCCCGCTATCTCCGCGCCGCTGCCTTTGCCGAAGGACGAGCTGTCGTGCAGCTCGCCGAGGAGCCCCAGGCAACCGCCTTCATCGATGGAAGGGGCACCGTGCTCTGCCGTTTGAATCTGGCGTTCGAAGACGTCACCTTCTCCAATGAACGCGTCATTCTCGGCGGCCAGGTGCTCACGCCAGCAGGGCAAGCGCTCTTCGAGGTGATGGGCCCCTGGGGCGGGAGGGATGAGGGCTTCGCCGAAGGCCTCTTGAACGTGCGGAAAGACGGCGCCTACGGCTTCGTCGACATCAACGGGCAAGAGGTCATCACACCACGCTTCGCCAAAGCGAGTCCTTTTGCCGAGGGGCTCGCCGCGGTTGCGGAGATGTCGACGATGGCTGACAACCAAGGCTACATCGACCGCAATGGCGAGTGGGTCATCCAGCCGAAGTTCTCCTGGGCCAACTCATTTTCTGATGGCCTGGCCCAGGTCCGCGGTGGTTACATCGACAAGAAGGGAACTCTCGTCATCAGCACGGAACAGCTCAGCCGACGCCTGTGCCGCAACCCAAGCTGCGAGGTCCGAACGAACGACTTCGCAGACGGCCTGGCGCTGGTGGAGGTCTGGGACGACTGGGACGAATCTCATGATCGGTTCTTCGGCTTCATCGACCACACTGGGGCAGTGGCCATTGCTCCTCGTTTTGGCCTGGCAAGCTCTTTCTCAGAGGGACTTGCAGCCGCGGCAGCAGACGGTCCCTACGGCTACATCGACAAGGCGGGCCGCTGGGTCGTGCGCCCGAAGTTCGGGGAGGCTGGGCCCTTCGTGAATGGCTTGGCGCGGGTTTCCGCGGTCGCCGGCAAGAAGGACGAAGCTGGTTGGCGCCCGCTCAAAGTGGGGTACGTCGATGTCCGAGGAAGATGGGTGCGCTCTTGGGATGAGCTCAAGCCACCGCCATTGCCGCAATGACCTGCCGTAGGCCAGGGGCACATACCGGATTGAGAATCTCTCGTCGAACTGCGAGCTGGAAAGATGGAAAGGACTCCTGGGAGGAGAAGCTGAAAACCTTGAACCACGAACTCGGGCACAAGTTGGGTATGGTCCCCAAGGGCGGTCGGCACTTCGGTGGTCGGTACGAGCTGGACGCGCCGGACAAGTTGTACGGCGACGTGGATCTAATCTACGACCCCGAGAACCCGTCACAGGACGTGAAGGACTACGTCAAACGCTACGACAACTCCAAGGGCCACCGCGGCGCCCACTGCGAACGCGGAGCAAGCGGCGAGAAGGCGGACGGGGTGTGGGAGTGGAGTGGCGAACCCGGGTGCACTATGTTCGGTGCGAACGCGATCGAGGGTGTCTCCGCGCTCCAGAAGTTCTGCGAGGTTTGTGCGAAGCTGGTCATCAGGCAGAACCTGGATCCGGCGCACCCGGATGCGGTTCTCTCATTCAAGAGCCTACTCGACATCAAATGACTGGCACCGGTCGCCTATCCCGTAGTTTGTCCTCGTCGTGCTGCTGGGCGTGGATCTTCTCGTTATTCCTTCCCGCCTGCGGAACGACAGCCGCGTCCCAATCTCGCAAGGAGCATGAAACCATGACCGAATTCAAATTCAAGATTGACCGCGACGGGAGCTTCGAGCCGGAAGCATTCTGGCTCCGCCACAACAATCCGCGACTCTCCACCCGAGGCACGCCCGACATCATCTCGGGCGTGGGCATTGCCATAAACGCGCCGCGAGAAGTCCAGTTCTCGGAAGGGCCCCTCCTTTCACCCAAGGACGCGCAGTTCATCGTGTGCGTGGCGACGCAGTTCGTGTACGACATGATGGGCTACGGATCGAGCTTCATGGACTACTTGACACTCGTGGTGGTCGACGCCCGGACGCACCAAGAGTACGCGGTGTCCGCATTGCGCGCCGAAAGCACCAACATCCGCGACAACTACGAGCCGCCCCCGAGCGACATGCCGCAACCCAAGACCGATCACACCAACACCACCATCGGCGAAGTCCTGCGCGCCAATATGGCCAAGATGCTCGATCTGCCGGCAGTCGAGACCGAATACATCGTGTACGCCAGCCTCGGACCCTATCGCTCCAACACCCTGACCGTGAAGCTTGTGCGCCGAAAACCCAGCCCCTGAACATGAACGACAGTGACCTCGTTCCCGCGACCTGTACGCGCTTGTCCTGGCCCAGTCGCTCGGCGTGGACTCTGGCATTGCTGCTTCTCGCATGCGGCACCACTGCCGGATCCCAACCACGCAAGGAGCACGACAACATGGACGAGTTCAAGTTCGAGATCGACCGCGACGGAAGCTTCGAAGCTGACGAGGAATGGCTTCTTTTCAAGAATGCGCGACTCTCAACCCGTGGCAAGCCCAAGATCATCTCGGGCATCGGCATCGCCATCAATGCACCTCGGGAGGTGCAATTCTCCGAGGGCCCAGACGAAGGTGGGTCATTTTCGGAGGGGCCGCGCCGCCTGCCCGAGGAGACGCAGTTCATTGTCTGCGTGGCCACGCGGTTCGTGTACAACATGATGGGCTACGAGTCGGACTTCATGGACCACGTCTTCTTGGAAGCGGTCGACACCCGGACCCACGAGGCGTACGGGGCATCCGCGTTGCTTGCCGACGATAGCGATATCCGTGAGCATCTCATTCCACCCCCCAAGGACATGGCTGAGCCAGAAACCGATCACACCAACACCACCATCGGCGAAGTCCTGCGCGCCAATCTGGCCAAGATGATGCAACTTCCTGCAGTCGAGACCGAATACCTCGTGTCAGCCAGCCTCGACGACTACCGATCGAACGCGCTGACCGTGAAGCTGGTGCGCCGAAAGCCCAGCCCCTGAACATGAGCAACAACGACCTTTCACTCACGCGTGACACGCCCGCCATTGCGGCGGATTTCGTGGGCGTGAGGGTGGCGCTTTCACCGGCGGCCGCCGTCCGCGGGCCCCTGGCGCTGGTCGGGGTTTTTCAGCTTTCGCCAGCGCAGGCCGACGCCATCGACCAGTATCCGCACCGCGCCCTGGTGGTCGCCCTCGCCTCGACCGCTGGGACCATGGTGACCACGCCCTTGCGCCAGCGCGTGTTCTTTCCCGACGACGTCCAGCGCGTGGCATCTCAGGTGCGCGGCTATTTTCGGGTCGACCTGGTGGATCCCGGCGAAATTGTGCCCGCGGGTCCCTTCTGGGTGACCGTCTCCCTGGGCGAGCATCTGTCGAATGTCGTCGGCTTTGCCGGCCCACCCGAACTGACCGGAGTTCGTGCTGGGCTGGGCGCATGATCCGCCGAGGTCGTCTTGCACCGCAACTGCTGCTCGTTGCGGTGATCACCCTTGTGCCTCTTCACGAAGACCCGAAACGCCCGAACGGTTCGGTGGAAGACAATCCCTGTCCCGCCTACCGACTGCTTATCTCCTCCACGGTCGCCGACGACGGCGAGCACGAAAATGTGGCGATGGGTTATGATGCCGGCAAGCGCTTCATGCCCGACCTGAACCCAGAACAGCGCGCCCGCGAGCACATTGATTCCCAGCTGCTTGCGTGCGGATGGGTGGTTCAGGACTACAGGATGGCGAGGCAGATTTGAGCGACGCTGTCGCTCGAATCTCCAGTTCCCGAGATTTGCCAGACGCCGTCTGGCGAAATCAGCGTCTTCCCGGGTTCCTTGATCTCCCAGACACCGTCTGGGAAATCGTCACCAACGCATCAATCGAGGGTGTCGAACATTTCCGAGACAGTGTCTCCGGTATTCCCTTCGCCACCCGTTGCCGAGGAAGTGCTGGCCGGGGAGTCAACCTGTAAGGACTGCTTACAAGTTCGCCCCGAGCTGCGGCGTGTTTCGGAGGGCAACTCTGGGGGCACTCTTGCCGCCCGCCTTCTCCGATTCCTTGTTTTCTAGGCTTTCTTGGTTCTAACTGGGCTCCTGAGAGGCACGACGCTATGAAGAAACGCGGAATGTTCCGAACGGCACTCCTTCTCCTGACCGTGGGTGGTGGGGCTGTCTCGTGCGGCGGCGCGGCCGGTTCCTCGGTTGGCTCCGGTGGGGCCGTCAGTAGCGGCGGCTCTGGGGGCAACGCGGGCGCCGGCGGGAACGCAGTGGGCGGCGCAGGAGGTGGCACAGTTGTCGCGGACGGAACCCCTAGTCCGCCGGTCGCAGGCTATCACCGTGTCTTCCTCCAGGATTTCACCACGATGGCGAGTCTGCCGCTCAATCCATGGGACATGGGCTCGGGGATCTGGATCGCACACACGCCTTCCGCCAAAGATTGGTTCACCTTCATTGACCCGGTCGACAACTACAACCCGTTCGGCATCGGCGACGGCCAGCTCACCATCCGGGTCGCCAAGCGCGGCTACGGTGACCCGAACAATTGGTTCTCGGGCTACTCCGGCGGCCTCCTTTGCAGCATGGATGGCTCGGGCAACGGCTTCGCCCAGCAATACGGATATTTCGAGGTCTCAATGTGGTGCCCCGGCGGCCCGAACACTTGGCCGGCGTTCTGGCTGCTCGATCGCCCGAGCCTGGTCGCCCCGGGCACGGCCGGCGCGGAGATCGACATTGTCGAAGAGTACGGGAACTGGGGAACACCACCGAACGACCTGCAGCCGGACAATTACACGGCCACGTGGCACCGGTGGGCGAACGCCAACGGCAGTGATGGGGGAAAAGGCTCCGCGGTGAGTGCGCCCGGGTTGACCGCAGGCTATCACCGCTTCGGGGTCGATATAGAGCCGGACACCATCGTCTGGTACTACGATCGGACCGAGGTCTGGCGTGTTCCAAGCTACGACGAGGCCAAGCGGCCGATGTTCCTGCTGCTCAACTTGGCGCTCGGCGGCGGCACCTACAACAACGCCGCCGGTGACGACTACGATTGGAACCTGACCCCGAATCCCTCTGATCTCCGAGTCGCCTACGTCGCGGTCTGGGCGAGCCCGAACAGCCCGAACTACTGAGTTCAGCCTATGCTCATCAGCCGTCTGGGTTATTGTTCCGCGCATTGCAGGAATATGTCAGGCCAGGCGTTGTCGCAGGCAAAGCTGCCGCACTTGCCAGCATCAGACCAACCAACCGCAACACACCCACCAGTGCCGGTATCTGTTGACAGAGCCGAGGTCCAGTCTTGGCAGGTGGCGGCCGTGCCGACGCTGCCAAAATAGGGAAGGCCGGTCCATAGGAGTTGTGCGACCGATGTGTCGACATAGTTGCCGCCACCGTCTTGGGTCACCGCACCCTCAATAGTCACCGGCGGAATACCGTCGACCATCGCTTGAACGATTTCGGCCCCTGTACCAACCTTGACCCCATCGGGCCGCACGTAGACGGCCGCCACGTCAAGGACATCGGTAAGCGCGCGCGTGGACGCGACGAGGACTGCCTTCACTGCCGTTACCGACGCTGGCGCGTCGGCCAGGCACTTGGCGTCGGCGGCGCTGAGACCACCACCAGGAATCCAGGCTGACTTGCTCAGATAGATCTTCTTGCCCGCCACGGGTGCCACGGTGACCGGCGTATTCGCTCCCTTCATCACGCAGAGCACGCGGCTGGCAATAGCGCAGGATGAAACTCCGACATTGTTGTTTGTCCACCCTTTCCCTCCCGCATGGGTGTTGCCGTGCGAGGCATCGAGGGTCGCGTCCGTCCAGTCGTTACAATTCTCGCCGACGTAGAGAGCACTGGTTCCTCCCATGCCCGACAGCGTGTCGGCGATGACTCGTTGACCATTCTCATCGTAAGCCACCGGGTAGTAGACCGCACCGGTGTAGAGAGCCGTCGCCATGTCGTCGATCCATGGCAGGAGGTCGGCCCGTACCCATCCACGGGTCGACCCGAGCAGCGTCGCCGGAGCATAGTTGGTGGCAGCCATCCATGCGACGTACGCATCATTCGTTGCATTGTTGATGCCGGCGGCCGTTGCCAGCTGGTTGCACTGTGATTGATATGCGTACGCGCTCCCGAGATTGCCAAGAAGGGTACTTGAGGTGACGAAGGCGAGATTTGCGGGCAGACTGTCGAACCTTGCGGTCGTCGAGGTGGCATAGCCAATCGTCAACGAGCAGAGTCGGTTGGGGCCATTGGCGGCGCAGGCGCCATTCCATCCCGACAACACCGACGCAACCGTTGCCCCGGTGTTGGTGGGCTTGGCGGTCAGCGTGACGTGAGTGCCGCTGTCAAACGTCGCCGTGCATGTCGTCGGTGCGGTACAAGTCGTGTTGCCCGGCTGGATACCCACGGTTCCATCACCGTTGCCCGCGAAGGACACGGTCAATATGTAGCGCGCGGTAACAACAGCTTCCCCGGCTCCATCTGTGCTGCCATCCGCTTCTGCACCTCCGCCTTGGGCGCCGTCCGTCCGGGCCGAATGTAGTCCACCTCTTCCACCACAGGCCGCAAAGACCATTACGACCGCAAGAGAGAGGTGCCAATGCTCGGTCGTGGACAAACGATTCGAAGCGCATCTTTCTTGGTCGAGTGAACCTTCACGCAGGCGGGGGCGACACTGGCGCAGTCCCTGAAGGCCCGAGTGATCGCCCGATCGGCCCGCCCGGCTGTATGATCGGCTCGCTGAAAGGTCGCTGCGGAGCATGCTGGGTAGTCTACGCCACTGTGGGACAATAGGTCAGCTAAGTGCATAGTCGTGCAAGGGCACGCGCGACGGTTGGGACAAGGCATGGCAGCTTAGGCATCAAATCTAGCCACCAATCTGCATCGTCTCGACGAGAACGTCCCTGCTGCGTCCGTGCAGTTGACGGCGGAAGAGCTGCGCCAAATCGCAGAAGCCCTGACACATCTGAAGGTGCAAGGCGATCGCTATCCCGCGCACCTGGCTGCGCGCTGGAAAGTGAATCATGGCCATCCGTGAAGAAGCGCAACGGAACCACGACGCCCCATCTTCGAAGCGCCTTCTCCATGCTCGCGTCGCTCGGCGGATGTGAACCGCAGTTACCGGGACACGTGGCTGCGAACCTGTCAGTCGGCAACAACCGTCGGGCGCTCCTCGGCACGATTACGCAGTTGCTGCCCTTCATCGGCTATCCCCGCACCCTCAATGCGATCCGGGTCATCAACGAAGGGACGGACACGATGACGAACGTCCTGTTCTTTCATTTGCCGGTCACGCGTCGCCCGGCTGAAAGGAACTGTCGGACGACGCGTTGCTGTTAGAAACCGACGAGAACTGCGCTACTCTTGGCGCGGCGGCTGAGGCATGTGGTCGGGCAGGCAGAAGAGGCGGCTGTCAGACGCGGAAACGCAGCGTCCGGTGATGGTCTGGTCGGGCAACTTCACCGAGCAAACATTGCCAGCCTGTTGGTCCTTGCACGCGGCAAACGCCTCGGCGGGCGGTTCACGCGGCGGCGGTTGATCGGGCCGACAGGCCAACCGTCCATCGGGAATGGCCGCGCACTGGCCCGCAATAGCGGCGTCGTGCAGAACGACCTGGCAGGTGTCACCGGCCTGCTTGTCCTTGCACGCGGCAAATGCCTCAGAGGGCGGCTCGCGCGGCGGGCGGTTGTCGTCCCCGGCAAAAGCCTCGGTTGCCGGAGCAAGGGAAAGCAGAGTTGCAAGCAGCAGCGAGGAAGGGACTGTTCGTTGAGTGTGCATCGAGATCTCCTTGTTGGCGGTTACGGGCCGTTGCCATATGCAACGGCATGCCCCCACTGTGAGCGCCGCGTGTGGAGCCTTGTTTGCGGAAAGGTTGCGAAGTGTGTCGTCGCCTACGTCGCAATCGGAATGCGTACTGTCACCGTTGTTCCCACATCGAGCTGGCTTTCAATGCCGATGCTGCCAGCGTGGGCTTCGATGATACGCTTGGCGAGCGCCAGGCCGAGACCCGCGCCGCCTGTTCCACGGCTGCGGCTGCGGTCGGCGCGGAAGAACGGGCGAAACACATGGGGAAGGTCCTCGGCGGCAATTCCGTGGCCCTGATCACGCACGACCAGCAGGGCGTGGTCCTCAATCTGGCGCAAGTCCAGGTTTACCGGCGCTGCAGCCGGGCTGTATTTGCAAGCGTTGTCGAGCAAGTTCTCAATCACGCGGCGAAGCAGGTTGGCATCACCATTGACTGTCACCTTCTTCGGAGGCAGGTCAGCCTGCAAGCCACGCCCCGCGTGCGCCGCCTGGGAACGAGCCAGGGCGTGCCGGACCACTTCGCAAAGATCAATGGGCGCGCGGTGGAGCGGCGGAATGGCGCGCATGTTCTGCGCTTCCATTCGCGCCATGACCAAGACCTCCTCAACCAGCTTTTCCAGTTCGGACAGATCCTGGGCAATGTCGCCCAGCGACTGGCGGGCCGCCTCGGCGTCGCCTTCGCTGGCCAGGTCCAGCGCCACGCGGATGCGCGCGAGCGGCGTGCGGATCTCGTGCGAAACGCTGGCCAGCAATTCCCGCTGGGCACTGAGAAGCTGCGTGATTCGCTCTGCCATTTCGTCGAACGCGCGCGCCACCTCGTGGCCCGACCGGCACGGGGCCACCTCGCCCTTGCCCACGCGCGCGCCACCGGTTGCCGCCCCAGCAACCTCTGGACGGTCGCCTTCAAGCTGCCCGGCGTTGGGGTCCGATGAGAACGTCAGCCGAGATTCCGAGCCTGTCTCGAAGCTTCGCGATCATCGCGATGGTGAGTGGCCGGCGGCGGTTGAGGACTTCGGAGATACGGGCGCGGCTGCCGATGATGTCGGCCAGATCTCTGCGGGTGAGGCCCATCTGTTCCAGGCGGAAGCGGATAGCGTCGATCGGGTCGGGCGGGTCAATGGGATGGTGTCGCGATTCGTAAGCGTCGACGAGGGTTACTAGAACTTCCAGCTTGTCGGCCGCCGGCGTCCTGGGCGGCGCACCCCAAAGACGTTCGATTTCGCGCAAAGCGCGCGCGTGGTCGCGCTGGTTTCTGATGGGGTGGATGTCCATGTGCTCCGTCTCCTCTACAACTTCCTCACATCGATCTGGTCATAGCTTGCGTGGGTTCCGATGAACTTGATCCATACGGCCCTTCCCGGAAACCAAACCTTGACGACCAGGCGGAACTTGTTGCCGCCCACGTTGAACACGACCCGCTCGTCGTCGATGATGCTGGCCGTTGCATATCGCCTCTTGATGTCAGCCATGGTTTGCCAGTTGGCTCTGGTCGCCTCGGAGAACCATGCCTTGAGGGAGCCCTCGGCAGCGGGATACCTCTCCCAGAAGGCCCGCAAGGTGTTCCTGGCAATCACGCGCATTTGGCTTGTACGGTCGAACGGTAGCATGCTCCCATTTTGGGAGCAAGGAGAATGGTGGTTGAAGTGGAACTCGCTCATGCCGGCCTCGTCGGCCAGTCGCGCGAGGCTGAAATCCTCCGCCAGGTGCTCCGCCATCCAATCGGTCACTCGTCGCAGTTTGAAGCCGGGCAGCGTGGAGGTCTCGCTATGCACGGCTTCGGTGAGCGCCGTTTCTGAATATGCCTCCGATGACACACTCGCCGCCGGTGGCGCACCAGTCATTTGTCAGGAAATGGACCCGTCGGCGTGGTGAAATTGGCTATATATCGGGCGACACCCTTGGTGATCCGCACCTCGTCGATGTTGCCATTGAAGTATGATTGAGCGTTTATTGGCGCATCCGACGCTATTCCCGCCCCAATTCCGAGAATTGCCGAGTTGGTCACGTTGATGGACGCGTTTGCGCTGACGCCACCGTCCGTGAGCCAGGGACCGCTTCCAGGGGTGACGCGGGGCCAGTCCGCAACACCCGCAGAACCCAGAGACTGCGACCCGATGAGCGTTCCGTTCACGAAGTACAAAAAGTCGGACCCGTGCCGCACTATTGCAAGATGATACCAGGCATTTGCCGCTGGCGTCCATGCGGCCGCCGGATTGACTTCGTCAGAACCTGTTGTGGTGAATATGAAAAACACCGTGCCAGGCACCTGGTTATTCGCATTGGCTGTAGCAGCTGTCCAGTTCACGTCGTAGCAGATTTGCCAGCCACCCCAGTTGGTCCAGCTATTTGCAGCAAAGCTGAACAGAGTCGGAATTTCTAGCTGGCCCGAAACTCCTCCCTTGAAATACACGAAGAGCTCTACCGTGAAGTCTTGGGCGTAGAAGTTCCAGTCGTCCGAGTAATCGAGAGTCAGATAGCCGCTGGCGCCGTCAAAATGCCCACTGGCCCCGCCGAAGGCGGAGGTAGCACTACTCAGCGCTGCTGAACCATGCGGCGTGACTGCATGCCCTTTGACGTCTGTGAACGACGTCGCCCCGTTCGCCCCGTCGAAATGCATCAGCAGCACGACATTGGAGAAGTAGGGATCGTTCTCTCCGGCATCAATCCCCTCACCGGTGTCACCGCCGACGCCTCGGTCACCGAGATAGCTGACGTCTGGTTGCAAATCGCCCTGACCGTCCCAGATGGGGGCGTCTGCCCCGGTGCCGCCGGTCGCTGGCCTGTCTGCCTGCGCGGCATCGACACCGGTGTTGCTGGTGCCTGTCGATCCACCACCACTGGTGGTCGAGGCGCCGACGCCACTGTCTGCAGAGCCCCCAGTACTGGCCACGGCCGCATCAAGCTGAGCGCTGGCCCCGCCTGAGCCGGCCAAAGTCGTGCCCCCGCTTCCGCCGGCGACCTGTGCATCATTCGTAGTTGACGAGCTCGAGCAAGCCGCAAACGCGACGGCAGCAGACAGAATCAACCTCCGACGCCACTGGATTGGAAGACAATTCATGGTCATGGTCCCCAGGGTCTCCTCTCTATCTATGTCTTGCTTCTAACCCGAAGCCGTCCCAGGCGGCACGAAGCTATCCTCAAGGACTTCCATTTCCTGGCGCCGTGGAAGGGTACGAGGTGGTCACCTATGGAAGAGTCCAGGCCCACGTGTCGGGGTCCCACGTGGCGTCGAGGTCACCGGCCAGCACCGGATCGAGAAAGGCTTTCGCGGCCGAGGTGACGTCGTCGAGGGTGGGCCAGACGAGCTGATCTTCGCGCGCCATCGCGGCATACGGCGTCGCCCATGCAGAGAGCGGATCGGGCAGCACCGCGGGAAGCGGGTGGGTCTTGCGGAAGGTGAAGGTCTGTTCAAGGGCGGCTCGCAGGCGTCTGGCGTCGACGGCATGCGCTGTCGCGAGGAGCGCAATGTCGGGGAGATCCTTCACGCGCGAGTTCGGGCGTCGGCGCGGCATCGTGTATGCGTGAAGCTTCTCCGCGATGTGCGTCTCGATCGGGTAGAGGCGCAGGGGCGGCGGCGCGATACCCGCGAACGCGAGGACATCTTCGGCCACGACGACCTCGGGCTCGCCGAGGATCGGATCGCCAAAGGCGACGTCGACTCCGAAGGGCTGCCCGTAGAGCTTGCCGGCCAGCTTGCACTCGGCGTGGAAGCGGAGGCCGTCGTACTGCATGCCCTCGTTCTGGATCTCGGGGTGTTCCTCGTCGGGACCGACCTCAAAGGTCATGAAGTCGGCGAGGTCGCGGCGAGCGGCTTCCTGCAGCTTCGCGAGGATGTCGTCGGGTGAGCCCACCATTCGCAGATCGACGTCCTTCGTCGTGCGGGCGCGCTCGAGGCGAAGCTCGAGCGCGAGGCCGCCCTTGACCATTGTGGTATCGCCCAGCACGGCGACGACGCGCGCGAGGAAGCGATCGAACACGAGGAGCTGCCGCTTGCGCGCGAAATCGGCGCCGGTCTTGGCGGACGTTCGGAGGCGCTGTTCGAGAGCCTGCTTGAAGGACTCGGGGGATGGGTATGTTTGCACCGTCATGCGGCGAGTCCTCCAAATGGCTTGAGCGCTTCCTCGACCTTGACAAGCTCGACCTTCGTGACGAGGCCGCGCCGCAGAGCTTGCTGAGCTGCTTGTCGGAGTAGCTCGGGCGACATGCCCTCGCGTGCGCAGTCGTTCAGCGAGCGCCGAGGGTTGGTCGTGGGCACCGCCCCGAACCAGGTGCGATCCTCGGGCGGGACATCCGAGTGGTGGAGCACGACATCGGCCGGCACCCTGAAGCGGCGGCGCCGCCAGTCGCCTGGAAGGGTCAGATGCATGTGCACCGGGAGCGCGTCCGAGAGCCCGTGGAGGGCGAGCGCGGTCTGGTGCGAGATCACGCCAGCTCGCTCGGACCAGAGCCAAGCGGCGACCAGCTCCTCGTGCTCGCCCGCGGGGAAGTGGACGAGCCGGTAGGTGCCTCGGCGCACGCGGAGGGCCTTGCCCGTGTGGACGTAGTGGACCATGAGCTGAGGCGAGTAGCCCGCCTCGGCCGCCTGCTTGGTCGTGAACAGCCCCTCTTGGGCCGCCGCCGTCTCGAAGAGGCGGTTCCAGTCCGGGTGGGTTGCCGCAACCTCATCCATGCACATAACGTAAACCATATTTTATTTGTGTGCAAGGCGATGCGTGACATCGCGCGAACATAAAACCCAGCTTTAGTTTAGCGCCGAATTTGAGTGGTAGACCTCCCTCTTGCTGGCGTGCCAGAAGGCGGAAGTGTTCGGCGCTCGGAAGAGCGACGGGTGATCGTGCAGCGGCGGCCTGGGACGATGGCGCGGGAAAGGGACATGCCGGGATTGCCTTGGTGAGGTCTCTCCCCTAGGTCTCTGGCACCTCCACCGCGAGGCGGCCTTCGCTTGGCCGGCTGGTCGTGTGGTAGCCTTTGCGTGTGACACACGCACTGCGAGCAACGGTGAAGGACGGGCACCTGGTGCTCGACGAACCGGTAGATCTGCCAGAAGGCACAGTGGTTGACCTCGTGCCCGTGGATCAGGGGGACGACCTTGACGACGACGATCGGGCACGGCTGCACGCGGCGCTCGATCGTTCGCAAAGGGATTTTCTAGCCGGCAGGGGCATTCCGGCAGAGCAAGTGCTGGCAGAACTCCGCGCGAGACCAGGTCGGTGAGATCCCTCCAGATCGAATTCTCCCCCGACGCTCTTGAGCAAATCCGCGCTATCCACGATTGGTGGCGAACCCACCGACCTGCGGCGCCCGAGCTGTTGCGCGAAGAGCTTGCCGCGACGTTGGAGATGATCAGGTCTTCACCGAAGGTTGCCAGGGGTTACCCGTTCTCGGCCATTCCCGGTTTGCGCCGCACCCTGATGCCTCGCACGCGATACCACCTCTATTTCACGTTTCACGAGGAGCGGGCGCTTATCTTTGTGCACGCGCTTTGGCACGCAGCACGCGGCCACGGCCCGCCGCTATGACCACGGTGGCGGAGATTGCGGACGGTGTGAAGCGCCTACCCAAGAACGACCTGGCGCGGTTCAGGAAGTGGTTTCTCGAGTACGATGCCGCCGCCTCAGCTCTAGGTCTCTGGCACCTCCACCGCGGCCGAGAACCGCCGGGGAGGTCCACACCGTTACCGAGCCACCCTCCTAGGTCTCTGGCACCTCCACGGCGCGTCTTACTGGTCAGGGAAAGGTCCCGTCGGTGGAGTGAAGTTCGTCGTGTAGCGGGCGACACCCTTGGTGATGCGGGCTTCATCAATGTAGCCCCCAAAATATGTCTGGGGATTCGGGTCGCCGTTCGATCCGAGACCGGAGCCAATCACAAGATTTCCGTCGCTGGGATTAATCGAGACGTCCAGTGGAAGCTTGCCGTCGGGTGTCGACTCCCACCCGCTCCCAGGAAGCCAGTCGACAAGGTCTCCGTCGGGACCCAGGCTCCGGGTACCGATGAGATTCCCGTTCACGAAGAAGAGGAAATCAGAACCATGTCGGACAACCGCAAGATGGCACCATGTGTCTGCGCTTGGGGTCCACGTTGCCGAAGGCACGACCTGGTCGGGTGAGGTGTTGATCTGCGGTCCACCAACAGGGCCAGGTCCGGGTTCTGTCGAAAACATAATCAGCACTGTGCCCGGCACGAGGTCGGCCGGTGGGTACGCGCGATTATAGAGGAGTTGCCAGCCGAGCGGCGGGCCAAGCATTAAGAGGGCAGGAATCTGGAGCTGACCCGAGATACCGCCTGCGAAACTAACAGACAACTCGACCGTGAAATCGTTGGCCGCAAAATTCCAATCATCCGATGGAGCCACCTTCAGGTAGGCACTCGCACCGTCGAAGTATCCGCTCGCTCCCCCATACACGGATCGCGCCGTTGCTAGCGCTGCCGATCCCATCGGCGTCACGGCATGGCCCTTGACATCCACGAAGTTGGTCGCCCCGTTCGCGCCGTCGAAATGCATCAGCAGCACGACATTGGAGAAGTAGGGATCACTCTCTCCGGCATCAATCCCCCCACCGGTGTCACCGCCGACGCCTCGGTCACCGAGATAGCTGACATCTGATTGCGAGTCGCCCTGACTGTCCCGGATGGGAGCATCTGCCTGGGTGCCGTCGGTCGCTGGCCTGTCTGCCTGCGCGGCATCGCCACCGGTGTTGCTGGTGCCTGTCGATCCACCACCACTGGTGGTCGAGCCGCCGACGCCGCTGTCTGCAGAACCCCCAGTACTGGCCACGGCAGCATCAAGCTGAGCGCTGGCCCCGCCTGAGCCGGCCGAAGTCGTGCCCCCGCTTCCGCCGGCGACCTGTGCATCATTCGTAGTTGACGAGCTCGAGCAGGCCGCAAACGCGACGGCAGCAGACAGAATCAACGTCCGACGCCACTGGATTGGAAGACAATTCATGGTCATGGTCCCCAGGGTCTCCTCTCTATCTATGTCTTGCTTCTAACCCGAAGCCGTCCCAGGCGGCACGAAGCTATCCTCAAGGACTTCCATTTCCTGGCGCCGTGGGCAGGGGGCAGGCGCCTGGTGCGCCGCCGCTTTGCGCGCAGGCCGGCGCGAGGAAGGCGGCGGCGCCGGGAAAACCACCAACGTAGGCCGAGCAAGAACACTCGCGACGCCTGCGACAAGGTGTGACAGCCTAGGCATCAAATCTAGCTCAGGGGGCAGCATGTCGAACATTGAAGGGAGAAGACAAATGCAAAGGCGAAAACTGGGAAAATGCGGCCTCGAGGTTTCGGCCATCGGCTTCGGGTGCATGGGATTGAACTTCTCGTATGGTCCCGGCCTTGGAAAACAAGATGCAGTTGCTTTGATCCGCGCGGCGTTCGCGCGGGGCGTGACCTTCTTCGACACCGCCGAAGCCTACGGTCCTTTCACGAACGAGGAACTGGTGGGCGAGGCGCTGGCGCCGATGCGCGACGAGGTCGTGATTGCGACCAAGTTCGGCTTCAAGGAGGGGAGAGCGCCATTGGGTATGGACAGCCGGCCCGAGCGCATCCGGGAAGTCGCAGAGGCATCGCTTGGGCGGCTCAAGACCGATCGCATCGACCTCTTCTATCAGCACCGCGTGGATCCGAACGTGCCCATCGAAGACGTGGCCGGCGCCGTGCGAGACCTGATCCGCGAAGGCAAGGTCAAGCACTTCGGCCTGTCCGAGGCGGGCGTGCAGTCGATCCGCCGCGCACACGCGGTCCAGCCGGTTGCGGCGCTGCAGAGCGAGTATTCGCTGTGGTGGCGGCAGCCCGAAGCGGAAGTGCTGCCGACCTGCGAAGAGCTCGGCATCGGGTTTGTGCCATTCAGCCCGCTAGGCAGGGGCTTTCTGACCGGCAAGATCGACGAGAACACGACCTTTGCCAAAGGCGACTTCCGCAACACCGTCCCGCGCTTCTCGCCCGAAGCACGCAAGGCCAACCAGGTACTCATCGACGAGCTCGCGGCCATCGCTGCCGCCAAGCAGGCGACCACGGCCCAGATCGCGCTCGCGTGGCTGCTGGCACGAAAGCCGTGGATCGTACCCATCCCGGGCACGACCAAGCTGCATCGTCTCGAGGAGAACATCGGAGCGGCGTCCGTGGCGTTGACCGCGGAGGATCTGCGCCACATTGAAGAAGCCTTGGCACGCATCAAAGTGCAAGGCGACCGCTATCCTGCGCACTTGGCAGCGGTCGTCGGAAAGTGAATCATGGCTCAGGGAAGGAGGGGAACGCGAATCAGGGCTTGACGGCGGTGAGAAGCAGGATTGGGAAGTCCTTCGTCTCGCCGGATGTGACTTGTTTGCGGACGGTATGGGCGATGGTGGTGCGCGCGTCGGCGAATCCGGCGGTGGCGAAGGTTGCGCGCAACCAGTCGGCGGCAAACCCGAAGTGGTACACGCCGGCGTTGTCGGGGTGGAAATCGCCGGCCTCGGTGGAAAGATCCGCCAGGGCGATGCGGCCGCCAGGTCCGAGCATGGAAGAGAAGATTCTGGCAAGCCGGGGTATGTCGCGGACGTGGTGCAGGGTCATGGAACTCACGATGGCGTCCACCGTCGGAGGGGTGGCGGCTGGATCCTCCAGATCGAGAAAGACGGGCCGGATGTTGACGATGCCGGCGGCCTTGATCTTGCCGCGCAGGACGTCCAGCATGCCGCGCGAAGAATCCGCGGCCAGGACCCGGGAAACGCGCTGGCGCAGGGCCAGGGAAACCAGTCCGGTCCCGGCGCCGTAGTCCAGCACGGCGTCGCTGCTTTTCAGCGGCAAGGCCTCCGCGATAGCTTTGCCCACCGCCTCGCCCAGCTCGCGACGGACGGGGTTCTCGTCCCAGGATTGCGCGTCTTTGTCGAAATCCCGTTTGCCATTTGTCATGAGTCTGTCCATTCCTTTCCGCGCCGAAGCGCCCTAGGGTGCACCAGCCCGAGCTTCTCCGTCCACCACCGCGACGTCGATGCGGCAGGCCTGCCGGAGTGTGCCGTAGATTTTGCACCTCTCAACTTCGGCCAGGATCTCTGCCTGTTCTGGTGGGCCCAGCCGGATCCGGCCGACATCGATTCGAACCGAGATAGCCGAGAGCCTCGAGTCCTCTCGGGCCGTATCGGATTCGGCCGACACGCGAAATACCGGCAGGGGTGAGCCCTTGGCAACAAAGTGGTCGCGAACGTAGTGGCCTATGCAACTGCAGAGCGACACCAGCAGGGTGTCGACCGGGTTCGCCCCTTTCCCCTGCGTATCCGTGACGAAACTCGAGTCGCGCGTGGTGGCGACGAATCTAGAGTCTCCCCAGTTTTCGGCTGACGCTTGATACATGACCTTGGCTCCCTTCTCGTGGGTTGCTCGCGCCCGTCCGCGGGGCGCAACCCAACCATTGCACTTTCGCAGTCGACAAAACAGACACACCGATCCACTCAGCGCGTGGGTACAGTCAGGATTTAGGCAACTGTATCCACGCCATTAGCCCAGAACTGCACCTGTCCCCCTGCCCTGCAGCAGCGTAGGCTAGTCGCGTGCCCCATCGGAGCCAACCCAGCGCAGAGCACTTCCTCTACGAGCGAGTCGCCGCGGAGATCGGCGAGCTGATTGAACGCGGGACCTACAGGCCGGGCGATCGAATCCCGTCCATCCGCGAGCTGGCCCGTCAGCGCCGGATCAGCGTCAACACCGCACTCGGGGCCTATGCCCACCTCGAAGATCTCCGCCTGGTCGAGGTCCGACCGCAGTCCGGGTACTACGTGGCCAGCCGGCTGGCCGAGCCAGCCCAGGGCCTCGATGAGGATGTCGCCCGCAAGGACCTCCGGCCCAGGACCGTGTCGCTGGGACGCGCACCGCTTGAGGTCATGCGATCCCTGCGTGACACCGCCCTGATCCCTCTGGGCCGCGCCCTGCCCAATCTCGATCTGCTCCCGGCGGATCGGCTGGCCCGCATGCTGGCCAGCGAGGCCCGCCGCTTTCGCAACGAGAGCGTCGCCTACGCTGGATCGCAAGGGCTGAAACGACTTCGGACGCAAATCGCGCAGCGAGCGGTGGCGGCGGGTTGCCGACTGGGACCCGATGACGTGATTGTCACCTCAGGCTGCGTGGAAGCCGTAACCCTCGCCTTGCACGCCACCTGCAAGCCGGGCGATACGGTCGCCGTCGCTTCGCCCGTCTACTCCACCTTTCTCAACTCCATCCAGTGGCTGGGGCTCAAGGTGCTGGAGATTCCGTCCAGCGCCCGGAAGGGGATGAGCCTTTCGGTTCTGGAGTATGCTCTCCGCCACCAGCGGGTCGACGCCTGTCTGAGCATCACCAACTTCAGCAACCCGCTGGGATCGGTGATGACCGACGGCGACCGCAAGCAGTTGGTTGAGATGCTGGCGCGGAAGGAGATCCCTCTCATTGAGGATGACGTCTACGGGGAGCTAGGCTTCGGCCCGGCCCGGCCCTTCTCTCTCAAGGCGTTGGACCAGAAGGGCCTGATCCTCCAGTGTTCCTCCTTCTCCAAGACCTTGGCCCCAGGCTATCGCGTCGGCTGGATCGTGCCCGGACGCTACCGGGAACGCGTCGAGCATACCAAGGCCCTGTTCAATGTCGCCACTGCGTCGCCCACGCAACTTGCCATCGCCGAGTTCCTGGGCAGTGGCGGGTACGACCGGCACCTTCGTAAGATTCGCCGAACCTATGCGCATCAGGCGGCCGAGATGCGCGCCGCGATCGGGCGCTGGTTCCCGGACCAAACCCGTGTCAGCCGGCCGGAGGGGGGCTTCGTGCTATGGGTCGAGATGCCTCCGCACGCGGATGGGTTCGCCGTCTACGAACAAGCACTTCGCCGCGGCATTGGTGTCGCCCCGGGCTGCCTTTTCACCACAGGTGATGGTTTCCGGAACTGCCTGCGACTCAGCGCCGCGGTTTGGTCGTCGCGAATTGCCCAGGCGGTCCGCACCCTCGGGCTCATCGCCCACGACGCGGTCGACAACGTTCCGCGCCCGCGGGCCCCCTCGTTGCGGAAAGCGGGCGGCTGATTTCCGGAGTGTCGAAGTAGAGTTGCCCGAGGCGGCGATCTTCATCATCGGTACATCCGCCAGGCTGCGTTGTTGCGAAAAGGGGCAAGGACATCTGCAAGGAGGTCGCTAAAGCCGGCGTCTGTCGGCGACGCGCGAACGCAGCTGCGCTCACGTCTGCTGTCCGTCGACAAACGCACGTGCCGACGTGATGAGTGGCCCGCCACCGGGCAGGTTTCCGTCGCGAAAGGTGGGTTCGTCGTTCCATCGCGGGTCTTGGTGCCTAATTGCTTCACCAGAAAACCCGCCAGGTGCAGGGCCACCTAGTTGTGCAGCCGGTGGCAGCCGTTGCTCTCGCCGCGCTGACCGATCGGCAGGTGGGCGTGCCCGCGGGCCGCCGCGAGGGAGGCAACGATGTCCAGGGCGCTCAGTGAGCCCCGGAAATGCTGATTTGAGTAAAATCGATCGGAGGCGCGCTGAGTCGGACAGTGTCAGCCAACACGAGTTCGAAACGATGGCGGCAGTTGAGGTCGGCGATTGTCGTGAATCTGACCTGAAGATCCTTTGTCTCGCCGGGAAGAAGGAAGACGACCTGGGGATTGGCGGGCGTCAGAACGAGTCCCGCCGGAACCGCAGAATCCACCAGACGGATGCGCTTTTCGGCAAACCTGGCGACCTTTCCCGATTGGTTGTTGATCGACAGCCTAACCTCGAACTCGCCATGGTCCTGGGCGGTGGTTTCAGAGATGGGATCCTCGTCTCGGTCCGTGGAACAGCTAACGTGCGTGATACCGACCTGAACGCCTTGATTGGACAAAGACGGACCCACCGCTGTGAGTGGCGTACTGTGCCCGCAACCTGCGACAACAAGGACCGCAATAGCTGCAGATATCGACGTGATCTGATTCTTCATGGCAATCGCCTCCGATTGGGTGCCAGCCATCCATTGGATGATGGAAGTCCGTATCGTGTTGCAGGAACGTCCTTGAACCAACCGAATCACTTGGCGGCCAGCAGGCGAATGAGGGACGAGAAGTCATCGTCTCCCATGCCCTCGTCCTCAGCACGAGCCAGACAGCCGCACAGGGTCCTGAGCAAGGGAAGCTCTCCGTGGCCCGTGTTGACTGCCAGGCGCATGTCCTTATGCAAGTGCTTGACGGAAAACTGTGGGGCGAAATCGTTCGTCTTGAGCTTGGTCTCCTTGAGACGCGCCAGCCCCGAGTAGGAGACGTTCTTGGCCAGCACTTGAAAGTAGAAATCGTCGCCGATGCCGGCCTGGCGGGCCAAGGTCAGACTCTCCGCCAGGGCCTGCATCTGCCCGGCGATGTTGAGGTTCATGGCCAGCTTCAGCGTCGCCGCTTGAGCGACGGTGGGCAGGCGGAAGCGTGTCTCGGATACATGGGCCAGGAGAGGCTCTACTGCGTCTAGCGCGGCGGGGTCGCCGCCCATGAAGAAAACCACGGTGCCAGTTTCGGCGGCCGGCTTGCTACCGGTGAAGGGCGATTCCACATAGGCGGCTCCGCTGGCCTGAACCCGCGACTCGAAGGCCGTTGCGCTCTTCGGATCGATGGTGCTGGATTGGACAACGGCTTTGCCCTTTCCCAGCGCGGGCAGAATGGTGTCGAGCACGGCGGACACCGCGGGGGGATCGGCGACGACGATCTGGGTGACGTCGGACGCAGCCACCACCTCGAGCGCTGTGCTCTTCCAGCGTGGGCAGTGTGGCTTGGGTGTGCGATTCCAAGTGCCAGCCAGCCGGCCCGCGGCCTGATAGCGGTTGGCCCAGCTCTCGCCGATGATGCCCAGCCCGAGAACTCCGATTGATTGCATGAGCTTAGATCACTTTCCCGCGTAGCGAATTCGCCACACGCATTCGCCGCCGTCGTCGGAAAACAAGAGCGAACCATCCTGGACGACCGCAACTCCCACCGGCCGACCCCAGACCCTTCCGTCAGCGGTCACAAATCCGGTGACGAAGTCTTCATAATCGCCCCTTGCCCTCGCCTGTTGATGAAGCGGGACACGGATGATTTCGTACCCGGTGCGAACCCGCCGGTTCCACGAGCCATGTTCGGCGGCAAAGATATCACCCCGGTACTGGGCGGGAAATTGCGCGCCATCGTAGAAAAGCATCTCAAGCGAGGCGTTGTGCGGCTGGAGGATGACGTCGGGGGTAATGACCTTCTCCTTCAGCTCGGGATGCTTTCCCTGGTGCCTCGGATCCTGCGAACCGCCCATGTACCACCACGGCCAGCCGTAGAATCCGCTTTCCTCAATGTGTGTGATGTAGTCGGGCACAAGGTCGTCTCCCAGTCGGTCACGCTCATTGACTGAGGCCCAAAGCTGACCCGTCACAGGATTGACGGCGATTCCCACGGCATTGCGAATCCCCCAGGCATACACGCGCTTGTTCTTGCCCTCGGGGGTGAAGGCCAGAATGTCCGCGCGGTCCTTTTCTGCCGGGTTGTCATCGATATCGTCGACGTTCGAATGCGATCCGACGGACACGAACATGATTTGTCCGTCGCGGCTGAAGGCGACGTCGCGCGTCCAATGGCCGCCGCCGCGAAGAAGGCCACCGCCGGGCACCAAGGCGATTGTCTGTGCCTCGCCACGCGCCTTCAAATCCCCGACCTGATAGGGAAAGCGCACGACCGAATCCGTGTTGGCGACGTACAGCCATTGCGGCTTGGGACCGGGGGGATAGAAGGCCATGCCGAACGGATCGCGCAGCTTGCTTGCGTACTCCTCGGTCTGTCGTGGCTTGCCATCCGCGCCGATGCCGCGAAAAACGACGATCGTGCCGATGTGGCTTTCAGCCAGAAACACATCGCCGTTGGGCGCCGCGCGCATGAGCCGGGGATTCCTGAGCCCGGTTGCGAAGAGTTCCACCTTGAAGCCAGGCGGCGCTTTCGGCCAGGCGCCGGCTGGGCGCGGAATTATTGTCGGGCCATTGTCGGTCAGGTCTGAAGGGTCGGGTTGCGGGAGGTCGCGCACGGTAATGTGGTGCACGGTGCCGGGCGACTGGGTGCGGAAGTCGCTAAACGGGGTTTGCGAAAGGCCACGGCTTGGCGCCTCCCGTGCCTCTATGCTTTGCTGCGCGAAACTACCTAGAATCACCGGCGAGAAGGCGAACACAATGCGTTTCATCATGCTGAGACGCCGGTGTCGCCCATTCCTCGGGTTCGATGTCAGCCGACGGCCCCAGCAACAACCCCGAAGAATGGAATCACGACTCCCCCTTTCGCTCTTAGATGTTGAGTGCCACGTTCGCGTGACTTCAGTCGACTGCTGAAAGCGGGCGCCCCGTGGCCGCCACGTCGCAACGATTGCCTCTTCCTGGCATCTAAACAGGGACACGCGGTCTGCGGACTGGGAGGCGCAATGTGTGGATCGTTCAGCTAGCCCTTCGGCGCCCCTACACGTTCGTGGTCCTGGCGATGCTCATCGTGTTGGTAGGCCTGGTGGAAATCCCGCGCATGCCGGCGGATATCTATCCAGAGATCAACATCCCGGTGGTGGCAGCCGTCTGGTCATACACTGGTCTTGCGCCGCGAGAGATGGAAGGTCGCATTACGAGCCAATTCGAACGCGCGGTGATGACCATCGTGAGTGGTATCGATCACATCGAGAGCCAGACTCTTTCCGGCGTTTCCGTTGTCAAAGTCTTCCTGCAACCCGGGAGGTCGATTGATGGAGCCGTGGCGCAAGTCACCGCCGCTGCCCAGCCGATCCTGCGGGTGATGCCACCCGGGGCGACCCCACCCCTTATCATTCCCTACAGCGCGTCGAACGTCCCGATCATCCAGCTCGGTCTCTCCAGTGCCACGCTAGACGAGCAGCAAATCAACGACATTGGAACGAATTTTCTGCGCCCCGGACTGGCGACCGTGCAAGGCGCACAACTCCCGCTGCCCATGGGCGGCAAGCAACGTGAGATCGTCGTCGATCTCGACCCACAAAAGCTATACGCGTGGGGCCTCTCGCCGTCCGACATCTCGAATGCGGTGAACGCGCAAAATCTCGTTCTTCCCAGCGGCACAGTGAAGATCGGGCTGCAGGAATACCCAATCCTCGTCAATGCCAGTCCGCCCGTCGTCGACGGGTTCAACAGCCTGCCGATCAAGACTATCAACGGGGCGACCGTCTATCTGCGCGATGTGGCTCATGTCCGCGATGGCTACGCGCCGCAGACCAACCTGGTGCTGACCGACGGTGCCAAGGGCGGCCTCCTGCCGGTGTTAAGGGCGCAGGGAGCGAGTACGCTGGAGGTGGTTTCGCGGGTTCGCGCGACCGTGCCAGCGGTGCAGGCGACACTTCCGCGCGGCTTCGACATAAAACAGCTCTTTGACCAATCGGTCTTCGTGCGCGGGGCCATCGATGGCGTCCTTCGCGAGGCGATGATTGCCGCCGGCTTGACCGGGCTCATGATGCTGCTTTTCCTGGGTAGCTGGCGCAGCACGCTCATCGTCCTGGTCTCGATTCCGCTCTCGCTGCTCGTCTCGATGATCGCACTCGGCTGGCTCGGGCAGACGCTCAACCTGATGACGCTTGGGGGGATGGCGCTCGCGGTCGGCATCCTGGTCGACGACGCGACCGTTGAAGTGGAGAACTTCCACCGTCAGCGGGCGCTCAACAAACCGATCGTGCAGGCGATCCTCGATAGCGCGCGGGAAATCGCCGCCCCTGCTTTTGTCTCGACGTTGTGTATCTGCATCGTCTTCGTGCCGGTGGTGTTCATCGCCGGCGCTGCGCAATCGCTCTTCATCCCGCTGGCCATGGCCGTGGTCTTTGCGATGATCACCTCGTACTTCCTGTCGCGCACGTTGGTGCCGACCATGGTGCAGTACCTGCTCGCCCGCGAGCGCCCGTCTGGCGGTGGATGGGTCGGGCGCTTGCATGCATCAATCGAACATGGATTCGAACGGCTACAGGAGGCATACGCGCGCGTTCTCTCGGCCCTGCTCGACCGACGACGGAGGTTCATCGGGGCCTGCGCGGCGCTGTTCCTCGGCTCTCTCTTTCTGGTCCCCCTTCTCGGTCAGGACTTCTTCCCCACCGTGGACGCTGGGGAACTTCGTCTTCACATCAGGGCTCAGGCGGGCACCCGCATCGAGGAGACGACTCGTCTCTTCGCCCAGGTCGAGGATCGCGTTCGTCGCACCATACCGCCCACCGAACTGCTCACGGTGATCCAAAACATCGGCGTTCCCATCAGCGGAATCAACCTCGTGCTCGGGGATCCGTCGATGATCTCGTCGGCGGACGGCGAGATGCTGGTCGCGCTGAAACCGAAGCACCAGCCAACGGTAGGCTACCAGCGCGCGTTGCGACGCAGCCTCGCCACGTCGTTTCCCGCAACGACGTTCTTCTTTCTCCCGGCGGATATATCGAGCCAGGTCCTGAGCTTCGGGCAATCGGCTCCCATCGACGTGCGCATTACCGGACCGTCGATCAACGAGCCAGCCAACTTGGAAACCGCGCGGACTCTGATGAAGCACTTTGCGGCCGTGCCCGGCGCGGTCGATGTGCACCTCGCCCAGGTCACGGATACGCCCGAGCTTCACGTGGATGTCGACCGCACGCTGGCACAGCAGGTCGGCCTCTCGGAACGCGATGTGACCAGCGACGTGCTGGTCTCGCTTTCGTCGAGCGGCCAGACCGCGCCGAACTTCTGGCTCGATCCAGCCTCAGGGGTCCAGTATACCGTCGCCGTCCAGACGCCCCAGTGGCGCATCGATTCGGTCGAGGCCCTCGGGAGCATCCCGCTGGCGGCGGGGACCACCACCGGCCCGACCGCGGCACCGCTGCAACTCCTCGCGAACGTCGCCACGACTTCGCGCGCCCTTGGTCCAACCAACCTCACGCACCACAATATCGTGCCATCGATCGACGTGCTGGTCGGCGTGGACAGAGCCGATCTTGGGTCAGTGGCAACACCCGTGCAACGGATCGTGGATGCGACTCGGCGGCAGCTGCCCCGGGGCAGCTCGATTGCGCTGCAAGGGCAGGCTGAGAACATGAACGCATCCTTCCGTGGCCTCGCCATGGGGATCGGATTCGCAGTTGTCCTGGTCTACCTCCTCATGGTCATCAACTTTCAGTCGTGGCTGGAACCCTTGGTCATTCTCACGGCGCTTCCGGGCACGCTCGCCGGAATCGTCTGGATGCTGTTTCTCTCGAGAACGACGCTGAGTGTGCCTGCGCTCATGGGAGCGCTCATGAGCATAGGAGTTGCGACCGCGAACAGCATTCTGGTCGTCACGTTCGCTGCACAGAAGCAGCGCGAGGGTCTCGATTCGAGGACGGCCGCAATCGAGGCCGGCCGCTCGCGCCTCCGCCCGGTGATCATGACGGCGGTGGCCATGCTCCTCGGCATGTTCCCCATGTCGCTGGGGCTCGGCGATGGAGGCGAATCCAACGCGCCCCTCGGACGGGCTGTCATTGGCGGGCTCTTGCTCGCAACCGTGTCCACGCTCCTCTTCGTTCCGGTGATGTTCAGTGTCTTGCAGCGAAGCAAGTCAGAGGAGTCATCATGATCACAATCTCGTCCCCGTTTCACCACGTCGATTGGCGGTGGCGCCGCTGGATGACCGC
>Ga0265316_10000968_pt1 | contig 31294 bp, 27 predicted proteins | sample 4522metaG_FD_202092 | JGI IMG/M metagenome (GOLD analysis project Ga0265316, IMG submission 202092) | Rhizosphere microbial communities from Carex aquatilis grown in University of Washington, Seatle, WA, United States - 4-5-22 metaG | ecosystem: Host-associated > Plants > Roots > Rhizosphere >...
TGTTTTTTTATTACTGTGCCTGTCCGCTGTCGGGCTGAGGGGCTTCGCCTGTTGCTTCAGCTTCAGGGGCCTGCTCCGCTTCCGGCTTATCCGCACGTGCCATGACGGTTCTTTTCGACCTGATGTGCTTGGGCTTTGACGCGACGTCTTTGCGGATTGTGTCCATTGTCTTGCCTTGGGCGACCGCGTCCGCAAGCTCGTTTAAGAGCAAGCTTATCGCTCTAATCGAGTCGTCGTTGGCCGGAATGACCACATCAACCGTGTCGGGGTCACAATCCGTATCGATAATCCCGATGGTGGTTATGCCGAGTTTCCTGGCTTCACGCAGGGCGAGGTATTCTTTTTTGCAGTCAACCACAACCACTGCTCCCGGCAGCCGGCTCATTCTTTTGATGCCGTCCATATTGCTTTTTATTTTCCGCAGCTCGCGTTTGAGCCGGGAAGCCTGCTTTTTGCTCTGCGATTCGAGCGTGCCCGCTTCCTGCATCCCTTCCAGCTCTTCAAGCCGCTGAACACGCGAGCGTATCGTTCTGAAATTCGTGAGTGTTCCGCCAAGCCAGCGGTCCGAGACGAAGTGCATACCGCACTTTTCCGCCGAGGCCTCAACCGCCTTTTGTGCCTGCCTTTTGGTTCCCACGAATACGACGTCTTTACCCGAGGATACGACGTCCACCAGCAGTTTCTTGGCTATGACCAGACCTGCCAGGGTCTTGCGAACGTCGATGATGTGAATCTGGCCGCGTTTGCCAAAAATATAAGGCCCCATCTTGGGGTTCCATCTGTTTGCGCTGTGTCCAAAATGGACGCCTGCACTAATCAACTCTTTTGCCAACTCTTTAGCCACAAAGACCTCCAAAAACCTTAATTAAAGAAACATATATCGGTACCGAAACCGAAAACCAAACCCGAAAATTTAGTTTAAAGTTGCCGCAATGTCAAGCTTTTTAACACATTAGAACTACTGATATACCTGCCAATGGCGTACAAGTAAAGGAAAAACCCCCGATTTGACGGCTAAAATGATATAAAAACAGCGGCTGCTGACGATATTTGGCCGGTTAATCGGGGATAAAATACCCCATGTCTGCTGCCCGGAAGGCAAAAAAACCTTAAAAAAGTTGTTGAATTACAAAGGGTCTTAAGCTATTTTGTCACCGTGTAAAGGGTGCTTTTAAACAATCCTCGCAAAAGCGCCTTTGCGAAACAGCGAGGAGCCGGCGGTATGGGTTAAAAGGAGAAACACGTGGCTACAGGTAAAGTAAAATGGTTCAATGAGAAAAAAGGTTTTGGTTTTATTGTTCCTGATGACGGCAGCGAGGATGTGTTTATCCATCACTCCAAAATTGTTGCTGAGGGCTTCAGGACACTAAAAGAAGGTCAGGCGGTGGAATACACTCTCGCCCAGGGCAAGAAAGGCCCGGAAGCGACAGACGTCAAACCTTCCTAAAACTGTTTGCCGAACGCAAAACCTGTGGTCCCGCTCTCAAAGCGGGACCTTTTTTATACGCAGAAAATCATAAGTTATGACTCAATCGCATAAATTGCGTTTCCGAATTGTTAAGCTGCGTACTTTTTTTGGAAGGATTGTCCGGATGCGCACAAGACGGAACGCCAACGATTTTATTGTTATTTTTATGGTGGTTGTAATTATGGCTATTGCTAATAAATCCTCATTCGCAGACGCTAATATCCCGGACATAAACGGCGTTGCGCATATTTGCGTGTTTACGAGTGATATGTCCAAGGCGCTCGCTTTTTATACTGATACGCTTGGTTTTGAAGTGGTTCACAGGACGCATCTGGATTCCGGGTATGGCTTTGGGCTGGTTCGCCGGGGCTCGTGCATAATCGAGCTTCTTCAGCCGGATGATGTCAATAAGGTCAAGTCGAGAACGACCGGTCCTATTGACCACATTGCCCTTGAGGTCAAGGATATCAACACTGTTGTCGCCAAGCTTAAGGCCAAAGGCGTCAGTTTTTCCACTCCGATTATAGATGACCCGAACATGATGGGCGGCGTGAGGATAGCGTTTTTCAAAGGGGCGTCGGGGGAACTATTCGAGCTGTTCGAATATCTCAAACCCGTCCCGGCCCTACATAACACTAAAGCCGCTAAAGATTAATCGAGCGATATTGCGAAGTATCTTTCTGCGTTGTTAAAGCAGATGTCCTCGGTCATTTCATATCTTTGGGCAAAGCCTGCTGTTGATTTTTATTCTTGGGGCGGTTTTGTGTCTGTAGGGGGGGCATCTTCGCGTTTATAGGTCGGCTTTTTGAATTCGGCCAACTTTTTCGCGTAATCCGCGACCGAATTTGACGCCTGCTGGTATTTCTCAGACCTGACTTTTGGCCTTTCTTTTTCGAGCTTGCGTTCACGCCATTCCCATATTCCGTACGCAATCCAGCCGATAGCGACAAGCGTCGCAGCCGATATCATTATTTTCCAGAACAAATCCATAAGAGGTCCTATATAAATATCCTCAAAACAGTTTTCTTGCCTGCCGGAATATACACGACGATTCTATTTAAGTCAACTTGCCGGCTGATTTACTTCCTCATGGCGGCGGCGCCTTTGGCTGAAGACAACGTCCCATAATCTTTACTTAAATCCCATCACGGGCAGTAAATTAGCGATAAAGCCGCCTCTTTTTCGAGCCGATAAATCATCAGATAATTTTTTCGTATGGTCCTGGGTAACGGAATCGGGAGACCCAAAGGCAATGTATTGCCTGAGTATTAATTCCGGAATCGCCGATTTTGAAAACTTACAAGGAGAAACATCATGGCGACCAAGAGCCACTTAAGTGTCGATAATTTTGCGCATATAGCGACGATGCAGTCAGCGACCGGCGAAATAACCAAAGCCAAAGACATTGCGCAATACGAAGTGGTTTCAATCAATAAGAACGCCTCCGTCTATGACGCCATAGAGCTGATGGTCAAGCACAACATCACCGGGCTGCCCGTGGTTGACGACACGGGGCTTCGCGGGATTATTTCCGAGAAAGACGTCCTGAAGCTTCTTTATGACACAGAATTTATCGGCGGGTGCGTCGGCGATTATATGACGACGGATGTTCTGACTTTTAACGAGGAATATGATATTGTCGATATCTGCCGGTGCCTGATGAGCAATAATTTCCGCAGAGTCCCGGTATTGCGCAACGGCAAACTCGTCGCCATCATAACCAGGGCTGACCTTATCAGGGTAAACAAAAACAGATTCAGACCCGTTGCGCTGCATGACATAACAATGGCTCATCCCAATTTCCTCCTCGCCAGGCACGTTATGACCTGCGGCCTGCTCACTGTAAACAGGCACAGCCCTATTTACAGGGCAATGGAGCTTATCGCTGTGGGCGACATCACGGGCCTTCCTGTCGTGGATGACTCGATGAAACTCGTGGGCATCGTATCCGAAAAAGACCTTATCAATTTTTTATGCGACCCCGATGCCAGACCGGGCCTCGTGCAGGACTGCATGACAAGGGAAGTGGTGAGTTTCAACTGGGACGACTCGCTTTTCGAGGTTTGTCACTGCCTCATTAACAACAATTTCCGAAGAATCCCGATTCTCGAAAAGGGAAAACTCACGGGCATTATCAGCAGGCGGGACATAATTATTTACATAACACAAAACCGCGAGCATTTCTTCAGCCAAAAATCTAAACTATGAATTTAACGGGTATATTAAAATGCCTGACCTTTATTAAGGAATTGAATGATGGCCACGACAGAATATTTTGCAGATGATAACTCGAACGCAACCGCGACGCTTCAATGCGGGCAGGAAAAAACAAAGGCAAAAGACGTCATGCAATACGGCGTGGCCACCATAGACAAAAAAACGTCCGTTTACCAGGCAATCGCGTTGATGGTAAAAAAGAATGTTACCGGCCTGCCCGTTGTTGATGAATCAGGTCTTGCCGGCCTCATATCCGAGAAAGACGTCCTTAAACTGCTCTACAGCACCGAGTTCGTCGAGGGTTGCGTCGGCGATTATATGACAACCAAAATATTAACGTTCGATGAAGAGGATGCTATTGTTGATGTCTGCCGATGCCTTATGCAAAATAGCTTCCGAAGAGTCCCGGTGATGCGCCAGGGCCGGCTTGCCGGAATCATAAGCAGGGCAGACCTTATTAAGGCCAACAAAGATAAATTCAGGCCGCGTGCTCAGCAGGATATCCCGACTGTTTGCACTGCCATGGTGGTCGCTAAAGACGTTATGAAATCAGGCCTGCTAACCGTCAGGACGTCAACCCCGGTTTACGAGGCGATGGAAATACTCGCAACCAGAAATGTAACGGGCCTGCCCGTTGTCGATGAATATATGAACATGCTCGGCATTATCTCCGAAAAGGATATGCTCAAGCTGCTTTATGACCCGGACGCAAGGCCAGGCCTGGTAGAGGAGTATATGACTGCCGGGGTTATCGGGTTCGAACAGAGCACATCCCTTTTTGATATCTGCGATTGCCTGATTAACAACAGCTTCCGCCGCGTCCCGATTCTCGACGGCGGCAAACTCGTCGGCATCATCAGCAGGACCGACATAATGGCCTACATTATGAAAAACCACTCGCGGTTCTTCAACCAGAAGCCTAAATACTGAATTATGCTTCAGATATTATTACACCGTATACGTTGACGCGGCAGTATCGCCGCCCCGGCCTGTCCAGTTGGTATGGAAAAACTCGCCCCTCGGCTTATCAACCCGCTCGTAAGTATGTGCGCCGAAATAATCCCGCTGTGCCTGCAACAAATTTGCGGGCAACCGTTCGTGACGATAGCCGTCATAAAACGCCATCGCCGCACTGATTGTCGGAATCGGGATACCGAGTTTGACCGCCGTTATTACTACCCGACGCCAGGAAACTTGCGCCTTTGCCATTGCCCTTTTGAAAAACGGGTCGAGTAAAAGGTTTTCGAGGTTCGTATTTTTGTCGAACGCTTTTTTAATATCGCCCAGAAATACGGAGCGGATAATGCACCCGCCTCGCCACATAAGCGCGACGCCGCCGTAGTTGAGATTCCATCCGTATTCCTTCGCCGCGGCTCGCATCAGCTGATAACCCTGCGCGTAGCTTATGATCTTCGACGCGTAAAGCGCTTTTCGCAAATCATCGACGAATTTTGCCTTGTCACCTTTGAATTGCGCCTTCGGGCCTTTCAAAACCTGCGACGCCTTTACCCGTTCGTCCTTCAAGGCCGATAAACACCGCGCGAACACCGCCTCGCCAATCAGCGTCAGGGGCTGACCTGAATCCAGCGCGGCGACAGCGGTCCACTTGCCCGTCCCTTTTTGCCCCGCCGTATCCAGTATCAAATCGATTACCTCTTTCCCCTGTTCATCTTTATAAGCGAGAATGTCCCGCGTAATTTCAATCAGGTATGAGTCCAGCTCACTTTTGTTCCACTCGGCGAAAACCTTGTGCATCTCGGCGTTGCTCAGGCCCAATCCTTCCTTCATCAACTGATACGTTTCACAAGTCAGCTGCATATCGCCGTATTCGATGCCGTTGTGGACCATTTTAACGAAATGTCCCGCGCCGTTTTCGCCTACCCATTCGCAGCAGGGCTCTCCTTTATCCGTTTTGGCGCAAATCGCCTGGAATATCGGTTTGACGCTTGGCCACGCCGCCGGCGACCCGCCCGGCATAATCGACGGCCCGCGCAACGCGCCTTCCTCGCCGCCCGATACGCCCGTGCCGATATATAGCTTGCCCTTGCTCTCCACGTATTTGGTCCTGCGAATCGTGTCCGGGAAATGCGAATTGCCGCCGTCTATAATTATGTCCCCGTTATCAAGATGGGGCAGCAATTGCTCGATGAAGTCATCCACTGCCTGTCCTGCCTTGACCATCAGCATTACCTTCCTCGGCTTTTTCAGGTTTGCCGTCAGTTCTCCGATTGAGCGGCAGCCGATTATCTTCTTGCCCTTTGCCCGCCCGTTTACAAAATCATCGACTTTCGAAACCGTCCTGTTGTAACAAGCTACGGTGAACCCCTTGCTCTCCATATTCAAAATCAGGTTTTCGCCCATTACCGCCAGCCCGACCAATCCGATGTCCGCCTGTGTCATTTTATGATTCCTTTCTAATTAAAAATTCAGCCCCTCAGTTCATTGAGAGGTTACTATTCTCTTATTCGCGGGATACTGCCGTCCGACAGCCGATACAGCGTCTCACCCGCGTTATGAACAACCAAAATTCCCTTGTCTTCCTTGCCCTCGTAATTTGCGATGTCGATTTGTTCCGGGTCCATATAGCCCAGGTTTATCTTCCGGCATCGCTCTCTGCTTATCCCCGTTGCCAGCACGACGTTGACTCTTGGTTTTTCCACGCCGTTGTTATACGAGCCGATTCCTTTGACGTGCGTGCAGTGAGCTATCGCCCCCCACGGATAATCCTTGAATTTGTCCCACTGCTTGAGGAAATAATCTCGCGTATGATAGCCGACCTCCTCGATTGTTTTGCCGTGCGTTACCGAAACCTCTTTGATATGCGGGGCGTAAATAATCAGCGTCCCGCCGTCTTCAATCACCGGCTCCAGCTTGTACATCACCTTGCCCGCCGTCCATATCTCGTCATACATCTTCGGCGCTATCCCCAGCACCGTCTTGTAGGGCTTGTCCTTATAGACGATATGCACCTTTGCCGACAAATCCGCCGCCTTCTCCCATGCCTCGACGCAGTCGCCTATGAATATGCCTTTGAATTTTTCCTTATCCGCCACCAGCGCAAACAGCGTATGCGGTGTTTTTATATATGATGCCGCGTTTTCGACGACTTCGCGAGTCGCCGTCCACTTGTTGCCGATTATCGCCGGGTTTGTTATCACTGCGCCAAGCCAGTGGAAAAAGTTTATGATTTGAGGCCCCGCGACGCCCGGGAAGATATATTTGTGCCCGCCCGAAAACCCCACAACCTCGTGCGGAAATACAGGCCCGACGATAAAAAATTCATCGTAATCAAAAACCAGCTTATTGACCGTGACCTCAACCTCTTCTTTGAAAAGTCCCTTGGTCAGCCGTTCAATCTTGTCTGCGTGAATCTTGCCCGCGAACTTGAACATCTCCGGGTTGTCCCACTGATGATTAAAAAACTTCACCGATTTGTATTTGTCGTTCCGTTCCTCCTGTGTCATCGTTAGGCGCGCACAAATCTGCTCTTCGCTTATCGGCGGGTGAGTCCCCAGCGCGACTAACACGTCTAATTTTTTTACGTCATTACCGATGCAATCGAATATGGCTTTGAAGACTGCGCCGACGGGGCCGGACCTGGTATTGTCCGGGACGATAACAAGTATGCTTTTGCCGGAGTATCTCCGTCGCCTGAAAAACTCCGCCACCGCCTCCTGCATCTGCTCTTTGCTTATTACCCCATCCGCATATTGTCGTTCAATCACCATATCTCACCTTTTTTACCGCAGATGCCGCAAAGCTCGCAGAAATTATTTAAGTTTTTTCTCTGCGGTCTCCGCGTGCTCGGCGGTGAATCATTTTTCCCACGGCGGTTTGCCCGGCAAAGAATTCTCAAATTCCGTTATCAGCTTCTGCTCATATACGCCGGCAAACTGCCCCTTGATAAATCTGTCAAACGCCTCTTTAAAAAACCGCTTCCACGACTCCGTCTCTTTGCCGGGCACTATCGGGTAAAATAATGCCTCATTCTCTTTTGCCGCTTTCAGGTCGCCCGGAGCGTCGCCCACCATTAAGACATGGTTCTTATCATATCTTCCTTTCGTCGCGTATTCAAGATGCTCGGCCTTTGTTCCCATTTCCTGCCCCGCGATAACTACGACGTATTTGGCGATATCGTGCTCCTGCCATTCCCGCACCAGCGCCTCGCCTGGCGTCGCGGATACCACTATAACGTCTGCCGACGGCTGTATCTTCTCCAAACTCTCTCGCACAAACGGGAAGGGGGGTATTCCTTTTACGATGTCCGTTACCGCCTGGTTCACCTTTTTGCTCCAGTCCAGCCCCTGCTCTAATTCTTTCTTCACCGCCGGGTCTTTTGTCGCCTCAATCGCCTTTTTTAATCCGTCATTGCTCAGGATGCTTTTCGGGTCGTCCACCCATGCGAAATAATGCGGCAGTTGCGGCACCTTGAATCCTCTCTGCTTAACGTGCGGATGATTCGGCAGCAATTCCGACAAAATCCGTTTCAGTGTTTTGTGCCTGTTCGCCCCGCGGGTCTTGCTGAATAAATCCGCGAAAACCCTGCATTCTCTCGCTGCTTCCGCCACCGGCTGCAAACCAAAACACGCCACCGTCCACGGGCAGAAACACTCCCGCTGCTTTATTCCCATCGTATCGAACACGCACCCGTCCGAATCAATCCCGACGAAAAATTTCTTCGTAACTTTAAATTCCTTCAATGCTGCCGCTGCATCCGACATTAAAAACTCCTTCGATACTGATTAACACTGTTTCCTTGAAATATTTAGTCCGCTGTTTTACGGCGGGTTGCAGGTAAACTTATTTTAATCACGGATTACGCGGATTTCACGGATTTTTTTAGACGCAGACTGCGTTCGTCTCGCTGCTGAGGCAAATTTATCGTTCGCAGAACAACTTCGAATGCGGTCTGTTGCGAGCGTTCAGAACGATGTTGCCGAAGACAAATCAGGCGGATATCGGGGCAGTTTCGGTCTTTGGTTCGCGTACTACTGTCCAGAGAACGGCTGCGCCGATTAAATCGAGCAGCGCGATTGTCACAAACACCGGCGAATAACCAATATGCATTACAAGCCAGCCGATGCTGAACGTAAACAGCATCCCGCCGAAATGACCGCAGCTTCCGGAAAGGCCATTGGCGGTAGCGACTGTGTTTTTGGGAAATAAATCGACAGGAAGCACCAGCAGTACCGCTGATATGCATTGATGGCCGAAGGCGGCGATGCAGAACCAGAATATTGCCCAGCCGGGTGTTGGGGCCCGGATAATCAGAACAGAAACAGGCATCATAAAGGCGGCAGTGGTCATTGCCAGTTTGCGGCTGGTCAGAATCTTAAAACCGAGCTTTTGATAAAACGGCGATATAAATCCTCCAACAAAACTGCCTACATCGGCGGCCAGAAACGGAACCCAGAGAAACAAACCTATTTGCTTGAGGTTCATTCCCCGCTCGGTTGCGAAATACAGCGGTATCCAGTAGGAAAAGAATTGCCATGCCGGCTCAGAAAGAAATCTCGCCAAAGCAATTCCCCAGAAGTTTCTCTGGCCCAGGATGAGTTTCCAGACGTTTTGCGCCGGGCCCGATTCCTCGGCCTGCAGTTCCTTTTGACCCCGGTTGATATACTCAAACTCTTCGGGCGTTATAAACTTGTTTTGCGCAGGTGATTTATAAAATAGCATCCATAAAACAACCCAGACAAAGCCGACGGCCCCGGTAACAACAAATGCCGCCTGCCAGCCGTAGCGGATAATAATCCAGGCGACCAATGGTGTCGCGATGAGTGATCCTGTTCCTGAACCGACATTTGCGATACCGAAGGCAATCGTGCGCTCTCTTGCCGGGAACCACTCAGAAGTGGTCTTGGCGACGCCGGGGAAATTGCCCGCCTCGCCGACGCCGAGCAGCGAGCGAAACGCACCGAAGGAAATGGGCGTTCTCGCAAAACCGTGGAGCATATTTGCAATCGACCACCATATTGCCGCCAGCGAGAATCCGCGTTTTATTCCCAGCCAATCCATAACGCGTCCGGAAACCGGCTGCATCGTAAGATAACTGAACTGGAAGCACATTATAATGAATGCGAACTGCTGTTCGTTAATCTGGAGTTTTTCTTTCAGAACAGGGCCGGCAACAGATAAGCTGGTGCGGTCGAGATAGTTAATCATAGTGACCAGCATCAGCATCATGGCGATATACCAGCGCAATCCACGAATTTTTATCATTAATGCGTCTCCTGCGGGATATTAAATTCCATGGATTTCAGCCGCGGGTTTATCAAATGGATGATAAGCAGATTAATCAGATACGCGCAGGACGCGATAATGAGCAATATCCGGTATTCACCCGTCTTTTCGAGTATATAAGGGATGAGTATGGCAATAAAAAATGTTCCTATACAGGCCGCCGTACCGCCCAGCCCCATTATGGAACCTACAACCTGACGGGGAGCGGTGTCGGAAACAGTGGTAATAAGATTAGCGGCAAAACCCTGGTGTGCTGCCATCGCCAGCCCCACCAGCAGCGCACCCACCCATGAGTTAGTAACAATTGAAGCCATAAACACAGGCACTACACACAGGGCACAAATAAACATCGCTGTCTTGCGGGAGGCATTCAGTGACCAGCCCCGTTTCAAAAAATAACCGGAAAGCCAGCCGCCCGTGATACTGCCTATACCCGTTATCAAATAAATAACTACCATTGGCAAACCCAGGTGCTTTACATCCAGACCGTATTGCTTGTGCAGAAAATCCGGACCCCAGTAAAGCCAGAACCACCATATCGTGCCGCTGATGCCGGTCCCGATGATAAACATCCATGTCTGGCGATAACCCATCAGCGTCCACCATGGTATTTTTATGCCCGGCGGGTCAGGCGGGTCGCTTTGGATATAGTTAAGTTCGGCTTGGGAAATTCGCGGATGCTTATGGGGACTTGCATAAAGCGGCCACCAGAAAAGAAGCCAAAACAATCCTGCACCACCTGTTGCCACGAAAGCAATCGGCCAGCTAAAATCTGCTGCAAGCCACAATATCAATAGCGGCGCAGCCAAAGCGCCGATGTTGGTTCCCGAGTTAAAAATACCGACTGCCAGCGCACGTTCCTTTTTGGGAAACCATTCGCTTACGGCCTTGGCCGCGGCTGGAAAGTTGCCGCCTTCGGCCAATCCGAGAACAAACCTCGCGGCGCAAAAGCCGAACGCTGTCGCGGATATCGCGAGAAAACCGATTTTGGCCTCGACTGGAATATACCAGTTCAAAGCGTGGGCTATCTCCGCCAAACTCCAGAGCAGCACTGCCAGAAAATACCCGACTTTGACCCCCACGCGGTCTATAAACCATCCTGCGCCTGAGTAACCTATCGCATAGGCGACAGTAAAGGCCATAACGATATAGCTGAAATCTCTTTCGGTCCAGTTGAGGCCTTTTTCCAGAACTGGTTTCAGAAGACCGAGGATTTGCCTGTCGATATAGTTCAGTGCGGTTGCGAAAAACAACAGCCCGCAAATACCCCAGCGTATCCGGCCGACCGCTAACGCGGTTGTTCCTTTATTCGTTTGGCCATCCGTCACAAAAAAATCTCCGTTAGTGGTTCTGACTATTCCCTGGTCTGCATTGAAAAATAACTATACGCATTGTTGTAACAAATGTCCCGCACCATACCGCCGGACAATTCGATATCGGGTGGTATCAGTCCGTTTTCAACGTCGTTACCGAGAATGTTGCACAATATCCTGCGGAAGTACTCGTGCCTCGGATAAGACAGGAAACTTCTTGAATCGGTCGTCATCCCCACAAACCGGCTCAAAAGCCCCAGGGTCGAAAGGGCCTCAATCTGCTTTTGCATTCCGTCTTTCTGGTCAAGAAACCACCAGGCCGAGCCAAGCTGAATCTTGCCGGGACAGGAACCATCCTGGAAGCTGCCCGCTATCGTGGCGATAAGCTCGTTATCTCTCGGATTAAGATTATAAACTATTGTTTTGGGAAGTTTCCCAATGCTGTCGAGCTTGTCGAGGAACCTTACCAATGGGCGGGCGATTTCAAAGTCGCCGATTGAATCAAAGCCCGTGTCGGGGCCGATTGTTTTAACCATTCGCGTATTATTGTTCCGCAGTGCGCCCAGATGTAATTGCTGGACCCAGCCCTTTTCATAATCCATTTTAGCGAATTCATACATCATTGCCGATTTGAACGCCAGGAGGTCTTCTCCTTCGATGTTTTTGCCCGTTCGAATTGCAGCAAATATCTTTTTAAGCCCGGAATCGGTAAAGTCCGAGGCGTAAGGCGCATCAAGTCCGTGGTCGCTTATTCTGCAGCCGTTTGCATGGAAAAATTCGTGTCTTTTTCTCAATGCCTCGATGTAATCGCGATAATCGACTACATCAACATCAGCCGCGGTGGACAGCGCATCAATCCATTTGTTTAATCCGGCAATGTTCTCGGCCGCCATCGCTTTATCGGGCCGCCAGCAGGGCAGAACTTTTATTTCAAACTTGTCGTCCCTCAGTTTTTTATGGAACTCAAGGGTATCGGTTGGGTCATCGGTGGTACAGATGCACGCCACGTTTGCCTTTCGCAGCAAATTCCGGCATGAAAAATCCGGCGAACGCAGCATTTGACTGCATTTGTCGTAGATTTCTTTTGCGGTATCGGGATTGAGGCACTTGTCGGCGATGCCGAATGTCCTTTTTAATTCCAGATGGGTCCAGTGGAACAACGGGTTGCGGATTGTCTTCGGGACGGTTTCGGCCCATTTTTGGAATTTCTCGAAATCGGTTGCGTTGCCCGTGCAGTATTTCTCGTCGATTCCGTTGGCTCGCATTGCCCGCCATTTGTAATGGTCGCCGTAAAGCCATATCTGGGTCAGGTTCTGATATTGTTTGTCATCCGAAATCTCACGAGGCGGAATATGGCAGTGATAGTCGAAAATCGGCATACCGGCCGCGTACTCGTGATACAGAACACGCGCTGTTTTTGTTTGAAGCAGGAAATCCTCGGACATAAAAGTTTCAGCCATACTATCGCCTGACCTTTCAAATACAAATGTCAAACTTCCTTATCAGATGTTTATGCTTCCCGTAAAAGCTATACTCCGCTGAACGCCGAAAATCCGCCGTCCACCGGCACAACAACCCCCGTTACAAACGTCGCCGCGTCGCTGACGAGCCAAAGCATCGTCCCCGCCAAATCCTCCGGCTTGCCAAATCTGCCCATTGGCGTATGTTCTATTATGGTCTTTCCGCGGGGCGTCAATTCCCCGTTTTTTTCGTTAGTCAGCAAAAACCTGTTCTGCTCCGTCAGGAAGAACCCCGGCGCAATCGCGTTTACCCTTATATCCTTCGAGTGATTTTGATTGATATGCACCGCTAACCACTGCGTAAAATTGCTCACTGCCGCTTTGGCAGCTGAATACCCGCAAATTTTCGTCAATGGCCTCAAAGCGTTCATACTCGATATATTCAGTATCACTCCCGAGCCATTTTTCGCCATCTCTTTGCCGAAAACCTGGCTTGGCAAAAGCGTCCCTAAAAAATTCAAATCGAATACTCCGCGAATTGCCTCCGCCGGCAAATCGAAAAACGCCAGATTTTCCGACGTTGTCGCCTCTTTCTTGTTGCCTCCCGCGCCGTTTATCAGAATATTCACATTGCCTAATTTCGCGGCAATTTCCTTCGCGGCGTCTTCAATCTGCTTTTTATCCAGCACATTGCACTTGACCGCTATGGCTGCTCCGCCCTGCTCAATAATTTCGTCCGCGATTTTCTTCGCCGCTTCCAGGGACAAATCCATCACCGCGACTTTTGCCCCCGCGCCGGCCAGCGCCTTCGCCATTTGGCCGCAAAGCACCCCGCCCGCACCCGTTACCGCCGCCACCTTACCCGTTAAATCAAATAATGTTTTCATAATGTATCCCCGAATTTAGTCGATAAATATAGGCCTGATGTGCTTCTGATAAATATTATCAGTTACATGCGGCCCGATTATACGCTCACAATCAGCTACCGCATCGGTAAATTCTTTTCCCATTTCCGCCGCAACCTTGTACCCGACGTGTATAAGCTGTCGCAAATCCGGGTTATAACGCCCGCACGACTGGTCGTGCCGAAGCGCCTCCGCAAATCGTTTGCCGTTCCACTCCGCGACAACTTCGGGGCTCGGCAATCTCCCCTTGTCGATATTAATCACCGTCGCGTATGGCGGCGTCAGCTCATCCATCCTGTTAAACGCTTCTGTGTAAATATGTCTGGCAATCCTCAATCCCTCGCCTTCCGCAATTGCCAGCCCCGCAAGCTCCTCAAGCCACGTTGTCCCCGCCGTCTTGACGTGAAGCCCCGCGTCAAATTTCTTTAGCGCCTTGTTCATCGCCCCGTAAATCGAAAACTTGTCGCTGCCCGAATGAACGCTCAACTTGAGGTTCTTCGGCAGACCGAATTCCTGGACCGCATATGAAATCACCGCCAAGTCCTGCTCGAATTCCTTCGCGAAACGCCCGACGTCGCCTACGTAATCGACGCCCTTGTTGAACCTGCCTGAAAACTTCGGCGCAATCGTCTGGACAGGAATTTCTTCCTGTGCCGCGGCGGCCAGAATGAAAAACAGTTCCACCGGCGATTGAGGCGTGTCCGTCTCATCCATCGACATCTCGACAATGAAATTTCCCACGCCCTTTTTGGGTATGATGTGCCTGTATAACCGGCTCGCCTCTTTTACCGCCCACAGGTACTTGTTCGCTATCGTCCGCACAGAGTCCTCAGTAACAACCAGGTTCCCTTCAATCCCCGGCACAGACAAGCCGTCGATATATTTGACGCAGCCGTCGATAAAGTTATCAATATTTTTCTTCTCTGTCGGCTGACCTATAAACTCGGCGACATCAAGCGTAAAAAAGTCGCTATATTTAATAAACCCGCTAACGTTGCCGAGATTTATATGGTCTGCGTCAACGTAGTAATTGCCGCCCCAGCTCTTTGCTTTAACCGCCTCGTCCGCTTCCGCGCGAACCGCCGCAGGCGTCGTCCCTATTATCGTATGCTCACGATGCGACTTGTTCCAGACGGGCGTTACCTCCACGCCGGCCTTGTCCGCTTCAATCATCGCCGCCAGCTGCGCGTTGCCCTGTTTGCCGAACCTGTCCCCAACGCCGAATGAATATTTGCCCAAATTCATAAATACCTCGGAAGTTTCTTTTCTACCCATTTCTTCGCCAGCCGCGCATACACAGGCAGCCCGTCTTTGCCGACCGTTATAGGAGCTTCACCTTTAATCAGCGGCCCGATATATCTCCGGCACGCCTCGGTGATATGATTGCCCTTTTCGTTTATGAACTCCTTGGGCACCTTCTTTTCCCCGTTTGCAACGTCTTTCAGTTCCGCAAACCCCGTCGTGCATTTATATTTTGCGCCCTTATCTCGCACTAAGGTTATCATTTTCCCGTTGACCCCGCTCATCGCCGCCTTCACCGCATATTTGCCGCACATATACGCCTCGTTGACGTCCGTCAGCGACGCGAAATGCATTGCGCCCCTCTGCTGTGTCCCTAATTTGTTCCAGCGTGCCTTTATCCCCGCCTCTTTTTCAATAACGTTTTTCAGCATCTCAGCCACGCCGCCAAGTTGCACGTGTCCGAAAGCGTCTTTGCCAAACCCTGCGGTTTCCTCGGTAATATAATTGCCTTTCTCGTCTTTGAGCCCTTCGCCCACGATGATAAACACCCTGCCGAATTCCCTGTAAACCTCCTTGACGTCCCTGACTAACTGCTCAAACGTAAACGCCGCCTCAGGCATATATATAAGATGCGGCGCGTCCTGCGGCTCTCTTGTCGCCAATCCCGATGCCGCAGCAATCCACCCGGCGTTTCTGCCCATCACCTCCACGATGCTGCACGTATCGAAAGTCGATAGCGCCTCGTTGTCCCGCCCCGCCTCCATCGCGCAGGTCGCCACGTATTTCGCCACGCTTCCGAACCCCGGACAATGGTCCGTATATGCCAGGTCATTATCAATCGTCTTTGGTATCCCGATGCAGACAAGCTCATATCCGCGTTGCGCTGCTAATTTGTTCACCTTGTCCGCCGTATCCATCGAGTCGTTGCCGCCCGCGTAGAAAAAATATCGTATATCGTGCGCCTTGAAAACGTCCAGCACCCTGTCGAAATCCGATTGTGCCTGGTCTAAGGATTTGAGCTTGTATCTGCACGACCCCATCGCCGCCGCGGGTGTCCGCTTCAGTGCCTCGATTACCGATGCCTTCTCCGCCGATGCGTCGAATATCTCTTCTTTCAAAACACCAAGTATGCCGTCATGTGCCGCCAGCACTCTGCCGATTTTCTTTGTTTTGGCTGCCTCTTGAATCACCCCGCAAACGCTCGAATTGATTACGCACGTCGGCCCTCCCGATTGTGCCACTATCGCGTTCGCACTCACCTTTGCCATATTCAAGTTTCTCCAAAAAACAGTTTTTCAATGCAATGATTTTTACCACAAAGAGGCACAAAAAAACACTGTTTTTCCTCATCCCCCCGCCTGCCCCCGAGAAGTTACTGCTTTGGTTTTGCAACAGGGGACCCATTTTTGTGCAGTATCCGAATTGCGATATACTAAATACGAACGACGACACGTAGCGAAGCGCAGGGCCCGCTTCGGCAATACAAACTGCTGCGAACTATGAACTAATTACAAATTGTGTTTGCGAATGCGTGACTCGTATATTTGCTGCGCATCGATAAATTTCTTTTCGGTCAGGTCCAGCGCATCTAACAGCTCCTGGCCCAGTGTTGTCGAGATAATCTGGCCCGTGAAGTCGCTGTACGTTATGAAGTGCGAAATAAATATCAGTCCGCCAAGATAGTTAAGATCCGTTCCTATTAAAGGCGTATGGTGCCTTAAAACGGCGTCCTGCATTATTTGTGAAAAATTCCACTTCTTGCAAAGCTGCATCCCCACCTCGCAGTGGTTCAGGCCCAGTATTTCTTTCTCAGTGTGGGCGACTAATTTCATCTTGCCCCACGATGTCCCCATCAGCCGCGCGCCCGTTTTGCTGCTTGCGACCATAATTACCAGCCGGCCTATATCGTGAATCAGCCCCGCCACTGCGCACATCTCACGCTCGTGGGCCGGTATGTCGCAAAGTTCCGCCAGTATCCGGCAGCACAAAGAAATGTCCCGCGAGTGCTCGAAATATTCGTCTAAGTGCTTCAGCGAAGCTAACTCTTTTCTGATTGTCTTGTGTGCGTATGATACCGCGATAAGATGCACCAATGGCCCCGTCCCGATTTGTGTTATCGCGTCGTCGATTGTGTTAATCGTCTTGTCCGTCCCCAGACAAAAATCGCACGCCAGGTGCAAAAGGTCCGTGCATAGCCCCGGGTCATCCGCTGTCAGCGCCCGCACCCGCTTTTGTCCTTCGCTTGAATCAGCATCCTCGCTCATCAACTGGCGTATGTTCTCCGGCATCGGAGGCAGCACCTCTATCAGCCCCGCTACCTCCCTCGCTAATTTTTTCCTATGGTCTTCCATATTTATCCGCCTGCCCCGAGCTTGGTCGAGGGGTTTCTCATTCACCTTTTTACCACAAAATCCCCTCCCGTGCAATGTCTAAAAATTATCTGTGCTATCTGTGACTCAATAAAAAAACAGCGTCGCTCTGCGAAATCTGCGTCTAAACTTTTCGTTTTGTGGCTAAATAAAAATAGGCGTCATCGATTGACGCCGCAAGGGCCTATAATGAAGCCGCTCTTAAATACCACGGCGAGTTTGCTTCTTTGAATTTCCCCATTTTAACAAAATGCACGCAATGCCCATTTCCTTTGCGTTTTTTGCAACATTGGATTATAATCACTTTGGGCTGTATAGCTCGTTTGGTTAAACCTGTTCGGCTGCGTTCGGAGCGTGTTGTTGGCAGAACAGGGATAATAGTTAATGATAAAGTCGATAAATTAAGGCAAAAGACCGTATTTACTGCCGAGTATTGTAAGCCCGCAGATAAAACATATAAAATCTCTGCGTGCTCTGCGGTCTCTGCGGTAAAAAGAGAGTGTGAGATGCCGATAGCGACATTTTATTTTCAACTGCACCAGCCGTTTCGGCTGCACCCGTCTCGGGAAAAGTTCGTCTGGGACGAGATGAACAAGCAGGTATTTGAAAAGGTCTCCCATAAATGCTATCTGCCCGCAACTATGATGTTCACGAAACTAATCGAGGAAAATCCTAATTTCAAAATCACTTTCAGTATGTCAGGCACCTTCCTCGAACAGGCGCAAATGTATAAGCCCGAGGTAATCACCTACCTTCAGCAGTTGCTCGCCGTGGGCAAAACCAGAAACCAGGTCGAGTTCCTCGAAGAAACTTATTACCACTCCCTCTCCAGCTTGTTCGCCGATGTGCACAGGCAGGAATTCAGAGACCAGGTCGCCCTCCACAGGGACAAAATGGAAGAACTTTTCGGCATCAAGCCAAAATCTTTCAGAAACACCGAGCTGATGTTCAATAACGATATCGCATACGTCGTTGCTGATATGGGTTATAAGGCGATGCTCTGCGAAAAACGCAACGATATGTTCGGCCGCAAAAACGGCAAACTCGTCTCACCAAACGCCGTCTTCCGCGCAAAAACAGGCAACCTCATCGTCATCCCCCGCAACAGAGAGCTTTCCGACGACATCGCCTTCAGGTTCCCGCACACGCCTGTCCCCGCCGAGCTTTACGCCAAAAACATCGCCGAAATCGATGGCGAAGCAGTCCTCCTCGGCTACGACTATGAGCACATAGGCGAACATATCTGGGAAGACAAAGGCATCTTCGAATTCTGGAAAAAACTCCCCAGTGAGCTGGCGAAATACCAAAGCGTCAGAATGGCAAACCCCACAGAGGTTGCCGAGCTGTTCAAAACCGCTGATTGCCCCCTCGTCGATATCCACGGCTTATCGACCTCTTCCTGGGCCGACGCCGCAAGAGACACCTTTGGCTGGTTGGGCAACGCAACCCAGCAGGAATTCTTCTCCCGCATACAATCCCTCGAAAAGAAAGCCAAAACCGCGGGCGGCGAGTTAGAGACCAAATGGCGGCATCTCACCACCTCCGACCATCTTTATTTTCTCCACGAAAGCACCGGCTCAGACCAGGCAGTCCACGCCTATTTCAGCCCCTATGGTACAATAGGCGAAACCGTCCGAACTATCACCGACAAGCTCTGGATGCTCGCTCGGTCTCTCGAAAGATTCACTATCCTAAAAAAAAACACCCGAACTCCCGTCATAATCATCAGTCCTGAAACTGACCGCCTGCCCACGAAGGGTCTGGGTGATTTCGCACAATACGTCTCCGGCAAATCAGGCGGTATGGGCGAGGTAGTCGCCGCCTTATGCAGGGGGCTTTCGAACAGGGGCGTCAAGACCTACATTATCACGCTCAATCTCCAGAGAAAATTTATGGAGCATTCGGGGATGAGCAAAGAAGATTACATCGAGAATTTATATCACCTGCCCCGCGACAAAATAAAAATGGTCGATTCCTCCATCTTCGAAAATTATATGAGCGCCTACGATGGCGACCCCCGTGCAACCGCCGCCGAGTTCCAGAGGCAGATTAAACGCTTCCTCATCGGCGAAATCCTCTCAAAGCACGAGGGCAGAGGTATCATTCATTCCCACGATTGGATGGCGGGCGGCATCATCACCGCCTTCGCCAAGCTCCGCAGCATCCCCGTCCTTCACACTTTACATAATTCTCACACGGGCTATATTCCGCTGGAGATGTTTGGCGGGGTGAATTTGAGCGAGCTTTGGAGCAACTTATACGTCGCCAGCGACTTCGGCAGGGAATGCGTGGATTGCCAGGCGACGGCGATTAAAAACGCGGCGCTGGTCAACTACGTCGGCGACCGGTTCCTCCATGAAACCATCAATGATTACTTCTTAGACAGAAACTTCATCCCGTGGAGCGTCAGGAAAGAAACCAAAGCCAAATACCGATACGGCTGCGCATTTTCAATCCCCAACGGGATATCGCCATCGGTATATCCGGAAAATCAGGAAGAAAACGCGGAGATTGATAAGCCGGGACTCGCGAAAAATTTCGGGCTAAACGACCACGTTATCGAAGCGAAAAAGCTCAATCTGGTCAAATTCCAGAAGAAAACGGGGTTGAAAGTTGACCCGGAAGCGATTCTGCTGTATTGGCCAAGCCGGCTGGACCGCGTTCAGAAGGGAATCGAACTGCTCGAAGATATCGCCTTGAGGTTTGTAATCGAGCATCCGGACGTTCAAATCGCGGTCGTCGGAAACTCGGTGGGCGATGACAGAAATGACGCGGATATCCTGGGAAAAATCGCGTGCGCATCGGGCGGGAAAGTTACCTATTGGCCTTTCAGCGAAGACCTCAGCATGCTGGGTTATGCGGCGGCGAGCGACGTATTCGGGGCATCGCTGTATGAGCCATTTGGCCAGATTGATTTGGTGGGAAACCTGTTCGGCGCGACAGCGACGAACCGCGATACGGGCGGGTTCCACGATAAGATTGTGCCATTGCAGTTGAAGAAAATGGGCGGGGCGGAGGATTTGGGCAATGGCGTGCTTTTCGAGAATTATGACGCGGGCGGGTTGTGGTATGGATTGGAGCAGACGGTGCAGAACCACAGATTCTTCAGGAAAGACCAGCAGGAATGGGAAAAACAGGCGAAAAGAATTATGAAAGACGCCCGCAATAACTGGGGCCTTAATAAAATGATGGCTGGGTATCTTGGGGCGTATGAGAGGATACTGGGGTACCCGGTCGTTTAGACAGAGGACGGATTAGAATGTCCAATGTCCAATATTAAATGTTCAATATTCAATCCGCCGGAGGCGGGAATTCAAAGCAAAAAGCAAAATTAAAAAAGTAAAAATGCGGTATTACTGCGCGATGGATTTTACAACTACGTAATTAGCGGGTAGCGTTCAGCGGACAATTTTTCAATTCAAAAATCAAAATACAAAGTGCAAAATTCAAAATACAAAATTTATGATTTTATGGATTTTGGGAAAAAGGGCGGAAATTCAGTAAGGGGGGATTCGGGAGGAAATTTGATGGGGGAAATTGGCGTATAAGTGGTTAAAAAAGGCAGTTGGATGCGTTATAAGCAGAAGTTGCGAGATATCTAAAACATCACAAATAATCATAAAAAGTTAGTGAAACGTAAGGAAAAGTAATCAAAATATCAGCATTTATGGCAAATTTATGCTCGATTCTGGATGCTTGATACTCGATGCGCGATTCTCGATACTGGTTGTGTAGTTGGGTTATTAGGAAGTGAGTTGGGTTGTGCGTAGTAAGTAGTGCGGCTAAAAAACAAAAAAACTGGGCCGGGGTTAATTAAAAGGATTTCCGATTTCCGATTGGTGAATGTCGATTGTCGATTTAATTGTGGGTCCCCTGTTCTAATCCAAGTAACATGGCTCCCCGCCAAAGACATGCGGGGATCTTCGCTTCGCTACGAGAGGACAGGGAAGTTAGAAAAGAAAAACTGGGGCCGAAGGTGATTTGTTGTTAGCCATTAGTCGTTAGTATTTAGTATATCGTAATTTGGAGGCCGCCGGAGGCGGGCGATAAATATTAAATGTCCAATATTAAATGACCCATGTTCCACCCGCCGGAGGCGGGGAATCGCTGATTTTTGCGAAAAAAACAATAATATGCGGGAATTTGAACGCCGATAAGTATGTATGGGAAGCATTTTCAAAAGGCCCTGGCCTTAATAATAGCTGAATGTGAGGGTTAAAATGGAAAAGTTCTACTGGAAAGATGAATACAGCCTGGGGGTTGAGAAAGTTGACCGTCAACACCGGCACCTGTTTGAGCTTGTCAATAAACTCATCGAACGGTCCGACTCATCCGCGGGTTCAACGCTGGTCTCAGAGACGCTGACGGAAATGCTTAACTACGCGAAAGAGCATTTCGCAGACGAAGAAGAACTTATGCGGGAACACGGCTATCCGGAGCTCGAATCACACAAAGAACAGCATACCTATTTCATCGGGACAACGGCTGAACTATCCATAAACGCCCTGAATAAGCAATCAATGGTCTTAGACGAGATTGTGGAATTCCTTAAAATATGGCTGACGCTCCACATCCTCAAATATGATATGAAATACAGGGACTATTTTAAGTCAAAAATACCAGCAAAAGCGGCGGTCGGCGGGTAGCGGACAGAAAATAAGAAGGGAATGTCCAATATTGAATATTAAATGTTAAATGTCCAATCTGCCTTCGGCGGATAAATGTCGAATGACGATTTAATAAAGACGCCAGACCACAGACGGAAGACGGAGGACGGATTGGAATGTCCAATGCTCAATATTAAATGTTCAATGATGAAGTAAATTACGCCGGAGGTGGGAATTCAAATCAAAAAGCAAAAAGTAAATATTTAGAAGTAAGAAGGCAGAAGTTAGAAGACAGATTGGAATGCCCAATGTCCAATATTAAATGTTCAATCTGCCGAAAGCGGAGAAGTTTGTGGTTATGTCTTATGCTGACATGGCGGATTCGGGGACGCTGAGGTTGGCGGCTTTTTTGTAAATATAAAGCGATCGGTAAGGTCGGCTTGTATCGATATCGCGGAAATTGCCATCAGTGCCGCAGACATTGAAGAAATAGTCGGCGACGGATTTGGCGACCTGATGCGATATGGTTTCGAGGTATGTAAATCTGCGGTTTTGGATTTTATTAAGACGAGAAGCTTCAGTGATGGGGTCGATGGGGTTATTAGCCAGACCTATATACCAATCACTGTATTCGCCGCCTCCCTGGCGGATATAGGCCTCTATTTGAGCAATAATGTTCTTTTCATAACCCATAGTTTTGTCATAGTATCTTCCTATAAATGCGACATGTTTGTAAATAGGGGAATTGCTTAATCGGATGGGCCTAATCGCTTAGCAGATATCTCGCACAGTCTTCGTGTCGTCGCTCGTGCCTCGTGACTCGAAAAGGAAGACGTCAGACTAAAGACGGATAAATATTCAATCCGCCGGAGACGGCTTAAGGGTCAATATCCATAAGAATACGGTCGAGAACGGCATCCAATCGCTCATCGAGGTCGTATGTGCCATAAGCGAGCTTTTGGCGAATCCTGATAATATTCTTCCCGCTACCCGTCGGCAGCGAAGCAATCATTGCAAAAGTTATTTCCGGCCGTATGTTGTCAGCGAAGGCATCAGCAATTGTGCTCGTTATACTTTCGTCAATCGCAGTCGACCTGTCCGCGAATAAGGTTAAAACTGACATTTTAAGCTCCTTTCAAATACTTTCTCAAAGGCCCTGGCGTTATCGAGCCTTTACAGATAATGTCGTCTCCCCGATAGCTATCTAAACATGGGCAGTTTGCCTATTTAAGAGTTCGCTAATGCCTATATGGGAACGTCGATACTTGATACTCGATGCTCTTAGCGGGCGCGGCTTCGTTGTGCAACTACGCCGGGGTCTTCGCCCCCAGCACTTCTCTTCGACAAGTAGCCGCTGGGGCTGCGCAAGGCTTCGTACGCTACGACGCTGCGCTACGAGGGGGCAGGCGAGAGGATGAGGATATCTTACTTTGCGCCTTCCTGAGTGATGTTAATGGTCCTTGTGGGGTAAGGAATTACTATGCCTTCCTTCGAATATCGCTGATGAAGTCGTTTGATAAACTCGTGCCTGACGAGATACTGGTCAAAGTATTCCTTTCCCATGAGTGTGATAGTGAACTGTATGCCTGAATCGCCGAAGGCGTTGTAGCGAATAAAGGGGTCAAATTCGGGGACACCGCCCTGGACTTCGCGCATAACTTGTTTTGCCACTTCACATGTAACCTGCTCGACGTGCTTCAAATCACTGTTGTAATGCACGCCCACATTAACGAAGATAACCAAATCTTTATTGGGAAGGTAATAATTTGTTACGTTTGTCTGCGTCAATTTCGAATTAGGAATGAGTATGGTGTTATTATCGAGCATTCTGACCTTGGTGGTCCGCCAGTTGACATCAACGACATAACCCTCCTGGCCCGATTCGAGTTTAATGTAGTCGCCGACGCGGACGATGCTGTTTGTAATAATATGAAAGCCGGCGAACAGATTCGAGAGCGTATCCTGAAGTGCGAGGGCGACAGCGAGGCCGCCGACGCCTAACGTTGCGATGATAGGGGTTATAGATATGCCGAGGGCGTTTAGAATCACGAGGATTCCGACTATGAAGATTATTATCCGGCTTATGGTCCGTGTCAAAGTTGCGCCGGGCAGGGTGGGGCCCAGCTTGTTTGAGTAATGGGTTATTACGCCTGAGGATATATTTGCCGCAACAAGCGTTGCTGAAAACAAACCGAGGGCGAGCAGTATTTTGCCCGCGGTGAGCACTACGTTTTCGGGAAGTTCATGAAAGTGTAGGGCAATATATATGCCCAGCATCAGGAACCATATAACAAACGGCCCTTTTATTGCGGATATAATTACATCGTCGAGGTCGTGTTTTGTTTGTTGTGCCCATTTTGTCAAACGTTTGAAAAGCAACGCCCTGAGTAGGAGCCCGAAAGCCAAAACAAGCAGAATAACCCCGACAGACAATACCAGTTTAACGCCGATTTTGACAAACATTTCACTGTTACCACTCATAAATCCCTTCGCTTTCTCCAATAATGGCGGTATCTATTTTACCGGAGCGGACGGCAGATGCAAGGGGGAAGGGAGTATTTAGTTTTGAGTGTTTAGTTTTGAGTGTTTAGTGTTGAGTTTAGAGATGAGTAATCCGCCGGAGGCGAGAAAGCTACTGAATAAATGTCTAATAACCAATATCCAATGTACCTACGCCAGACAGGCCGTGGGATAAATTCAGGCGGAGAATTCACGTTTTCGGGTATTGAGCTGGGCCTTGAGCCGGGCGAGAATCGATGAGTGCATCTGCGAGACCCGCGATTCGGACAAATCGAGAGTGGCGCCTATTTCCTTCATCGTCATCTCTTCGTAATAATACAAAACGACAATCAGCCGTTCGGCACGCGTCAGACCTTTGGTGAGCAGGTCTTTGAGGTCGCGTTTCTGTGCCTCGATAGGGGGGTCTTCACTTTTGCGGTCCTTGATGATATCGATTTCGCGGATGTCTTTTTCGCCCTCATCATCGCCATACTGGCTGTTGAGCGATACTATTCCGATGGCGTCGGCGTCCTGCTGCAAACGCTCGAAATCCTCCATATTCATAGACATCTCTTGCGCCAGCTCTTCCTTGCGTGGTTTGCGGCCGAGATGTGCTTCGAGCGATTGTTTTGCCCGTGATAATTGATGTGCCCTTGCCCTGACTAATCTGGGCACCCAGTCCATACTGCGAAGCTCATCGAGGATTGAGCCGCGTATTCTGGGCGAGCAGTATGTCTCGAATTTTACGCCTCTTTGGGGGTCGAAGGCGTCGATGGCGTCCATCAGGCCGAATGTGCCGGCGCTGATGAGGTCGTCAAGCTCGACTTTGCCTGGCAGTTTGGTGTGCAGGCGTTCGGCGGTATAGCGAACGAGGTAGCGATAATGCTCCATCAAGGTGTTGCGGTATTTTTCTTCGTGGGATTTGTGGTAATGTTCCCAGACCTGGTCGATTTGAACTGCTGCGTTGGGTTTCACAAGATTCCTCCCTGAATTTTGTCCAAGATTAGCCATCCCGGTAAGCCACCCTTAATAATTATTATGATTTCACTGTCGAGTCCTATAAAACTCGACTTTTAAGCTACCCAATTTACGCTGATGTCATCACAAGAGATGCATGCCCACATCTTTATCGTTATTTTAGCCCGCGACTTTAATTAAAGCATCGTCCGGAGCAGTTTTCGTTGGCCTGTTTTTGCCTGAGCAGGTCCACGGCTATCCGCTGGTTGAGCGAATTTTCGAGCATTTTGTTAATCTGGCTGCGGAGGTATTCGTCGCGATTTTGCTCGAAAAGGGATTTGGCGTTTTCGTCGATATTAGCGGTCGCTTCAAAGCTGCCGTTAGCGCCAAATTTGACGTTTTCGCCGTCATGGAGTACGAGCCGGCCTGAGCGTGCGTGTTCGGCAAGTGCCTGGGCTATCAATTTCGAAAACTCATCGACAGGCAAATCCCTGGGCGCAAAACCCTCGCTGTGCATCGTGTTTATGTTCTGAATCAGGATTTTTTGTCTGTTTTGCGTGAATTCGAAGATTTTCAGCAGAACTTCGGTGATGTTATCTGTAGTGATTGTGGGAAGGTTCATAGTTGGCCTCCCCGGCTTGCTGCCCACAGTTCACATTGCCTATTAGCGGCTTGCCTGCTGCCTTTGAACGACGACCTTTTTCTCATCCCTGCACCTTTTATATTTCATCCTTGGGTTACCACCGGCATCATGCCGAAGGTCTTTTAATTATTATCGATTGGTCGGCCGGTTACTTTCGGCCGGACCGAATTTTCTTCCATGCTCAGTATCTTGCGTATCTCGAAAAGCGACTTGGTCTTTTTCATTTCCATAATTTTCGACAGCCGCTCAAAAACCGATTCGTCGTAGAGTCGATGTCCGCCCTGTGTCCACTCGGCCTCGCGAATCAGGCCCATCGTCGTATAATTATGAATCGTTTGGCGAGAGAAGGGGGTGTACCGAACGATGTCGCCGATTCGATACAGCTTGGCGGGCACTTTAATCATCTCACTTGTTGTTTGTCCTGTTCGCATCATCAACTTTTGTTCCTTCCGGTCTTGCGCCGGGGACAATTAAAATAACTTTTACGTTTTGTAAAATGTAAAATACATTGCGTTTGGCGTCAAGGTCTTTTTTGGTTTTTTTTGAAGTTTTTTTGGAATTTTTTTAACTTCGCTTTCTGCCCGGTCTGGTGTCCTATAATACTTAGTTTTCAGTCACCTATTTGCTTGTGATGATACCTGTTTCCATCTTATGTGCCCCCGCCAAGCAGCCGATATAGCAAACACTATTACCCAGTAAGCATATAAATATTATGAGACGAAACAGCATAAACCCGAATGAGCGAGCCGAAAGCGGCAGCCAGGGCGTTTCGCTTCTTGAGCAGATAACGCCGCTGGCGAGGCAGATTAACTGCCTTGATATTGAACGTATTGCCACGATATGCGTCCGGAAGATTCCCAAGCTTCTCGATGCCCGTCTTGCCTCGCTCTACCTGCTCGACGACGCAGGGGCTATGCTGCACATGCAGAGCAGCAATCACCCGTATTTGATAAATAAAATCGTTTCGATAAACCAGAACCCGCCTTCACTTATGGTTATGGCCACCAAAAGCAAAAAGCTAATCCACATCGAAGATATTGATTCCACCAGGGATATGACCATCAAAAAGTCGCAAAGGCCGTACTCCGACAACTATAAGACGAAAAACTGCCTTATCATCCCGCTTTTGTGCCAGGATAAAGTCGTCGGCGTGCTGAATCTTGCGGACAAAGGGGGCACACAGGGTTTTACCCCGGATGATATCGCTTTAGTTGAGCTTGTGGGCCAGCTGGTCGGGGCATCGGTCGGCAATATAGCGATGTTCGAACGAATCCAGCACCAGGCACGGACCGACGGGCTTACCGGGTTAGTCAACCATAAGACGTTCTTCGAGGTCCTGGAGCGAGAGCTGTGGCGGTCGAAGCGTTATGGCGAGCATATTTCGCTGATTATGGTCGATGTCGATAACTTCAAGAAAATAAACGACAGCTTGGGCCACCGGGCGGGGGATTTTGTCATAAAGGAAATCAGCGACCGCATATTACAGTCGATTCGTCAAATCGATACCGCGGCGAGATACGGCGGCGATGAGTTCGCGATTATACTTCCAAATACCTCGCTGGCCGACGCAGCAGTCGTAGCGGAGCGTATGGTCAATAATGTCTCCGGCACGCCCGTTGTATGGCGAAAAGAGGAGATTCCCATTTCAATCAGCGTAGGTTTGGGGCAGTATGATTCCGAGGATTCCCCGGATGATATTGCCAGCAGGAGCGACCAGGCGCTTTACGCTGCCAAACAGGCAGGCAAAAACACGTTTAAGATTTACCAGCCGCATAAGAAATAGACCCCAGACGCCAGACACAAGATAAATTGGGTCTCCCGTTTAAATCCAAGGAAACAGTTGTCATAGGCATAGTTTTTAATGAAGGCGGGTTGTGGAATCGGGAGGGAAAAGGTATAATCAGTTGTTAGCAGCGTATAGCGTATAGCGTATAGTTTTTTAATGCAAAAAGCAAAAAGTAAAAAGTAAAAATGAAGTTCATAGTTCATTGGCGGGAATGATGGGAGCACGATATGTCAGGACATTCGCATTGGTCAACTATAAAGCACAAGAAGGCGTCGGCTGACGCGAAACGCGGCAAGTCGTGGAGCAAGGTCGCTCGAATGATAATTATGGCGGCCAAGCGAGGCGGAGGCGATGTGAACGCAAACCTGGGGCTGCGCTATGCAATCGACAAGGCCAAAGCGGTCAATATGCCGAAGGACACAATTGACAAGGCCATAAAGAAGGCGACCGGCGGAGACGGGACAGTCAATTTCGAGGAGCACGTTTATGAGGGCTATGGCCCGAAGGGCGTCGCGATAATGGTTGATGTCCTGACGGACAATCGCACACGAACGGTGGCGGAGATAAAGAAAATATTCGAACGTCACGGCGGAGCTATGGGCGCGGCCGGATGCGTCGGATGGATGTTCCATAAGAAGGGTTTGATTACGGTCAAGACGGAGGCGGTGAAAGAAGACGATTTGATGGAGATAGCGCTGGGCGCGGGCGCTGAGGATATGCGCAACGTCGGGGGGATTTACGAGATAACGTGTCTGCCTGCGGCCTTCGAGGGATTGAAGAAGTCGCTCGAGGCAAAGGCGATTCCGATGGAAATGGCGGAAGTTTCGATGGTGCCGGACAACGAGATACCTATAACCGATGCGGAGACGGCCGGAAAGATTGTGCGGTTGATGGATGAGTTCGAGGACCATGAGGACGTTCAGAACGCATACGCCAACTTCGATATCCCGGATGATATAATGGCGAAGGTTTCGGGGTAATTGTAGCCGGGGTTAGCGCGGGGGTTTTTGTTCGAGGTCTTTAATCCGCTGAGTTGCGGAGAAATACTTATCCTCATTAATCCTGCTGAGGACTTTTCTGCCCGGATACATCAGCTTGAACTGTTTGCGGAAGCCATCTTCAATCTGCACGGCGAGTTTGTAATTTTTCAGAGCCAAATCGGTCCGGCCGAGGTCATCGGCGATTCGGGCAAGCTTGAAGTGCAATTCGGCATCGCCCGGGTACAGCTCAACGGCGATAGAGGCGCTATCGAGGGCTTTATGAAGCAGTTCCTCGTTTTGTTCGGGCTTAAAGCGAGCATAGAGGGAATAAAGTTCGGAGAGCGAATCAAAAATTTTGTGATCCCTTGGGTTCCTTTCTGCGGCGATGAAGAGCATCTGCTCGGCGTTATTGAATAATTGCTCTTTTTGCGCATCGGGGCGGTAGAATTCCTGGATATAGAGGTTGCCATTCTGAGCTGGTGCATCGGAACTGAGCGGGTCGTCAATTGTGGCTGCGTCGAGTAAGCCGTGGGCGAGCTGGGTCTGGCCGAGAACCATGGGAAAGTATGCTTTTGCGATATTGGAAGTGCTTTTTACGACAGGGATAAGGACGTAGTTGAAATATGCCAAGCCGATAAGCAGGGCGCCGATGACAGAGGCGGTTTTCAGCCAGATTGGGGAGGGCGTTACGGATATTTGCCGGTCTTGCGGTTTGGCATTCAGCGCGACGAGACAGGCCAGCGAGGCGAAGAAGGCGGTGAGGATACCCGGCTCGAAGATGGCGAAGTCGATAAGGTTGTGAATTATAAAGCCGAGAATGCCGCAGGATAGCGCGATTGATGCGATATGCGTATTTTGCAGATTGTATTCTTTCGGGGAGATTTGCATGGTTTTTGCATACAGCGCGACGCCTACGGCAAAAGCGGCAGCGGGGGCAGCGTAAAGAGAAAACAGGACGTATATTTTATCGTTAAAAGTCGGTGCATCGGCATGAGGCAATATGAACGGACGAAGAACGATTAGGACGAGCGCTGTGAAGACAGCACAGAGCGTGGTGAGGTTTATAAAATTACGTGCCTGTGTGGTTTTGAGACTGATGTTGTCATCCAATGAGTTTCGCCAAAGCGGGGGAAGAATAATAATTAAAAAACCGAGGAGAGCGAGCGGGCCGTATTGCGTGAGGATGCTCAGGGCGAAGCAGTGCGGGTCGGAGACGGTTTCAGGGGCGGAAGGAGTTTTATATTGAGGATAATAGGATGAGAAGTTTCCGCCGCCGATGCCCATAATGTGGTTGTCGAAGAACATCTTGACGGAGGCATCCCAGTATTGCCATCGGACAAGCATGGAATTTCCGCCGGGGAGCCGGCCTGTTCTGAGGCCGTACTGAGCCGAGGCGTATGCCAGGGCGAGAACGCCGACGAGACAGGCGGCGAGGATTATATTTTTGGATAGTTTCGGACGTCTGCTGCGCATAAGGAAAAAGAATATTATGACTGCGAAGATGAATGCGGTAATTGCGCCTTTGCTGTGACTTAATAGCAGGCCCAAAACTATAAATGCGAGAAGAAGAACGGCCAGAGCGCGATTGCCGGAAAATTTTGGGAATAATTTACGGTTTTTGAGCAGCTCAGCCAAGAGCGCGATGGCGGCGAAGGATGTAAGAATGGCGAAGGAGCCTGCGGAGTTGCCCGTAGTGAAGAAGGAACGGACGTCTTTGGAGTAAAGGCGGTGTTCGAGTAGGATATGATTGAAGGAGTTTTTCTGAATGCCGAGCTGCTGGAGCATTGCGTCGGGGTCGTCCTGGTACTGCTGAATCATGAGATTGTTTTCGATGAAGAACTGGTCTGCGGACTGGATGAAGGCCACGATGCCGAGCGAGGCGAGGGTGATGAGGAGGATTTTGATTTTGGTGTGCGAGTCAAGCAGACAGGTGAGCATAATCGCCATAAGAATCGGCGCAAGCAGGGTTACGGCGGAGGTGATTGCGGAGCGTTTATTGGCGGCATAAAGCGTGGCGATAATTATGCCTGCAACGAGGAATGCCAGGCCGAGGATGGAAGAGGAAATTTTGAAGGACGGGCGATTGCTGAAAAGCTTGGCAATGCACCATATGAGAAAGGCAAATATGAGTGTTCCCGAAACGCACAGGGAAAAGACAGTATCGTTAAGAACGGCCTGTATTGGGGATGACTGCGGGGTCGGGGCTTCGGAACTGGTAGCACGTAGAACGATTACAGCAATGCAGAAGGGAAAGAGCAGCGTTTCGAGCAGAGCAAGGAACTTATTTTTTGAATTATCAATTTTTATTTTCGTATCGGTCATTTTTAGCGGTCGATTCCAGAACAGCGATAATTAACAGTACCAGAATTGTCTGGACGAATATAAGTATAGCACCGGCTAAATTGACCTGGTAGAGAAAAGTTGCTCCGATGCCGGTGGTTAGTGTTGCAAGATAGAGAGTAAGGGCGGTCTGGGTGTCGGTGAGTCCGAGTCTTCGCAGGCGGTGAGAGAAATGCTGAGTGTCGCCGACAAATGGGGATTTACCCTGACTGATGCGTAAGGCCGTAACTGTGATGAAATCATAAAGCGGGACGGCCATTGAGAT
>Ga0265316_10000969_pt1 | contig 31275 bp, 28 predicted proteins | sample 4522metaG_FD_202092 | JGI IMG/M metagenome (GOLD analysis project Ga0265316, IMG submission 202092) | Rhizosphere microbial communities from Carex aquatilis grown in University of Washington, Seatle, WA, United States - 4-5-22 metaG | ecosystem: Host-associated > Plants > Roots > Rhizosphere >...
GGGCCGCACCACTCTGCCCAAAAATCCACCAGAACCGGAACATCGGACCGGAGCACGTCCTGGTCGAAGTCTCTGTCGGTAAAGGTTAACGTATTCTGACCTGCCATTTCATCTCCTAGTAGAATTAGAATCGATTTTCCGCAAAAGGATTCAGTCCCTGCCCAGAAGCCGCCGGTAGAGGGCCGAATAGCGAACGGCCGACGCCTTCCAGGAGAAGTCCTTCTGCATTCCGCGGCGCATCGTTTCCTGCCAGAGAACGCCATCCGAAAACGCCCGGCTGGCGGCCCGAACCGCGTCCAAAAGAGCCGGCCCGGAATACTCCGCGAACTTGAATCCGGTGCCTTCCTCGATAGTATCATCCAGTCCGCCGGTCGCGCGAACCACGGGGACCGTTCCGTAGCGCAGACTGTAGATCTGGTTCAGCCCGCAGGGTTCGTAGCGGCTGGGCATCAGGAACAGGTCGGCGCCCGCTTCGATGCGGTGCGCCAGACCGTTATCGAAACCCACCCGCAGGCCGATGTGCCCCGGATGCTCCGCCGCCATCTGGCGGAAAAAGGCCTCGTACTCCTGGTCGCCCGTGCCCAGCGCCACCAGGTACAGGCCATCCGCCATCAGTTGGCCCGCCACCTCGGCCAGCAGGTCGGCTCCTTTCTGCCGGGTGAAGCGCGAAACGATGCCGGCGAGCGGCCGTTCCATGGCAGCCGGGGGCAGTCCGAACTCCTCCAGCAGGCACTGTTTGCAAATGCGTTTGCCGCTCAGGTCGTGGACCGAATAGCGCGCGGGAATCAAGCTGTCGACCTCGGGATCCCACTCGCGATAATCCACGCCGTTGAGGATCCCGCTGAGCACATCGGCGCGCGCGCGCAGTGCGCCATCCAGGCCGAAACCGTACTCGGGCGTCTGGATTTCGCGGGCGTAGGTGGGGCTGACGGTGCTGAGCGCGTCGGCGAAGGCGATGCCGCCCTTGATGTAGGCGATCTGTCCGAAGAACTCGATGCCGCCGGGCCGGAAAATCTCGGGATCCAGACCGGCTTCCTCCAGCGCACTCTTGGGAAACAGCCCCTGGTAGCCCAGGTTGTGGATGGTGAAGAGGGTCTTGACACCGAGGAAGGTGGGGTCGGTCGCGAAGCTGCTGCGCAACAGGGCGGGCACCAGGCCGGCCTGCCAGTCGTGGCAATGGAAGATCTCGGTGCGGAAGAGGACCCGCGCGACGGTCAGCGCGGCCCGGGCAAACACGGCGAAGCGCACATGGTTATCCGGATAATCCATGCCGGCTTCGCCGTAAAAGCCTTTGCGGTCGTAGAGCGGCGGGCAATCCACCAGGTAGAACGGGAACTCCGCGGGGGCCTGGTAAATGGAGATGTCATAGCGGTCCGGCCCCAGGTATACGGCAATGTTATCGTAGACCCGCCGCGCGCCTTTGAGATCGACCGAGCCGTAGCGTGGGATAACCACCGCGGCCTCGTCGCCCAATTCCCGCAGCGCCGCCGGGAGAGCGCCCACCACGTCGGCCAGGCCGCCGGTCTTTGCCAGCGGCGCCGCCTCCGAAGAAACCATCAGTACTCGGGCCACACCGGAATTGTAGCAGTGGCGGCGGCGCGTGTGAGAGAGGCAAACACCGCTGGGGTGTACGGCATTGAGGCGCGGGGGAACCGGGCCGGCCGTGCCCCCAGGGAGCGTATTCATCGCCTCTGGTGGCCGCAGGCCCGCGGAGCTCGGGTGAGAACGCGGCGGAGAGTTGGCGGGACTGGCCGCGGCTGTATGGCTGGCGGCGCCGTCCCGCCCAAGGCCGCGCGCGGACGGATGTTATGATTGGCATCGGAACGGCGGAATCGGTGCAGCGCGAGGAGGTCCTGGCCCAGCTTCGTGAAAGGATTGTGCGGTTCGCGGCATCCCATTTTGCGGGGGATGCCGCCGAAGATCTGGCCCAGGAGGTGCTCCTGCTGCTGCACGAAAAGTACCCGCACCTCGCCAGAGTGGAAGATCTGCTGCCGTTGTCGTTGCAGATTGTGCGGTTTAAGATCATGAGTTTGCGCCGGAAAGCGGTGCGCCGGGGGGAGTACAGCCAGGTTTCCATCACCGACATCCCGCTGCCCGATCTGGAACCCGGGCCGGCCGATCGCCTGGAGCGTAAGCAGATGCTGGAACGCCTCGCCCGCGCCATTCCGCAACTGGGAGAACGCTGCCGCGACCTGCTCCGTCTCAAGCTGCAGGGGAAAAGCTTTCCGGAGATTCAGAAGATCATGGGGGTCGCCGCCATCAATACGGTCTATACGTGGGACCACCGCTGCCGCAAGAATCTGCTGGAATTGATGGGTGGGGATTGGGAGCCCAAAGAGCGATGAGCCGGGACGACGCTCGAAAACTGCTCGGCGGATACGCCACCGGCACGCTGACCGCCGAAGAGCAGCGGGCGCTCTTCGAGGCTGCGTTAGAAGACCAGGAGTTGTTCGACGCTCTGGTGCGGGAACAGCCGTTGCGCGACTTGCTGGACGATCCGGCGGCCCGCGCGCAACTGCTGGCGGCGGTCGATGACGCCAGCGCGCCCTGGTATCGCCGCTGGTGGCGGCCGGTTCCGGTGGCCGGCCTGGCGACGGCGCTGATGGTAGTGGCGATTGTGGCCGTGCGCCAAAGCGTGCGGCCTGCGCGCCGGCCGGTGACGATGGCAAGGGTGACGATGCCGCCGCCCGTGGCGTCACCGGCCCCCATCCTGCCCCCGCCGCCCGCGATGGCGCCCGCCAAGCCGCCGGTTCTGACTCCGTTGCGGTTGCCCGGCTTGGCGCCCGCTGCTCCCCCGCCACCGCCGGCGGCTGCTGCTCCCCCACCCCCGCCGCCGGCGGCCGTAAGAGCGATGGCCCGGGCTGAGCTTAGCCCGGGCCAGGCGCCCGCGCAAGCCCGGATGGCGCCCGCAGGCGCGGCGGCCGGCGCCGCCAACGGATTCGTCAATGGCGGCACGATCCCGGGCCTGTCGCAGGCCTTTCTCCCCGTTCACGGAACGGTGACCGACGCTACCGGCGCGGCTGTTCCCTCGGCCAACGTCGAGGTCAAGTCGGTGGTCACGGGCGAGGTTCTCAGACTGGCCACCAACGAACGGGGCGAGTTTATCGCTCCCGTGCCGCCGGGCGGCGCCTACCAGATCAGCGCGTCCGCCCCCGGCTTCCGGACCGCGACGGTGAGCGGCGTGACGCCCGCGTCCGGAATGCCTGCGCCGGTGAACCTGCGGCTGGAGGTGGGTGCGTCCACCGAAGCGGTGGTAGTGAGCACTGCGACCAGTCCCGTCATGCCCGCCGCCCCCTCCGCTCCCGCACTGGAAATGGCGGCCGGTGGCGGCGGGAGGGGTGGCGCGCTCGCCAGGGCGCACGCACTGGGGGGACTCGGTGGACCGGGGGCCGCGAACGCGACAGGTCTCGCATACCGCATCCTGCAAAGCGTGCCGGGCGGCGGGCGGGTCGAAGTGGGCGCCGGCGGAAATGTGGCTGCCGGAGCCACCGTGATTCTCGAGGTCACGCCTAATGCCGATGGCTATGTGCGCATCGCCCGCGCCGATGGGCACGTGATTGCGAACCGCGCCGTGCGCCGGATGCAGCCTGTTGAGACCCAGTTGCCGAAGTCCCGCAAACCCGCGCGCGCCGAGTTCCGGCTGTCCTTTTCGTCCCAGCCGTGGAATTCGAAAAAGCCGGAGCCGGCCGGCGGGGAATCCGTCACCATCACGCTGCACTTTGAGTAGCGGCCTCCGGAAACAGCCGCGCCACCCAGCGGTCAGCTTTCAGCCCGGTGCCGCGCGCGCGGGGGGCAACGCTGATCGCTGACGGCTATAATTCATATAGGACTCCACGGTGTCAACCCCCAAGAAAGCGGTCTGCCTGCTCAGCGGCGGCCTTGATTCCTCCACTTGCCTGGCGCTGGCGCGGCGCCAGGGGTATGCCTGCTACGCGCTCTCCTTCGACTACGGGCAGCGCCACCGGTGCGAACTCGAAGCTGCGGCGCGCGTGGCGGCGCACTTCGGCGTCGAACGGCACCTGGTGACCAAAATCGGCCTGGACGCTTTCGGCGGCTCCGCGCTCACCGCCGGCATTGCCGTACCCAAGGCCCGGTCGGCGGCCGAGATGAGCCACGGAATCCCCGTCACCTATGTGCCGGCGCGCAACACCATCTTCCTTTCTTTCGCGCTGGCGTGGGCCGAGGTGCTGGAGAGCTCCGACATTTTCATCGGCGTCAACGCGCTGGATTACTCGGGCTACCCGGATTGCCGGCCGGAGTACATCGAAGCCTACGCCCGCATGGCCAACCTGGCCACCAAGGCCGGCGTGGAAGGCCGCACGCGCCTCGATATCCACACGCCGCTGCTCCGTATGACCAAGGCGCAGATCGTGACCCTGGCGCGGGACCTGGAACTGCCGTTCGGGCTGACGTACAGTTGCTACGATCCGGATCCGGAGGGCAGCGCCTGCGGGCAGTGCGACGCCTGCCTGCTGCGGCGCAAGGGTTTCGAAGAGGCCGGGATTGAAGATCGCTGAGCTTTTCTATTCGCTGCAGGGGGAAGGCGCGCTGGTGGGCGTGCCGTCGGTCTTCATTCGTACCAGCGGGTGCAATCTGCGCTGCGCCTGGTGCGACACGCCGTACACGTCCTGGCAGCCGGAGGGCGCCGATCTGACCCTCGACCAAATTCTGGACGAAGTGAAGGCGCATCCGGCGCGCCACGTGGTGGTGACCGGCGGCGAACCCATGATGCTGTCCGAAACGGTTCCCTTGACCGAACGGCTGCGCGCGCTGGGGCTGCACATCACTGTGGAGACGGCGGGCACAGTGTTTCGTCCGGTAGCGTGCGACCTGATGAGCATCAGCCCGAAGCTTTCCAATTCCACCCCCGCGGGGCCGTGGGCGCGGCAGCACGACCGGTTGCGGATCCAGTGCGATACACTCTTGGAACTGATGGGCCGCTACGCGTATCAGCTCAAGTTCGTGATCGAAAAACCGGGCGACCTGGCGGAGGTGCGGGCCCTCCTAGCGGAATTGCGGGCGGACCGCGAGCGCGTGATCCTGATGCCCGAGGGCACGGACCGCGAGCAACTGCGCGAGCGCGGAGGGTGGCTGGCCGAGATCTGCAAGGAAGAGGGATTCCGGTTCAGTCCGCGGCTGCATGTGGATCTCTACGGGAACCGGCGAGGAGTTTGAATGGAAAGCATCACCGCGTTGTCGGCCGACCGCATCTGCCGCGAGCACCTGGCCGGACGCAGCCATCCCGAGCGGCCGGAGCGGTTCGACGCCGTGCTGGACGGGCTGCGGAAAAGCGGCGCGCTCGACCGGATGGTCCTCGTTGACCCGCGCGCCGCAACCCAGGAGGAGCTGCTGCTGTGCCACACGGCGGAGTATCTGTTGGTGGCGAAACACGATGTGGTGGCCGGATATTCAACCCTGAGCACCGGCGATACCGACATCACGCGGAATTCCTGGGACGTGGCGGCGCGCGCCGCCGGCGGTGTGCTGAATGCCGTCGATGCCGTGCTGGCGGGCCGGGCGCGCAACGCCTTTTGCGTGGTGCGGCCGCCGGGGCACCATGCTTCCGCCGGCCGCGGAATGGGCTTTTGCCTGTTCAACAACGTGGCCCTGGCGGCGCGCTATGCGCAGGAACATTACGGCGTGGGCCGCGTGCTGATTGTGGATTGGGACGTGCACCACGGCAACGGCACGCAGGAAATCTTCTACCGCGACCCTTCGGTGTTTTTTTTCAGCACGCACCAGTGGCCGCTCTATCCGGGAACCGGGCGAGCCAACGAAACTGGCGAGGGAGCTGGGCTGGGCGCCACCATGAACTTCCCGTTTCCCGCCGGGTCGGGGCGCGAGGAGATTCTGGGAGCGGTGGAGAATTCGTTGGTACCCGCCGCGGACGTTTTCCGGCCGGACCTGATGCTGATCTCGGCGGGCTTCGACTCGCGCTTCGGCGATCTGCTGGGCCGGTTCATATTGACGGACGAGGACTTCGCCGATCTGACCCGCGCGGTGCTGGAGATTGCCGCCCGCCACGCCGGGGACCGCGTAGTATCGGTGCTCGAAGGCGGCTATAGCCTGGACGGGCTGGCCAGCGCCGCGGCAGCGCATGTGGCCGCGTTGATGGAGTAGGGGCGCGGCGCCGAGGGCCGGAAAGCTAGTGTTGTGTCCAGGAATCGGCGTTGTGGAGCGGACGTCCGGTCCGCAAAGCCGGCCTCCTGGCCGGCTTGCCGGAAGTGGTGAGCAGTTGATGCTTCGAAAGAGGGGCCGCGCCGGGGAGCCCCGTGGACCCGGTCGTGGACCCGGCGTGCCCCCCCAATAGGCGTTAACTTAGAACATTTTGGCCCCAAAATGTTGGAAACTCCACTTCCGCCGCCACAACGCCTTGCGCCTCTCGCCGGCGCGCCGGGCCTTAATTAAGCTAAAGTTGACTCGTCGGCGTGGCGACCCATGACGACCTACTTTACATGGCCGCTGCGACATACGCTGGGCCCCCGGAGCGGCGGTCAGGGCTCAGCCGGCGGGGAATGCTCTGCCCGGTTGTTGACGGTCACCTGCGAACCGGAAACCACCGCACCCAATTCCCCGTTTCAGATGGTGAGTTCCCAAAAGGCTCCCCGCCCCCTTCCGGCCAGCCTGATCTTCCCCTCGCGCTTCAACTCTGCAAGCACCTTCTTGATGAGTTGGGGGCTCGCGGCGGGTGCTTGTTGGTTTAGGTCCGCCAGCGTGAAACGGCCCACCTGCTCCAGTGCGACTCTGCGAACCAATTCGCTCTTGGCCGGCCGGGCGCCAGTTGACTCGACCTGGCGCTCGAACTCCCGGTATCCGGATCGCAGTACGCCGAGAAAGTAGTTCCACCAGGGCACAATCTCGTTCTTGCCATCATGCCAGCCGTCCGAACATGTTCGCAGGATGCCGTAGTATTCGTCCTTTCTCTCCTCAACCAGTCGCTCGAGACTGATATAGCGAACGACCTCGAATCCATGTGTCTTGAGCAGCAGCGTCGTCGCCAGTCTTGAGACTCGGCCGTTTCCGTCGCGGAATGGATGGACGCAGAGGAAGTCGAAAATGAACGTGGCGACGATCAAGAGCGGCGGAATGCGCTCCTCGTCGCATGCCTCCTGGTAGCTCCGGCACAAAGCGGCAATCGCCTGGGGCGTGTCCCGGGCCGGAGTGGGTACGAAACGGATCCGCCCCTCACCGTTTGGGAGAATCTCCTCGATCTCGTTGTCCCGTTGTTTCCATTCGCCCGCATCGCCCGAATGGCCTCCTTGGGCAAGTGCATGAAGCCGGCGGATAACGTCCGGGGTAATCGAGAAAGATCCCTTTCGACTGAAAACCCAGTCCAGCGCCCGGCGATACCTCGCAAGTTCTTCTTCCGATCGGTCGCGTGGCGTAGCGCCGTCGAGAACCAGTGGGCGAAGCCGGTTGGCAGGCACAGTCACGCCTTCCATCCGATTGGAGGATTCGGCGCTCTGGATCATCGCCTGGTCCCGCAGTGCCGCCAGGACTTCCGGTTTCTGTTTCACCCACAAGTCCTGCTTGCCGCGGGCCTCCATGCAGTGGCGTCGCATAAGATGGCCCTCCTTCTCCACTATTGTGATGGTTTGTGTGCGTTTCGTGCAATGCCATGGCACGAAGTGCGCACCAGCCATTACGCCAAACCCCGGAGAAACTTCGAGGAGGGTTGAGAGAGGAGATCCAAATCTCAACGCGTTGAAAACATTGGCCTGCAAAGAAGCCGCAAAGGTCAAGCCCTTTGTTCTCAGGTTCGAGTCGCCGCCACCACGCTTGCGGCTTTCCTGCGGCTGCTCCATGGCGGGGCCTGCGGCTGCGGTGGGCAGCTTGCACAGCCGCCGCACAGTTACCGCGGTCGCCGGTGGGGGCGGGCCGGGTCCCGCGTCCGGAATCCGAGGAGCGCAATTATCCCGGCGCCCGGAAGAGCAACAGAATGAAGGCCCCGGAGGCTAGTTGAAATTCATGCCGCACATGCCCGGATTGCTGCACGGGCCGCCGCTGGGGCAGGAAGGCATCTCGGAGGGTTTCGAGCCGCTATTGGCGTGCGCGGCAAAGGTCGAGAACTCCTGCTTCAGATGCTTCTCGCCGCAGGATGGGCACGCGGTTTCTGAAACGTCGGTGGCCCGGCGTACTAACTTCTCGAACTTGGTTCCGCAATCCTCGCAGAGGTATTCGTAGATCGGCATAGGCTTCTATTCCATTATAAGTGTACAAATGCGATCCATGACGGCGCGGATTTCGGCGGCGGGACCGTTGTAGTTGTTCACCAGCATCGAGAACGCGATCCATCGGCCGTCCCGCCGCTCCACGTAGCCCGCAAGCGCGTTGACGTGCGTGAGCGATCCGGTCTTGGCGTGGATTCGCCCGGCGTCCGGGTTGCCGGCGAACCGCCCGCTGAGGGTGCCGTCCACTCCGCCTGCCGGCAATAGCGAAATCCAGTCGGCCCGCGCGGGCGAGGCGAACATTCGCCGCAGCAACTGGACCACGGCTGCGGGCGTCACCAGGTTGAGCCGCGAGAGGCCCGAGCCGTCCAGCAGATTGTAGGCCTCCGGGTGGATGCCCGCTTCCTCCAGGAACGCCTTCATCTCCTCCCAGCCGGCTTCGAAGCTGCCGATGTTGCGCCGCGCCCGCGCCACCGCGCGCAGGGCCAGTTCGGCGTGCAGGTTCTGGCTCACCTTGTCGGTGATGCGCAGGTCCTCGAGCAACGGCGCCGAGGTGCGCCGCGCGAGTTCGAAGCCGCTATCGGGCATGGGCGTGGGCATGGGCATGGGCGCAGGCGCCTGAGCCGTAGTCCCGCCGAGCCCGCCAACGCCGTTCGGATACTGATGGCGCGCCACCGCTCTGCCGGCGACCGCGATACCGCGCTCCTCCAGCAGTTGGCGCAGGGCCGTGGCGGCATACAGGGCAGGATCTTCGATGCCCAGCAACAGGTCTTGGCCCTGGTCGCGAAGCGGAATGGCGCCCCAGACCAGCGCGTCCATGCTTCCGGGCGCCCGCTCGAAATGCAGGCGGCGTTCGGCGCCGGCGGCCACCGTGCGGACGCGGTTGTCCAGGCGGTAAAACTCGACCGGAGGATTCAGCGCCAGCGCTGCCATGTCGCCCGGGGCGGCGCCGGGATGGACGCTGAGGGTGATGGTGTTGTCGTTGACGGTGAGCGCCGAAACCGGCGGCCCGTCATCGGAGAGCGGATCCTCAATGGCCCATCCCGTGCCGTACGGCTGCCACACGTACCAGGTGTCGTCGCCCACAATGTCGCCATCGATGCGCACCACGCCGCGCGCAGCCACCTGCCCCGCCAGGTCTTCGAGAGCCGCCAGCGGGTCGCCGGTAACTGGCCCCTTGCGGTAGGGAATGGCGCGGGCGGAGAGGTTGGGGTCGCCCCCGCCAACCAGCCGGACGTCTCCGGCAATTCGGCCGCCGGCGTCCGGGGCTTGATCGGCCATCACGCGCGTCTGGAAAGTGAAGTCCGGCCCAAGCCGCGTGAGAGCCAACGCGGTAGTGAAAAGCTTGGCGTTGGACGCGGGAATGAAGGAGCGGTCGGGATTCTGCTGGTCGAGCGTCTTGCCGCTCCCGAGATCCACAATTTGAATGCCCCAGAACGCCGAGCGGGCCGCGGGTGAGGATGCGATGAGCCGGTCGATGCTCTCGGCGAGCGATGCCGCAGCCAGGTTCGGGGCCAGGTTCACAGCCAGGAACAGGGCGAGCCCCACCCGCGCCGCCGGCCTGTTACGCTGCTCCCGGCGAGCGATGCCCCGGCCGGGTTCGGAGCCAGGGGCATGGCCAGGGACAGCGCGAGGACGGCCGCGTCTCATCAGCCTGTCACCCCGCTCTCGGCGAGCGATGCCCCAGCCAGACTCAGGGCCAGGTTTACCACGCGTCTCATCGTCCCGTCACCTTGCTCCCGGCGAGCGACGCACCGGCCGGGTTCGGAGCCAGGTTCAGGGCCCGCAGCAGCGCGAGCACAACTCGCGTCATCGGCCCGTCACCTTGGTTTCCAGCCAGATCAACAGGGTCAGCACCATGACCATGCAGGTGCCCGTCAACGGAATTCCCACCACCACACCGACGCCCCAGACTGAAGCCGCGTATCCCAGGGTCGCAGGCGCCAGCAACCCCCCCACCAAGGCAAACGAGAAGATGCCGTTAAAAAACCCGGGATGATAGTAAGGGAACCGGCGGCCGAGGGCCTCCAAGACCAGCGGGAAGACGCTGGCGAAGCCCGCTCCCAGGAACAACGCGGCCGTGGCGGCGCCGAATCCGTTGTCGGTGAAGTACAGGATAATGCAGCCGAAAAGGGCCGCCGCCATGCTGGCGAACAGCAACCGGCTGTGGCGCACGCGCGGCAGGATGGCCACCGATCCCAGGCGCCCGCCCATGAGTGCCAGCCAGTAGAGCGCCAGGTCCAGAAGAGCGGCTTGAGAGCTCATATGGCCGACCTTGTGGATGAGTAGCATCGGCAGCCAGCCGGCGATCGACCATTCGTTGCCGAACTGGAAAAAGAGCAGCAGCGCGAACAGCACCGCGCCCAGGCTGCGAAAATCCCGGAACGCCTGCCCCAGGGTGGGATGGGCGCCTTCCGGCGGAGCCTGGTAGGTATTGCGGGCGTAGATGACGGCGAACAGAGCGGGCACTGCCGCCATGAAAATCAGGATAGTGAGCACGGTATAGGCATAGAAAGTGCCCGCCACCAGCAATGTCGCTGCCAGGCAGCCCAACCCATACCAGACGCCGCCCCGGTTGACGGTACTGGCGGAATCGGCAATATAGCTTCGGGAAATGGCGTTGAACAGCGCCATGTTCAGGAGGCCGGCGCCGGTTCCGAGGGTCACCAGGCCGGCCACCCGCCACCAGGCGGAATGCGGCGGCGAAACCAGGGCCAGGTAAACCAGCGCGCAGCACGAAAGGGAGCAGGCGAATACCAGCAGGAAGGACAGTCCGCGCCGCGCCATGATATGCCGCGCCACGAGCGAAGCGGTCACGATGCCCAGTGCCAGGCTCAGGAAGTAGTTGCCCACGGCGGCGAAATTCAGATCGCGGTGGTAGTCCCAGGCCGGCAGAATGGCGCCCAACAGGGCCAGCAGAAAGCCGGAAAGCAGAAAGCCTGCCAGAGCCTTCCCTCCGCCGAAAGGGGATGCCGAAGAGTCTGGGGCTGGGAGAGTGGGGGAATCCACAGGACCGATTGTACCGTTTTTCACGAGTGGGTCCGCGCCTTGCGGGTGCCAGAGGCGTTCCCTAATACTCTCGCCGCGAATCGGCACTTAGTAGCCCAAGGGCAAGGTACTACTAGGACTAGGTGTCTATCCGGCGCCTTGCATAACTCGATCCCGCACAGGTATAATCGCTGCAAAGAAATCCGGGAAGTCGCACTCGAAATCTCAAATTGGAGGGCTCAAAATGAAACGGAATGTAACCCTTGGCGTCCGTATTCTGCCGGCTCTGTTTCTATCGGTGCTTTGGCAAGGTGGTAGCATCGCCCAAGCCGGTACAATCACAAGCGCTACAATCATCGGGGTGTTTAGCAATCCGGTGCTCACTGGAAACGTGCTGAACGATCCGGCTGTCGGGAACTTGACCTATTTCGACAATACAGTCTCGGCCGCCGTCGGCGCCGCTTCCGGTGCCGGCGCCGGTTGCCTCGGCAGCAATATGCTCTGTTGGGGAGTCAGCACCAGCGGCGTTCCACTGAGTCAATCTTATAGCGAACTGGCGTTCACTGGCACACCCGGCTACAATGGGTCGGGCCAAATCGGAACCATTACATTCCTGAATGGCACCAGCGACCTCAACACGCTTATCTTCGGCGCGACGCTGGGTTTTTACCTGAATTCCGTGACCCCGGCGAACTTCCTGGGGTCCGACAGCGTGATCATCTCGACGACGTCGAATCAATACTCCGGAACAAGTCTAACCCAGACCCAACTTCAGACGGACGCCGACTACGTCAACATCTGCGGGAACCTTAGCAACATATGCGCGTCCTCGATCGAAGCTTATGAGGATTCCGAGGGTGGAACAAGCCTGATCGTCGATCTTGACGGAACTGTGGTTGGCGATCCGTCGTTGATCCTCAATGGTGTTACTGTAGACCCGCTGACGAACCCTTCCACTGGCGGCGTGGTAGGCAGTCTGCCTCCGCTCGGTACGGTCCCGGAACCTTCGACCCTGGCGCTGATGTCGGCAGGATTGATTCTTGGCCTCGGGCTATCGCGCCGTCGTGCGGCGAGCGCCCGCTCGCGGCGCTGAGCGGAAGCCGCGGCTTGGCCGGCCGTGCCTCGAGTGTCCCCTGTGCCCGGCGGGGTTGAGCCGGACTGGCTGGCCGGGGTAGACGGACACGGGTTCTCATGCACCGGGCCTCGCGCTGGGGCCCCATGGGGATGAGTTGCACCGGCCGGTCGCGGTAAACGGACACGGGTTCCGACGCCTCGGGTCCCACCCTGGATCCGGTGGGGATGAGCTGCACCGGCCGGTCGCGGTAAACGGACACGGGTTCCGACGCCTCGGGTCGCACCCTGGACCCGGTGGGGTGCGTGGCGACGACGCGGGAACGCTGGCGGCATCTGGAAAACTGTAGCGGAATATACCGAAATCGGGAGGAAGCCGGGGCCGGCTCCTGAGTTTTCAATTCCTTACGATTGGCCCACCGATTGCATTTTGGCTCGCAGGGTTCTTTAGAGGATTTTCGCTTTTGGTGGGCTTGCCTCCGACTGGCTGAGCCGCTGCCCCGCCCCGAGTGCCATCCGCCGGGCGCGGGGTTTTTTTCGTCTGCTAAACTGAACATTCCCCTCATGCCAGGATTGGACGCCGCAGGATTGTACGCTCAATGGATGGACCGCTGGGAGCGGAAGCTGGCTACGCGCGACACCAACCGCGTTGTCCGCCCGTTCGAGTGGGGAACCGAGTGGCTGCATGGTATCGGCTTCCCGTCCTGCCCGGCCCAGGCCAATGGCGATGCGGCGGGCGCGGTGGCCCGCTTTGCCGCGGATGCCCTGGCCGATTCCGACCGCTTCTATTCCTATACGCCGCCCGGCGACTACCGGCTCGATCAGGGCCGCCTCACCTTTACCAGCCCGGTCCGTTCCAATTGCGCCAGGAACGACACCGTCCACGGCCTTTGGTTTCCGGCTGCCGGGGATCGCGGCCGGGCGCTGGTGGTTTTGCCGCAATGGAATGCCGGCGAGGATGGCCACGTGGGCCTGGCCAGGTTGCTGAACCGGTTCGGAATCAGCGCCTTGCGGATGACCATGGCGTACCACGCGGAACGCATGCCCCAGGAGCTGGAGCGCGCCGACTACCACGTGTCGAGCAACATCGGCCGCACCATCCACGCCGCGCGGCAGTCCATCATCGACGTCCGCGCTTGCCTGGATTGGCTGGCGGGGCAGGGCTACCGAAGAGTGGGCATCCTGGGCACCAGCCTGGGGTCCTGCGTGGCGTTCATCGCGGCGGCGCACGACGCGCGGGTCCGGCTGGGCATCTTTAACCACGTTTCCATGTACTTTTCGGACGTGGTGTGGACCGGCCTTTCGACGCAGCACGTGCGCAAGGGGTTCGGCGAGGTGGTGAGCCAGGACGATCTGCGGCGCTACTGGGCCCCCATCAGCCCGGCCAGTTACCTCCCACGCATGCGAGGCCGGGACCTGCGGAACCTGTTGATCTGGGCGCGGCACGACAGCAGTTTTCTCCCCGTCTATTCGCGGCAGGTGCTCGACGCCTTTCGCGAGCTCGCTCTGCCGCACGAGGTTTTCACGCTGCCTTGCGGGCACTACACCACCGGACAGTTCCCGTTCAACCTGATGGACGGCCTGGCCATGTGCCGCTTCGCCGCGCGCAACCTGTAACTCAAACACTACATGGTGCTTAGCTACCCCTTGCGCGAGTTTTCTATTGACAGAAACGCGCCTGGCGTGAGAGCATGGAAGCATCACTGGAAAAGGAGGTGGTCCAGCATAATGGAATGTAACCAACGACCGCGAGAGGTGGCCGACTGTTGAAGTTGAGCCTCTAATTCAGCCGATTCCGTCCAGTATCGGAATCACGTTCCTGTGGACCGGCTGCCTCACGCGTCAGCTTGAGCCTCAGGTTATCTTATAGGCTACCGTCCCCCCGCGGGCTCCTGGGAGTTCGCGGGGGGTTCGTATTTTGCTATACTGAAAGTCTCGAAAGGAATCCCCGTAAACAAAATGAAGGCCGGAATTCATCCCGCATATAACCCGATTAACGTGATCTGCGCCTGCGGCCACACCTTCAAGACGCGCTCGACGCACAAAGGCGACATGCGCGTGGAAATCTGCTCTGCCTGTCACCCGTTCTTCACCGGGCGCCAGAAGCTAATGGATACCGCCGGACGCATTGACCGGTTCGAGAAGAAGTACAAGGACACTCGCGGCAAGAAGACCCAGCCGGTGGCGTAAGGGTTAGCCTGCGAAGGCGCCCGTACATGCCGGCCTGCTTGCAGTTTTTCCGCCCGCAGACTTCCTCCATCCGCTGTTCGGCGATGGCCGGGGTTTCGATCCCGCGCTTTCCCGCAGACGATTCAGTCCCTTCCTGGAGGCCCTCCGGGGCTTCACCCCTGCCAAGTCGATGTCCGAGCGCAGCCCCTTGGCCTTTGAAATCCAGGTCTTAGAATCGGACGTAGACCTGGGTGACACCTCGTGCACACTGTATACCGCCGCCATTTCGCCGTTTACCGGCTCATCTTTCAGATACGGGCACGTCGTCTGGTTATTCTGCCGGTTCTTTTCCGCAATCTCCTTTATCTCCTTGGTCGTCCCGCCAGCAGTCCACTTGCCGTCGTACTTTGCGTATACCAGCTTTGCGTATACCAGGCCGCCGGCGTAGATCGACTCTCCCGTTTGGGGTTTGCCGGCTATGTCCATGGAGACGTAGGCGTGAGTGGGCGTGTCGAAGCGCTTGATCATGGCGTCCAGAACCAATTTGCAGTCGTCCTGGGCAGCCAGAGGGCCGCGCCAGTCAGTAGATGTCCGAATGCGCAGCCAACCATTGCGAAGATCCGATCTCGAATTCACCGGCGCAACCTCAAACTCAGGATTGGCGAGAACCTCCGCATGGCCAATTGCACGCGCAGCACCGGCGCTTACCGGGCCGCCGGCTCCGTGCCACCCGTCACAATCTCGAAAGGCACCGCCGGAAGCGTGCCCAGCGGAACGCGCTGCCGGGCCGTAGCCGCTGGCCTTCCATTGGCGGAGGGCGGCGGCGTGCGTTCGCCCGAAACATCGACGATCAGGTTTCCCCGCAGGCCGGGTTTGGCTTTGGCCGGATCGCACTGCAGCACGAGTTCGGCTCCGCCCGGCGCCGGCAGCGCTTCCTTGAGGGCGATTCCAGCCGGTGGATCGTTCAATTCGTACTCGACCTTTTCGATGGGGCTCGCGGGCGGCAGTGAAAGCTCCGCCCGCAGGCGAACGGTATTGCCGGCCGTTATTTTCAGGGTCCCGGCGCCCGCCACCCGCGCCGGGGTGCGTAACGCCGCGCCGCGCCGCACGGTCAACCGCAGAGCGCTGGCCGGGACCAGGTGCCGGTAGAAAAATGCTTGCATCATATCTTCCGCCGGGACCGCCTGCCTGGTGAGCTCCCGCCCATCAATTGTCGCGCGGCCTTCGAGAGCCAGTTCGATTGGCTCCCGCGGGATTTGCGGCGGAACCGTCAACGTGATCCGCACCTGGTCCTGACCCGCCGGGATCATGGCGCCACTCAGGCTGAGCCCGCGCGGCCCGTCCCGGAGCGCGAGCGCAATCGCGCCCGCAAACCCATCTTTGCGGATGGCGTGGACGGCCACGGGGACGCTCGTGCCGCCAGTGGCGTTGATGGCCGAGGGCGTCACGCGCAGCTCGAAATCGGGCCGCGGCGCGCCGATGCGCAAGCGATAGGCGTATTCCGGCCCGCCCTTCTGCTGGGCATCGCCGATGTAGAGATAGTAGCTGCCGTTGGAGAGCAGGGTGGTCAGGATGCGGGAATCGGCGTGGTGCGTTTCGAGGCCGGCGCCCTCATCCGGAGCGTCGTCATTGAAGGCCAGTTGTTGGCCTTTGGCGTCGGTAAGGCGCAGCACGGAATCCAGGGGAGAATCGAGCCGGCGCGCATAGACTTCCGCCACGATGGCCTCGCCGGCCCGGCCATCGAAACGGAATACGTCCCACTCCCCCGGCTGGCCGATGCGCCCGTTCACCATGACCGGCAGCTTCACCCGTTTCGTGGTTTCCGGAACCTCAGCCAGAGCTTCCACCTGGAACGGCTGGCCGGCCACCTGGTAGACGCCGGGAGTTTTCCCTCTGGCGTCGAAGGTCATGCGCCGGCAGGGCAGGTTCCAACCGCTCAATTCCACCGCGGTGCGCGTTCCCGTCCGGCTGCCCAGCGGGAAGATGCCGGTGACGAAGGGCAGTTCGCCGATGGCGATACGGTAGACGAAATCCTCGCGACCGCGATAGAGGGCGTCCCGGATCTCGACGGTGTATTCGCCATCTTTGGGGACCAGGTAGTCGAGCACCGGATCGGGATGGAAACGGTAGTCGTCGTTGTAGGCCACTTCCTTGCCGGCGGAATCGTAGAGGGTCAGGACAGCTTGAAACCAGCCGGGGACGGCGTCGGCCAGGTAGGGCATCAGATCGCGCGCGCTGGCGGCGATCACCAGGTGCTGGCCCTGGCGCGCCTGGAAGCGGTAGCGGTCGGCCTCTCCCGGCGTAAACGGCTGGCCGGGCCGTCCCCCCTGCGGTTTGGCCAGGCGCGGTTTGATGCGCCCGTTCACGGTGGCCGGCAAGGTGATGGCCATGTCGGTGGGAGGCTCGGCGATCTGCACCTGGGCGATGTTCATGGCGTTGCCGGGGGGCGGGATGACGGCGATGCTCTCCTTCTCGGTGAACTCCGGCAACTGACCGACGCAAAAGACCAGCGGGTTCGACAGCCCCTGCGGCGAAAGGACGCGGATCTCGCGCTTGCCGGGCGCGGCGCCGGGAGAAATCTCGACGCGCACTGTGAGGGTCTGGGCCAGCACCGGGCTGATGAGCCGGCTTGAGTTGAAGGTCAGAAGCTTCACCCGGATATCGGTCATCTCCCGGAAGACCGCGGGGTTCATGGGCTGCTTCTGCAGCTCCTGCATGCGGTCGCGCAATATCAGGGCCTCGGCGCCGTTCATGGGGCGCCCGGGCGCCAATACTTTGGCCGCCACCCCCGAGCCGGAGACGTACACTTCGGTCACGTTGGGAAGAAACTGGCCTCCGAGGGTGACTTCCACGGTGGTGCCCTGCTGGCCGCCGGCGGGTAGGGCGTAGGCCAGATGCGGGGCGTTCTGCGCGTGCAGGAGAGTCGCCAGGAACAGAAGCTGGCAGGCGGCACCGCCTGCCCCACCATGCCGCAGGCACTTGCGCGCGCCCGCCAGGCCGGTCCGGCCCTTCAACGAACGGTTTTGGCACATTTCAGCATGAACCTACAAAATCTCTTTCAACAGGCCTGCTGCAGGGGGCGCTACCGGCACGTCCAGTCCCTGGGAGTTGGGCAGCTTGGCGTCGGGGTCGATGCCAAGCAGTTGATAGATGCTGCCGATTACGTCGGCGGGGTAGACCGGCCGGTCTTTGACTTGTTCGCCGCGCGCGTCGGTCGATCCGATTACATGGCCTCCTCGGAAGCCGCCGCCGGCCAACAGGGCGCTGAAGCAGTCGCCCCAGTGATTGCGCCCGCCATTCCACGGCGCTTCCCACTGCACCTTGGGCGTGCGGCCAAACTCGCCGCTCCACCATACGATGGTGCTATCGAGGAGCCCTCGCTCCGACAAATCCTGCAGCAAGGTCGCCATGCCCCGGTCCATCTGCGGCAGTTTTTGCCGCATGGTCTGAAAGTTCTGGCGGTGGGTGTCCCACCCCTCATAGTTGATGGTGACGTAGGGAACGCCGCGCTCTACCAGCCGCCGCGCCGCCAGGCACGACTGCCCGAAGGTGTTGCGGCCGTAGCGGTCGCGCATTTCGTCCTTTTCCTGCGCCAGGTCGAAAACCTTGCCCGCATCGCCCAGGATCAGCTCGTAGGCCTGTTGCTCGGCCTGGTCGAGATCCTTCCAAGCGGGTTCGTCCTGCCGCGCCTTTTCGAGCGAGTTGAGCTGGTGGAGCAGTTGGCGCCGGTCCTGCTGCCGCTTGTCGGCGATGCCCTGGGCCACCACGCCTTCCACCGCGAAGCGCGCCTGCGCCGGGTCGCCGCCGGTGGCGAATGGCCGATAGCGCTCGGGCAGGAAACCGTTCTCGGAGAACCGGCCCTGCGGCTGGGTGAGCACGATATAGGGAGGGATCAACCCTCCCGACGCGGCGTCCTTCCCCTTGAACAGCGAAACCACCGCGCCCGTGCAGGGGTACACCAGCCGCTCGCCCGGCTTGCGGCCCGTCTGCACGGCATAGGACGCCGTTTCGTGGGCGAAGATGCCGTGCGTCATGCTGCGGATCAGAGAGTACCTGTCGGCCTGTTGCGCCAGCAGCGGGAGGAGTTCGTTGATCTGCACGCCGTCGATCTTGGTCGCGATGGGCTTGTCGAACGGGCCGCAGTAGTCGTAACCCGCGGCCGGTTTCGGATCGAAGGTATCGAGGTGCGCCGGGCCGCCCCACATCCAGATCTGGATCACCGCCTTGGCTTTGGCGCTGGCCGGTGGCGTGGCGGCGCGCAAGGGAAGCGCCAAAGCGCCGGCGCCCGCGCCCATGCCCACCAGGCGCAGCAGATCGCGCCGCGAAAACTCCAGGGTGTTCGTGTTTCTCATGTCTTTCCTCAGTGCCGCCCCCTCAGTGCCGGTACAGGAACTCCGCACTGTTGATCAAAGCCCAGGTCAGGTCCACCGCCGCCGGCCACTTGTTGCCCTGGAGCGATTGAAAATACGCCGCCACGGTTTTCAGCTCGCCATCCGTGGGGTACCGCGAAAGCACCGTCAGGTAGAGCCGGTCGATGGGGTCGCGCGGCTTGGCGCTCGACTGCATCAGCGTTCTGAGCTTGGTGCTCTGCTGAATCTTGAGTTGAATGTGACTGGAATTGAGCAGGTGCAGCCGCTGTTCGGCGGTGGGCCGGTTATTGCGCTCCGAGGCCAGCCCGGTGTCGCGCGGCGGGCGGCCGAACATATCGAGAAAAGCGCTGGAAATGCTGCCATCGGGGAGGGCGATGGAGCGCTGGCCCTCCGGCAGGAACGTGAACGGTTCGGGGATGGGGCTTTCGTACTCCTCGCTGGTCCCGGTGACCTGGCACACCGCGTCAATGAGCACTTCCGCGTCCAGCCGCCGCACCGGATACCAGGCAAAATTCGCCCCGGCGTCCGGCGGGGTGTTGGGTGGCTCGGCGCCGGGCGGCAGCGAGGAAAGCTGGTAGACCTGCGAGTTCAGAATCAGGCGGTAGATATGCTTGAGGTCGTAGTGCGCGGCCACCAGTTCGTGCTCCAGATACGCCAGCAGCTCCGGGTTCGAGGGCGGATTGTCGGGACGAATGTCGTCCGGTTCCTGGACGATGCCGCGCCCCAACAGCCAGTACCAGACGCGGTTGGCGATGTTGCGGGCGAACCACGCATTTCCCGGCTCGACCAGCCAGCCAGCGAACGCCACGCGCGGATCCTGCCCCGGCGTTAGGCGCGCCGGCTTGCCATCCGGAAAGACGGCCGCCCGCGGGGCCGGCTTGGTGGGATCGAAATAAACGATTTCCTCTTTCCACTCGTCGGTGGACTTGTAGCCGACCTGCGAAAAAAACGCCGCCATGCCGGCGAGACGCGCGGCCGGCCACTTTTCTGCGCGCGCGCCCATGAACGTGAGGGCCACCGCCAGCGCCAGCGCCGCCGGCTCCTTGCTCTGGACGGCGCGATAGAAATTGACCTCCGGCACGCGGAAATTGCTGCCGTTCGCCACCAGCATTTGCCGCACAAACTGGTCGTACGGCAGGTTGTGGGCGAGCGCCGTGTGAACCCATTTGTAGTAAGCCTGCACCGCGTTGGGCCACAGGTTGATGGGGAACTCCGACTTGATGCGCAGCAGCTCGCTCCACCGCATAGTCCAGTAATCGGCGAATTCGTCGCGATCAAGTAGGCGGTCGATGAGGGCCGCGCGCTTGTTGGGGTCCTTGTCGGCCAGGAACTGGGCCGCCTCTTCGGCCGTGGGGAGGGTGCCGATGACATCGAGGTACGCGCGATGGAGGAACACCTCGTCGGAGCAGGGCCAGGCGGGCTGAACGGCCAGCTTCTGCCAGCGGTCGAAGACCAGTTCGTCGATTTTGCCGTGCGCCGCCAGCGGCGCGGCGGTCTCGAACGGCGCCACGGGCGGGCGGTCCGAGGCCGCCGCAGCCAGGGGAGCAGCCAGCATCAGGACGGAAACAGTCTTTAAAGCCCGAATATCCATTATGGGCCTACGAGGGTAGTAACACGGAAAAGGCGGGGAAGACTCGGTGGGGTGGGCGGGCTGCCGGGGTCGGCTTGGGTGCAGGGTAAGGAGGTGGAATCCGGAGGGCTGGCGGGGGCGTGCGCCGTGGACTTCAGGCGTCTCTGGCCTCGCCGGGCGAGATGCCGCAGAACGGAGAGGTGCATGTCAGTCAATTCCTTCTGACGGCCACCATCTGAATTCCGTCGCACCCGGATCACCAGCGCCGGCGACAGGCAATTTCCGTCGCTCGACGGCTTCCGGGAGAGCGGCCCGCAGTTCTTCGAACGCGCGGCATGAGTTCTACAAGAATCGCCGGCGAGATCTGTTAGCAGGGCCGGCATTGCTCAGCCCGTTTGCGCTTGCTCGCCGCGACGCCCGCCGTTGGGAACGCTATGCCATTGCCATCACAGCAACCAATTCTCCGTATGGCAAATCCGGATAGTCCACTTGAGGACTTCCTCCGATCTCGCCCAAGTTTTTTGCGAACACAGTGGACCCATCCACCTCATACCAACGATCTCTCGACGTCTCAACCCGAGCGTACGGCTTCCCTTCGATGAAGCCGGATTCTATACTGAAAACCCGCTCAAGGCGCTCCGTGAGGGGATTGAGCACGTAGTGACAACCGTCGTCTGGCGTCCGATAGCCAATTTCGAACAGGCAAACCTGTGAGCCGACCCTAAACTCCTGCCGTGATAGCGTTGCCATAGCACCTCCTCGTGGTTCCTAATTGCCGTCAAGCCTCTTTTCGGCGATCCTTTAGATCATCCTTCAAACCGTCCCAAGCGCGCAGGAACAGTAATTGCGATCTCACGTAGTCCGCAAGACGGGACTCTTCCTCCATATCGGACGTTGTGGCAATTGTTGCAACAATCTCAAAGTTCTTGGGATCGCGTCCCTCCTCGCTGCGGATCGTGTTCTTGATCATCTCTATTCGAGGAAGCGTCGCGACCCGCCTCAGGTCCGCAACCAGCACGAGCCTTCTGCTGGCGAGGATTTTCAGCATGCCATCTATTTCCCGCTGGGAGCAGCCCACGCCCAGATCCGCAAGAACTGGCGGAAGATTCTCGGCATTCAGGAAGTCGTTGTCACGATAGGCTGATTCCTCCTGGTACCTTGAGAGTTCCTCGAACAGGAAATTGAAGTGTTCATCTACCGATTGTAGAAGGGTACTAAGAATCTTGAACTGCTTCCTTACCGCGAAGGACGTGCGTTTCTCGGGCTTATATCCGAGGATGTGTTCGATCTCTCCCCATACATCCTCCACCATCGTGCGCACCTGCAGCTCAAACCACGGCCGATCCGCGATGGGCAGGGCGCTTTCACGTAACCTTAAGATGTAATGAACCGAAGCATACCCACTTTGCTTCGCTTGCCGTTTCACGTTGTTCAGCGGGATATCTGCCCCGTCCATGACGTATACGACCGGAGGGCATTCACTCGAAACCTCAAAATCGCCGCTGCGACGGATCTCATGATCTATTAACGGCAAGTTCGACAGGAAGTAGACGACGATGCGGGAACCGAGTGCATCGTTCATCTTCCGAAGTGAAATCGGCAGGAATCCGTCGAGAAACAACTCCTGTTTACGAAGGATCTTGTCAACAACGCTCTCAGGCCTCTTGATCCGACTATGGAACCGCTGGATGGGCGATGGCGCGGGCATTCGGCTCTTCTTGCGGTACCTGGCCCAATAGGACGGATCGCGCCACCGATCGAAAATCCGCTTGATCTCACCCTGAGTAGGGCTGAGCACCTCGGTGACGTACTTGCCGTACGTCTCCAAGAAGACCTCTGGGGCGGCAGCGACGTTACACACCTAACCCTCCGGAACTCATGCCTGTGACGGACGGCACCGGGAGCCAGGCTTGTTTGTAGCACACTATTTTCTTGCGCGCAACCCTGTTGTCACACCCTGTCACACCCTGTCGTCACGTCGCCAGCTTTCTCACGGGACCACCAGCCTCGCCAATGCCCTCCGCAAGGTTCGTTGGGGCCTCGGACGCGGTCGACGGTTCTGTCGGCGTCTCCTCGGTTGTCTTGCCGGCCATCGCCGGCTTCTCCTGAACACGTCGCGTCAGCTCGTTCTGCCGCTTGTGGCCAGCGATCTTGGACGCCTCGGTGGGGTAGGACTCGAGCCTACAACCCTTCGGGTAATGCATAATGGTCGCGTTGCGGTGTCTTGGTATATATGAGAAAATACCGACGGAAAGAAACATGACGAAAACGGCCGCAGATCGGATCCTGGAGATCGCAGCTCACCAGCCGCTAGTCCGTCCGCGCGACATCGAAGCTCGTGGGATCGCCAGGGAGTCTCTGCTTCGCCTCTACCGGCAAGGGCTCCTAATTCGCCCAGCACGCGGCGTTTACGCTCTCGCCGAAACGCCGGTCACCGAGCATCACAGTCTTGCTCTGGTCGCAAAACTCGCTCCTCGAGGCGTCGTTTGCCTTCTGTCGGCGCTTCGGTTCCACGGCCTGACAACGCAGGACCCACACGAGGTCTGGATAGCGATCGGTTTCAAAGCCCATAAACCGGTTGTTGCGTCGCCGGCCCTTAGAGTGGTGCGGTTCTCCGGCCCTGCCCTCCTCGAAGGAATTGAGGCGCACGAGATCGAGGGAGTTCAAGTCCACGTCTACGGCGCGGCCAAGACGGTGGCCGATTGCTTCAAGTACCGGCATAAAATCGGAATTGACGTCGCGATTGAGGCGCTCCGAGACGTCCTTCGCTCCCGAAAAGCCACGGTCGATGAGATCCACCGATTCTCAAAGGTCTGCCGGGTGGCCAACGTCATGCAGCCTTATCTGGAGTCGGCGGTATGACGCAGAAGAAGGGCCGGAATGTGGCGGCATCCCACCGTGCGAAGCTTCTCACGGTGGCGCGCGACCGCAGCGAGGACTTTCAGTTCCTCCTGGGCCGATGGGTCGTAGAGCGCTTCCTATACCGCCTCGCCGGATCGGCCCAGAAGGACAGTTTCGTCCTCAAAGGAGCAATGCTTTTTCTCGCGTGGGAAGGAAAGCTCCATCGACCGACCAAGGATCTGGACCTTCTCGGATTCGGCAGCTCGGACGTCCTCGACGTCACCCATCGAATTCGTGAGGTCTGTGCCGTGCCGGCAGACGACGGGATTGTGTTCGATCTTGCCGGCATCCAAGGCGAACGCATCAGGGAGGATGCGGAATATGAAGGTGTCCGGGTGCGCGTGCCCGCCAGCCTGGACGGCGCCCGCGTGTCGATGCAGATCGACGTCGGGTTCGGCGATCTTGTCGATCCGCCCCCCGCGGAACTCACTTTCCCCGTGCTCCTGCCTCTCGATGCTCCAGTTCTCCGTGCGTATCCACCAGAAGCCGTGATCGCGGAGAAATTCCAGGCCATGGTCGTTCTGGGAATCGCGAACAGCCGCATGAAGGACTTCTTCGACGTCTGGACTCTGGCACAAACCCATCGCTTCGATTTTGAGCTACTTGCAGGTTCGATCAGAGGCACTTTTGAGCGGAGGCGGACTTCCCTTCCGAAAGGTGTTCCCATGGCTCTGACTAGCGAATTCCTGGAGGATCGCTCCAAGCAGACACAGTGGGCGGCGTTTGGGCGACGGCTTGGCTTGCGTGATCTTCCGTCCCTGCCACTGGTCGGTGAGCAGATCGCGGAATTCCTCATGCCGGTGCTCTTCGCTGCCCGCCCGGCGGATTCGCCTTTCCGGACGTGGGCGCCAGGCGGTCCGTGGACCGACCGGCCGCCACGACTGACTGAGTCGACGCCGGCACTCCTGGAACGCTAGATCAGGACGGAAACAGTCTTTACAGCCCGAATATCCATTATGGGCCTACGAGGGTAGTAACACGGCAAGGACGGCCAGCTATTCGCCTCCACAAACGCACCGACGAGCGGGCCGAGATTCTCGGGAATCTCGGGATGAACGCGGAACAGCACGACGCCGGATTGTTTCAGAGGATCTCGGCGGTGGACGGCGATCTGCCAGAAGTCCTTATCGAGCGTCAGCACAATGCGCGCTCCGGATTCCCTAAATCCAATTAGGACGACATCTTTCCATCCGGCGCAATCGGTCCGGGCCCAAAGGACGTCGTGGCCGCTAGCGCGATCGGCGAGCAGGCGCACCTACGCTGGAACCGGATGTTCCGGAAGGCGCCGCCTATGGTGGGCAACTGGCCTTGAGTACCAGGGTCCGCGCCAGCGGAGTGGTTCAATTCGGCCGCCTTCCGCCAACTTTTTTTGCTTTTCTTTGACTTACTACTTGACTTACTCGGCAGAGTGCTTGTATATTTGAAGTGCGTGATTAAACAATTCCATTTCGAGTATTCCCTGCCAGCCGGCTTTATAGCAAAGCGCGGTACGGAAACAGTCATGGCCCAGAGGACCGTCAATCAAGACGCGCGCCCGGGGACCTGAGCCGATTGGAATAATTCGCTTTCCAAAAGGCCCCGATCCCCAAAGGATTCGGGGCCTTTGCTTTTGGATTGAAGTATTTACGGGATGTTGGGTAGCGGCTAACCCACCTGCTTTGGGAGCAGGGCGACCTCGGTTCGAGTCCGAGCATCCCGACCATTTTGAACAACGGGACTGGCTCGAATCCTGCCGTCCCGGCTAACTGTGTAGTAAGTTGTTTCACAACAGGATAAGTGTGTCTTTGCGGGGTTGGCCGATCGCTCAGGTGCTGGTCTTCCAAACCAGTTAGACGGGTTGAACTCCCGTACTCCGCTCCATAAGTTCGCGGTATTCGTCCAGTGGCTTTCAAGAGGAAGAACGCTCGTTTCGTAAGCGAGAGGTTGGGATTTCGAGCATCCCCGTCGGCCCCATAAGTTGTTCCCGGCAAGGATAGATGGCGATCCGCAGCTTTGGTAAGGCTGACAGGGGAGTTCAAGTCTCCCGCTGGGACCACTGCCGCAAGGCTCTCCGGGCGAGCGGCCGGCTGATAACCGGCAGGGAGATGGTTCGATTCCATCGCTCGCCAAAGCGCGAGATCTGCGGCAACCAGGTTCTATAGCGGGCAAGTTGAGCTGGCGCATCACGACGGTCTCATAAGCCGTTCTAGCAGGGTTCGATTCCCTGGTCCGCTACCAGGTTTTGCATGGGCCCCGGGACTCGATGGGGTGGTCGCTTCCCTTGCAAGGAAGATAGTCAGCAGGGTTCAATTCCCTGGGGGTCCACCAAGTTCGCCTGGATAGCTGAGATGGATTAGCGGCAGTCTGAAACGCTGCAAAGGTTGGCTCGATTCCAACTCCAGGCACCAAATGTGACCGTAGCCGAGTGGTTCAGGCGGATGTCTGTGGAACATCCCACGTGGGTTCGATTCCCATCGGTCACCCCATTGTTTGTTGGGAGGTAGCTCAATTGGCAGAGCAGTGGATTTTGGTTCCACCGGTTCTCGGTTCGATTCCGAGCCTCCCCGCCATTCCGGGATAGATCAATTGGCAGATCGGCTGGCTCTGACCCAGCAGGTTCCAGGTTCGATCCCTGGTCCCGGAGCCATTTTGCTATGCGGGCGTCGTTCAACTGGACAGGACACTGCGCTACGAACGCAGAGACGTGAAGGTTCGAATCCTTCCGCCCGTACCATTTTCGGCCTGTCGCTCAACTGGACAGGGCACATCCCTCCGAAGGATGCGATCCGGGTTCGAATCCCGGCGGGCCGGCCATTTCCGTGGGTGACCGGAACCGCAAGGTCGGTCCATGTAGCGGTCGGTGCGATTGATTGACGAACACCCACATTGAGTTTGCCCCGGAGTCCGGCTGGTGAGGAGCCCGGCTGTCTACCGGGTTAAGGCGGGTTCGATTCCCGTCCGGGGCGCCATCTTTGTTCCTGTCGTCTAGTGGCCAAGGACGCTCGCTTCTCAGGCGAGAGATCGTGGGTTCAAATCCCACCGGGAACGCCATGCCGTTGAGCACGAGTGGCCGAGTGCCCTGTCTTTCAAACAGGTGATAGCCGGATCGTTACCGGTCAACGGCACCAAGTTCGGGTCCTAAACTTTGCAGGCCAGGTACTCGGCTCTTAACCGGGAAAGCAGGGTTCGAATCCCTGAGGACCCACCAGGATTCTGGGGTAGCTTAAATGGTGAAGCGCGCGGCTGTTAACCGCGTCAGTGCTGGTTCGAGTCCAGCCCCCAGAGCCAGTTCGGCCGCGCTTCATTCAATGGCAGGATGGCCTCCTTATAAGGGCTCAACGGTGGTTCGATTCCACCGGCGCGGACCACGCCGGGGTTGTCGTCTGGTGACGGCGCTTCTCCTACAAAGAAGATCAGTGGAGTTCGATCCTCCACCCCGGTACCATTTTTGGGTCCTTACCTTAAGTGGCAAAGCGCCGTCCTTTTAAGTCGGACGATCTGGCTTCGACCGCCAGGGGACCCACCAGAGTGCGTCATGTCCTTGAACCGTCTGTGCCTCGTCATCAACGCCAGCTACGAAGCGATCAACGTCACCAGCGCGCGGCGCGCGTTGACGCTCGTCTTCAAGGGCGCAGCCGTCGTCGAAGAGGTCTCCGGCCACACAGTCCGGACCTCGAAGATCGACATTCCGGTGCCAAGCGTAGTCCGGCTGATGAAGTACCGGCGCATGCCACGGCAGAACCGGTCCGTCTCCCGCAAGGGGATCCTAGTGCGCGACGGCGGTTCCTGCCAGTACTGCGGTGCCCGCCTGCCTTCGGGAAGCCTGACCCTCGATCACGTGGTTCCGCGATCGCGGCGCGGGCTCTCGACATGGGAGAACCTGGTGGCCTGCTGCTTCGCCTGCAATAACAAGAAGGGTGACCGTACCCCGCAGGAAGCCGGCATGGTGCTGGCCAGACAGCCTCGGCAGATCGGCATTCATGCCAAGCACAAGTTGCTGGCCGGCGATTCCCATACCTGGGACAAGTACCTCTTCGCTTAACGCGCGTGTAGCTCAGACGGATGAGAGCGGGTTTCCCCTAAAGACCAGGCCGCAGGTTCGACTCCTGCCACGCGCCCGACGGACCCGTTGCCTAACGGATAAGGCAGTGCTCTTCTAAAGCACCCCATGAAGGTTCGAATCCTTCCGGGTCCCCCAAATCTGTTTGCAAAAACCAGATAAATACGGCGGCCCAGTCGCACAGTGGGCGGCGTTTGGGCGGCGGCTTGGCTTGAGTGATCTTCCGCCCCTGCCAGGCACACGCGAGAGACGCGTCGATGATAACATCGGCCATTTAGCGCCGGCCGTAGTCTATGTAGTCGCGGGCGGTCCAGCCCTCGGGGTCTGGCCACACGCGCTTCTGGATTTCAAGGATACGGGCGACCGCGGCCCGTGCCTTCAGCCGGTCGGGCTAAACGTCGTTCTCCTGCCGATCTTCCCGCGATAGCGACTGGATCCATGCCTCGACGGTCAAGCCGCGGGCTGCCGCCTGAGCAAAGCACTGCTTTCGTCCGAGAGTTCGATCATCTGGCTCATGCGGAAGGGGCCCTTTCCCTCTCTTTCCAGCATAGAAGATGTGTGGCGGCTTGTCACTCATGGCCCCGGAGCCGTCTGCGCTTTCAGCAGGCCGGGAAGCTGTTCGCTGGCATGGCCCAGCGCGCGGGCCAAGCTCAACTTAGCTAAGTTGTGAGCGAAGACGCTGTCGATCAGGTCCAACTGCGCGCTCGATACGGTTTGTTGTGCCTGCACCACTTCCACCGTATTGATCACGCCGGCTTCCATGCGCGCGCGGGTCATCTCCAGGGTCTCCTGCGCAACCTGCAGATTCTTGCGCGCGACCTCGACCTGGCCGGCGGCGGCGTCGAGATCAAGGTAGGCCTGGCGGACTTCGGCTTCGACCAGCCCACGGGTGTCTTCCAGCTCGGCCTGGCGCTGCGCCAGCACTGCTTGGGCCTGTGCAATGTCGCCCGCGGTGCGCCCGCCTTGCCACAGCGGAATGCTGAGGCTCCCGACCACCGTGAAAGCGCCATGCGATTGGGCCGGGTTGGTGCCGATCACTTCGTAGTCCCCGCTGACGGCGAGCGAGGGTAGGCGCTCGGCACGCGCCGCCGCGAGCGCCTTCGTGGCTGCTTCCACCTGGGATTGCGCGGCTTTGAGGTCGGCGCGCTGTTGTTCGGCCTGGGCCACGGCGGCATCCACATTCTGCACCGGCGCCGGGGCGAAGGGAAAGCTGTCCGTCAGCTCATAGGCGGCATTGGGCGGGAGGCCGGTGAGGCGCGCCAGGTTGATCTTCTGCTTGGCGAGATCGTTGCGCAGGGTGATCATCTGCTGCTGCTGAGTGAGCGTACGCACCTGGTTTTGGTCGACGTTGAGCTGCGCCAGCACGCCCTCCCGGTGCTGTTCGCTGGATTGATGGAAGACGGCGTTGGCGGTGTCGAGTTGGGCTTGCGCGGCGTCCGCGCGGGCTTGCGCGGCCAGCACCTGCAAGTAGGCGCCGCCCACCGCCAGGGTGACCAGGTCGCGCGCATCCTGCAGGCTGTACTGGCTGGCGCGGGCGGTGGCTTGCGCGGAGCGATAGTTGTTGAACTGGGTCAGGTTCGCCAGCGTCTGGCTGAGGGTGGCCTGGAGGGCGAAGTAATTGAACGGGCCCACGATGGTGGGGATGCGGAAACCGGGCGCGCTGATGCGCAAGCCGAGCGCGGCCAGATCGTTTTGCTCCACAGTTTCGCTGAGACCGCCGTTGATGTTCGGCAGCAGCGCGGCACGGGCGACTTTGACCTGGGCGCTGGTTTGACGAACGCTCTGCGCCACGCCGACCGCGCCCAGGTTGAAGGCCAGGCCGCGCTCTAGCGCCTCCTGGAGCGACAGCTTGCCGGAGAAAGGCCTGGCCGCGGTGCTGCGCGCGCTGCCGGAGTAAGGCCCGGAGATCTGCACGCTGGGGTTCAGGGTGTTGACGCTGGTGGTGGTGCCCGCCACGGGCTGATTGGCGGCGCCGACCGAGCCGCCCTGGTTGTTGCGGCCCGAGGCCGGCAACGCGAGTGCGGACGAACTGCCTGACGGGCTCCCTGACGCACCCCCGCCCGAAGACTGTGCGAAGGCGCTCGGCGCGCCCGCCAGGAGGGTCAAAAGCACAACGCTGCCGTATGGTTTCATGGCATCTCCCGTCATTTCGAAATCATCACCAACTTGCGCATGGCGGCCACCAACTGGCGCTGTTGGGCCGCGGAGAGCACCGCCAACTGCTGCGCCTCGGCGCGTTGGGCGCGCGGCAGCGCCTGGTGGAACAAGCGGTCGCCGGCCTCGGTGCGCTGTACCCATTGAATGCGGCGGTCGCGCGGGTTGCGCTGCCGGCGCAGCCAGCCGCGGCGCTCCAGGCCGTCGAGCACGGCCACCAGGGAACTGGGGTCGAGGCCGCACAAGCCGGCAATCTCATGCTGCGAGACGTTGCCGGCGCCGGCGATGGCCAGCAGCCAGAACTCTCGCGAGTGCATCTCAAGTGGCGCCAGTGCGCGATCCAGGCGCCGCCGCACCTCCAGCGAGATATTCCAGTTGCAGAACCACAATCCAGGCGCCTCCGGCTTCCACGCGGGCTTCACCTTCGTTGCGGTGGGAGGGGCAGGGGCGGCAGGTTCTCCCGCGGCTGCAGACGGCCTCCGCGCGGCCTTCACTTTGGTCGCGGTGGGCGCGGCAGCGGCGGCGGCCGGCTTCCACGCGGCCTTCAGTTTGGTCGCGGTGGGCGCGGCAGCGGCGGCGGCCGGCCTCCGCGCGGCCTTCAGTTTGGTCGCGGTGGGCGTGGCAGCGGCGGCGGCCGGCTTCCCTGCCGCGTTCGCCTTCGACTTGGCCGTCGTGGCAGCGGCGGCCGGCTTTCCTGCGGCCTTCACCTTCGTCGGGGTCGGGGGGGGCGCAGCGGCAGCGGCGGGCTCCCCCGCGGCCTTCCCCTTCTTTTCGGTCGTCTTGGCAGCGGCGCGTGGCATGGTTACAAGGTCCGCCGGAACAGCAGCGTGGCGCCCGCCAACACTACCGCCGAGGTCAATACCAGCGCGAAGATATCGGTTGTGACCGCGGTGATGCCAACGTCCTTCAGCAGCAGGGTGCGGATGCCGTGGACGGCGTAGGTGAACGGGTCGCAATCCGACATCCACCGCAGCCACTTGGGGAAGCCGGCGATGGGATAGATGGCGCCGCTGGGGAAAAACAGCAGCGTGTTCAGCACGCCGAAAATGGCGCGCGGCACCAGCGGGTCGCTGATGCGCGCCATGATGAAAAACATCATGCCGATCAGCGCCACGGAAGTGAGCGCGACCATCAGGGTCAGCTCCAGCAGGCGCGCCGGTTGGAAGAAGTTGGGCACCTGCGCCACGATGGCGCCCAGCACCAGGATGGTCTCGCCGGCCAGCACCGCCTTGATCACGCCGGACAGGTTGAAGCCGACGATCAGCTCCCATTTCGTGATCGGCGTCACCATGTAGCCTTCGTGCAGGCCGCGCGACTTGTCGTCGATGAACAGCAGGCCGCCGCCGATCATGGCGGTCATGAAGATGGCGAGCGAAACCGAACCGGGCAGCAAATACTTGATGTAGTCGATGTAGGGATAGACTTCCACCACGTCGAGCGCGGCTTGCGGCGGCTCGCGCTTCGGGACTTGGGGCGCGTTGATGGAAGCCACCAGGCTGGACATCTGCTCGCCCACCGCGCCCGCCACGGAGCGATCGGTGTTGTCGGTAATCAGCGCCAAGTGGGGCTGGTGCTGTTCCAGCAGATCGCGGGAATAATGCTGGGGGATGATCAGAACCCCGCTCAGCACGCCTTTGCGCAGATCGTGGAGGGCGGCGCCCTGATCGTCGTAATCGGTGGGCAGGAAGGTGCGCGCGTTGGCGCCCACGGCGCGCACGCGCTCCAGCACATCCACCGATTCCGGCCCGCGATCCAGGTTGACCACGCCCAGGATCACGTTCTTAATGTTGCCGCCGAAAGCGTTGCCCAGGATGATCAACTGCAGCAGCGGCATCACCAGCGAGG
>Ga0265316_10000973_pt1 | contig 31148 bp, 24 predicted proteins | sample 4522metaG_FD_202092 | JGI IMG/M metagenome (GOLD analysis project Ga0265316, IMG submission 202092) | Rhizosphere microbial communities from Carex aquatilis grown in University of Washington, Seatle, WA, United States - 4-5-22 metaG | ecosystem: Host-associated > Plants > Roots > Rhizosphere >...
GCGAACGCCATCTGCGCGACGTGATCAAGGAGTTCGTGGAGCACTATCACACCGAGCGTTTTCATCAGGGGCTCGGCGGCCAACTGATCAAGAGCCAGCCTGGCTCCGCGAACGACAATGGGTCAAATGGCTCGATTGCCTGCCACTCACGCCTCGGGGGACTCCTGAACTATTATCATCGCGCAGTCGCATGAGGGGCGATGCCTTTGTGGACACCACGGGATGCTCAGCCTGGTCCGCGGGGGCGCCGAATCCAAGCCGGGGAAAGACAACCCGGTGACCGAGGGGCTAGCGGAGGCCGAGGCAGGAAGGGACAAAACCGGCACATTGACCGGCACATGCCCTCCCGAAACCGGCACATTGGGGCATGAGGCAAAAAGAAAGGCCGCGAAACCCTTATGATCTCGCGGCCCTAGCTTGAGCGGGCGAAGGGACTTGAACCCTCGACGTTCACCTTGGCAATAGTACGAAAATCCACGAGTTTCCTAGACTTTCAACCACTTGCGTGTGTCCAGGCGTTTCACGGTGTTTCGTCCCGACACACAAAACTGGGGACCGGACTGGGGACTGGCGACTGCGATGCAAGCGGCGGCGGCGGCCCACAAGTTCCGAGAAACGGCCCTCGCGTCTGCCTTTGACCTGCCCGCCGTCGAGGAGTAGTCAACCGGGTGTGACCCTCTTCCCGAAGAAGAATGCACCCTGGAGGCGAGTCGTCCGAGCCGTTCGCGCAGCTGAAGGGAAGGTCTACGACGAGCTCGACTGCGGTCACCGGGAGTCCCACGACCACACAGCCAAGAAGCGGAGGTGCAGGACATGCGCAGACCCGATGTTCCCCGGTATCACCATCGGGAATCCGGAACCACCTGTCGTCGCGGTCGAGGAGAACTCGGTCAATGGCAGTGCATACGTTCTTTGCGTTCCGCGTGCCGGAAGACCATCGACAGGCGTCTTGCCAGATCACGCTGAGTCGGCAATGCCAGTGTATTCAATCCGCGCGCTGGCCTCCGTCCGATTGATCCACGATAGTTCCTTGTGCGCCAGCCGATGATGGCTCATTCCTCTGAGACGAAAAGCCGCGCTTGCTGGCAGCAATAGTCGGCTGCCGCGCGACTTGAGTTGCCGCCTCTTGCGGCCCGGAACTACCACGCGTGGCTCGCTGTTCGACGACCTTCCAGGCCACCGTAGACACGCCCAAGACAATGGTAAGGGCCAGAAAGGCGACAAAAAGTGGAACCTTGCGACCTGTCACCAAACTACGCATTCGCTGGGTAAGGGCTCCCAAGTTCCCCGAACGAGCCAACCAGTCGAGCCGTCTCTCTTGCCACCCACCGTAGCGAACGTCATCTAGATCCTTGATAAGCCCTAAGGCGCCGTCACAAGCTGCAATCGCCGCACTCCACTTGCGCCCCCCACTTGCGAGGCCCTCCGCAATCCGGAATCGTGCATCAGCGGCTCCAATTTTCCATCCCTTGCGTGTCTTCGTCCACGACACCAAAATACCGCCGACATCCTCCAGAGCATCCAGCCGCACAACTGCCCGCTCCGAGAGCTGCAGCGCCTCTTCGATTTCGCCACTGTCCGCAAGCGCGGCAGCGCGTTCCCACAGTTGTTGCGCCGAGACCTCAAACCGGGTTCCTGGAGCCAGCGGAACGGTCAACATATCCATTCCGACATCGCCCGGAGCCTGCTGCCACCTATCGAGATCCTTGAGTAGCGCGCTCACGGTGCTATATCGCATCGGCGGATCGCGGCAGGTGCATTTGCGGACGATTCTGGCTAGACCGGAACCGTGGGCCAGTTCGATGTCGTCCAGCTTAGGAACAGCCTCTATTCGGAATGGTGGATCCTTCTCAGTGAGGAGGAATTCGAGCATCCTGCCGAGGCTGAAGATGTCGCCCGTCGCGCTTCGGTCGCCCTTTCCCGCCAACTGCTCGGGCGCGGCGTACAACTGCGTGCCACTTGCCTGAGCCGACAAGGTCTGGGTGAAAAGAAGCTCCGCGATGTCAAAGTCGGTCAACACGGGGGAGTCGGAGGCAGACATCAGGACATTTGCTGGCTTGATGTCGCGATGGAGTACGCCGTTCTCGTGTGCAAATCGCACTGCTTCGCACAACGAGTGAAAGACTGAAAGCTTCCGGGCAAGATCCCAACGCCTATCCGAAAGGTTACTCAGGTCTCCCCCAGGAATGAACTCCATCGACAGCGCCAGTCCGGAGGGCTCTGATTCGTAAAAGCGAATGATTGACTCCGGTGAACCCGCACACTGACGAAGGTGCTTCATCACTCGTACGCCGCGGCGAAAATGGTATAGGGAAAGGCCAAGGCCTAGTCGGTCCCTGTCAAAGACCTTAACGGCGCATGGCTCGGATGTTATGGGATTACGAGCGCGCCACACTGTGCCAAAGTTGCCCTTGCCGATGATATCAACCAAGGTAGCGCCAGCAACGAGGTCTCCCTGTTTGGGTGGACGAGAACTCGCGAGAGAGGCGACGAGGGTTTTGATTGTTCTGTCTGGCTTCCGATCCGCCGACGAATGTCTACCGACGGACGATCTCCGGACCTTGGCGAGATGCTCCCGTTCTCGTGTCAACGTCTCAAGCTCCTCAACGAGATCCGGATCGAGGGAGACGTAGTGGTCCGATGCAGGAAGGTACTTCGCGAGCGGCGCCACAAAAGATGCGCAATCTTGGAACCGCGCCTCTGGATTCTTTTGAAGTGCACGCTCTACTACACCAACGACATCGCCAGGCAATTCGGGAACAAGATTGGCCAGAGACTGTGGCTCTGTAAATAGCACTTGTTTGATCAAGTCCACATAGCTCTCGCCGAGAAATGGCGTCCTACCAGAAAGCATCTCGAAAAGTACTATCCCTAGGGCCCAGATGTCGCTGCGACTGTCGACCTCCGCAGCGGACCTACACGCCTCCGGGGACATGTAATTCGGAGTGCCAAATACCATGCCTGTAGGGGTGTCTTCCCGAGACCGATTGGAGATTCGCAGACTGGGAACATCAACTATGGAACCCAGTTTGGCGATTCCGAAATCAATCAACTTGACGATTAGGCCTCTCCCGTTGCCTGGCGGACAGAGAAATATGTTATCGGGCTTGATGTCGCGGTGGACGACGCCTATTCGGTGCGCGGCACCAAGTCCCTCACAGACTTGCGCGATGATCTCAATCGCTTGTTCGAGTGGAAGCCTCGCCTCATGGTGGAGCAAATCTTGAAGAGTCTCGCCTTCGAGGTACTCCATGACCATGTAGAAGTCGCCCGCCTCGGTTACTCCCACATCATGCACCTCACAAATGTGAGGGCTGCCCAATTGGCTTGCGAGCTGGGCCTCCCTTTGAAATCGCAGGACGATTTCCGGTCTGCCGCAAAGTTCGCGATGGAGCACCTTTACCACCACCTGCTTGTTCAGCCCCACGTGCAAGGCACCGTAGGTGACAGCCATTCCCCCTTCGCCCACCTTCCGCGTGATGTGATACCGGTCGCCGAGTGTCAGCCCTACCAGTCCGGTGCTTTCGCGCGGTTGCTCGGGCCTCTTGTGGTCGGATTCTGATCGATGCAACGAAGGTTGGTCGGCACCGGATATCTCAACTTCACTGAGGACCACAGTGGGTTGAACTACTGGCGCTTTCGGTGGTCTTCCCGTATCTGGTCCCGCCGGATATTGAGCAGCCCCTGGCCGGCGTGGACCCGCGATGGCTCCATGCAGGAGGAGCGTAGGCTTGGCCTCTGCTACTGCGGTCGGTTGGACCGGGTTTGAACCCGCCGGAGGTTCAGGCAAGGTGCCGCGAGGGGTGGACACAAGGCGAAAGTACCACGATCCAGCAAGACGGAACATGCCACTACCCGTTGGAAATGCCGGTACCCGTCGGCTTCTTCAGAGATGCGTCGTTGACAACGCCTCGGCTATCGAACTGATGGCCCTTCCCGGCATCGGCGTCAGCAGAATCAGTACCAGTTTGGCGTCTGGGGAAAACGGTCCACGACGACGAAGTCGTCGTGGCCAGCCTATTAGGTTGGCCGCCACCGGCATCAGGCCGGATATGGCTAACGTCGCCAGTTCTTTGCGCGAAATCGAAGGTCATGAGCGACACTGAAATCTTGCCCTACCCACGTCGCCGCTTTCTCCGACAGGGTCGTTTTCGCGCTTCGCAGTCGGCGCCGAAGCACGCACTTGCCGTTGGCGGCGAGGACCCGACGAAGATCGATGCCTGCGTCTAGCAGCGATGCCTGGGGTCAGATGCGCCCGCGCAGCGTCAGCGGGACACGCGGTTGACCGCGCTCGAACGCGTTCGAGCTGCTCTGATGTTCAGGCGTTGACACCATTTTCTTTGCCCATATTCTCCGGGGCGGGCTCCCTCTGGGCTGGGCTGGGTGCCACAATAGGCGACCCAGTTTTTTCCTGACATTCAGTGACGACCGGTGCGGGGGATAGGCGCTCCTCGCAGTGTCCTATCCGGTCGTTCGTCAGGAGATGCATCCCCCTTCCGCGGGCACAAAAGAGACCCTAGCTGTGGGAGCCTACTAATATCGTGCGTAAGCTGGAACACTACTTCTCGGATCGTCGTCTCGTTGCGCTGCTCTGCCGGAAACGGATCGCGCTTGCGAGGAAGAACCGTCGAGTTCAGTTCGTGGCTCGCGCAGGGGCGAGTACACTGGAGTGAACCTCTTGCATGCGTCGGGAGCCGGTGTTGTGATCGGTGGATGCCGCGTGTGCCGACTCCCGCAGAGGTCGCTTCGCTTAGCCGGGAAGACTGGGAGGGATTGTGCCGCTCAATTTGTGCGCTTGTCCACGATGCTGATGGTGTTGAGGATCGTCTTGGCAAGGGAAATGGCCTGGACATGATCAGAACGGATCCCGGCGGGGTGCTTGGTTGGCAGTTTCGTCGTTACGATGCCCGCTTCGGTGACAAGCAGGCAGAGAAGATCGTAGACGCCGTTCGCCTCGCGGTCTCGAAGTGTAAGTCCGAGGATGGTCTGCCTCTAAAGCGCTTCACGGTGTGGGCAAACCTCGATCTGGAACCTGGGCATGGAAAGCAAATCGGTGAACGCGAGCGGTTCGCAAAGCTGAAACAGGAAATGGCAGAGGAGATGGGCGTGGAGCTTGTGTTCCAAGGCCTATCGTGGGTCCATGCCCAGCTGCTGATGCGACCCATGCTCCGTCCCGATCTGTTCGAAGATGTGGCCGCCCAAGTCGATGCGGTCTCTGCGCAGGTCAGGGCGAGCACGGATGAGATCAAGTCTCTCGTCATCGCTGTTGCAGGGGCAGAGAAGGGGTCGGCCGCGCTCAAGCGCCTGGTCGAACAAGCGGGGATTCACTTCGAACGCGGGAAACAACTTGGATCGAAGGAGCAGTTCGGAGCTGCGGTCCGCTGCCTCAACGACGCGCTCAACTTGCTGCGAGATCTCGATGCAGACCCGATACTGGAAGGCCGTGTTCACGTGATCCTGGCTGGGATTCAGCGTCTTCTGGGCGACCTTCGGGCCGCTGAGGCGGCTGGAAGAGCGGCCATCGCGAAGTTGATCGTTGCACCGAGTGACGACCTTGCGCATGCGCGAGGGAATCTTGCCCTCGTTCTGCGAGATCAGCAGCGATACGCGGAAAGCAGACAGCTCGTACTTCAGACGCTCGACCATTTCGAGAACGAAGGGAACTCTCTAGAAATTGTCCGTACGCTGACGCACATCCTGGAACTCAGTTGCAACGAAGGAAATTCTCAGGCGGTGAGGCGGTGGGGGGCGCGTCTCAAGCCGGCGGTTGCGAATCTGGAACGCGATATCGGGATCACCGATGTCAGCGCGTCTGCGACGGGTGCGCTCGGAAACGGCATGCTGATGCTTGCCATCAGAGAGAATGATCGCGATGCGCTGAGCGCGGCGGAGAAGATCTTCATACTTGTCGAGTCCGCTTCCCGCCAGAACGGCATGAAGGCGTCCACGGTTGCATCGCTCTCACAACGCGCGAGTGCTGTTCGGTACCAGGATAGGCTTCCCGAGGCTCTTGCTCTCTACCAAGAGGCCAGGCAGGAGGCGGAGGCCGCTGACCTAGCCAAGATCGCTGCCGATTGCATCTACAACGAGGCGATAGTTCGTCACGAGATGGGCGACACTGCCTCCGCCATCGAGAGTATGCTCGCGGCTCGCGAACGCTACCATCAACTGGGTGACATCGAATCCGAACTGGACGCCGCTACCTCTGCCGAGCGCTGGAGTCGTGCCATGCCCTATTGAGACCACCCTGTGTTCGTTCTGGCAGTTCCTGGTCCGTGTCACGGTTCTGCCGCGACTTGCAGCACACTCATCTGCGGAACGTTCAACATGGCAACGGACACCTACTACATCAAGCTCGGGACCGGCGGGAAGTGGGCCGAGGAATCCAGCAGCCGCGGCCTCGCTCGGATCGAGTGGGGGAGGGTGCCAATCGACCTGATCCACAAGAGGGACTGGGCGGCCATCGATAAGATCGAGCGCCCCTTGAGCAAGAGCCATGGTGCGGCGACTTCTGACCTGAGGGCGCTCCAAGCGTTTGACAAGAGCCGGAGGCGGGAGATGATGCCTGTCGCAATGGGCAGCCATGGCAAACGCTCGTATGAGAAAGGCGGTCCTTGTGCCAGGTATCAGTGATGTCGGGATTGAGTTCGAGAGGTTCGCGAAGAGCCTGGGGCATAGACGCAAGGACTTGTTTTCCCGGATAGGGTCGCTCCGCAACGGTTTTGAAGGCTGGGTCAAGCTGGAGTTCTTCTTCTGGCTCGTTGGCGAATACGGATTGCGCATCCCCACCCCCGAGCAGGACTGGAATGAGAACTCGGCGGATATCGGCCTCGAATACAAGGTTCGCCTCGACCAGCGATGGAACGACCGAGAGGTCAAGCATTGCGACCTGTGGATCAGGGACGATCAGCAGAAACCTGGCTTTCATTACGTAGAACTCAAGGCCCCCTTCGCGAACGCCAACATGAACAAGATGCTGACCTCTGCCGCATCGGACTTTTGGTGCATGTCGCGAATCAGGAAGTCTTACGAGCAGGCAGTGTCGGGAAACGCGATAGTCCTCGGAGTCGGGTTCAACGACGACACGTGGGTGCAGGGAATCGACCGGGTACGAACTGAATCTGGCGTCCCAGAAGAGATGCAGGAGAGCAGGAGTGGAGTTCTCGATGACAAGGGACAGGTCCGTTTCTCTGTTCTCACGCGGCGATATTGACTTTTGCTGCCCAATGGCGCAATCCGTTGGAGAAGCCCCCCTCATGCCACCAGAACTACCGAAACGGCTTTCCCCCACGGGAAAGGCAATGCGCGAACTCTGTCTCAAGTCAGGAAACCTTTGCGCGTTCCCAGGGTGTCGTCAGAGAATGATGGATGCTGACGGTCGATTCATCGGCCAGGTTTGCCACATCGAAGCTGCGGAGAAGGAAGGGGAACGTTTCAACCCGTCGATGACCAACGAGCAGCGTCGCCATGTTTCCAACCTGCTGCTCATGTGCTACCCGCACCACACTGTCACGAACGACGTGGTCGCGTACCCGGTCCCCAAACTGCGAAGGCTCAAGGCAGAACATGAACAACGGTTCACTGCCCCGGACTCAACGACGCTGGCTGCGTTGGCTGGATTGAAGGATTGGACCATCGACGTGGCACCGACGACCGTTCATTCGCTAGGTCGCCTTGTTGCGACGCTTGGATGGTCCCCATCGCGTGAGGAAGCTGCGTTTTGCGTGGGATTGCTCAACAGGTTCACCGAAAGCTTTCAAAAAGTCCCGCACGTCGTGCGGCACTTTATCGGATTGGTGGCAGAGCGGATTTACCGCATGCGCGATACGCGCGCGGTAGTGATGAGCCCATTTAGTGGGACAAGAATACTGGTGAGCGACCTGAAGGGCGCCCTTCGTGTGCATGAGGACAAGATTTGGGAGCTTGGCGGCCAGCTTGACACCTACAAGCTGGGGCGGATGGACGAAATGGAAACCGATGTCGGTACCCAAGCTGCGGTCATGGTCCGTGATCTCGACGGCTGGGAAATGTGGGTTGATCTTGCTCGATTCTCCGCCAATACGAGCGTTCAGATGAGCACCTTCACGTTGGATCTTGACTTTGGTTGCCTAGACTAGGTTGAGCGGCCTCTAGTCACGAATAACTTGCGACGCAGCTCCGCCAGCTCCACGAATTCCAAAACTAGACGCGCAATTGATACCTGGTGGATAGTTCAGCCGTGTACCTTCCACGGGCCTCCGCACGAATCATCGCGTGGATATCAACACTGCTGACTCGCCTCGGGTCCTCAACCGTTATAAGTGCGGCAACCGGAGTCTTGGGATCCTTGAGTCGCCATCGGGATTCTTGCTCAATTAGGAGTTGCCAGTCACCCGGCCCGACATTCGAGGAGAACATCTTTTCAATTCGCACAATGCTTGAATACCGATCCTTGATCGCTTCCGGCGCATCTTCGCTTGTGACCTCTTTAGTGTTACCGCCTTCTGTCAACTTGATGAGCTTGCATCGCAGGTGGGACTTGCAATATCCAGCTCGTAGCGTTCGGTTAGTTTCTGGTGCAAATGCGACCGTGCATCGCACGCGCAGACGACCTCTCATCTTCCGACCTGTTAAGCCACCCGGCACGAAGAACGGAATCTTGAGAATCTGCCGATAGTCGACGTGCCCCATGAAGGCAAACGTTTGTTCCCATGGGGTAGAGCGCAAGATGCGCCCAGGATTCACACGTCCGTTACCGACTAGACTCGACATGATTTCCGAGTCGCGCGCTTCAGGAATCAATTCGGCGAAGTGCACTAGCAGAGCACGAGCTAGTTCGACCGTCGCGTTTGGTATGGCGTCGATTATCTGTGCAGCTAGGCTGGAGATTATTGGGGCTGCGTAGCTGGTGCCGCAACCGTATGACACGGTCTCGTCTGGGCCAATACCAGCAACGCTAAGATCGTCATGGTCCCGCCAGCCCGTACCGCAGTTCCCACCGTGAGCTATCAGATCCGGCTTTCGGAAACTGCCGACGCCCGGACCTCGGCGTGTGAAGGGCGATGGCTTCCCGGCGGAAACCATGCTACCGCCATTTTCGCGCTCCGCGCACGAGCCAACCGTTATGGCCAGCATAGCTTCGGCTGGCGCAAGCACGCGTGCACTCTCATGCTTGAAATACTCCGGGTAGGATTCCGTCGGATAAGGGGCATTGGGCGCTGGAAAATTGCCCGCCGAGATTACAAAGAGCACTCCAAATCGCCGACTCAACGCATCGATCTCGGCAGCAAGCGGACTTACGGTGTTGGCAACGGGTGCATTCGACGATCCACCCTTCGGTGTGAGATTCATGGAGAGGTTGAACACCCGTGTCCGACCATGCCATCGCGTAACCGTATCTCGAATGATCCGTATCAACTCGTCCGTGGTTGGACTGATTCGGTTCCCGCTGGCGTCACGAGTGAAAGCGGCCACGCTTACCAGTCTCACTCGATTGTCGAGAACGCCGGCAGAGACCTGATCGCGTATCGTGTCGCCGAACAGTGCGCGACTTGCGACGAACGTACCGTGGTCCTCATCACACGGCGGCCCAAGGGGGTTTTCGCGAGCGATCACGAAAGGGTCGATGAATCGGCAACCCGAGGCTACTCCAGTATCGATAACGCAAACTATGGGCGCCCGGTCGGAAGGTCGCACAAGCACAGCCGCATCGATTTCTGGTCCCGGTCGGGAAGATATTTCCACGACCTCTTCAGTTTGGTCGATAGACTGGACCGCCACGATTAGGTCCGCTATTGCTTTGATCGCCGCAGGCCTGGCCTGCACCCTGAGGTAGCTTCCGCTCTCGCCTTCTGTCTCGCCAGTTACGTGGCCACCAGAGGACGCCAGAAGGGTTTCGACTGCCTGGCGGACGGCTTGACGCTCCCGGTTCAATAGGTCTGGGAAGAGCCCGAGCAAGACGTCCAACGTCGCGTCGTTGCTTGCAAGCTTCTCCGCAACACCTGGACCGAGCTTTTCCGCGAGAGGAATCGCTCCCAGTTGCTCGATTGGTGCAAACTTCGACTTTCCAACGTTTTGGTCGGTCTCGGCATACCTATGCAGCTCCTCAATCAGCAACGAAAACGATTCTGCACTTGCGCCGAAGTGCCCGACATTGATCGACGGCGACCCGACGATTTTGCTATGAACGACTTCCTCGATCTTACGACCATCCGACCCAGCGATGGAGAAATCTGCGGGAAGCTCCAGGCGAAAGTAGGCTCGGTCAGTTCCCTGTCCACTTGTGTTTAGCTTTGCGAACATCGCGCGAAGGTCGCTCGCCTGTCTGAACACCGCATGCGCATGTTGCGCGTAAGACGTGCGAGGGTACGTTCCTCCGCCACCACCACCGGAATACTCGCGCGTCGTAGGAGGGGCATGTTCACGAAGGAGAATATGAGGACGTTCTGTGTTGTTCATGCGCTTCGAGTCCTACTGCGATGGTGGAGCGTCGAGTGAGGAACCCCGGTCAACCGTTCTAGGTCTTTGAACGAAAACTGTTCGCTTCCCGCGTCCCGAAGCTTGAGGGCTGCCTGCGTTAGCCTATCATCGCGTTGCTCCACTTCGTCGCGACCAAGACGGCTTCGCCGAAGGTGCTCGACCACCGAGAGGACCAAATTTTGGTCATCATCTGGTGCGGAACTGAGCAGTGCACGTCGATGTGCGCTTGCGCAAATCTGTTCGATGTCAGCACCCGACATTCCCTCTGAACAATCGGAAAGAAATTCAAGCATCGCCGACGATATTTCTCGCTTCATGTACTCAACGAACAAGACGGACCGAGTCACACTGTTGGGCGGGGAAAGCTCCCACACAACCTCGAATCGGCGCCACAGGGCAACGTCGAGCGCATGAGGATGGTTTGTGGCGGCGAGAATGAGCGAACGCGAAGAAGCCCTGTCAATGTTTTGCAGAAGCGAGATGACAACACGCTTGAGTTCGCCCAGGTCGTTGGCGTCGTCACGTAGCTTTCCTATCGCGTCCACCTCATCAATAAAGAGCGCGCAGCGATTCGCGCTTGCGAAGCTAAACACCTGTCGAATATTGGTCGCCGTCGCTCCGAGAAACGAGGACATCAGCGCATCAAAGCTTACGGTGTACATGCGCATGCCTACAGCATTCGCGATGTATCGTGCGAGATGGGTCTTGCCGCAGCCGGGACGCCCGTGGAGAAGTATGCTCCGACGGGGCTGTAGACCTGCCTCGCGCAAACGGGACTCCATCTGCCATTCGTGAACAAGCTCAGCAACTTCACCGGCCAACTGCGCTGGGAGAATGGGGCTGGCAACTCCCCTGACGTCGTCCTCCACGAGCGAGTCGACGTTTGGAGGGAGCGCCACGGCAGCAGTTGCGAGGGTGCCCACCTGATCGAATCCCGCGTTTGATGTGGCGACTTCAAGGGCTTGTAGCAGGTCGTGCGCCGCCGTAAAATGCTTCGCCTTGCGTTCGGCATCCACCACTCGCCGCACGACTTCCGCAACGCCCCCCCAGTCTCTGCGGGAGATGGCTTCAAGAAGGTCTAGGAACTGTCCAATGGCAGGCACGGTTGCTCCATAGAAGTGGTCAGTATCTGACTAACATATCGGAAATACGAAGGTTAGTACCACCATCCAAGATCATCCGACTGTTCGCCATCTTGGATACCACGGCCCAGCCGGAATGAGTACTTCTGAAGAGGACCCGCCTGTGTTTCTCTGGTCAGCCCGAGACAGAGCGCAGGCCGACCGGTCAAGCGTGACTGCGGACAATTTGCGCCAGCGCACCACGTGGCCCACTCATATCGATCCCGCGTCATAGGCGCGATCCTGTGTTCGTTGAGTCCGGACGCCCCGTGATGACGCGATACTCCATGACACACCCATCCCTAGTTACTCCCGACGAGTCCCTCTCCTGTCACGACCACGTTCCCGAAGGTTCCAAAACCGTCCTGGAAAGTTCCGGAACATGGTCGAGGGGTGTTACCCCTCCCCGGTCCCACGAGATACACCACCAAGACCTGTCGTGTCATGGGTCCTAGATCTACGAGGGAAGCCGTTTGTCGGCGTTCCACACTTCCCGTGCTTCGCTCGCGCGCTACTCGAAGGCTCGTTCCTTCTTGCCGTGGCATAACGCCGTGCGTGGAAGGCTAGGATTCCCACCTCTCTCTTGATACCCTCCTGGCCATGAATCTGAAGGTCGATCCCGGCGAGCTAGACCGTATCCTCGCCACCCAGCTTTTTGTGGGCTGGGCCGGGGAGAGGGGCGGCAAACCGAAACGGTTGGGGTGGTGGGAGACCGACCTTATCGATGAGGCCGGTGGTGGGGATCTGATCGCCAGGTTGGCGTCGAAGACCCATGCGTGGGCATCGCTTGAACTGGTGCGCGAAGCCGCTCGGAAGGTTGACGCATCTGCACGTGGCAAACATGGTCACCCGGATTCCTTGCGTACGTTGTTCTTCTTGGGCTTTGAGGTCGACGAGAAGTTGGCAGACCGGCTCGCGGAGCTGAAGCGACAAGGAAAGCCACCAGAGGAATCGCTACCCCTCCCGTACAAACTTGCGTCCAATTTCGACCCTGGAAAATTCGGGGAGGTTCTAGCAAAGGGCGGCCTATCCTCGTTCGAGAAGGTGCCCCCAGTTGGTCGTCAGCTGACTGGAAAACTGCCCGGGTCTCTGGATGAGAAGGTCGCGAAGCTCGCCTCTGCCCTCTTGCCCTTGGCGAACGAGTATCCCCTGCCGTTCTTCAAGGTGGGGTCCTAGTCATGCTCATGCAGGAAGTACCAGTGACTGACAAGACGTTCATGGATGCGGAAGTTCCACCGACCACCGAGACGGGGATGGCCGAAACCGTGGCCATCCATACCCGAATCCTCCGGCTTGCTTTGTCGGTTGAAGATTCGCGGGTCTATTGGACCCAAGTGGATCCAACCCTGCCTGCTTCCCAGCGAGGCAAGGTGGCTTTTGAGCAGCGCTGGTTCGGCGGGAAGAGCATGGAGCGGGTTCGCTACCTAGTCACATCCTTCGTGCCCAGGTACGACGCCTTTCCAGCGGCCTTTGATGTTCTTCGCCGATGGACCACCATGGACCTGGCCACCCGGCAGGTTATCTGCCATTGGCATCTGCAGCTGTCCGATTCCATCTATCGTCGTTTCACGGGCGAATGCCTGGTGTCGCGACGGAGGCTTCCCGAGGCGAAGGTAGATCGGGATGCCATCCTTCGTTGGGTCAAGAACGAGTTTTCCGATAAGTGGTCCGAGGCCACCTACGTCCAGTTTGCCAGCAAGCTGCTTTCCGCTGCGGTGGAGGCGGGGCTAGTTTCGAAGCGTGACCATGGCCTACTTCTCCAGCCCAAGGTTGGGGACCTGGCGTTGGCCTACATGCTCTACCTCCTCCGGGAAACGCGGTTCCAGGGCAGCCTGTCCGAGAATCCCTACCTAGGATCGGTGGGCTTGAACATGGATGCCTTGTCTCAGCGGGCACGTTCCCTTCCAGGTGTGACCGTGCGGAGGATGATGGGCCTCGTGGAATTCGACTGGGGTTACCCAACTCTTGGCGCCTGGGCCAAGGAGAACATCCAGTGAACGAGTCGGAGCCGCTCTTCGGCGATCTCGACGAAGCCCTCGGTGCCCTTAGGCGGGACCTGATTTCCGAAGACGGACCGCAGATCAGCACCATGCGGAACTACCGTTTCGCGATTGTCCCCTACCTGCCATCCGAAGAATTCAAGCTGCGAGGGAAGGTGCTCCGCCTAGGCGAGGAGTTGCGAGCGGATGGTTGGGCGGTGCTCACCATCGATTTACAGAAGCTTCTTTTTGATCGCATCAGGGCGACCGGGAACGACAACATCGAAGCCATCGTGGCCCGGGAGAAGCGCCTGCACAAAAAGGATCCCGGACGGGGGCTGGCCCATCTGCACGAAAAGATCGCCCCCTATATCGAAGGGTCCGATGGAATCGCGGGAGACGTTGCCCGGGTGGTGGAGGATTTCGCCGCCAAGAACCCCGGCATGGCGGATAGGTCCCTTGTGATCATCGGACGGGCCGGCGCCCTCTATCCATTCTTTCGATCCTCGGCCCTGCTGAAACACATCGACGGCAGGACCAAGAACATCCCGGTTGTTTTGCTTTATCCCGGCAAGCGCGAAGACCAAAGCGGACTTTCGTTTATGTGCGAACTGCCCGCTGATCGCGACTACCGGCCGCGCATCTACCCGTGAGTACCACCATGAAGATTCGTGAGCTATTCGCCGCAAACGTCACCCGGGATATCCCCCCTGTGGTCTATTTTCACGAACAAAGCCCGGCAAAACTTCAAGCTGAAGTGTCCGAATACATCATCACCGGCGGCTATCCCGAAGGGGATCCCAGGGCCAAGCGCTATGGCACTTCAGGGGGCGCAGGCGGCATCCACGAACAGTTCGTGCGCCTGTTGAAAGGCATCGTCCACGAACTGGGCAAGTACAATGGTCCGGAACTTCCCGCGTCTTGGATCTCGGGTTTCTACGGGTCAGGTAAGTCCAGTTTCGCCAAGCTGATTGGACTGGCGCTGGACGGCGTGATCCTTCCCGATGGTTCGCCGTTGGAAAAGGCGCTGCTGGCCCGGGACGATTCGCCCAGCCGGCAAGAGCTGCTAACCGCATGGCAGGCACTGCGCGCCAAGGTGAACCCCATCGCGGTAGTGTTCGACATCGGGGGCGTGGCCCGGAACGACGAGCACATCCACACCGCCGTTCTCCGCCAGGTCCAAATACGCTTGGGCTATTGCCCCCAAAGTAACCTCGTCGCCGATTTCGAACTGCGACTTCAGAAGGATGGTGAGTGGGAAAGCTTCCTGCACACCGCCCGCCAAGTCTTGAAGAAGGATTGGGCCGAAGCAAGAAAGGAGAACCAGGCGGACGATCACTTCTCGCACGTCCTGCACGCGATGAACCCAACCCGGTACGTCGATCCGATGAGTTGGCTGGATAGTAGGGCTGGTTCAAAGTCCACCGCTGGAAGTAGTGTTCGCGAGGTCGTGGATGCGGTCGAAGCCATGTTGGCGATCAATGCCGAAGGCAAGACGTTGTTCATCATCGTGGATGAAGTATCCCAGTACGTTCACCAGGACGATGATCGGATGGTGAAGCTACAAAGCTTTGTGTCCGAGTTGGGACAGAAGCTGAAGGGTGCCGTGTGGCTGTTCGCCACCGGCCAACAGAAACTGGAAGACCAGGCCGGCCAAAGCAACATCGGCAAGCTGAAGGATCGCTTTCCCCAGCATCTACGTGTTCACCTAGGGACGACGAACATCCGCGACGTGGTTCACAAGCGGCTTCTCAGGAAGAAGCCCGAGTCGACTGTTCCCCTGCGCGAACTGTTCCGGAAACACCGGGGCGATTTGAAACTGTACGGGTACCAGTGCGAAGCCATTACCGAGGAAGACTTCATCGAGGTCTATCCGATGCTACCGGGGCATGTGGATCTCCTCATGCAGATCACCTCGAATATGCGCTCCAGGTCGACCCGTGCCCAAGGCGACGCCCACGCCATCCGTGGCTTGCTCCAACTATTGGGGGAACTGTTCCGCGAACAGAATCTAGCGGACAGGCCGCTAGGTGATCTGGTCACTCTCGATTCCATCTTCGAGGTCCAACACACGGCCCTCGACGCCGATGTGCAGGCGACCTTGGCCCGAATCTTTGCCCATCCGGACGTTCTCGATGATGTGGAATGCCAGCGGGTGGCAAAGGCCGTCGCCTTGCTTGAACAGATCCAGGAAACCACTTCCACCACGCCCGAACTGGTTGCCGCGTGCCTCTATGCCCGGCTGGGCGAAGGCAACCGCCTTCCAGCGATCACCGCCGGATTGGAAAAACTGAGGGTGCTCAACCTACTGTCATACTCGGAAAAGACAGGGTTCAAGATCCAAAGCTCGGCTGGGCAGGAGTGGGAGCAAGAGCGCCAGAACTTTGCTGTCGGTATCGATACCATCGGCGAAGTGGTCCGGGATACTTTGAAGGAACTTGTCGGTTCAACACAGGACCGACCGAAGCACAAGGGACGGGGATTCCCCTGGACGCTTTGGTTCTCAGATGGTCGTCAAGCCAACGACATCCGGCTGATGGATGCTCGCGAGGATTCGACTGTCGCCGTGGACTTCCGCTATTCGAAAGATAGTCGCGATACCACGACCTGGGTGCAGCGAAGCGCATTGGATCAGCTGCGCAACCGCATCCTTTGGGTGATCGGCGAAGGTGGGATCGAACACGCGGTTCGCGAATTCAAACAATCCGCCTGTATGCATGGACGGTATTTCTCGCGTTCCGCCTCTCTTCCACGGGCAAAGCAACAACTGCTGGCCGAAGAAGGGTCCCGGATGGAGGAGCTTGAAAAAGCGGTCCGTAAGGCCGTTGCCAGTGCCTTCCACGAAGGAGCTATCTATTTTCGAGGCCAACAATTCCGCCCACGCGACATGGGGGCCACGTTCAACACGGCCTTAATGGCGGTAGCCACCCGGGTTTTGCCGGATCTGTATCCGCACGCACCTGAACTCATCGCCGTGACCGACTCGGAGCTTATGGAATTGCTTGCGGGTGAATTGGCCGGCCCCTCGACGAAGTTCCTTGATGACGGCCTGGGGATCTTGTCTTTGGACGACCAAAAATATGTCGCCACCTGCAAAGGCGAATACCCCAAGCGGCTGGCCAGCGAAATCCAGAAGACTGGAGGCGTTTCGGGGCAGACCCTCATTGCGACGTTCATCGGTCCACCCTATGGGTATCCATCCGATCTGGTCCGGGCGTGTTGCGCCGGGCTTCTTCGCGCCAAGCAGGTTCGCATTCGGAACGAAGCTGGGGATGACATCACCTCGTATCGCGACGCCGGTGTTCGGGAGATCTTCACCAAGGATCGGGCCTTCCGGAAGTCCGAATTCTTCCCGCCCGCGTCCGATCCGATCAGCCCGCGTGACCGCATCGCCATCGGCAAGCTTTTCGCATCCGCCTTCGAACAAAAAGTGGATCGCGAAGACGAAGCCTTCGCGGACGCCACGTTCAAATGTTTCCCCCACCAGCGTGCGGTGCTTCGCGAGGTGGAACGATTGTTCACCGAACTTCCGGATCGCAATCCATTTCCTGACCAGTTGAACAAGCTGTCCAAGGCGCTGGAGGACTGCTGCCGGGATCGCCCGATTCAAAAGATCGTATCCAGTTTGAAGGCAAACCTGGATGCCCTTCGCGACGGGATGGAACAACTGGGGATCGTCAGGTCCGAACTTACGGAATCGGCTTTAGAGCAAGTGAAACAAGCCGCACGTGTTCGCGACTTCCAGCTCAAGCAGTTGGAGGAGTTTGGTGACCTGCAAGGTCTTGAATCGGATGTGGAATCTATCCGTTCGCAGCTTGGGCCCGAGAAACCGTGGCGGGGCATCCATGGTGTCCACGATGCGTGCGAACGTGTTCGCACGCGCTACATCGAAGTTCGGCAGGCGCTTCTGAACAAGCAGGGCAGGGAAATCGACAAGGCCCAAGACCGCATTCGGTCCATCGCCGGGTTCGAACGGCTTTCACCCGAGCAATCCCACCGGGTACTAAAACCCATCCTAGAAGCGCAACCCGATACGACACCCGAGGCGGTATCCCCATCCTTGGTCGCCCTTCGCGATGGTTTCGCCAGTCGCATTGGCCCTGCGGAGGAACGCGCCCGCGACCAACTAGACGAGGAACGGAACAAGACTGCCGACCGAAAAATCACCAAGGTCGAAGCCAATATCCAGGGCCGCGAGATAGAGAACCTGGAACAGCTGCGTGCCATGTTCCGCGAACTGGAAGAACGTATCGGTCCGCTGCTGGCAAAGGGCGACAAGGTCAGGCTTTCCTAGATGACCACAAGACCCAGCGCCACACTGACTCCCGAGGCAAAGCAGCTGCTTTCCTCGACCATCCGCGACCTACGGGAACGACTTTTGCGTGACATCCATGACGAGGCAGAGCGGCGCTATCGCCTTTCGGTACCCCTCAGCCGGGCGGGTTTAGATGAAGCCCACAGACGTCGCAGGGAGCGTCTGGAAGCGTGGCTAAACGAGCGTGTTCGGGCTAGCAAGGCCAAGACCGAGAAGGAGCGTGAGGCAACCCAGGAACGGCTACTGCAACAGGCTGTGAAGGAGGCCGGGGCGACATTGCTGAACCGCCTGGTAGCCTTGCGCCATATAGAGGCGAAAGGGCTGCTGATGCCCATGGTCGTCACAGAGGGGTGGAATAGCAAGGGGTATGGGCAATTCCGCGACTTCGCCACAGGACTGTTGGCCGATGAAACCGAAGGCTATGGAACCCTGTTGCAGGTGGTGTTCGACGAACTGGCCTTGGACCTTCCAGGTCTATTCGGCGAGGTGGGCCTGACCAAATTGTTCCCTATTCCACCGGCAACCCTACGCGAGGTGGTTAGCCGATTGGACGACAAGGATCTAGCCAGCGCGTGGACCGACGACACCACCTTGGGCTGGGTCTACCAGTATTGGAACGACCCCGAACGAGAAGCTCTGGACGCCAAGATCAACGATGGCGGAAAAATCGAGCCGCACGAAATCGCGGCGAAGACCCAGATGTTCACCGAGCGGTACATGGTGGAATGGCTGCTGCAAAACAGTTTGGGCCTGACCTGGCTTTGTATCTGCAAGAAGAACGGTTGGGTGGCTGACGCCGACCGGGTATTGCCTGTGCTGGATAGACGCCGGGCCAATTGGCGGGCGAAACGCGAGGCCGGGGAAGTGGCGATGGATGCCTTGATGCCCATCGAAGGCGACCTGGAAGACCATTGGAAATACTACGTCCCCCAGCCCATCCCTGAGAATGCTGTCGCCAAGGCACCCGATTCCATTCGTGACTTGAAGCTGCTCGACCCCGCCTGCGGTAGCGGGCACTTCCTAGTTGGCGCATTCACCTTGCTAGTGCCCATGTACCGCGAGGAAGCGCGCCACCGGGGTGAGTCCTGGTCGGACAGCGATATCGCCGGGAGCATCCTATCCAACAACCTTCACGGTGTTGACATCGATCCCCGCGCCATCCAGATCGCGGCGGTCGCCCTGTACCTGAAGGCCAAGACGTTATCGCCCGACGCCCGGCTCAACCGGATGAACCTGGTGGCACCCACGCTTCAATTGGGCAGTCTTCCTGAAGACGATCCATCCCTGGTGCAACTGCGCGACGAATTGAGACGGGATGCCGGCCTTTCCGAAGACCTGACCCGTCGCTTGGTCTCCGCCCTGGCCGGGGTTGATCACTTGGGCACGCTGCTGAAGGTGGATGCCGCTGTGGATGAGGCGTTGAAGTCGGCCGACCTGGAAATCGAGCGTGGCCTGCCAGGCCAAGGCGATCTGTTCAAGGGCTACGCCAAACAGCAGGTGAAGCTTTCATTTCGTGAGGCCAAGGAAACTGTCCTCGACAAGCTGGAACAGTTTTTGGCCAAGCATTCCGCCGCCGAGGATCTGGGCTTGCGCCTGGATGGCGAACAACTCGCCGCGGGCGTGCGCTTCGTGCGCATGGTCAGGGAAGGCCACTACGACGTGGTGGTGGGGAACCCGCCGTATCAGGGCCTAAGCAAGACCGCCCTCGGCGACTATGTGGCCAAAAAATATCCACGAGGTAAGGCGGATCTATATGCGGCTTTCTTGGAGCGTGGGATTGAGTTGGCGAGGGAAGGGGGATTGTCGGCGCTGCTTACGATGCGGGGGTGGATGTTCTTGGGGCAGTTCGAGGAATTGCGGAAGGGGCTGATGAAGGGTCACTCCCTGCGATTGGTTGGTGATGTTGATCGCGGCGCGTTTGAATCCGTTCTCGACGAGGTTTTGTCGACGGTGATGTCAATCTTCCAGCGCGGACGAAGCAATACGCTTGAATCCATCGCCATTCAGCCAACGCCGCTGGACGATCATTCACGCGATTCCGAACGCACCAACCGAAAGCGGGCCGCTGTTCTTGCCCAAATGGGCCGGTACGAGTTCGACCCGAAGGGTTTCGAAGTCATTGAAGGGGAGCCCATCGTCTACTGGTGGTCCAAAGACTTCCTTGCCCGCTACGCGAGCGCGCCAAAGCTGAAGGACCTGGCACCTGCGAAGAAGGGCATAGATACGGGGGACAACGCGAGGTTCGTTAGGAGACCATGGGAGCTGTGCAATTCCGCACTCTCCCGCGCCGCTCCGAACGACGAGATCTGGGTGCCGTACATACTTGGCGGGAAGGGCCGTTCATGGTTCGAGCCATTGACAACGGCTGTTCATTGGCAGAACCGAGGACTCCAGATTCGCGTATTCGCCGAGATCAGCTCTGGAGCGACCCTTCGGAATGTAGATCGCTTCTTTGTGCTTGGGATTGCATTCAGCCCAATTGGTTCCGAGTTTTCGGCTCGTGCTCATCGCTTTCCTAGCATCTGCGACAACAAAGGAACGTCCGTCTATCCGGGCGACATCGGGCGCGTGCTTGCCGTCATGAACACCACGACTGCAGGATTTGTGGTTCAGTCACTGAACCCAAGTCTGAGTTTCCAGAATTCGGATGCTGAGCGAATCCCCGTCTTTGATGTTGAGAATCCAGAGTCAATCTTGTCCCTGGTACGCGAGGCTTTCAGGGCGGCGGAATCCGTTCGCGAGTCGTCCGTTGAGTTTAAGGGACCTGGTCCTTCCCCCTGGCGTTATGCACAGGACTGGGCGCAGCGCTCGGTGGATCGCCCCGAGGGCGTACCTCTTCCACCCTACGAAGCGACATTCGATGCGCCCGATCCGGTGGCCTTCGTCTCTTTCGCCATCGGTGTGGCCTTGGGACGATTCGGTAGCAAGGGCGAAGGCATCCTCGATACGACGCCAGCGTTCGCCTTGCCGGGCGGAATCCTTTTTGTTTCGCCCGAGGGACACGACAGCGTGGACCATCCGGCTTGTGCGTCGTTGCTTGGGGTGTGGAAGGACCTTGGGGCAGCAGTTGGAGGCGGGGACGAGCTGCGCGAGTACCTGACCGGCGGTTTCTTCGCCCACCACAAGAAGCTGTACGAAAACCGACCCATCTATTTCCCCCTCTCCTCGGGTAAGAAGAGCTACGTGGCCTTCGTGTCCATCCACCGCTGGCAGGACGACACCTTGAATGTTCTGTTGGCCGATCACCTGGTCCCGGAAAGGCGCCGCTTGGAAGGCGAACTGGAAGACATTCGCAAGGAACGGGTGCAATCCGCCGTGAAGGGCAAGCTGGATGGCAAGGTTGAAAAGCGCTACGGCCAAGCGCAGAAGCTGCTCGAAGAAATCACCGACTTCATCGCGAAGGTGACCCAGATTGCCGAATGCGGTCCACCACCCCCCGACGACAAAACCAAGCCTCGGGAAGCTGACGCCCGCTTCGTGATGGATCTGGACGATGGCGTGATGGTGAACAGCGCCGCCCTGTGGCCCTTGCTGGAATCGCAGTGGAAGGATCCCAAGAAGTGGTGGAAGGAATTGGCCACGGCAGTTGGCCGCAAGGACTACGACTGGGCCCACCTGTCGGCCCGATACTTTCCCACCCGTGTAGCAGCCAAGTGCAAGGACGATCCATCGCTGGCCGTGGCCCACAGATGCTTCTGGCGATTGCACCCGCAAAAGGCCTACGCCTGGGAGCTGCGCCTGCAGGACGAAATCAAGTCCAACTTCACCATCGACGAACCCGGTAGCGACGAAGCCCGCGCGCAGTTCTTATCCGAACATGGCGACGATGCCTCCCAACTCCGCGTCGCCGAAGAAAGGCGCCGTGAGCGCAAGGCAGCCAAGGCCGGCGAAGACGACACCCCCTTGCTAGACCAGGCCGACGCTGCCGACTCTGAGGACACCGATGCCTGACCTGCCTATGACCTTGGGCCCGGTTGGGCAGCTGCTTACCGAAAAGCTGAAGGAAAAGGTTCGCAGGACGGGAATAGCCGTATGGCTTGACAACGATGGGGTCTATAGCGACTTCGTGAATCGGCTGGCGGAGCAGTACAAGGAGGGGACGTTTCCTTATCCGGTGATTGCCTTTCGGGGCAGCTTCCTTGAAACCATGTTCGCGTTGGAAGTCCACGGCAGCGGGTACGAGCGAAGTTCGCTGATTATCTATATGCCGGGATTCGACGAGAAGTCGATCCGTTCTACGCCCTTGTTGGAGCTATACGAGGCCGGATCACTGTTTCGCAAAGGGTTGGATACGCTAGTCCGCGAGGCTGCTACAGGCAGGGCACTGCCAGCGGATGTGGATGCCTTTCTCAAGGGCCAAGTATCCTTGGTCGCCGCCGAAGAATGGTTGGCACGGGGGATCTCAAAACGGACGGTGGGGTTGGAAGCCTTGCTGGAGTCGAGTGGAAGCACCCTGGTCGTGGAGGCTTTGTCGAAGAGGGAGAACCCGCTGGCCGTGCGTGTTACCACTGAGGAAGATGCGGGAGCCCTACGCAGTTATCTTCACAAGCTGACAGGCATGGACGATGCCTGGATGGCGAAGCATTGGCGGGATAGGGGAGACGGGCCACTGGACAAGACCCTTGCCGCCTTTGGGGCGTGGGTGCTTTGCGTGGAGTTCGTGCATGACTTGCGACGGAATCCCAACCTGGATTGGCTGATACCCCTGAAGTCGCTATCCACGCCGCTAGTGACCATGTGCAGGGGAATCGCCGCAAAATTGCGCAAGCAAGACCCGGACGCCTATGTGCGGATCGCGGACGAAACCGAATCCCATTTGGATGACGAGCTGTTGGCTATGACTCCAGAGGATCTTGGCCAGGTAGACACCTTCCGCGAGGAGGAAAACCGGGTCCTATGGGGCGCAGTGGAGTCGCTGAAGGCGAAGGATTGGGCGAAGGCGGCCGAATGGTGCAAGGCCCGTGAAGGGGACAAGTCGTTTTGGCTACAGCGGGACCCAGCCCGGCGTCGTGCCTGGGATTTGGTGGCTGGGGCCGCCGAGTTTGGAAAGATCCTGGATGAACACGTCCGTCCGTTCGAGAAGGTGGCGAACCACGACGATGTCATCAAGGCGTATGGCGACAGTGCGTTTCTAGTAGATCGGGCGCACCGCCGGTTCGAGCAGGAATGGCTGCGACGGCTGGACACGCAGATGCCACACTTTGGGGCTTTGCAGGAAGTCCTAGGAAAGCTTCGCGAACTTCATCGCGTGTGGGCGGATCAGATATCGATGGATTTCAACCGCCTGTGCAAGGCAGAGGGATTCCTACCCCCGGAGCATCTGCAACAGCGGACACTGTATGAGCAGGTCGTCCAACCCATGGCCTTCGGTGGGGAAAAGGTCGCGGTGTTTCTGATCGATGCCTTCCGCTACGAGATGGCGACGGAGTTGTTGGATGGCTTCCGCTCCAGCGCGGGTGGGGCGCTTGTGGATTTGAAAGGCCGATACGCCGAACTGCCTACGATCACTTCCGTGGGTATGAACGCCCTGGCCCCGGTGGCCAAGGATGGTCGATTGTCGGTCGCGAAGAAGTTCGAAGGATTCAAGACAGGGGAATGTACGGTCAAATCGCCATCTGATCGGGCGCGAGCCATGGGAACGCGGACCTGTGGCAAGCCTGCCCTGTGCCTCACCTTGGCGGAGATCTGCGACCTAAGCGCCGAGACGTTGAAGAAGAAGATCAAGGAACACCAGGTGGTGGTGGTGTGCTCGTCCGAACTAGACAACGCGGGCGAGGCCAATGTGGGGCTGCTGACCTTCGATGCCCAACTGACCCAGCTAAAGGCGGCCTGGCACCACTTGCAAACCGCCGGAATCAAACACGCGGTGTTCACCGCCGACCATGGGTTCCTTCTGCAGGATTCGACAACGGGCCGTCGGGACTACGGCAGAAAGACCGATCCACAGCGACGGTATGTCCTGGATGACTATGAACGCGGAGAGCGCGGCTTGGTTCCCGTCTCGGTAGCGCAGCTTGGATACGATGGAATCAGCGGGTATCTGCTGTTTCCCGAAGATTCGAAGGTGTTCACAACTGGGAACACGACCGCGAGTTTCGTCCATGGCGGGAATAGCCCGCAAGAGCGAATCATCCCGGTCCTTGTCGTCACGCGGAAACGGGCCGAGACATCGAGCCTGGCGGAGTACATCGTGGAAGCCGAGCCCATGACCGAGGCGTTCGGTTTCAATCGCATCAGGGTGCGCCTGGTGCTCGATCAAAAGAAGCAAACGACCCTTGGCTTCGTAGCCGCGCGAAGCATTGATTTGGATTTGCGGGTCCCCGATAGGCCGGAAATCCGAGCAGTGGTGAAGGAGAAGTCAGGCCCAGGCGAGATCAAGGCGGGAAGGTTGCAGCTTCCGGTGGGAAAGGATTGGACCGAGGTCTTCTTCGCCCTGAATGGTCCGGAGGATTCCCGAGCCCAAGTGGAAGTCCTACACACAGACCAGATCGAGAAGGTTCAAAAACAGGTGGTCGATGGTCTGTTCGCCGTAGCTGGCATGCCAGGTGGGGTGGCGCAATCAGCATCGCCAAGCAAGAGCGTTACATGGGTGGATACCATCGAGGACGAGGGAGCGCGGAAGGTGCTAACCCATATCGAAAAGCATGGTTCGATCACCGAGATTGAGATGATTAACCTGCTGGGCAATCCACGAGCGGCCAGGCGGTTTGCGCGTGAAATTGATGGCTATCTGCCCAAGCTTCCCTTCAGGATCCGGAGCGAAGCCAATGCGAGTGGCAAACGCTATGTGCGGGAATAAGGAAGGCAAAGCATGGCCCTAAGTCGTCGAGATATCGATCATGTGTTTGAACGACTTCGTTCCGGGGTGGTTCCTGAACGGGGACTGGATGCCTTTGCCGTGGGCATCGATAGGCAGCGGAACGAGATCTTGCGCCAATTGGATATGGCGGAGGCGGGAGAGGGGGTATTCAAGTTCCTGCGTGGTGGATACGGATGCGGCAAGACGTTCATGGCCCGACTGGCCCAACTGGAAGCACAGCGCCGCGGATTCGCCACCAGCTTCGTCGTGGTGTCCCCGAACGATACGCACTTTGATCGGTTCGATGCCGTGTACCGGAAGATCGTGCAAGAGTTGGGCACGAGCACTTGTCCCAGGGGCGCGCTGAACGACATCGTGGATCGCTGGATTGCCAAGGTCGAGGATGGCCTGATTGCAGGTGGAGCCGAAGAGGGCGACGCTGGATTCGATGCGTTGGTGCAAAGGCGTATCGAGGAAGAGGTCGCGTCCCTGACAGGCGAGAAGGCCCCGGAGGACTTTGCCCGGGTGTTGCGTACGGTCTTCACATTGAAGCAAGAGGGGAAGGTTCAAGAGGCGGGTTCGTTGCTGTCGTGGCTATCCGGATCTCAGAACGTGGCAGCGTCGGAAAAATCGGCGGCGGGGGTGAAGGGGACCGTCACACAGGAAAGCGCCATGCTCTATCTCCATGGCATCCTGGAGATCGTCAAAGCCGCCGGTTACAAGGGCCTGGTCATCATCATCGACGAGGCTGAAACCATTTTGCGAATGCGGTCGGATTCCCGGGCCAAGTCGCTGATTGGTATCCGCCAAATTATCGATGCCGCCGACCGATACAAGGGGTTGCTGTGGGTCTTCACGGGGACACCGGAGTTTTTCGATGCGAAACGTGGCGTGGCGGGGCTACAGCCACTGCACGACCGGATCCAGTTCATGAATGAGGGCGGCGTGGTGACCATGCGCCAATCGCAGTTGGAGTTGAAGCCGTTCGATAAGGAGCGGTTGAAGGACGTTGGCCTACGCTTGCGCCAGCTATACCCCGGTGGTGATCCCAACATCGTCGCGCAAAAGGTGACGCCTGAACGGATCGTCGAGATGGTCGAAGATCTGACAAAGGGTTTTGGGGGCGACGTGGGCGTGGTGCCTAGGCAGTTCCTACGAAAGTTGGTGAACGAGTTCGACAAGGTCGCGGAAGGCTTGGATTCGCCCGAGCCGCCACCAACGGTCGAGGAGGAACGGGCCAAGGAAGGGAAGAAGCCCTACACCTACGAGCCCGAGGCCGATGATGACAAAGGCTACGTCGATACCGGGGTGAAGTTCTAGTGGTATCGACTTTCTCGCGGTTTCCACCCCGGTTGCAGGAGGCCATCGTTTCCCGCCTGGGATGGACCAGTTTGCGGCCTGTGCAAGAGTTGGCAGGACAGGCGATCTTGGACGGGAGGAACGCCGTGATTCTGGCGCCCACGGCGGGGGGGAAGACAGAGGCATCCATGTTCCCGGCCCTGGCCAACCTGATGGTGGACGAGCCGGAAGGCGTTGGGGTGATCTACATCGCGCCCATCAAGGCGTTGCTGAACAACCAGGAAGACCGCCTTGGCACGTATGCGGAAATGGTGGGCCTGCGGCGTTTCGTGTGGCATGGCGATGTGGCCGATGGCGATAGGGCCAAATTCAAGAAGGAGCCGGCCCAGATCCTGATGACCACGCCGGAATCGCTGGAGGTCATGCTGGTCTCGCCACGTTTCCCCGTCGCGCGTGTCTTCAAGGACCTGCGGATGGTCGTCATCGACGAGATTCACGCGATGGCCGGGACGGATCGCGGGGCTCACCTGATGTCGGTTGTGGAACGCCTATCCACTTCCACGACGAACGATGTGCAACGGATTGGCCTTTCCGCGACGGTGGGGAATCCGGAATACATCTTGTCCTGGATGCAGGGGACATCCGCCAGGGAAGGCGCGGTGGTGAACCCACCCAGAGAACCAGCTAGAAGGGATCTGCATGTCGGTCTGTTCCCGACCATCTTGGAGCTTTCGACTGAGGCCGCGGCAAGGGCGGCGGGAAAGAAGAGTCTGTTCTTCTGCCAGTCCCGAGCGTTGACGGAAACGGTGGCCGAACGGATGCGTGGGCGCGGCACCGATGTGTTCGTACACCACAGCTCGGTTTCCCTGGAAGAACGCCGTGCGGCCGAAGACCGTTTCCACGGCGGCACCAATGCCTGCATCGTGTGCACATCCACCCTGGAGCTTGGGATCGATGTGGGCGATCTAGATTTGGTTTTCCAAGCGAACGCACCCACGACGGTTTCGTCTTTCCTACAGAGGATGGGACGCACGGGACGACGCTCCGGGACCACCGCGAACACCACGTTCCTCTGCGAACTGCCCGAGTCGGTGCTCCAAGCTGTGGCGCTGGTTGAACTGGCCCGTGAAGGCTGGGTCGAGCCGGTCCCTGAACAACGCCGATGCTGGCCAGTTCTTGTTCACCAGGTGCTTGCCCTGACCCTGCAATTTGGGGCGATCTCGGCGGAGCGATGCTGGGACGTTCTTCACCGCGTTCCGGATTTCGCCGGGATCGCGGAATCGGATTTCAAGGAGATCGTGGCCCACATGCTGGCCAAGGATTTCCTGTTCGAGTCGGGTGGGCTGCTATCGATGGGACAGCATGCGGAACGGATCTTTGGCAGGCGGAACTTCCTGGAACTGTACGCCGTGTTTTCTAGCCCGGTCCTATACCGGGTGTTGAACCATGTAGGGCGCGACATTGGCTCCTTGGAGCAAGACTTCGTGGATCGCCTCGTGGAACAGATGTCTTCGTTCCTACTTGGTGGCCGGGCTTGGTACGTGGAGAAGGTGAACCACCAGGAACGCACGGTCACGGTGAAGGAAGCCCCGCGTGGCCAAAAGCCTTCCTGGGGAGGTTTCATCCCACAATTCCTCGGGTTCGAACTGTGCCAGCGCATCCGCCAAGTCCATACCGAGGACACGCGCTACCCCTACGTTTCAGACCAAGCTTTCGCTACCATCCAAAGCCAGCGTGAAGACCTCGGGGACTTGCTACGTCGGGGTGGTCTCTGTGTTCAGCTAGAGGAAGACTGCGCCCGTTGGTGGACCTTCGCCGGCGGCAGGGTGAACCAAACCTTGAAGTACGGCCTGGAGATCCTGACGGGATGGAAGGTGGTTTCCGACAACTTCCTCCTACGGATCGAAGGAAACGGCATCAGCCACACGACCGTCGAGCAGGCCATCAAGCGTTTGTCGAACCCGGACTGGTGGAAGGATCCCACCGTCGAGCGAAACCTACTAGCCCGCATGCCCGAATACCGCCTGAGCAAATTCCAACCCTGTCTCCCCGAGCGCTACGCCTTGGACATGATCCAGGCATACCTGCTGGACACGCAGCGAACGGTGAAATGGTTGGAAGGGGTATGCTCGGCGGACCCGATACCTCGCTAGCGGGAAGGGGATTGCGGACAGGCCGGAGCGCAGCAGATGACAGAGACTACAAACGCCGGCACGCTTCCTGGTTTTCTGCGATCACGGTGCGAAGTTCTTCCCTGCTGATTGCGGGGACATTGAGGTTCGAATTCACAGCGCGAGTTGGAGTTGACCCGATTTGGTGGACAGTTTCGTTACGCTGTCTTCTTCACAGAGTGTATCAGCTCGAATTCGATCGACATTTCGATTGGTCGCCTAGCCGACAACCCGCCTAGAAAGCAGGTCAAGAATGAACGCGAAAGATAGCCAGCCTTGCTGCGTCCACTGAAATGTGATGTCAGTGACCCACGACTGGTTGGGACGAAGCGCGGTGAAGTTGCGCTCCAGCACATTCGGCGCGATGTGGAAGCTGTGCTTCTGCCTCGTGCCCCTGGTAGCAGCAGCTAGGACGAGACGAAGATCGATCCCTGCGCCTTGCAGCGATGCTTGCTGTCCCTGGTTCTCCCATATGCCGTCTTGAACGCCTGCCACCGGGACAAGTCCCAGCACGATGGACTGACGGAACCTGACGCCGTCGCCATCGCCCTGGAGGCGGGTGAGCGACAGCGCGATGCTAATGGTGGATGCCTGCGCCAAGACGGTCGATTGTCGCCAGCGGATTGTCCCGTCGCGGACACGGCTAGGGGGCTGGCAAATGCAGTTCTGCGGGATGGGGTCGATCCGCCATCGGGCACGCCCGATGCAGTGGCGGCGGACCTGGCGGATGTGGTGATGGGCGCGACCGACGTGGTGAGGAACTTGGCCGCACGCGACCTGGCAGAACCCAGGCCGGCCGCCGCCAAACGCGAGCCTCAGCCAGCACAACCTTGGTGTCCGGGCACGCCGTCGTCTACTGCAGGAACTTCGTCTCGATATAGTCACCCGGGAGGGGCCGAGACTGATAGCGGACAGCGTCACCAGGAGCGGTGTGAAGCTCGGGGACGGCACGGTCATTCTTGGAGCGAGCTTCCCTGAGCAACAGGGTACCCAGGTCCAAGACGGCGTAGGCGCTCGTGAGTAGAACCACTAGGATCACAGCGACAACCGATGCTCGACGGAGGAAACGCCACCACCACTCTTCAAATGGGTCCGGATTTGTCATTTGGATTATCCTTTCACAACTACCAATAGCAGCTTTTCAGTCGGTGCCAAGTGGGCCACAGACGACTTGTTCGTCGATACAAATCTCTGTGTGGACTCGACGGAAATTTGCTTGAATGGGAAATACCCAAAGTGCTAACGGTACTTTTTCTCGGTAAGGACTTGCAACAAGCTCACTCGCCTACGGGCGTCGAAAGATGGTATGAATATTCAATCGGAGGCTTCCCATATGAAGATAGGTACTCGCTCAATGGCAGTCATGGCGTCCCTGGTTGCACTCAACGTCGCGATTGGTGGGCTGGTCCACGTTCTGAAGATTCCGATATTTCTCGACGCGATCGGCACCATCTTGGCAGTCCTTCTCCTAGGCCGGAATCCCGGAATAGTGGTGGGTGTTCTCAGCTTCCTGGCAGCCGCCGCTTTTGTGAATCCGGTCTACGTCTGGTTCGTCGGAACACAGGCGGTCATTGCTATCTTCATCTTCATCGCTGCTGACCGATTCTCGGCTTTCAAGACTCCTATCCGCGCCATCGTCGCAGGTCTCGGGCTGGGCCTTGCTGCCGGGGTGGCATCTGCGCCCGTGATCGTCGCCGTCTTCGGCGGCGTGTCCGGCAGCGGACGCGATCTCATCACCGTCGCGCTGGTCGCCGCGGGGCGCCAAGTCTACAGAGCCGTCATCCTGAGTGGTGCCGCATCCGAACCTGTCGACAAGATCTTGCAGACGCTTGCCGCCTACTACGTTCTGAAATCCCTTCCCAAAAGCCTCCTTGCGCGATTCCGTAACCCTGTATTGGAAAAGAATGGTCTAGTTTGATGGTTGGCGTATACCCAATCGCTCGCCTGGGGACATCGCTCCTGCTGCTACTAGCGGTCTTCGCCAGCAGGTCGCTGGCGAGCGTTGCGTTTCTGTATGCTGTTGTCCTGGTCGGCGTGATAATCTGCGGTATCTCCGCTGCTCACTTCCGCTTTGTCACCTGGGTAACCCTTCCCTTCCTCTTCTCCCTGCTCGTTCTCTACGGACTCTTGATCCGCGCAGCCCCAGGCGGATGGGCCAGTTCCGGAGAGCACTACGCGATCTACCTTTGGCTTCGGGTAGCGGCGTGTGGAGCCATAGTGCAGGCCCTCCTTGTTCCCCTGATGCGCCGCCCGGCGTGCCTCAAAGCCTTTCTGGAGGCTCTTGGGACAGGTCCTACTCTTGGCACCCTGGTGCTCGCCTCCGTGGTCATACTTCCGGACATTCGAAGAACGCTGGAGCGCGTCCAAGATGCCAGGCGGTCCCAGGGGTTTCGCACTGACGGCCTTGCCGGCCTTTGGGGTTTGCCAAGCCTCCTTCTCCCTACAATCAGCAGTCTCCTGGTCTCCGCAAACAAGCGAGCGGAATTGTGGAGTCACCGTGGCATTCTCTTGCGAAATAGGGGCTTGCCCCAATTCCGATACAAGCGATTACAGAGTCTCGCTGTGATACTAGTAGCCCTGGCAAGCTGTGCGGGAACATTCGCTACATGGATATTCACATTCTAAGCGGTCCCAATTTTTCCGGACGCACCCTCCGGTTGCGCAATTGGGCGGGCCTGAGCAATGATGACCTAGAAGAATCCGCCTGGACTGGATGCGCCTACGTAGGCCCCGACGTGGCAAGCTGCCTCTCTGGCATCGCGCCGACGGTAGAAGCAGAACTTGAGCTGATGGCGGCCGATCCCGCGGCGCTGGAACAGGCCCAAAGCGCGATCGAACGACTAGGCTTTGGTTACTGCCTATCCCAGAACCCCTTTACCCGTAGTGTCCACAAAGTCATAGCCGGCCTCATGCGGCCGCGCGATGATAATAGTTCAGGAGTCCCCCGAGGCGTGAGTGGCAGGCAATCGAGCCATTTGACCCATTATCGTTCGCGGAGTCAGGCTG